>WNGA01004114.1_pt1 | contig 44194 bp, 43 predicted proteins | sample 5400061 | NCBI WGS metagenome assembly WNGA01 (sample SAMN13153366, study PRJNA577476) | soil metagenome | isolation source: 100 cm soil or saprolite under grassland replicate 2 | place: USA:California | collected 2016-06-15 | reverse complement strand
TGGCCCGCTGCCCGAAACGGTCACCGGCCACCTGACCGGAGACACAGCCACAGGCGCCCAGCTGTTCGACGCCAAGGGCTGCCACGCGTGCCACGCCATCGCCGGCGGCGGCGGCCAGCGCGGTCCGGACCTGACCGAGGTGGGCAGCCGCTTGTCGCGAGACCAGCTCGTCTCGCGGACCCTCAACGGCGGCCGCAACATGCCCGCCTACGGCGCGGCGCTCCAGCCGGACGAAACGAACGCGCTGGTCGCCTTTCTGGAACAGCTCCGCTGACCTGGGCTGGGTGGCGATTCTGCTGGCCCAGGTATGCGCCGGCTGGCGCGCGCTGGCTGTGCGACGAACCGGCGATGGTCGTATCCTTCCGACCGACCGGCGGCCGCATGAGCTGCAAGCTCGGACCGCTATTAGAGGCCGGAGGCGGGACTGGCCGTGCGCGAAGTCGTGAATACCGTTCGGAGCCGACTGTCTGAGCACTGGCTCATCCTCCTCACGCTCTTCCTGGTAACCGTGCTCGACGATCTGCTATCCGATACGGTCAGCATCTCCAACCTGCTGCCCAACCAGGCACCGCTCCAAGGCGCCGACGACGCCGTCGTCGGCTTGCAGCGGGCCATGATCTTGTGCGCGCTGGCGCTGTCCATTCTGGGATGGCAGCGCGGCCTCTACCGGCTCTACCTTGCGAACATCACGGTTGTCACATTGAATCTCGTCGCGACGGTCGGGGCGCTGATCTTCACGGCCAAGCTGCCGCGTCCCGACACGGGGATCGCCTTACTGGGCGACGGCTTCCTGCTCTGGATAATCAACGTCCTCGTCTTCTCGGTTTGGTACTGGTTCATTGACAGTGGCGGACGAGTCCTCTGCCACAGCGAAAGACCCGAGCGTGACGACTTCCTGTTCCCCCAGCGGGCGAACGACATTGCGGGCTGGAAAAGGTGGAGCCCGGAGTTCTTCGATTACCTCTTCCTGGCCTTCAACACCAGCACGGCCTTCAGTCCGACCGACACGCTCTTCCTGTCTTGGCGAGGCAAGCTGCTGATGATGGCCCAGGCCGTGACCTCACTCGTCATCATCGCCGTCCTGGTCGCCCGCGCGATGAACAGCATCCAATAGCGGATGTGTGGTCTTCAGGTGCTGGGCGTTGGATCGCTCAGGCCGGCGCCGATTGGCCGACTTTGTCGATCAGCCTCACAAGGGTCCGCTCGCGGGTCTTCAAGGTCTCCTTGTAGTCGTACGCCTCGGTCTTGTTGATCTCCTCCTTCAGCTCGCGAAAGGCCCGGTCGAGCAGGTCGGCCAGGAGCGCCCGTTCGTCATCGGTAAACCGCAAGTTCATCCTTCCTCCCTCGGGTCCCCGACGTATGTAGCTTCTCCAATCGTGCCCGCTCAGCCGCACGAACCTGCGGATTCGCGGGCGGCCCCCAGCTCGGGGTATTCTTCACTCTTCACTCTTCATTCTTCATTCTTCGCTCTTATCTCTTCACTCGTGAAGGGAGCCGCCATGCCGCGCTTGCTGGTCACTTCCCCGCGAATCAAAGAGGACGCCAAAAGCGTGCGCGCCCTCGAAGAGGCCGGGTGCGAGCTGGTCTTCGACGTCTATCGTGGCCGGCGGACCGAGGACGACATGGTTCGCCTGATCAAGGGTGTAGTCGCCGGCATCGTCGGGATGGACCCATTCACCGAGCGAGTCTTCGCGGCCGCCGACCGGCTTCGGCTTCTGGCCCGCACGGGTGTCGGCTACAACGCCATCGACGTTTCCGCGGCGACCCGGCGCGGGGTGGTTGTTACGATCGGGGCGGGGACCAACGATCGCGCGGTGGCTGATGCCACGTTCGGCCTTTTGATCGGCGCGGCCCGACGGATCCCACAGGAGGACCGTGAGGTCCGCAACGGGGTCTGGGACCGCCCGACGGGCTACGATGTCTGGCAAAAGACGCTCGGGATCGTCGGGACCGGCCGCATCGGCAAGGGCGTTGCCAAGCGGGCAGCTGGCTTCGAGATGCGCATCCTGGCGCATGACGTGGTCCAGGACACCACCTGGAGCAGCTCCGCGGGCGTGAGCTACGTGTCGCTCGAGCAACTGCTGCGCGAGTCAGACTTCGTCACCCTTCATTGCCTGCTCAACGACGAGACGCGGGGTATCATCGGCGAGGGCGAGTTGCGGCTGATGAAGCCGACCGCGTTCATTGTCAACACGGCCCGCGGCGGGCTGATCGACGAGCCAGCTTTGCACAAAGCGCTGGTTGAAGGCTGGATCGCTGGCGCGGCGCTCGACGTGGTGGAGATCGAGCCGCCTGTTGGCCAGCACCCCTTTGCCGATCTCGACAACGTAGTTATCACCCCCCACCTGGCCGGCGGCACCCACGGCTCGATCAAGGCGATGATGGAGGTCGCCGTCGAGGAGGTGCTGCGGATGCTGCGCGGCGAGCCACCACTCCATCCGGTCAACTCGGAGGCGTTGGCGGCGAGGGCGCGATAGATCGCCCCTACTCGATAACCTCCGTGGTCTGGAGGAGGACCGACTGGGGGAGCGTCAGCCCGAGGGCCTGAGCCGTCTTGAGGTTGATGACGAGCTCGAAAGTCCTGGGCTGCTCGACAGGGAGGTCAGCGGGCTTGGCGCCTTTCAGGATCTTGTCCACGTAGGTGGCGGCGCGCCGCCACAAGTCGACCGCGCTCGGGGCGTAGGCCATCAGGCCGCCGGAAGGCTCCACGTAGATTCGCGTGTCATACATCGTCGGCAGCTGCGCCCGCGATGCGAAGCTGACGACAACCGCTCGGTATTCGACGATCAGAGAGTCCCCGAGCGTGATGAGGGCCTCGGGACGCCCGCTGGTCACGGCTTCGAAGGCGCGATTGAAATCGCCGGGACTTCGGACCTCGAGGGGCTGCACTTGAATCCCGAATACCTTGGCCGCGCGCTCGGTCTCCTGAAAATCGACTCGCTTGTCCGGATCGTCCGGATTCGAGAGCACGCCCACTCGGGATAGGCCCGGAACCACTTCCTTGAGCAGCTCCAGCCGCTTGGCACTGAGCTGTGGCGAGAGCGTCGTCAGCCCGGTTGCGTTTCCGCCGGGCCGAGCGATACTGGCGACGAGCCCGGCGCCGACCGGGTCGCCGGCTGCCGCAAAGACGATCGGTATCGCGCTGGTTGCATTCTTGATGACCAGGGCTGCCTGCGTGTCGGCCGCGAGTACGACGTCGGGCTCGCGGGCGAGCAACTCGACGACGGCCTCGGGCCGCTCGTCGATCCCACCGGGCCGGAACAGGACGTCGACCTTGCCGTCAACGTAACCAAGCTCGCGGAGGCCTTGCCGAAACGCTTCGTAGAAACCCCCGAGCCCGACGCGCCCGAAGCCGAGGACACCTATACGAGGAGTTCTCGCCGGCGGCGGTGCTAGGCTCCCGCAGCCAGCCGCTAGGGTGAGCCCGGCTACTGACAGGCCCAGGCCGGCGGCCACTCGCATGAACTGGCGGCGGCTCTGGCGGTTTATGCTGGTCCCTCTCAGGCGCCTACTATCGCTTGCCCCCCCAATCCCCGTCAAATGCAGGCGGTCCTCTGGCGGTTGACAGACGCGCCGGCGGCCTCTACAGTTCGCCGCGAAACCAGCCGGCGAGGAGGAGCGAGCCCCGATGCGACCGAGCAATCTGCTGCTGATCATGTCGGATCAGCACAACCGCCGGATGATGGGCTGCGCCGGCCACCCGGTCGTCCAGACGCCCAACCTGGACCACCTGGCCGCGCGGGGCGTGCGCTTCGGCAACGCCTACTCGAACAACCCGATCTGCGTGCCGGCCAGGGCCTGCTTCGCGACGGGTCGCTACTCGCACCAGCTCGAATGCTGGGACAACTCGGCCCCGTACGTCGGCCAGGCGCCGAGCTGGGGCCACCGCCTGACCGCCCAGGGCCACCGAGTCACCACGATCGGCAAGCTCCACTTCCGCGATCGAGCCGACGATACCGGCTTCCCCGATCAGCGCGTCCCACTTCACATCCACAAGGGGGCCGGCGACTATTACGGCCTCCTGCGCGAGAAGACGCCGCCGCGGCTGCAGAACCGCAAGTACCTGCTGGAGGCTGGGCCAGGCGAGTCGGAATACCTGCGCTACGATCGCGCCATCGCCAGTCAAGCTAGACGCTGGCTCGAGGAGGAGGCCAGCGGCCACGACAGACCGTGGGCCCTGCTCGTGTCCTTCGTCTGTCCCCACACGCCGTTCATCGCCCCGCCCGAGTACGTGGCGCTCTACCCGCCCGAGTCGGTCATCCTGCCCACCGGCTGGGCGCCCGAGGACTGGCCGCGCCACCCGGCCCTCGATCTCAAGCGTCGCGTCCAGGCGATCGACGAGCCGCTGGACGAGCTGACGCTGCGCAAGGCGATCGCGGCCTATTACGCCCTGTGCAGCTTCATGGACGCCCAGGTCGGTGTCGTGCTCCAGACGCTCGAGGAGGAAGGCCTGGCCGACAAGACCAGAGTCCTGTACACCAACGACCACGGCGACATGGTCGGCAAGCACGGCCTCTGGTACAAGAGCACGATGTACGAGGACTCGGTCGGCGTCTCGATGATCGTGGCCGGGCCCAATGTGCCCGAGGGCACGGTGTCCGAGACCAACGTTTCGCTGATCGACATCTTCCCGACGGTGCTAGAGGCGGCCGGGGTTGAGCCAGGGCCGGAGGACGCTGGTCTAGACGGCACCTCGCTCTGGCAGCTCGCGCGCGAGGATGGCCACCGCTCGCGAACGGTCTTCAGCGAGTACCACGCCAGCGCCTCGCCGAGCGGCATCTTTATGGTCCGCGGCGAGCGCTACAAGTACGTCCACTACGTCGGTTACCCACCCCAGCTCTTCGACCTCGAGGCTGATCCCGAGGAGAGCCGCAACCTGGCCGACGACCCGGCCCACCGCGCGATCCTGGAGGCTTGCGACCGCGAGCTGCGCAGCATCGTCGAGCCGGAAGAGATCGACGCCCGCGCGCGTGCCGACCAGCGGCGGCGAATCGAGGCCGCCGGCGGCGAGGATGCGATCCTTGGCCCGGGCCCCAAGTTCACCCACTCCCCGCCGCCCGAGGAGTTCCTGTCGGCCTAGGGCGGGCTCAGGGCCATGAGTGAGCGGCGCCGCGCTGACGTCTACGGCGTTTGCAGGGCGCTACCCGAGCCTAGCGCTGGAGGCGACCGCGCGGTCGATCTGTGCAAGGTCCGCCGTCGACACGGCTCCAAGCTGGCCAGCGACCATGGCGTGCCGCAGCGTGCGCAAGATAGCGGTCGTCCGCGAGGGCTTGAGCAAGCCCGCCACTTGCCAGTCTTGGATGAAATGATCGCCGAGCAGCGGCCGATGGCTCAAGTTCGACGTGACGGCTGCCACGATGACCTCGGCCCGCGTCTGTTGGAACGCGTAGGCGCTCTCTACGACCGCTGGACGGTGCTTGATCGGCCCTTCGTCGGTGAAACGGAACGGTACCAGGGCCACCGCACCGCGGTTAGGTATGGGCACCCGTCCGAGTTCGGGGCACAGCTAGACGGTCGTACTCGGCGTCGTCCGGGTTGTCCCAGAGGTCGGCAAGGACCGGATCGCTGAAGGAATCAGGGGTTGCCGACTCGTTGGTTTCAGCCTCCTCCTGATCGGACAGCGCCCAGCGGAACTCATCGACGTGCGCCGGATCGCTCAGCTGGGCGCTGAGGATCTTCCGCATGACGGTGAGGCGTGGCACCGTCCTACCCTTCTCGATCAAGTACACACTGCTCGGGGCAATGCCTGCTCGCCTCGCCAGTTCACGCTGGCTAAGCAAACGCCGCCGACGAAGCGTCGCCAAGGCGGCCATCGACTTACTCCCGAGGTCGATCTACGACACTCATGATGAAGTCTCAATGCGTAATCCATGCTAACTCAGAACTGATGCGCGCGTTTAGGCTACGGCCAGACGCGGCTGGCTTTCGACGGGTCTGGCCAGGGGTGCTCGGCCAGGACGGCCTCGTCGATCTCGGCTCCCCAGCCCGGACCAGTTGGGATCGCCAGGTGGCCGTCCTGGATGTCGAGCCGCGTCGTGATCAGGTCGTCTTTCCACGACACGTCGTCGACGTCGATCTCCATGATCCGCACGTTCGGCACGCTTGCGCACAGGTGCGCCGAGATCAGCGTGGCCAGGTGGCTGTAGTAGTTGTGCGGAGCGATGTTGATCTCGTACGCCTCGGCCATGTCCGCCACCCGCCTGGCCGGGGCGAAGCCGTTCCAGGCCACGTCGACCATCGCCACGTCCATCGCGTGAAGCTCGAAGAATGGTCTGTACTGGCGGGTCGTGATCAGGCTCTCGCCCGAGCAGATTCGGGTGGTGGTCGACTGCTTGATCTGGAGCAGCGCCTGAGGGTCCCAGTTGTCGTACTCCAGCCACTGCAGATCGAACCGTTCGAGCGCCTTGGCGATGCGGAGAGCTCCCTCGGTGCGGAAGTTGTAGTTCAGGTCGAGCGCGATGCCCACTTCCGGACCAACTGCCTCTCGGAATGTGCCGAGCAGCCGATCGATCGCGCCCAGGATGGACGGCGTCACGACGCCATCAGTAGTGCCCGCGCCAGACGCGAAGCCGGGAAAGTAGACCGTTGCCGGGTCGCCCGGGATGACGATGTTCGTCTTCAAGGCGGTGAACCCGCGTCGAATCACCTCCCGCCCGAGCGCGGCGATGTCATCGTAGGAGCGCAGCGGCGGCGTGCCGAGTATCTCGGCGTGGCGGGCGCGGGTGGTCCCGCAGTGCGACCAGTAGAGGCGGACCCGATCTCGAAGGGGTCCGCCAAACAGCTCGTAGACGGGGACACCGAGCGCCTTTGCCTTGAGGTCCCACAGCGCCAGTTCGACCCCGGCGATCCCCTTGTGGGCCACGCCGCCGAGGTTCGGGCGCGCGACGCGATACATGTCCCAGTACAGCCGCTCTACGGCTCGCGGGTCCTGGCCGATCAGCACCTCCTCGTAATCGCCGACAGAGGCGGCGACGCCGCGCGGGTTGCGCCCATCGCTGCACTCGCCCCAGCCCACCAGGCCATCCTCCGTCTCGACCTTGACGAAGGTCCATGCTCGCCAGCGAGCATCACACTGAAACGTCTGGACCCGCCCGATCTTCACTCGTTCACCTTCACGCCCTCACCCCCTTGCCCCGCGAAGCGCACTTGTTCCCTCTCCCAAATTTGGGAGAGGGGGTTGGGGGTGAGGGCCATTGTCCTTACCTCGCGGCAGCGCTGGCTCCTCGCCGAGCCAGCTCGCCGGCCAGGTCGAGCGCGCGGGTGCCCGAGCCGCGGCGCGTGTCCCATTCTTCGCGCGGCACCGCCCACATCACTTCCAGCTCGTTGCCGTCTGGATCCTGCGCGTACAGGCTCAAGCTGACGCCGTGGTCCGACTCGCCGACCAGGGCGCCACTTTTCAACAGCGCCTCCCGAGCGCGGGCCAGGTCCTGGATCGTCTCGACCTCCCAGGCCGCATGGTACATCCCGACCCGCGGCCCGGCCGGCAGTGGCGCGGCCCCCTCGCCGACCGCGAACACGGCCAGGTCGTGGTCGTTGTCGCTGCCACTTGCGCGCATGAACGCGCCCCGCTCGCTGGCCGACTTCACCTTGAAGTCGAGGACATCGCGGTAGAACGCGAGCGCGCGCTGCACGTCGCGCACGTAGAGCACGAGGTGGTTGAGCCGCTTGATCGTGAACATGGAGCCTCCTTTATCCGGCTACCGCCTGCAGCCATCCGGAGTATTCTACGCCAGGCGACCTCCCCCTCTCCCACCCTTGCGAGAGGGGGTTGGGGTGAGGGCCGGGACCGACCGAGATCCGCTCGCCCAGGGCGGCACTGGAGCTGGCAGCCGGGCTTGCTACGATTAATCCACGCGACGCTCGTGCGGGGCGAGCGTTTGGTAGCCTGGAGAGCAGCGTGAGCAACTCCGCGTCGGCTGCGCTAGATACCGGCGATCGGCTGGCCGGCCGCTATGAGCTGGGCGAGCGGATCGGGGGCGGTGGCATGGGCCGCGTCTTTCGGGCCCACGACGTCCTGCTCGACCGCCAGGTCGCGGTGAAGATACTCGACGAGGGCGCCACCGCCGACGAGGCGCTGGGGCGGGCAGCGGCCGAGGAAGCCCGCGCCGCGGCCAGCCTGAATCACCCCGGCATCGCCAAGGTCTTCGACAGCGGCATCCACGACGGGCGGCGCTTCGTGGTTATGGAGCTCGTCCCGGGCCGCACGCTCCGCGAGATCCTGGTCGAGCGTGGCCCGCTGCCGGCCGCTGAGGCCCTCGATCTAGCCGCCCAGGTTGCCGACGCGCTGGACGAGGCGCACCGCCACAATATCGTCCACTGCGACATAAAGCCCCAAAACGTCATCGTCACGCCGGCGGGGGCGGCCAAGCTCGTCGATTTCGGCATCGCTCGCGCGGCGAGCGTCACGAGCAACCCCGCCGACCACGAGATCAGGGGCTCAGCCGCGTACGTTTCGCCCGAACAGGTCAGCCAGGGCCGCGTCGACGGAAGGAGTGACGTGTACTCGCTGGGCGCGGTGCTCTACGAGATGCTGACCGGCCGGCCGCCGTTTCAGGGCCAGAACGTGGCGGCCATCATCTCGCAGCGGCTGGTAGTCGATCCCCCCTCGCCCCGTTCGCTCGTGCCATCCATTTCGCCCCAGCTCGAGGGCGTGCTTCTGGCCGCCCTGGCACGCGACCCGGCTCGGCGATGCCCGAGCGCGGGAACATTTCGCGACGCGCTGCGCGAGGCGGCTAGAGTCGAGCTCGCGGCGGCCCAGGCCCAGACAGTCCGAGTCCTGCCGCGCCCGTTCTGCGGCTGGGCCTGGCCACCGAGAAGCGACGCCTCGCGAGCCAGGGCGGCCAAGCTGGCCGGCCTGGGCGCCCTCGCAGCCATCCACCACGCCCGGGCCCACCAGCGCGCCGCGAACGCCGACTACTGTTCAGGCGGCCCCGACTGCGGCTCCCACCCCGGGCCCGCAGCCGACCGCACAGCCTACCCCCGACCAGGCTCCGCCCGCCCTCAACCAGCCGCCGGCCCCTGCTCCGGGTCCGCCCGCGCCAAGGCCCGGGCGTCGGAGAGGCCACTAGCGCCCGACGTCGATCGGGCAGCCAACGGCCGTTACCGTGCCGCCGATGCCTCCGCGTGGCGCGCGAGCCAGTCCAGGACGAGCGTCCAACCGCCAGCGTGCTCTTCACACGACTTTGGGCGACCGACGAAGCCGCTGTGCGCCACCGTGAGCAGGGTTCCTGTCGACGTGGCCTCGAGCTCATAGCGCACGGTCGTCGGCGCAAAGTCTTCCCAGCTCGGCAGCCACGTATACTCCAGGAGCCGCGGCGGGTCCACGGCCAAGCACTCGCCCTTGACCGTCTGAGTCCCCCCACTCGGGTCCTTCGCGGCGCAGCTCCACTGCCCGCCCACGCGCAGGTCTATCTTCCAATCCGACGTGCGGTAGGTGTCCTCCGACCCCCACCATGCCTCGAGCTCCTTCGGATCGGTCAGTGCGCGGAAGACCGCTTCGGGCCGCGCCGCGATGTCGACGACCGCGTTGATGGTGCCTTGCTCGACGTTGGCTGTGGCTGTCATGCTTCATCTCCTTCCAAGTGGCGTTTGAGCTGGATGAGGCTGGCCTGCCAGAAGGCCCGATAGGCTTCGACCCACTCCGCCACGTCCTGGAGCGGCACGGGGTTGAGCCAGTACATGCGCTGGCGCGCCACACGCCGCTCTCGAACGAGGCGGGCGCGGCGGAGCACGCGCAGATGTTTCGAGATCGCCGGGCGACTCATCGGGAACCCCGAGCCGAGCTCGGTCACCGGCGCTGTCCCAGCCTGCAGACGGTCGAGGATCGCCCGCCGGGTAGGGTCGGCGACGGCGTGAAAGACATCAGCGCTTCTGGTCGGACGAGCGCCCGGCCTCACGGTAGCTCGCTGACGACCCACGACTCGTCCAGCGTCGGTCTGACGGCCCTGGCACGGAGTGTGCTACTGCACGCGTGAGTCTGGCGGACAGTCGCGTCCAGGGAGGGGACCGCCCATGATCGTGAGACCACGGCCGACGCATGAGAGTCCAGTTCGCCGTCGGCGGCCGAGCCACAGCGAGGCGAGGTCCGACCAGATCGAGAGCCAGGCCGGGGCCCTGCCGGGCCGCTACGTCCTTCAGGACGAGATCGGGCGTGGCGGGATGGCCACCGTCTATCGCGCCCTGGACATGACCCTCGACCGCTCGGTAGCAGTCAAGATGCTCCATCCCCAGATCTGCCGCGAGCCTGAGTTCGTGGAGCGCTTCCTGGACATGGAGCTGCGCATCGCTCGCCTCTTCCACCCTCACCTCGTCACGATCTTCGACGCCGGCCGGACTGACGAGACGTGCTTCGTCGTGATGGAAGACGTCTCCGGGGGCAGTCTCCGCGATCTGCTGGCGGTCGGCAGTCGGCCGTCGGCAGCCGAGGTGCTCAGGATCGTATCCCAGGTGGCGGAGGCGCTCGAGCTGCTTCATGCCGAGGGCATCATTCACGGCGACATCAAGCCTGATAACGTACTGCTTGACGACGACGGGAACGCCAAGCTCGTCGACTTTGGCATCGCCCACCTAGCCACCACGACCGGAGCGATCGATCCGGCCCGCGTGGGTGGCTCGGCGCCGTATCTGGCGCCAGAGCAGATCGAGCACGGCAAGGCGGACGCCCGCTCGGATGTCTACGCGCTGGGGCTGTTGGCGTACGAGCTGCTGAGCGGCCGCAAGCCGTTCGACGGCGGGAACTGGGTGGAGGTGGCCACCCAGCGCCTGGCGCGCGATCCGGCCCCGCTGGTGGAGGCGCGCCCGGACCTGCCGCCGGAAGTGAGCTGGACCGTGATGCGCGCCCTGGCCAGGGACCCGGAGCGAAGGTTCCAGTCGGCCGAGCAGTTTCGGCAGGCGATCGAGCGTGTCGATCTCGACGCTTCGCCGCCGGACTGGGCCGTGCCCGAGCCGGTCGCCTCTCCTGGCCGATGGGAGGGGCCATCCCGAGCCATCACACGCGTCGCGGCCAGACTCAGGGCCCGACGGCCAGCCCTGGTGGGTGTGCTCGGCGCGGCGGCCGTCCTGGGCTTGACCATGCTGGCGCCCCAGTTAGCCAAGCTGCTCAATCCGCCACACGCGGTGAGGGTCCCAGAGCTGGTGGGCCAGAGCGTCGACTCGGCGCGCGTCATCGTCCGCGAGGCCGGGTTGACCATCAACACCGCCGAGGAGGCATCCGACGCGGTACCTCGAGGCGTGGTCTTGCGACAGGAGCCGCCCGCCAGCACGACGATCCAGAGCGACCAGCCGATCAGGGTCGGGGTGAGCAGCGGTCCGCCCCCAGTTTCCGTGCCCGATCTTCGCCGGCGGCGCCTGGACGACGCGCGATCAGACCTGGTCGCGGCCGGGCTGGCTCTGGGCAAGGTGGAGCAGTCTGAAGTCACAGGGCAACCCTGGGGCGCGGTCATCACGCAGAGCGCGCGCCAGGGGAGTACCCTCCCGCGCGGCTCCGCCGTGGACGTGACTGTGGCCATTTCTCCCTGGACGAGCACGCCGAAACTGATCGATCAGGGGATCGGCGACGCGGAAACCGAGCTGGACAAGCGCGGTTTGCGGCTGGGCAGTGTCCGACTCGAACCGGTCGCCGGCAGGCGGGCTGGCACAGTCGTCGCTCAGGACCCCGCCCCCGACGTGCGACTGCGCCAGGGCCAGACGGTCGGCGTGGTGATCGCCGTTCCAGCCCCGCTGTCTCCGGCGAGCCCGTGACAGTGTCGGCTCCGGCCGCCTTCTCAGACCAGCGCGACCGGCCGGCGGCGGGCCTACTCGTGGGCCGCTACCTGCTCGGCGCGGAGATCGGTCGCGGCAGCAGCGCAACCGTGTACGCGGCAGCCGATACGCGCCTGAAGAGGCAAGTCAGCGTCAAGCTGTTCGATGCCGCTGTCGCGAGTGACCCGGCGCTGAGAGATCGATTCTTACACCAGACTGCCAAGGCCGCCCGACTCCGGCACCCGCATGTCGTCGCGGTCCTGGATGCCGGCTTTGCGCTCAACGCCGAGGGGGAGGAGCGGCCATTCGTGGTCACCGAGCCCGCCGGGCCGACCAGCCTTCGCGCATTGCTCGATCGCGACGGGCGAATCGCTCCCCCTGGCGCGGTGACGCTCGCGCGCCAGGTAGCCTCCGCGCTCAGTCACGCCCACGCCCGCGGACTGGTTCACGCCGACGTCAAGCCTGAGAACGTGCTCGTCGACCAGGATAGCACGAACGCCAGACTGGTTGACTTCTCGCTCTCCTTTGTGCTGGCCTTGACCGGCGTGATCACGGCCGAGACGCTCCCCAGCCGAGCCGCGTACGTCGCGCCAGAGCAGGTGCGCGGCAACCCCGTCGGACCAGTCACCGACGTGTATGGGCTCGGCGTGCTGCTGTACGAGATGGTGGCCGGGCGCCCCCCATTCGTGGCCGCCACGCCCGAGGCGACCGCCGAGCGGCGCGTCGCCGGACAAGCCCCACCGCCCGGCGCATTCGAGCCCTCGATCCCGGCCGGGCTGGAGGCGGTGATCAGGCGAGCGCTGGAGCGCGCGCCCGAACGGCGTTGGCCCTCGATCGCCGATATGGACGAGGCCCTGAGTCGAGCGTCGCTCGAGCCGCGGCCGCTGCCGGCTCCGGCGGGCGCGTCGGGGAGCGAGGGCCGCGCCGAGACGGAAGACTCGCACGGGCGAGCCGGGCGCCGGCGCCGGCTGGGGCTAGTCGTTCCAGTCCTCGCCGGAGCTCTCGCGCTCGGGCTTGCCTTCTGGCTGCTCGGGCCCTTCGTCGGTAACCTGCCTCGGCTGCCCGAGCTCTTCGGCCGAGCCGTGGTCCCGAACCTGGTCGGCATGTCGGCCGCGGACGCCGAAGCGCTGGCGCGCTCGCGAGGCCTGGAGTTCAGCGTCGTCGGCGAGCGGGTAAGCGACCGTACGCCGCGTGGCGTCGTGGTCCAGCAGGCGCCGGTGGCCGGCTGGCAGCCGAGGTCGACGCAGCCGCTGCGAGTCACGCTCAGCGCCGGCGTCTCCGTGCCGGACGTACGCGGCCAGTCGGTCGCGGATGCCAACGCTATGTTGGCCGCGCTCGGCTGGAAGGTGGCGCGCGTCGAGCAAGGCCCGCATCCCGGCCGACAGTCCGGCACGATCGCCCTGCAGTCTCCAGCCCCGGGCGCGGTAGTCGCCGGCCCAGGCGACCTGTCCGTCGCGATCGCCCAGTAGCCTTCTTCGCTTCGCTCAGCCCTCACCCCCTGACCCCTCTCCCAAGCGTGGGAGAGGGGAGCACTCGATCCACAGGCGCATGCTCCTCAGCATGAGATTCCTCGCTGCGCTCAGGGTGACGATGAGAGCACCCGTCTGGCGTTGTCGAGAAGGATCTTCTGGCGGACGGCGTCCTTCAAGTCGAGCTGCTCGAAGTCGGCCAGCCAGCGGTCAGGCGCGATGAACGGGTAGTCCGATCCGAACAGAGTCTGGTCCTGAAGCAGCCCGGTCGCCATCTTCAAGAAGCTGTCCGGGATGTAGCGCGGCAAGTAGCCTGACAGATCTAGATAGACGTTTGACTTGTGGCGGGCGATGGCCAGCAGCTCCTCGTGCCAGGGCCAGCCCGGGTGGGCGGCAATGATGGTGAGACTCGGAAAGGCGGCTGCCACGGCATCCAGGTGGATCGGGCGGGTGAACTCGAGAAGCTCGCCACGACCGCCGGGCCGTCCGGCGCCGGCGGCCATCATCCCGGTGTGAAACAGCACGATCGCCCCGAGCGCACTGGCCGCCTCCCAGAGCGGCATGAACCGTGGGTCGTTCGGCGTGAAGCGTTGCCGCCCCGGGTGAAACTTGGCCCCCCGCAGGCCGAGCTCGCGCACCGACCGCTGCAGCTCCTGGATCGCCGCGCGCCCTTTCCAGGGGTCGATGCCCGCGAAGCCGACGAAGCGGTCCGGATAGGTTCGGCAGATCGCGGCCAGCTCGTCGTTGGGGTACGGCTCCAGCCCGGTTGCCGTCTCGGCATCCGCGCCGAGCAGCACTCCCATCAGGCCCAGGCCGCGATAGCGATCGGCCATCGCGGCTGGCCCTTCTTGGATCACCCTGCCGCGGAAGAAGGGCTCATAGTCGGCCGGCTCGCCGGCCCAAGCTCGCGCGATCCGCGCGTCGGCAGGGTGGACGTGGCAGTCGATCGCGACCGGGTCCATCCCTCGCTCCGATGGAGCGGGCCGCGAAGCGCCCCGCGAGCTCCTAGGCGCCGGGATCCTTGACGTCCTTGAACGTCTCGAGCACGAAGTTGGCCGGCTTACCGTTCACGTTGCGCGTCTCGCGCGCGTAGACGTTGTGAATCGGGTTGTGGGTGGCTGGATCGATCTTGAACGGCCCGCGGGGGCTGGCGAACGAGATGTCCTCGAGCGCCTTGATCAGCGCCTCTTTGTCGGACGTGTTGCCGTTGGTCTTGTTGAGCGCCTCGACGATCACGCGGGCCGTATCGTAGCCCTGCGTGGCGTAGACGTCCGGGTCGCGCTTGAACTTCGTCGTGTACGCCTCGACGAACTTCTTGTTCTCCGGGTTGTCCAGGCTGAGTGCCCAGTGGAGGCCGGTCACGCCGCCGACACCTGCGAGGGCCTGCGCCTCGAACACATCCTGCTCGAGCAAGAATCCGGACCCGAATAGCTTGATGTCCTTCTTCAGTCCGAACTCGTCGAACTGCTTGACGAAGTTGACCGCGTCGGAGCCGGCGAAGAAGCAGTACACCGCCTCCGGTCTGGCCTGCTGGATCTGTCCCAGGAAGGGAGCGTAGTCGCGATTCGGGAAAGGTGGATAAACCTCGGAGACGACCGTTCCGCCTGCCCGCGCGAAACCTTCCTTGAACGAAGCGATGCTCTCTCGACCGGCGCCGTAATCAGCCGCACAAACCGTCACCTTCTTGGTCGTCTTGGCAACGTACTCGCCCATCGGGGCGCTGGGCTGCCAGTTGGAGAAGCTGGTGCGGAAGATGTAGGGGCTCTTGCGCGCGCGGGTCAGGTCGTTGCCGCCGGCGTTTGAGCAGATGAAGATCGTCTTGCTCTGATCGACGAAGTCGCGGATCGCATAGACCGTGGCCGTCGAGACCACACCAGTCAGAATATGGACGTCGTTCTGTTCGATGAGCTTGCGGGCCTTGCGCAGGCCGACCTGCGGATCGACCTCTTCGTCCTCCTTGATCAAGTCGACCGGACGCCCCCCGGCCTTCATGTCGACCGAGTCGAAATAGAGCTGCATGGCGTTGGTGATGCTCTCGCCGAGCTGAGCGTAGACCTGCGAATACGGCAGCAGCACGCCCAGCCTGAGTGTGCCCGTCTCAGGCTTGGGGGCGGCAGGCGCGGCCTGGGCGGCCGGGCTGGGTGAGGCAGCCGGACTCGCGCCTGGAGAGGCGGCCGGACTGGCGGCTGGGGAAGCGGCCGGTTTGGGTGCCTCGGTCGGCTTGGCCGGCGCCGCGGTTGGAGCCGGTGGCGCCTGACCGGCGCACGCCTGCAGGAGCGACCCGGCCGCGACGAACCCGGCGCCCAGGGCGACCGACTTCAGAAAGCGCCGTCGAGTGACCATACTATCGGACGCGATACCCTCGCGCATTGTCTCAATCCTCCCACGATCTGTGAGGGCAGCCCGTTTGGGACGGCCCGCTAGGCCAGATCGAGCCTAGAATACTGGACGACCGCTGCGGCGGCAAGTGCGGCGCGCTATAAGAGACCTGCGCAGACTGTGGCGGGTGACTCCGCCAGGGAGAAGAGGTTCAATGGCTCAATTGTCGACGGCGCTCGCTGACCAGCCGCTTCCCGCTTCCCAGGCTGGGCGGCGCGGCGATCAGCTCAAAGTTCGGTGTGTTTTCATGCGGGGCGGCACCAGCCGCGGGGCGTACCTGCGAGCCGAGGACCTGCCATCTGATCCGGTCGAGCGGGACTGTTTGCTGCTCGCGATCTATGGCAGCCCGGACCCCCGCCAGATCGACGGGATCGGCGGCGCCGACCCGCTCACCAGCAAGGTCGCCATCATCGGCCCAACCAGCCGACCGGACGCCGATGTCGACTACACCTTCGGGCAAGTCCAGATCGCCGAGGCGAAGGTCGACTACCGCGGCAACTGTGGCAACATCTCGGCGGGCGTTGGCCCTTTCGCCGTCGACGAGGGTCTGGTTGAGCCGGTCGAGCCGATCACGACCGTCCGCGTCCACAATACCAACACCGGCAAGGTCATCGTCGCCAGCGTGCCGGTCGCCAATGGTGTGGCGCTGGCCTGCGGCGAGGCCGAGATCGCGGGCGTGCCAGGCAGCGGCGCCTCGATCATGCTTGACTTCCTCGACTCCGGCGGGAGTATGACCGGTCGGCTCCTACCGACTGGCGAGCCGCGCCAGGTCTTGTCCATACCTTCCGGACCGATCGAGGCCTCGATCGTCGACGCCGCCAACCCGTGCGTCTTCGTCCGCGCGCGCGACGTGGGGCTGGACGGGACCGAGCTACCCGATGTCTTTGGCCAGCCAGACCTGCTGGCGCGATTCGAGCAGATCAGGGGCGCCGCGGCGGTTGAGCTGGGATTCTGCGACGCTCCGGCCCGCGCCGCCGCGGTAACGCCAACCGTTCCCAAGATGGTCTGGATCGCTCCGCCCGCCGATTATGTCGACAGTCGGGGCCGTTCGATCCGGGCGGACGCCATTACCCTGCTCGTCCGGTGTCTGTCGATGCAGCGCCCGCACAAGGCCCTGGCCGTCTCGGTGGCGATCTGCACTGGAGCGGCGGCCGCGACGGCCGGCACAGTGGTCCACGATGCGCACCGACCTGGGGACCCACCCAGCCGCCTGCGGCTCGGCCATCCGGCCGGCGTCCTGGTCGCCGACGTTGTGGTCGAGGACGGACCGGACGGCCCCTACCTCAGGCGCGGCGCCATCGAGCGGACGGCCCGCCGCATCATGGACGGCTACGTGTACGCGCCGGCGAGCAAGGTGAGGGCGTAAACCCGAACATGACCTACCTCCCCATCGAGCAGTACGGCGTAATTGGCGACCTCCATACGGCCGCGCTGGTCGGCCGAAACGGCTCGATCGACTGGCTCTGCTTGCCGCGCTTCGATTCGCCGTCGATTTTCGGGGCGATCGTGGACGACCGCATTGGCGGCCGATTCCAGATTCGGGCTGGGCACGATCAGGCTGCCACCCGCCAGCTGTACGTCCCCGAGACCAACGTACTGATCACCCGCTTCCTGGACGCCGACGGCGTGGGCGAAGTGTACGACTGCATGCCGGTCGAGGCCGACGAGCCTGGCACGACCGCCCTCGTTCACGACCTGGTTCGCGTCGTCCACGCCGTGCGCGGCAGCGTGGCCTTCGAGCTGGAATGCCGCCCGGGGTTCGACTACGCCCGCGCCGGCCACACCGTCCAGGCTGTGCCCGACGGTTGTATCTTCACCTCTGATCAGCCGGAGCCGGTCCGCTTTGCCCTGCTTGGCAGCGTGCCTCTGGAGCTGCGCGATGGCACGGCGCGGGCCCGCTTTACGTTGAGCGAGGGCGAATGGGCCGCGTTCGTCCTCGAGCACGTCGACGACGACGACCCGAACGTCAGACTGCCCTCCATAGGCGCCGCGCGTGAAGCCGTCCAACAGACCGTGGACTTCTGGCAGCGCTGGCTGTCCCGCTGCACGTACCGAGGCCGCTGGCGCGAGGTCGTCCATCGATCGGCCCTGACCCTGAAGATGCTCACCTACGCGCCGACTGGCGCAATCGTCGCGGCACCCACCACCAGCCTGCCGGAGGCGGTCGGCGGCGTGCGGAACTGGGACTATCGCTACACCTGGATCCGCGACGCCAGCTTCACCGTCTACGCGCTGATGCGGATCGGCTTCGTCCAGGAGGCGGCGCGCTTCATCGATTGGCTCACCGATCGCTGCCACGAGATCGACCCATCCGGACCTGGCGCCGCCCTGCAGATCATGTACGGTATCGACGGTCGCAACCAGCTCGACGAGATGGAGCTCAGCCACCTCGAAGGTTACCGCAGCTCGCGCCCGGTGCGGGTGGGAAACAACGCCTATGGGCAGCTCCAGCTCGACATCTACGGCGAGCTGCTGGACTCGGTCTACCTGTACGACAAGTACGGCTCGCCGATCGGCTACGACCTCTGGAAGCAGTTGGTGCGGCTGCTCGACTGGCTGGCCCAGAATTGGCAGCAGCCGGACGAGGGGATCTGGGAGGTGCGCGGCGGACGCCAGCACTTCGTTTTCTCCAAGATGATGTGCTGGGTAGCCTTCGATCGGGCCCTGCGGATGGCCACCAAGCGCGGCCTGCCCGCCCCGCGCGGCCTCTGGCAAGACACCCTGAGTGAGATCTATGAGCAAGTGATGGAGCGGGGCTGGGACGAGCGCCAGCAGAGCTTCGTCCAGCGCTACGGCAGCGAGTACCTGGACGCCGGGAACCTGCTGATGCCGCTGGTGAAGTTCGTCGCGCCCACCGACCCGCGCATGCTCGGAACCCTGGCCCGCACGCGTCAGACGCTGGTCAGCGACAGCCTGGTGTATCGTTATGCCCCGGCCGGGGCGGCGATCGACGGGCTCCTCGGCGACGAGGGGACCTTCTCACTCTGCTCTTTCTGGTGGGTCGAGGCGCTTACTCGCGCCGGCGAGCTCCGCGAGGCACGTTTGACCTTCGAGAAGATGCTCACCTACGCCAACCACCTTGGCTTGTACGGCGAGCAGCTCGGGACGTCGGCTGAGTCGCTCGGCAATTTCCCACAAGCCTTCACCCACCTGGCGCTGATCAGCGCCGCTTACAACCTGAACGCCGCCCTGGACCGCCCCCACCTTGCTTCGGCCGAGCTCGGCGCCCCTCTGCTCGGACCGTCGTAGGCGGAGATCACGACCTCACCCGTGACAGACCGACGCTCCTGGCGAGGCAGCTGGGAACCCCGAGACCGGCCATGCGAGCGGCGGCCCACTTCGCTTCTGTCCGCGTAGCGAAGAGGGCGTACAGACTTGGGCCCGCGCCCGTCAACTGCAGAGCTGTGCCGGCAGCCCTGGATAGGCGGCGGCGCAGCGCCTCGAACCCTGGGTACAGCTGCGCCGCGGGCCGATCGAAGGTGTTCGGAGCATACCCGAGAGCGGGGACCTCGCCCGAGCGGAGGCGATCGGCAAGCGACAGCGTCCGGCGGCCGTCGGTCATATCTTCCGGCCGCAGCGCGTCGTACAGAGCGCGGGTCTTCTCAGACGATGAGCAGGGTGGGCAGGCGAGCGCTACCCAGAGCGTCGGCAGACGGGGCAGCGGCTCGAGGCGCTCGCCGCGACCGCGAACCAGGACTGCCCCGCCGACCAGGAACAGCGGCACATCCGAGCCGAGTAACTGGGCGGCGAGCCCGTGGAGCTGGGCGTGGCGGAGCCCGGAGCGCCAGAGGCGGTTCAGGCCCCGCAAGGCAGCCGCCGCGTCGCTGCTGCCTCCACCCAGCCCGGCGGAAAGCGGGATCTTCCTCTTGACGTGCAGCGTGGCCCCATCCCGACGGCCGCTCGCCACCCGCACCAGCTCGACCGCCCGCTCGACGAGGTTGCGCGCGGGTGCGATCTCGAGCGGGGGATCGATCTGGACCCGCACCTCGCTGGCCGGCCTGCACTCGACCACGTCGTGCAGCGAGATCGTCTGGACGACCGAGACGATCTCGTGAAATCCGTCCTCGCGTCGGCCGAGCACCTCCAGGGCCAGGTTGATCTTCGCGTAGGCCCGAACTCGGACGGTCTGACCAGGTCCCACCGCCTATCCGCCGCCCAGGGCCAGGTTCGCCCGGAAGAGCGCGCTCCATTCCTCCAGCGTCAGCTCCTGGGGCCGGCGACTCGGCCTGATGCCGGCTCGCGCGAGCACTGCGATCGCCTCCGGCTTTGGGATACCCAGACCCTGGGCCAGCGAGTTGGCAAGCTGCTTGCGGGGCTGGGCAAAGCCGGCCTGGACGAGCTTCTCGAAAGCCGCCCGCTCGGCCGTCGGCAAAAGCGGATCGAGCAGCAGGTCTAGCCGAACGACTGCCGACTCGACCTTCGGGCGCGGAAAGAAGGCCTCGCGAGGAACGAGTCGAACGATCCGCACAGCAGCCATGGACTGGACGGCCACTCCCAGGTGGGACAGCTGGCCGGGCCGGGCGGCGATTCGCTCGGCTACCTCTCGCTGGATCATCACCACCAGGCAACTTGGCGGGCTGGGGTGTGACAGGTACCGAAGCAGGACCGGGGATGTGATGTGGTAGGGCAGGTTCGCTACGAGCTTGTAGCCGGGTCCGAGGTGTTGAGCTGGCTCGAATTGGAGCGCATCGCCCTGGATCACGTGAACGTTCTGAGGCACCCGGCTGGGCAGGGCGTCAGCGAGGTCGGGATCCAGCTCCACCGCCACCACGCGTCTGGCGCGCTGGGCGAGCGCACAGGTAAGGACTCCCAGGCCGGGGCCGATCTCGAGCACCTCGTCCCTCTCGGCCAGATCGGCTGCCCGAGCGATCCGGTGGCTCAGGCGCGAGTCGACCAGAAACGACTGCGAAAGACGCTTGCGGGGACGCAGGCCAAGCTGTCTGAGCAGCGCGGCTGGAGACGAGCCTGAGCTCATCGAGAGCGGGCGAGGCGCCCGACGGGCGCCTCGCCCATCTGACTGCAGAGGGGTTGGTCGTGCACCCACCGTCGACCTTCCGCCCCCCGCGACCCTACGCTAGCTTGCTCCGGGCCGGTTGCCCTGCGGCACCCAGCGAGCACCGTTTACCGTTGCTTCGTTCCCGACCTGGCGGGGTTCACGAGTCGCTGCCGCGCAGGACCAGCCCATCAACACCGCTCGGCGTCGGCCTGCCCGGACGACGTACGAGCCTCGGGTGGGGATTCAGCCCGGCTGGAGCGGGTTGCCGGTTACAGGGCACCGCTAGTTCCCCACCTAGCACGACCACTACAAGTGTATCCGCTCGACGTTGCGCGTTCAACGTTCCGCGAGCTTCGACATCGGGCGGAATCTCGTCGGCTACCGGGAGGTTGAACGCGGCGTTGTGGGCTCGTGGAGCTTCGTGGGGTCCGGCGGAGCCGTAAGTTGGTTCACGAGCTCTGGCAGGCTGACCTTCTCCAGCCGCGGGCCGGGAATGTCCTTGCGCCTGGCCACCACCCGGTAGCCGAAAGCCCCGTTCGCCGCCGCCGCCCGTGCTCGCACCTCGAAGCCTGTCACCGCCAGATTCGCAACGTACAGCCCGCCGGAGTCTCCGTACTCGGTCAGGAAGACGTGATAATCGTGCTGTGCACGACCGCCGCGAAGTCGGCGTCCAGCCGCACGTCGGCCCGCCCGTTCGCCAGGCGGCCCTTCCCGAAATCTTCGAACCAGGGCTCTGGGCTTTCCTGGCAATACAGCCGCCTGTGCGAGCCGTCCGGATGCGGCACGGCAGCACTCTTGGGCCCGTTGACGGCCGTGAAGGGCCCGTTGACGAGCACAGAGCCGACAAACCCGCCCGCATAGCCCCCGGGGACGGTCGACGCTCCGTAAATCCCATATCCCCCGGCCGTCAGCGTGAAGCCAGCGCAGCCGGCCGCGGTCCCCCCACCCACTCCAACCACGCCGTTGCTACCTCGAGACTCGCCTAGCACGCCGTAGCTGCCCGTCGAGACGCCGTGTACTCCAGATCCAGAAGACGACGAGCCGAGCACTCCATCGCCACTGGTCCCCAATCCCCGAATCCCAATCCCGCCGTTCGGCGCGCTGCCGGCCACACCCACCGGGCCCGGTGGCGCAGCCACGCCCGGAGGATTGGAGCTGGTGGCGACGCCGAACACCCCAACGCTGCTGAACGCCTCGCCCCGAACGCCCGAGGCGGCGTTGGAGAAGCCGTGGACGCCATCGCCTGCGTCCGAGAAGCCGTCGAGGCCAGGACTGGCGTTCCCGGCCGCCGCGCTCCCTCCTACTCCGATGCCGCTGGTGGAGAACCCCGTGATTCCGTGGCCCGAGCCAAGGTTTACGACCTGCAACGCTGTCGCAGGCGTGGCGATCAGGGGCTTGGTGACCAGTGTTGTACCGGCCGTCAGACTCGTCGTGCCGAGGCTGTTGCCCGCGTCTCCGCCATCGTTGATGACGCCTAGATGCATGACGGTTGTGGCGTCATATGCCGCCGACGTGTTGTGCCCCGCTTCGGCCCGCCCAGGTCCCAGGAGCTTCGCCAGGCCCGCCGCCGCCACGGCCGCAGCTCCGGCCAGCAGCCCGCGCCGCTTCAGGCACCCTCCGTTATCGTCCGCCGATGACCCTGCGTTGTCCCCTCCTGGCTCAGCCATGCCCCTCCCCCTCCTTCGCCGGATGCTCAACTCGCCGGCGCCTGTTCTCACGAGGGTATCCGCGCGACGTACAAGCGTCAAGGACACCTTGTCGCTCGGGCAGCCACGCCGAGCGACGGCCGAACGAAGCTGAAAAGCCGTTTGTGGGGCCAGTTTGGAGGGTGGTATACTCAGCGATTGTTGCCTATCAGGTAGCCTGCACGCGGCCGGACCGATCGCCCGTGCCCTTGAGGGAGGGGCAGCCGTTGAGCGCCACAGAAACGAGTGCCTTGCACGAAACAGGTGCACCTCGCGGAACGAGTGCGCTGCGCGGGGTCCCCGACGGCTCGAAGGTCGCAGAAGACCAAAACGGAGGAGTCCGCTCTGTGTCAGGCCCCGTCCAAATGAAGACGCTGCTGGAAGCGGGTGTTCACTTCGGACACCAGACCCGTCGCTGGAATCCGAAGATGAAGCCCTTTATTTTTACCGAACGCAACGGTATCCACATCATCGATCTCCAGCAGACGGTTCGCCGCCTCGAGGACGCGGTGACCTACGTGCGCGATCTCGTGGCCGGCGGCGGAACGGTTCTCTTCGTGGGAACCAAGAAACAGGCCCAGGAGACGATCGAGGAAGAGGCCAAGCGCTGCGGGATGCCGTTTATCAATCGGCGCTGGATGGGTGGCACGCTCACCAACTTCCAGACGATCCTGACTCGGATCAGGCGCCTCGAGGAGCTGGAGGAGCGGCGTGAGCAGGGCGAGTTCGAGCGGCTCCCAAAGAAGGAAGCGATCAAGCTGACCGACGAGCTCGAACGGCTCGAGCGGCTGCTGGGCGGGATGCGCAAGCAACATCGCCCACCCCAGGCGGTGTTCATAGTCGACCCGCACCGCGAGCAGATCGCGGTGGCGGAGGCCAGGCGCACCGAGATCGCCGTCGTCGCGATGGTCGATACCAACTGCAATCCTGATCTAATCGACTACCCGATACCGGCCAACGACGATGCGATCCGCGCCATTCGACTTTTGAGCGCCAAGGTCGCCGACGCGGCCCTGGAGGGCACGCAGCAGCGTGAAGCGCAGGCAGTCGACCGCGAGGAAGGTCTGCCGATCAGCGAGGCCGACGAGTATGAAGGCAAGCCGATTAGTGGGATGGTCTTCACACCAGACGACTTTGCGCCCGGCGAGTCGGCCGAAGTGGAGCCGGATCCGAGATGGGCAGCTAGGACCGCCGCCCCGGCTGCAAGCGTCACCCCGGCCACCGATCCGGACCTCGCCGAGCCGGTCGTGCCGGCAGCGGTCGATAGCGAGCCCGAAGCGAGCGCGCCGGTAGGGGAACCCGTTTCGGAGCAGGCGGTCTCACGCTCGGAGGCCGACGTTGAGCAGGCGCTGGCCCAGGCCCCGAAAAGGCGTCGAGCGGCCAAGGCCGAAGAGCCGGCCGCCTCGCCGTAGCGCCAACCATTCAGTCAAGTCAGTCGGCCGGCCGACACTCCGGCCGACCAGAACACTGCAGCTCTGCGCCACGAGTGACTGGGCGCGGCGATTAGAGGAGGCGCGGCGGGCTCTTGTGGGCGCCGTCGGCGAACAGGGCGTGGCGGTAGAGACGACCAAGATCAAACAGCTTCGAGACGAGACCGGCGCCCCGGTAATGGACTGCAAGCGGGCGCTCGAGGAAGCGAACGGAGACCTCGTCGTTGCGAAGGAGAAGCTGCGCGACCGTGGCGCCGCGATCGCCGAGAAGAAGGCCGGGCGCGTAGCCGCGCAGGGGATGATCGACTCGTACATCCATGGGGGCGGCCGAATCGGTGTGCTCGTCGAGGTGAACTGCGAGACGGACTTCGTGGCGCGCAACGACGACTTCCGCCGACTGGTCCACGACATCGCGATGCAGATCGCCGCCACCAACCCGCGCTGGATCGGCAACGAGGAGGACGCTCCTTCCGAGTACCCCGAGGGTGAGCTGCCGCTGCTGCAACAGCCGTTCATCCGCGACGAGCACCGCACGGTCCAGAGTCTGGTCCACGAGGCGATCGGCAAGCTGGGCGAAAATCTCGTCGTGCGACGATTCTCGCGCTACGAGCTTGGGTCATGAGTGGGGCCGGATGAGCGTCGTGTCCTCAGCCGAGCCAGCCAAGACAGGCCTCATCAGGCCTCGCTACCGGCGGCTGATCTTGAAGCTAAGCGGCGAGTCCATGCAAGGCGACGCCCCGTATGGGATCGACCATGACGGGTTGGACTTCATGGCCGAGCAAGTGGCCAGCATCACCGAGCTTGGGGCACAGGTCTGCATCGTGATCGGCGGCGGCAACATCTGGCGGGGTGAGGCAGCCAGCAGCCGCGGGATCGACCGCGCCACGGCTGACTATGCTGGCATGCTCGCCACGGTCATCAACGCGCTGGCCCTTCAGTCCGCACTCGAGCGCCACGGCCTGGACACCCGAGTCCAGACCGCGATCACCATGGCCGAGGTCGCCGAGCCATACATTCGACGCCGAGCCATTCGTCATCTAGAGAAAGGCCGTGTCGTCATTTTCGCGGCCGGCACCGGCAATCCGTATTTTACAGCCGACACCGCGGCTGCCCTGCGTGCGCTCGAGATCGGCGCGGACGTGCTCTTGATGGCCAAGAACCGCGTCGACGGGGTGTACGACTCGGACCCGAGGACCAATCCGGACGCCCAGAAGTTCGGCCGTCTGGGCTATATGGAAGCGCTGGAACGCGGCCTCAAAGTGATGGACACCACCGCCCTGTCGCTGTGCATGGACAACAAGCTTCCGATCATCGTCTTTGACCTGCGAAATCGCTCCAACCTCAAGCGGATCGTGAGCGGCGACGTGGACGTGGGGACCCTGATCTCATGAGCGAAGTCGACTCCGTCCTGGGCGAGGGCGAGCGCAAAATGTCGCGAGCGGTCGAGATCCTCGGACAGGACCTCGGCACTATCCGAACCGGGCGCGCTTCACCGTCCCTGCTGGACAAGGTGCAGGTCGAGGCCTGGGGATCGATGCAGCCAGTCAACGCGCTCGCCACCATCACAGTGCCTGAGCCAAGGCTGCTGGTCATCCAACCCTGGGACAAGAGCCTGATTGGAGCGATCGAGCGGGCGATCCAGAAGTCGGACCTTGGCCTGAACCCAAACAACGATGGGACAGTCATCCGCCTAGCGCTGCCTCAGTTGACCGAGCAGCGTCGCCAGGAGCTGGCCAAGCAGGTCCGCCGACGAGCCGAGGAGGCCAAGGTCGCGGTCCGCAACTGTCGCCGCGACGCCGACGCCGAGCTGAAGAGGCTGGAGCGAGACGGCAAGCTTTCCCAGGACGACCTGCGTAGAGCTATGGAGCGGGTTCAGAAGCTGACCGACTCTGCGGTCAAGCAGGTCGACGAGGTGGCGGACCGCAAGGAGAAGGAGGTCAAGGAAGTTTGATGGCCACACAGCCCCAGACCCTTGGCCGACCCGCCCCACCGCTCGCCTCAGTCCCCCAGCACGTGGCGATCATCATGGATGGCAACGGGCGCTGGGCGAACGAGCGCGGCCTCGAACGGCTGGCAGGACATCGCGCTGGGACCGAGAACATCCGCCGGGTCATCGAGGGCTGTATCGAATTCGGGATCGAGATCCTGACGCTGTACGCTTTCTCGACCGAGAACTGGCGCCGCCCGGACGACGAGGTCTCGGGTTTGATGGAGATTCTCGGCGAGGTGATCGACCGCGAGACGGCTGAGCTTCACGCCAACGGCGTTCGGCTGCGCCACATCGGCTCACTCGATGGGCTTCCACCGCAGCTGCAGGAGCGAGTCCTGTACGCCGTCGACCTGACCCGCCACAATAGCCGCCTTACGCTCAACGTCGCCTTCAACTACGGGGGCCGGGCCGAGATCGTCGAGGCGGCGCGAAAACTGATTCGGGACGGGGTCGCCCCCGAACAGTTGGACGAACAGCTCTTCAGCCGCTATCTCTACACCGGTGGTCTGCGTGACCCGGATCTGATCATTCGCACGGCTGGCGAGATGCGGCTGAGCAACTTCCTGCTCTGGCAGGCCGCCTACGCGGAGTACTGGTGCACGCCTCTCTACTGGCCCGATTTCAGCAAGGAAGAGCTGGCGCGGGCCGTGCACGACTTCAGCCATCGCGAGCGCCGCTTCGGAAGCGTCTAACGAGGCATCAGGCATGTGGAATGAGGACGCAGTAGCTCCCCTCAGCCCTCATTCCTCGGACCTCACTCCTCATTCCTGACCTGTGCTCGGCCTCCGCATCCTCAGCGGCGTCGTGGGAGTCCCGATCCTAGTTGGCATGGTCCTGCTCGGCGGCCTTTGGTATGTGGGGGGCGGTCTCCTGCTCATCGCGGTCGCCACGCTCGAGCTGCTCGCCATGCTGCAGGCGGGCGGTTATCATCCCGTCCTTCCCCTTGGCGTCGCACTGTCGGTCGGCATAGTCATGGATGCGGTCTTCCCTGGCCAGCGAGTCCTGCTGATTGTGCTGGCGCTTGGCACCATCGCGACGCTGGCCTGGCTGATGTTGCGCCCAGATTGGTCTGGCGCCCTGGTCGACTGGGCCCTGACGATCGCTCCAGCGCTGTACGTCGGCGGCCTGCTCCAGTTCTTTATCCCACTCCGGGAAATGGCGGACGGGACGTTCTGGGTGCTGACCGTCCTGGCCTGCAGCTGGTCGTGTGACAGCGCGGCCTACTTCGTCGGTCGCGCCCTGGGCAGGACGAAACTCGCGCCCAGGATCTCGCCAGCCAAGTCAGTCGAGGGCGCCACGGCTGGGCTTCTGGCGGCGATCGTCGTGGGCGCTCTGGCAGGCCTCGTGGGGGCGCATCCGAGCGTGCGGGTCGCGGGACTGGGCCTTGCAGTGGGCCTGTGCACGGTCCTGGGTGACTTGCTAGAGTCGTTCATTAAGCGCCAGTGCGGGGCCAAGGATTCCGGCGTCCTCGTGCCAGGCCACGGTGGAATTCTCGATCGGATGGACAGCATGCTCCTGGCTGGGCCCGGCGCCTATCTGTACGTGGTGGCTACGTCATGAGCACACCGAAGCGGCTCGCGGTGCTGGGCAGCACCGGTTCGATCGGCACGCAGGCGCTCGACGTGGTCGAATGGCACCCGGACCGCTTCCAGGTCGTGGGCCTGGCCGCGCGAAGCGACTCCGCGTTGTTCCGCCAACAGGTGGCGCGCTTCAAGCCGCGCCTCGTAGCGCTGACCGGCGGTGGCGAGGCGACCTGGCGCCCGAACGGGGCCCGCGTCTGGACCGGCCCGCAAGGTCTGGTCGAAGTGGCAACCGCTCCGGATGTGGACCTTGTGCTGGTGGCCACGAGCGGGACGGCGGGCCTTGCGCCGACCATTGCAGCCTTGCGGGCTGGTCGCCCGGTGGCGCTGGCGAACAAGGAGGCCCTGATCATGGCCGGGCATCTGGTGATGAGGGCGGCATGCGAGGGAGGCGGTCCGGTCATCCCGGTCGACTCGGAGCATAGCGCCATTTGGCAGTGTCTGAACGGCGAGGACACTGGGAGTGTTCGAAGAGTGACGCTGACGGCATCGGGCGGCGCATTCCGCGATCTGCCGCTGCACAAGCTGGCCGAGGTGACGCCCCAACAAGCTGTCCAGCACCCCAACTGGAGCATGGGCGCCAAGATCACCGTCGACTCGGCCACGCTGATGAACAAGGGCCTGGAGGTGATCGAGGCACACTGGCTGTTTGATCTGCCGCTCGAGCGCATCGGGATCGTGCTTCACCGCGAGAGCATCGTCCACTCGCTGGTCGAATTCGTTGACGGCTCCGTCAAGGCCCAGCTCTCCATACCCGACATGCGCCTGCCGATTCAGTACGCGCTGAGCTATCCTGACCGCCTCGCGGCGCCCAGTCAGCCACTCGACCTCAGCCGAATCGGGGGGCTGACCTTTTCCACGGTCGACCCGGCGAGGTTTCGCTGTGCGTTCCTGGCGATCGAGGCCGGTCGGCGGGGCGGGTCTTACCCGGCCGCGCTGAACGCCGCCAACGAAACGGCCGTCGAGCTGTTTTTGAACGGCCTGATCCGCTTCGACCAGATCCCCGAGATGGTCGAGGCGGTCCTGGAGCGACACGTCCAGATCCGCGACCCTGACCTGGAAGTGGTCGGCGAGGTGGACCGCTGGGCACGCGAGGTGTGTCACGCGCTGGCGCCGGCCCTCGTTTCAACGTAGGAACTCTCCGGACGCAGCGGGCGGCCATGTTATAGTCCGAGCGTAGGGGCGGCTCGCGGGACCGCCCCTACGAATCTTCCGTGCAGGTCACCTGCGCATAGGTTATGAGCCTACAGGTCTTGGCCATCATCCCGATCCTGAGCCTGCTCATGTTCGTTCACGAGCTCGGGCATTTCCTGACCGCCCGCCGAGCCGGGATCGTGGTCCAGGAGTTCGGGTTCGGCCTCCCGCCGCGAATCTTTGGGATCAAACGAAATGGCGTCATCTACTCGCTCAACTGGATCCCGTTTGGGGCGTTCGTCAAGATGCTGGGCGAGGAGGATCCGTCAGCCCCCGGCAGCTTCGCTAGCAAGAGCAGGCTGACCCGCGCCATGGTCCTGATCGCCGGCTCCGGCATGAACTTCCTGACCGCTGGCGTCGTGTTCGCGCTCGCCTTCGCCAGTGGCTGGCCTAGCCCCATCGAGAACGAGGTGGAGGTCGCACAGGTCGCACCGGATTCGCCGGCCGAGACGGCCGGCTTGCTCGCCGGCGACATCGTCCTGGAGATGAACGGCAAGCCGATTACACGAGTTGACGACTTCCGGCAGATCACGCGCGACGGCGTGGGAACGGCGATCGATGTTCGCGTCCAGCGAGCCGATCAGATCGTCAATCTGACGGTCACGCCGCGATCCAATCCTCCCCAGGGACAGGGCGCCGTCGGAGTGGCGATTCGGCCCCCAATCCGCGCTGTCCGGCACAACCCGATCGAGTCGGTGCTGCTTGGCTTCGCGCGCGCGGTGGCCGTGGTCGGCTTCACGCTGGCCGCGCCCGTGCTGGCCATCCAGGGCATCGTCTCGCCGGACATGTTGCGGCCGATAGGCTTGCCCGGAATGGCCCAGGTCGCCTCTCAGGCAGTCGACTTCGCCAGCGATACCGGGTTCATCTTTCCCATCTTGACCGTGACCGCCACGTTCAGCGCTGGGCTGGCCATCGCGAACATGCTGCCGCTGCCGGCCCTCGACGGCGGGCGCTTGTTCTTCATCCTCGTCGAGGCCGTCCGTGGGCGGCGGATAAATCCGGAGCGCGAGAGCCTGTTCCACTTCGTGGGCATCGTCGTGCTGATCACGCTGATGGTCCTGATCTCCCTGAACGACATCCAGAACCCGCTGCCCACGATCGACTGGGGCGTGCGGTAATTCGGCTTGTGAGGCGTATGTGACGGTGGTATAATCCAGGCGAGTTGCCGCGGGCCGCTGAAGTGGGTGACGCCCACTTCTTTTATTGTGTGGGCCGTCCATCCAGGTTCTGTTGGGAGGCGTGAGGAGCATATGAAGTCCGAGTTCATCGCCGCGATCACGCAGCTCAGCAGCGAGAAGGGCGTGCCGAAGGAGATGGTCCTCGAAGCCATCGAGGCGGCCCTTGTCTCAGCCTATAAGCGCAACTTCGAGGCCCCCACCCAGGACCTGAGTGCCGACATCTCACCCGAGTCTGGGGCCGTCCAAATCTTCCGCCACCGGCTCGTAGTGGAAGAGGTCCAGGAGCCGGCGCCTGACGACGTCCTGATCCACGATCAGATCACGCTCGAGGAGGCGCGCAAGACCCATCCGAACGCCGACCTGGGCGACACGATTACCACCGACGTGACGCCGCCTACGTTCGGTCGGATCGCGGCCCAGACGGCCAAGCAAGTGGTCCTCCAGAAGCTGCGCGACGCCGAGCGCAGGATGGTCTTCGACGAGTTTGCTGAGCGCGAGGGTGAGATCGTCCACGGGATCATCCAGCGCATCGAGGCTGGAACGGCGATCATCGAGCTGGGCCGCGCCGAGGCCATCATGCCTCGCAGTGAGCAGGTGCCCACCGAGCGCTACTACCCAGGCCAGCGGATCCGGGTCTACGTGGCCGAAGTCCACGACACCCATCGCGGCCCGCAGATCGTCGTCTCACGCGCCCATCGACTGATGCTGCGGCGGCTCTTCGAGCAGGAGGTCCCAGAGATCTTCAACGGCGCCGTCGAGATCAAGGCGATCGCGCGCGAGGCCGGGGCCCGATCGAAGGTGGCGGTCCACGCGCGTCAGGAAGGGATCGACCCCGTCGGCTCGTGCGTCGGGCCGCGCGGCCTGCGCATCCAGAACATCGTCAGCGAGCTGAGTGGCGAGAAGATCGACGTCATCGAGTGGAACGAGGACCCGGCCATCTACGTCGCCAATGCGCTGAGCCCGGCCCAGGTGGTGCGGGTTGGCATCGACGAGGAGACCAAGACGGCGACGGTCGTGGTGCCGGAGCGCCAGCTCTCCCTGGCGATCGGAAAGGAAGGTCAGAACGCTCGACTGGCCGCCAAGTTGACCGGCTGGCGAATCGACATCAAGAGCGACGTCGCGGTCGCGGCCGAGGAGACGGCCGCCGCGCAGATCGGCGGGCCGCCGGCCGACATCGCCGACGCGGGTGAGCCGGAAGTGCCGGCCAGCGCCATGGCGGGCACCGAGGCGGGGACCCAGAGACCAGCCGAGGTGCGCGCCGACGGCTAGAACGGAGTCCGGATGCCGCAGCGTCACATCCCAGAACGGACGTGCGTCGCGTGCCGGTCGCTCCGCCCCAAGCGCGAGATGGTGCGGGTCGTCCGCGCGACAGCCGGTGTCGTGGAGATCGACCCAACCGGCAAGAAGGCGGGTCGGGGCGCCTACGTCTGTCGCAGCTGGGAATGCTGGCACATTGCCTTGCGCCGCAAGGCGCTCGAACATGCTTTGAAAACTGACCTATCGACGGCCGATCGGCAGGCCCTTGCGGCTTTCGCAGAGCAGCAGCCAGCCAACCCCGATCAGCTCTCGGCTGGTGGACGAGTCGCGGAGGCCCGATCTGCTGATGGCTGATGACTCAATGCTGATCGCTCGCGCAGAAAGGGGAGCCATATGAGTCCAAGACCATTTCGGCGGGGAGGCGGCCGGGGTCGTTTCCGCCCCAGGCCAGGCGGCAATCGACGACGGGGCGGCGAGAATCGCCGCGGTCCGGCCGCGCCGCCGGTCGAAGACCAGGAGCAGCAGGGCGGCAACGGTCTAGCTGTGGCGCCTCGGGCGCTGGAGCTCCCGCCGATGATGACCGTCGAGGAGCTCGCCAATCTGCTGAGCCTCCGTCCGGCCGCGGTGATTCAGGCGCTCATCAAAAGTGGCATCTTCGCCACGATGAACCAGGTCATCGATTATGACACCGCGGCCATCGTGGCCACCGATCTGGGCTTCGAGGTGAGCGAAGCGACGCCGACGGTTGTGGAGGAGGAGGCCCGGCCAGAGGGCGAGGATGGCGAGGTCACGATCTCGGAAGAGGAAGCCGCTCTTCTCGTCCCGCGTCCGCCAGTCGTTACGGTCATGGGCCACGTCGACCATGGCAAGACCAGTCTTCTCGACCACGTCCGCCGCACCCGGGTCGCGGCTGGCGAGGCCGGCGGCATCACTCAACACATCGGCGCCTACCAGGTGGACGTAACCGTCGACGGTCAGCCGCACAAGATCACCTTCCTCGACACCCCGGGCCACGAGGCCTTCACGGCCATGCGCGCGCGGGGTGCCCAAGCCACTGACATCGCCGTGCTCGTGGTGGCCGCTGACGACGGTGTCATGCCTCAGACGATCGAGGCGATCGACCACGCCCGCGCGGCGAAGGTCCCGATCGTCGTGGCGCTCAACAAAATAGATCGGCCGGACATCAACCAGGATCGCGTCAAGCAGCAGCTGGCCGAGCGCGGAGTTGTGGTCGAAGAGTACGGCGGGGACGTGCCGCTCGTTCCGGTCTCGGCCCGCACCGGCCAGGGCATCGACGACCTCCTGTCGACGATCGCGATCATGTCTGAGGTTGCCGAGCTCAAGGCCAATCCAGACCGGGCCGCCGCTGGGATCGTGGTCGAGGCCAAACTGGACAAGTCACGTGGCCCGGTGGCAACCGTGCTGGTCCAGCGTGGCACCCTCAACGTCAGCGACGTGGTGGTGGTGGGCGGCGTCACGGGCAAGCTGCGCGCACTCTTCAACGACAAGGGCAAGCGGATCAAATCGGCGGCGCCCTCGATGCCGGCTGAGATCCTCGGACTGTCCGGCGTGCCGCATGCGGGGGAGCGGCTGGCGGTCGTCGCGGACGAGAAGACGGCCCGCCAGCAGGCCGCGATTAATCAGCGGACGGCGCAGCGGGACGGCGGGCAGGTCGGCGAAGTCTCGCTCGAGGACATCTTCAATCGAATGCAGGCCGGCGAGGTCCGTGACCTGAACCTGGTCGTCAAGGCCGACGTCCAGGGCTCGATTGAGCCGCTGGTTACCTCGCTCGAGAGGCTCGTGGAGGAGGGCCTGCGCGTCAAGGTGATTCACTCCGGAACCGGCAACGTGACCGAGTCAGACGTGATGCTGGCCTCCGCGTCGTCGGCGATCATCGTCGCCTTCAACGTCCGGGCCGAGCCCGGCGCTCGAAGCGCCGCGGACATCCAGGGCGTTGACGTTCGCTACTACAACGTCATCTACAACGTGGTCGACGATGTCCGAAAGGCGCTCGTCGGCATGCTCGGCCCCCGTTTCCAGGAGGTTGTCCACGGCCACGCCGAGATTCGCCAGATCTTCCCAATTCGAAGGGGTGGCGCGGCCGCGGGCTGCTACGTCACCGACGGGCAAATCACACGCAACAGCCAGGTCAGGGTCCTGCGCAACGAGAAGCCTAACTGGCAGGGGCGCATCGCCACCCTGCGTCGAGTAAAGGACGACGTTCGTGAGGTGGCGACCGGCTACGAATGCGGCATCGTCCTCGACGGCTTCAGCGATTTCGCGGAGGGCGACGTAATCGAGGCGTTCGGCGAAGAGCAAGTGACGTAGACTGTAGGGGCGCTGCTTGCTGCGCCTTTCTGGACTGGGCGCAGCAAGCAGCGCCCCTACCCCACTCCGATGGTCACCCGACGACAGCAGCGGCTGAACCAGTTGCTGCGCGAGGAGATTGCCCGCCTCCTCCGCCACGAGACGGAGGACCCGAAGCTGGCCACGCTGATCACCATCACCGAGGTGGAGATCGCATCTGACCTCCAGCGGGCCAAGGTGTTCGTGAGCGTGCTGGCGGACGAGGAGGAGGCCCAGGCCACGCTCAAGCGGCTGCGCCATGCGGCTCGCTTCTTCCGGCGTGAGCTGGCCACCCGCCTCAACCTGCGACACACCCCGCAGCTCGACTTCCAGCTCGACACTTCGATCGCGCGCGGCGATCGAGTCCTCCGCCTTCTCCGCGCGATCGAACGGCCGACGAGTAGTGAGTAGCGAGTGGCGAGTACCGAGTGGCGAGCCCACGAGCGATGACGAAGTCCCAACTCGCGACTCGCAACTCGCTACTGGTTTCATCAACATCTGCAAGGAGCCTGGCTTCACCTCGCACGACGTGGTCGCGATCGTCCGGCGGACGCTCGGTATTCGACGGATCGGCCACGCCGGAACCCTGGACCCCGCTGCCGAGGGCGTGCTACCGATCGCCGTGGGGAGGGCTACACGGCTCGTGGGCCGGCTGGCGGATGCCGACAAGGGATACTACGCGGAGCTGGTGCTGGGCGTTCGGACCAGCACGGACGACGCCGAGGGCGAAGTGCTCGAGACCAGCCCGGTCTCGGCGCTGGACATGGCGGCGCTCGAGGCCGGGCTCGCTGCGTTCCGCGGGAGAATCGTCCAGCGCCCACCGCGGTACTCGGCCGTGAAGGTGGCCGGACGGCGAGCGTACCAGCTCGCCCGAAGCGGCGAAGACGTAGCCCTTCAACCCCGCGAGGTAACCGTGCGCAATTTGACACTCGAATGGTGGCGGCCACCTCGGCTTGCTCTGAGCGTCGCCTGTTCCAAGGGCACATACATCCGCTCCATCGCCCGCGATATCGGCGAGCGGCTCGGCTGTGGTGCTCATCTGGGGAGGCTTGTCCGTCTCTGGGTGGGCCCCTTTCGCCTGGCAGATGCGGTCTCGCTGGATGAGCTCGAGTCGGCGACTCGTAGCGGCCAGCTCGATCACGTCCTGCTGCCGCCCGACATCGTCCTCGGCGAGCTGCCGGCGGTGATCGTCGAGCCGGCCCGGCAGATCGACTTTCGGCACGGTCGAGCCTGGCCGGCCCAGGCCCACGAGCAAGCTCACGACGGCCTCGTGCGCGTGTACGATACTCGCGGCAGGCTGCTCGGGCTGGCGAGGTCCGACCGAGCGCGGGGGGTCTGGCAGCCTAAGCTGGCCTTCGAGTAGGGGTGTCATGTCCCAGCGTTCTCCTGTCGTCGCGACCATCGGCGCGTTCGATGGCGTTCATCGGGGCCACCAGCTTCTGCTCGGACAGGTCGTGGACCGCGCTCGGGCGCTGGGCGTGGACAGCTTGTGCGTCACCTTTGATCCGCTGCCGGACCTGGTGCTGTATCCAGAGCGACACCTGACCTACCTGACAGATCGGGCTGAGAAGGAGCGAATCCTACGCCAGCTGGGACTCGCCCACGTGCTCGTCTTCGACTTCACCCACGAATTGTCAATGCTGTCACCGGAGCAATTCCTCACCCTGATCCAGGACAAGTATCGGCTCGCCGAGCTGTGGGTGGGCGCCGACCACGCCATCGGGCGCGACCGCTCGGGCACCATCCCAGCGCTGGTTGAGATTGGGCGAGTCGACGGTTTCGCGATCCACGTCGTGCCGCCCCAGAAGGTTGATCGCGAGGTCATCTCGAGCACGTTTATTCGGAACCTCCTGGCACAGGGCAACGTCCGCCATGCCAACCAGCTATTGGGCCGGCGGTACCGCGTAGCGGGCCAGGTGGAGCAGGGTGCCTCCCGCGGGCGTCAGCTCGGGTTCCCGACTGCCAACATCCGCCCCGACCCTCGCCGGGCGCTGCCCGCCGACGGCGTCTACGCGGCCGTGGCGCCGCGCGAGAGATGCGAATGGCGGGCGGTGGTCAACCTGGGCGCGCGGCCCACTTTCCAGGAGGCTGACCGCCTCTTGGAGGTCCACCTGCTCGACTTTGAGGGTGACCTGTACGGCTCAGAGCTGGCCGTCGACTTCGTCGATCGTATCCGCGATGTCCGCCGCTTCGAATCGATCGACGCCCTCCGCGACCAGATCGCCCGTGACGTCGAAGCGGCCAGAGCGGCGCGCCTCGAGATGTAACCGCAGAGGGCACTGAGTTACGCAGAGGAAGTCTGGAGAATAACCTCTGCGTTCCTCTGTGTCCTCTGCGGTGAAAACTTACGCCTCTGCAGTGAAAAGTTACGCCTTGTCGGCCACCTGCTTCTTGCGCTCCTCGATCACCTTCTGGGCGGCGTGCGGCGGGACCTCCTCGTAGTGCGAAAAGCGCATCGAATAGATGCCCCGGCCCTGGGTCATCGAGCGCAGCTCGGTCGCGTAGCGGAGCATCTCCGCCTGCGGCACCTGCGCCTCGATGCTGGTGTAGCCACTGGCGGGATTCATGCCCTGGACCCGCGCGCGCCGCCCGTTCAGATCACCCATCACGTCGCCGGTGAACTCGTCAGGAACGGTGATCTCGACCTGCATGATCGGCTCGAGCAGCGTCGGACGAGCCTCGGCGACCGCCTGCTTGAAGCCGAGCGAGCCCGCCATTCTGAACGCCTGCTCGGACGAGTCGACGGGGTGGTACTTGCCGTCATACAGCGACACCCGCACGTCCACGACGGGGAAACCGGCCAGGTTACCGCTTTCCATCGCTTCGCGGACGCCCTTCTCGACCGCCGGGATGAACTGCCTGGGGACAACCCCGCCCACGATCTTGTCGACAAACTCGAAGTCGCCGCCCCGCTCGAGGGGCTCGACCTCCAAGGAACAGACGCCGTACTGGCCATGTCCGCCGGTTTGGCGAACGAAACGTCCCTGTGCTTTGGCCGAGCCAGTGATCGTCTCACGATAGGGGACCTTGGGGACACCGACCTCGACGTTGACGCCGTACTTGCGCTGAAGTCGCTCGGCAGCGATCGTCACGTGCGACTCGCCCAGTCCGGACATGATCGTCTCACCGGTCGACGCCTCGCGGCGAACCTTGAGGGTGGGGTCCTCTTCCATGATCCGACTCAGAGCCGTGCTCAGCTTGTCCACGTCGGCGCGCGTTTTCGGGTGGATCGAGGCCGAATATGAGGTCTCGGGGAAGATCGGCCGCGCCAACGTGGCCGGCTTGTCCTTCTGAGTCAACGTGTCGCCGGTCGACGTCTCGGCCAGTTTGGGTACGACGCCGATGTCCCCGGCTCCGATCTTCTGTGTCGGCTCCTGAGACTTGCCGCGCATAATGAAGAGCTGGCCGACTCGCTCCTCGCGCGACTTGCTCGCGTTCCAGACGTGACTATCCGACTGGAAGACGCCCGAATATACGCGTACGTAGGAGAGCCGACCGATAAAGGGATCCGAGATGGTCTTGAAGGCCAGTGCGGCCAGCGTCCCATCCGGCGCCGCCGCGCTGCCCTCCGCCAGTGGGATGCTCGTCGCGGCCGCGGGCGGAAGAACCGTCACGAGCGCGTCCAGCAGGCAGTCCACGCCGATCTGACGCGCTGCCGAACCACACAGGACTGGCACTACTTTGCCCGCTCGAACGCCCGTCGCGAGCGCGGCCCTGAGCTCGGCCTCATCGATCTCCTCACCCTCCAGGTACTTGTTCAGAAGATCGTCGTCCAGCTCGCACAGCGCCTCGATTAGCGTCTCGCGATGGCGATCGACCAGCTCGACGGCATCGGCTGGAACCTCGCTCGAGGGCTCGCGGGCGTCGCCCTGATAGACACATCGTCCGACCAGCTCGACGACGCCGCTGAAGCCGTGTTCCTGCCCGATCGGCACCGTCATCGGCACGAGGTGCTTGCCGTACCGCTCGCGAAGCCCATCCAAGACGCGCCCGTAGTCGGCATTCTCTCGCTCGAGCTTGTTCACGAACACGAGGCGTGGCAGGTCGCGCGCGTCGGCGGCCCGCCAGACCTGCTCCGTGCCGACCTGGACGCCAGACGGACCGTCCACCACGACGATCACCCCATCGGCGACGTGAACACCCTGAACCACCTCGCCAAAGAAGTCAGCGTAGCCCGGGGTGTCGAGCAGGTTGACCTTGCTGTCGCGCCACTCCAGTGGGGCGAGGGCCAGGCTGACCGACATTTTGCGCTTCAGCTCGTCGGCGTCGAAGTCGGTAGTCGTGTTGCCCTCCTCGACGCTCCCAAGCCGAGTGATGGCGCCGGCCCGAAACAGCATCGCCTCCACCAGCGACGTCTTGCCGGCACCCCCGTGGGAGACGAGCGCAACGTTGAAGACGTGGTCGGCGTCGTACGACTTCATAGCCGACTCCTTTACCAGCTAGTCGAGATAGTTCAAGATGGGGTCACGATATGCGGAGGCTAAGCGAAGGAAGGGCAGCTAAGAAGGGATGGCGAGGCAAGGTTTCGGCGGCGGCCGGGTATTATACCATCGAGTCTTGAGCGCCTCTGCGAGCTGATCGATGATCCCGATTGGCGACGACCCTGGGCCGCGTCGGCTGACACCGATCGTTACGTTCATGCTCGTCGTCGCCAACGTCGCCGTCTACGTCTACGAGCTCTCGCTGGGGGATGGGGTAGAGGGCCTCTTCCGCTCGGCCGGGGTCGTGCCGCTCGAGTTCGCGCGTAACCAGGACATCCCACCCCCGGCGCCCGGCGGGATTTACCTCACGACGCTCTTCACCTCGATGTTTCTACACGGCGGGCTCCTGCATATTGTCGGCAATATGCTGTTTCTATGGATCTTTGGCGATAACGTAGAGGACCGACTGGGACACTTCCGCTTCTTGTTGTTTTATTTCCTGTGCGGCCTGGCGGCGAGTGGAACCCACATCTTCTTCAACTGGGGGTCGCAGACGCCGAGCATCGGCGCTAGCGGGGCGATCGCCGGCGTGCTGGCCGGTTATTTCGTGCTCTTTCCCAGCGCCACGATCCGAACCCTGCTGTTCCTGGGACCCTTCATCACCGTGACGCGGGTCCCAGCGATCATCATGATCGGGTTCTGGTTCATCACCCAGCTCTTCCTGGGTGTTGCGTCGCTGGCGCCGTCCGAACAGACCACCGGCGTCGCCTTCTGGGCCCACGTCGGCGGCTTCATCGCCGGACTCCCTCTGGTCATGTTGCTCCGCCAGCCCAGGCGCTGGTACGACCTGGCCTATCGGCGCTAGAAGCCAACCGCCGTCAACAGCGCACGCTCGATCCCTTCGGCCACCTGGGACCGCGAGAAGCGCGCCAGGATCGCTTCCCTTCCACGGGCGCCCATCTCGTCGCGCAGTTTGGCGTCGGAGCTGAGCCTGACGAGCGCTTCGGTGAAGGCCTCGGCGTCGCCCGGATCGACTGCTATCCCGGCCCCGCTCTCTTCCACCAGCTTGCGCGCCTCGCCGCGTCCGGCTAACAGGACCGGGCGGGCCATCGCCATCGCCTCCAGCACGCGGACGGGAAGCTGGCCCGCGGTGACCGGCAACGGCCGAATCGGAGTCATCGAGATGTCGGCCGCGGCCAGCAGTCCACGCGCGCGCTGGCGCGGCTGGGCTCGCAGCAGCCTAACGTTGGACAGTCCGAGCTCGGCGACCTGGTCCCGCAGCATCGGCGCCTGGGACCCGTCGCCAACGATCAGGAAGCGTAGGTCGGAGCGAGCCGCGAGCTTCTTGGCAGCCCGCAGGATCAACTCGTAGTCGTACACGGTGCTGATGGTCCCGAGGCAGATGAACGCGGCCTTGCCCGTCAGCGCCAGCTCGGACCGCAGACGTTCGCGTTCGCCGGCCGACGCGGCCGGATCGAGAAAGTCGGGGTCAGCGCCGTTGGTCACCAGGCTGATCTTCGCGGCCGGGACGCCCTGGCTGACGAGCTGGTCGGCCCAGACCTGTGTGACGACGATCAGGCGCTCGGCCAGGGCGTAGACTATCCGCTCGAATCGCTCAGCCATCCAGATCAGGGAATGGTTTCGGAGGGCGCCGAGCTGAATCGGTACGGCTGGCCATAGGTCAGATACGTGAAGCACGAGCGGGGCCCGAAGGAGGCGAGCGAACAACGCCCCCGTCGGACCCAGGAACAGTGGCGGGCTCTCCACCAGGACCACGTCACGTTTGCCGATACGCGCCAGGGCCAGTGGCGCGGAGAGCGCGAACGAGAGCTGGTTGGCCAGCCGCAGACGCGCCGACGAGCCTGGTTTCGCATACGTCCAGGTGCGAACGACGGGGATGGCATCGATCAGCTCAGCACACACGACCCGGCCACGGTAAGATGGCGGGATGACGCCCGTTGGATAGGACGGGAGGGCGGTGACCACGCTGACGTCGTGCCCGCGCGACTTCAAGAAGACGGCGGTCTCACTCAGCCTAGTCTGGGGCGCCCCGACCTCTGGAGGATAGTGGTGAGTCAGGATCAGCACACGCAAGGTCCGAGCATGATATCTGCTCGCCCGACGCGGGTGTTGGTGCTAGACGCGAACGCGAACACGCCGCCCTACGATCGCGCGCTGTGCCGAGCACTCGTCGCGGCTGGGTGCAACATAGAACTGGCAACTTCGCGCTTCCTCTACGAGGCCCTACCGTCGCCAGACGGTTACCGGCTGAGGCATGCGTTCTTTCGCCTCACGACCAGCCACTTCGGCGGCGAGTGGGTGGCTGAGCGACCGGCCGCGCGGCGCCTTCTGAAGGCGGCCGAGTATCCGTTGGATTGGGCGATCCTGCTGGCCGCACTGGAGCGGCAGCGGCCGGACGTTGTGCACATCCAATGGAGCCCGTCGCCGGAGCTGGATCGGGCTTTCTGGCGATGGCTTCGCTGGCGCGGCGTGCCGGTCGTCTACACGGCCCACAACCTGCTGCCACACGCCGCGCGAGTCTGCGACCACGAGCGGTACCGCCGTCTGTACCACGCCGCCGACGCGATCATCGTCCATAGTCGCGGCGGCGCCGCGGAGCTGGTGGATCGATTCGGCCTGCCGGCGCAGCGTGTGGCGGTGGCGCCACATGGCCCACTGCTCGAGGACGAGCGCGAGCTAAGCCGCGACGAGGCGCGGCGGCGGCTCGGCCTGCCGCTCGATGCGCGGTTGGTGCTCTTTATCGGGCTCATCGAGGCGTACAAGGGCCTCGCGGATTTGATCGATGCGTTCGCCAGACTCGCGCCCGCTCAGCCGGGGACCTGGCTGGTAGTCGCCGGCCGCCCGAACGAGCCGTTCGGCCCGCACCGTCAAGCACTGGAGAGCTTCGGTCTGCTTGGCCGCGTCCATCTCGACCTGCGCTACCTGCCGCGCGCCGAGCTGGCGGCGTATCTCTGCTCGGCCGACGTCGTGGCGCTGCCCTATCGGCCCGTCGTCGCCACGGCAACCGGCGACTTGCCCGAGATCGTGGCCGACGGCGAGAGCGGCCTGCTCGTCTCGCCCGCCGAGCCACGAGCGTTGGCCGACGCCCTGTCGCGGGTGCTGGCCGATCCGAGCCTGGAGCTGCGACTGGGCGAAGCTGGCCGCGAGCGGACGCTCACCGACCTGAGCTGGACCGAGGCCGCCCGCCGCACACTCGAGGTATATCGCGCCGTTTTGGGCTGACGCCCCTGTCAGGCCTGCGGACCGATCATGCGCTCCGGGCGGACGATCTGATCGAACTCCTCGCCGCTCAAGAAGCCAAGCTCGATGGCGGCCTCGCGGAGCGTCTTGCCCTCCTGGTGGGCCTTCTTGGCCACCCTGGCGGCATTGTCGTAGCCCAGGCGCGGGCTCAGCGCGGTCACCAGCATCAGCGAGCTGTTGAGGTGCTCGCGAATGCGCTCCAGGTTCGGCTTGATGCCGAGGACGCAGTGGTCGGTGAAGCTTCGGCACGCATCCGCCAGCAGCTCGACCGAGTGGAGCAGGTTGCGGATGAGGACCGGCTTGAACACGTTCAGCTCGAAGTTGCCCATCGAGCCGGCCACCGTGATCGCTGTGTCATTGCCAAATACCTGGACGCAAACCATCGTCATCGCTTCTGACTGGGTGGGATTCACCTTGCCCGGCATGATCGATGAGCCAGGCTCGTTCTCCGGGAGGATCAGCTCGGCCAGCCCAGCCCGCGGCCCGGATCCCAGCCAGCGGATGTCGTTGGCGATCTTCATGAGCGAGCAGGCCAGCGTCTTGAGCGCGCCGCTGGCCATCACGATCGCGTCGTCGGCCGCCAGGGCAGCGAACTTGTTGGGCGCCGAGACGAATGGCAAGCCCGTTAGCTCCGCGATCCTGGCGGCCGCCCGCTCGGCGAACTCCGGGTGGGTGTTGAGGCCGGTCCCAACCGCCGTCCCACCGATCGCCAGCTGGTACAGCCCGGGCAGGATGCTCTGGATCCGTCCCAGGTCCTGGTCGAGCTGGGCGGCGTAGCCCGAGAACTCCTGGCCCAGAGTCAGCGGCACAGCGTCCATCAGGTGGGTCCGGCCGATCTTGACGATGTCACTGAACTCGGCCGACTTTTCAGCCAGGGCGTCCCGCAGGCGCGCCACCATCGGGATCAGGCGCTGGTTGATCTCTTCGGCAGCAGCGATGTGCATGGCGGTGGGGAAGGTGTCGTTGGACGACTGCGACATGTTGACGTCGTCGTTTGGATGGAACGGGTGCTTGCTGCCCATCTCGCCGCCAGCAAGCTCGATGGCGCGATTGGAGATCACCTCGTTCGCGTTCATGTTGGTCTGGGTGCCGCTCCCGGTCTGCCAGATGCGGAGTGGAAAATGGTCGTCCAGCTTGCCCTCGATCACCTCTTCTGCGGCCCGAACGACCAGGCTAGCCTTGTCCGCTGAGAGCTTGCCCAGGTCTCGATTGACCTCCGCGGCGGCCCGCTTGAGGATGCCGAACGCGCGGATCATCGAGCGGGGCATGAGGTCGCGCCCGATCGCGAAGTGGATCAGGGAGCGGGCCGTCTGTGCGCCCCAGTAACGGTGGACGGGCACCTCGATCGGGCCCATGCTGTCGGTCTCGACTCGCGTGGCGCTGGCACCGGGTGCGACTTGCGTCTGCATCACGCCTACCTCCCCCACACCCCGATCATAGCGCAGCCTCTTTCAGAAGTCGAAGACACATATTCTGTAGTTCGGATAGGCATTACCTATTGAACGAGCCTCCCTAGCTCGACCAGGTTGGCCGTCGACAGGGGCCGGCGCCCGTCCTCGGCCTCGTGGACCATCTCAACCATCCGATCGAGCAGCGGCGTTGGCAGGCCGAGTCGCCGGGCCTCCGCCAGGACTGGCTGGAAATGCGCGTCGACCTCGGTCCGCCGCTCGCGGACCACCAGGTCTCGCCACACCCCACTGTGGGTTTTCAGGTCCTGGCGGCGGCGGGCCACGAGCTGGTCCAGCGACGCATCGACGAGCCCGGCGTCGCGCGAGCGCAGCGCGTCTGGATCGAAGCCGTCGAAGCCGAGTGGCTGGATCCGCAGCTCGGACGCAACGCCCAGCACCTCGTTCGCCAGCTCCGCCATCAGCGTCCGGTGCTGATCGATGGCATCGGCCATCGATTCGTCGCTCAGTGCGGTCGCGAACAGCATCGCCCCATACGCCTGTTTGCCCCACAGGAATCCCCAGATGTTGTTGGTCAGGCGCACGTCGCCCCAGTGCCCGAGCGCGCCCCGTAGCTCCTCCAGGCGCGGAGAGAGCGAGCCATCCAGCTCACCCAGGTAGAAAGCGCCCGGGCCAGCGAAGTGGATCAAGCCGGGCTCCAGGTAGTCGGCCGAGAAATTGATGAACGCCCCGACGGTCCGCCGTTCACCTACGAGCCGTGCGATGGCGAGCTCGTTGAGCCCGTTCTGAATTGAGACCACGCAGCCGTTTGGCGCCAGCAGGTCCGCAAATGACGACACGGCCGCCTCAGTAGCCGGCGCTTTGACCGCCAGAAGAACTCTCTCGAGCGAGCTTTCCGACCTGGCCTCGTCTGGTGTTACCGCTTGGACGGCCACGGTGAAGGTCTCGGCGAAGCCACGGATAGTCAGGCCGCGCTCGCGCATCGCACGGACGTGATCGGCGGCCAGGTCGACGAAGAGCACGTCTTCGCCGCCCCGCACCATGTGCGCTCCGATCGTACCGCCGATCGCCCCGGCCCCAAAGACCGTGTAACGCATAGTCACGTCCTACCGCGACCGTTGCGGAGCGACGGTCGGTGCGCGGAGCCGGCCTCCGACGGCAGCGGTACCGACTCCATCCACCGCCTCGAGGCCGGCCGAGCCGGGCAGACTGCCCGCGCCGCTCGCCACCCCCAACCTCCCGTCGGCTTCGTTGACCTTGCCCTGCCTCGACAATATACTGCTAGCAGGCGGCCAGGCCAATGGAGCTCAAGGAGGTCCGAGATGCCAACGTACATCGTGCTGGGGAACTACACCGAGCAGGGAATTCGGAATATCAAGAACCTCGCCAAGCTGCGGCAGAGCGCCGAGCAATGGGCCTCCTCAAAGGGCGGCCGGATCGTGTCCAACTACACCACTTTCGGGCCGTACGACTTCGTGGTCACCGTAGAGATGCCAAGCGACGAAGTGTGCCTCGAGGGCGCCTTCACGTTCGGCAGCCAGGGTGACGTACGGACCGTGACGATGCGAGCCTTCACGCCCCAGGAGGCGGAGTCGGTCGCCCAGCGCATCCCCTGACGAGTAGGCAGTAGGCAGTAGGAGGCGCTAGCCCATGCTGCCTACTGCCTACTGCCTACTGCCTCCCTGGCCCGGGCCACGCCGATCATGCTATCGCGGGTGACCAGTTCGGCTAGCTGCTCCTCGGTCATCCCCTCCGTGCCAGCTGGGCGCCTGGGTATGACCAGGTACCGGATGTCGGCCGTACTGTCCACCACCTGGACCTCGACGGACGGATCGAGCTGCATGCCGAACTCGCGCAACACGC
>WNGA01001680.1_pt1 | contig 44195 bp, 38 predicted proteins | sample 5400061 | NCBI WGS metagenome assembly WNGA01 (sample SAMN13153366, study PRJNA577476) | soil metagenome | isolation source: 100 cm soil or saprolite under grassland replicate 2 | place: USA:California | collected 2016-06-15 | reverse complement strand
ACTGGACTTGCGCACTTCAGGCCCCAGCGGCGGCCCAGGCTGCCTGCACCTCCAGGATTTCCGCGATGGTGGGGGTTGAGAGCTGACCTGGCCGATATTGCGCGGCGATGAGCACGCGGCGGAGCTTGGCGAGCATGTCGGCCACCGATGGGGTGGCCTTGGTCTGGTACCAGGGCGCCCGCGCGCGGTGGGCGGCAACCTCGGCGGGGCTGTGGCCGTGCTGGGCGTACCAGACGATGGCCAGGCTGTAGCAGACCAGCCCGAAGGGGACGGTGCGCTCCACCGCCAGGCGGACCCGGTTGCGGGCTTGGCCCACGCCGGCGTCCTGGCGGGCCTCGCGGAAGCAGACCTCCACCTGCCAGCGGGCCGCGTACCGTTGCACCAGCTCGGCTGGGGTGGCGGCAAGGTCGGTGGTGACCAGGGCCAGGTCGAAGCCGTCGGGCGCGTCCGGTGCGCGCACCAGCACCACCTGGACCGGGCGGGTGCCGAACACCGCGGGCCACAGGCAGGCAAAGCAGGCGACCGCGGCCAAGCCGCCCTGGCCGTAGCGGGTCACCTGGTGCAGCGCGAACGGGGTGGTCACCAGGCCAGCCAGGGTGCAAAGCTCAGGGAGCCGGTCGCCGCGGGTGCGGGGCCTGCCACGGGTGCCGGGACGGCGTGGCGGTGCCAGCCGGTGCAGGGCGGCGTCGGCGCGCAGCCGGCAGCAGACGGTGACCTGGGCGGGCAGGTCGCGGAGTTGGCGGCCGGCGTAGGCGCCGTCGCAGACCAGGTCGATGCGGCGGGTGCCGAGGTGGCCGCAGATCACCTTGACCAGCTCGACGGCCAGGTCCAGCCGCCCAGGGGTGTGCCCTGGCCGCCACAGCCGGGCCAGGATGGGCAGGCAGACCGGCCGGTGCGGCACAAACGGCAGGTCGACCAGCACGCCCAGCACGACCCAGTTGTTGCCCCAGGCGATGGCGTTGCGGCCAACCCCCAGCGGGTCGTGGTGCCAGGCGGCCCCGAAGATCTTGCGGCCGGCCCGCCGCATGAGGGTGTCGTCGACCACCAGCCGGACCGGCGCGTCGGCAGGGACAAGGACGGCCAGGATCAGCTCGAGTAGGACCAGGCCGAGCTGGTCGGCCGACCAGCGGGCCTTGGAGAAGAACCGGTGGGCGCGGCTGTGATGCCAGGTTGCTGATAGGCCAGCCGCGACCAGCATGCCGGTGACGGTGTGGGCCTGGGGCTGGGCCCAGAACCCGACGGTCAGGGCGCAGAAGACCTCGAAGGTGGGGGCAGTGAAGCAGCCGCGGAAGCGCTCCAGCAGGCTGGAGACCGAGCGGGGTAGGCTGCGCGTGAGCATCGGCGGTGACCTCTGGTTTGGAGACCGTGTGAGGGAGCCGCCGATGCTTGCTTGCTCCTTGGCAGGTAAGCAACTCAGCCGATCACGACACCGCTACCAGCCCAAAACTGCGAAACTCCAGTCAGTAATGCTGTGCTGCGAGCCTCTGAAAACCGAGACGCCGGAGGAAATAAACGTTCCTCCGCTGTAGTGGTATCTCGGCTCGGCTTTTTCCTTTAATGCCACCCACACCCGCACGAGCACGTAATACGGGCACGCCCGAGAGCCGCCAATTGTTGATTTCTTAGGTTTGGCTCCCAACGGACACCCAAGTCACGGTAGAAACGCCATCCGCAGCAGTAGCGATATACAACTTGCCATTCGTCGTGTCAATCAGCAGTGAGCCGACCGTTGCGCGCTTGACTTGTGTCACGTTATTGGTCGGCGCTCCCGCGTTCAAAAACGGCTCGGAGAGTCCAGCAAACACCTTCCCTTGCTGGTGAGAAATTTGCTTCAATCCCATTTCGGACCTTCCTCCTAGGCGTTGACGACGACGAAATCCCCGTGCTGCAAGGTCATCGTGCGAGGAATCGGCGTGAATCCAATCAGCGCGTTGATTTTGTAGAAGTAGCGACCTGGATTTTGTGTCGCGGTGGCTGGAATCTGTAAGGTAAACACTCCATTTGGACCGTCAATAACCGTACAGGGAATGGTGGCGATTGCTGCTGCGTCGAGTGTGTCAGGCGAGAGCTTGATAATCGCGGTCACGGTTGATGGTGGTGGCCCAGCCAAGTTAAAGGGAATCGGCGGCTGGTAACTTGTGTTCATCGTAGTAATCGTCAATAACGGCTCGTTGCCTTCCTCGACCCTCAGTACTTGCCAGCTCATGCCCTACCTGCGTCCGAGCATTCTGGCAATCACGGCGTGGTCCGCCCAGCGCGCAAATTCGTCGGTCATTTTTGTCGCATCTTGCTCCTGCACCACGCCAAAGGGGCGAGCGGGCATCTTCTCGGTCCCAGCGTGGTGAAATCCCATGTAATTGCTGGTCTTGGGCCAGCCAGTGGGGTACTCCGCCTGCGTGCGCGTGATCCTCCATCGTGCTCGGGACGTTGCAGCGTCCATCCCTTTTCCACTGGCGACTAATGGCCTGTCGCCTGTCCCTTCCTGCTCACGCCTGGCAATCGTGGACTCCGCCAAGGGTTCCCATTCTGGGCGACCACCAGCGACGAAATTCTCCTCGATACTGGGCATCATCACCCGGCGCACCGTTTGCTCAAGTGGTGCCCGGAAATCCTCTGCCACGACTGCGGCTCTGGTGAAGTCACGAGCCAGCGCAGCAGTCTCAGCCTGGAGACTCTTCGTCAGCCCTGTCACTGATAGGAAACCGCCGCCAAATGTCGCCATTGATTCCTCCAGATTCCTCCAGATTCCTCCAAAGTCATACAGAGCGATAATAACAGGCCGTGCGTATTTCGCGTTGTATACAAAAGTGTACAAAATATAGTCAGGAAATGCCTTGTCAAAAACCTTGAGAAATAGGAAGTCTTGTCAATGCCAGTTTGCGCCGAAATGGAGACGGAATCAAGCGCCTCGAGCTCGACCAGGAGGCGGAGATGCCAGCCAGGGTGTCACCAGTACCGGGGACGCATCTGCGCAGGTCAGAGGCCCTCTTCCATGTAGAATCGGCAGTCGCCTTGGCCACTGCCACCCTGGCTGGCCAGTGCCAGGCTACCCAAGAGTGAGCCGGCGGCCGAACGGCGCTCGAGCGTCAAGGCGCCATTGACACCGGACCGGCGCTCGAGACCCTGGAGCGTAGCTCCAGGGATAGCCATTCCCGGCCCGTAGAGGGGTCCAGGAGCGATTTGCAGGGCGATTGGGTAGGGAGACACGTGGAAAGGGTCTGGGGCGTGCGGTTATAGCCGAGGTAGTTTCCGCCGCAACTATCAGTAATGAGCGTTTGTAACGCATGCGAGACTCCTGGCCGTGAGGACCTTAAACCCCTTGGCCGTGAAACCTCGGATGCCTCGCTTTGAGTAGGCCGGATTTTCTAGCCGGCGAGAAACCTCTTCTAACAGTGCCCTCACGGAAAACGCACTGGTCAATCCGTATAAGATCTGACGGGAGAGCCGTATACGGAAGTTCTTTGCCAGTTTGTAGCCAGTTCTTCGCCGGGTTCTTAGCCAGCGAACACCCGTTCGGGGCGGCACCCCCTTATTACGGAGGGTGGCTAACATGGCTAGATACCATCTGACCTGCGAAAACGGCGGCTAACAACCTGGCGAGGTACTCGGCGAGGTACTTGGCGGGGAACCAAAGCGCCCCGGCGGGTACCGGGGCGCTCGAGGGTGGGAACCGCTAGCTGTTCCAGTGCGGATCGACCTGGCGGGCGCCGTCGAAGCGCTGTCCGCGGGCGGCTGGGGTCACCAGCGCGTCGTCCAGGACCGACGTGATCGCCAGGCGCTTCTGCGCGACGGTCGCCTTGGCCCACCAGGCGCGGAGCTCGGACTCGGCCCGTGGGATGTCCAGCAGGCGCCCGACCTCGGGCAGGGCGGCGATGGCGCGCTCGGCCGCCTCGAGACGCGCGGCCAGGTCGCGGCGGAGCTCCAGGTACTCGGCGATGGTGAGCTCACCCTTGGCCGCGGCCAGGGCCTCGAGCTCGCCGCGCAAGCGGTCGCGCTCGGCCACCAGGGCGGCGGCGTCGGCCGCCGCCTCGAGGCGGTCGGCGAGCACTCCTGCGAACCGCTCCGCGTGCTCGCCGGCGATGGCGTCGATGACGAGCTCGTCAAGGTGCGCCTCCAGGGGGGCGGCGCCGATGGTGGCGCCGCACCCGTCGTAGCCGCGCCCGGAACCGCAGCCCATCCGCCCCTGGCCGGCGCCCACCATCGGCTTGCGGCACCGGGCGCAGCGGACGATGCCCGAGTAGGTGAACGTCTCGGGGCGGCCCTGCGCCTTGCGCCCGGGGCGGTTGAACAGCGCCACCAGCCGGTCGTAGGTCTCCCGGTCCAGGATGGCCGGCCAGGTGGCCGGGCCGACGATCTCGCCGCGGTGCTCGCGGAGTCCGGCGGTCCGAGCACGCGTCAGGTGGCGCCGCAGCGTGGTCGCGTCGACGGGGCGGCCGAGGCGCTCGCCGGCCAGCCGCGCTGCCGCGTTCAAGCTCTCGCCCCGCTCGAGCAGGGCGACCGCGGCATCCCGCAGGATGCCCGCCTCGGACTCCCGGACCGTGTGCCCATCCTGCTCGTACCCGAACGGACGCGGGCCGCCGTGCGGCTTGCCGTCGGCAGCCAGCTCATCGGACTTGGCCATGAGGCGCTCCGCCTTGTGCTCGGACTCGTACCGAGCAATCGACCCCTGGAGGCGGAAGTTGAGTCGACCCGCCGGGGTGTTCAGATCATGCTCGCCAGCGAGCACCGTCGCCAGCTTGGTGCCATGGGCCTCCACCAGGGAGATCAGGCCCTCGTTTTCGATCGGCTGGCGGGTGAGGCGGTTCGGGTGCCAGGCGACGATGCCGGCGATGGCGCCCGCCTTGACGTCGGCCAGCATCGCCTCGTAGTCCGGGCGCCGCTTGCCGCTGTAGGCGGAGATGTCGTTGTCGACGTAGACCTTGGCGACGGTGCCGCCCATGCGCTCGACCAGCGCCCGCGATGGCGGCTCTTGCCGCTCGACGCCCAGGGTCTCGACCTTGCCGTCCTGGCGCCGGACGCGACTGATCCGGCAGTAGATGCCGTACCGCTCCTGACCTGGCATGATCTCCCTCTCGACTCGATGGAGTGAGTATATGGGAAATCATGGCAGTGGCGGGAGCGAGCTCCCCCCATATGGATCGAGGAACCTCGCTGAGATCACCCCCGGCGGCGGCAGGATCGCGGCCATCGGCGCGCCCGGGTCCATCGGCGGCGCCGACCGCGTGATCGAGGCGGACGGGCTGCACGTGTTCCCCGGGATCATCGACCCGCACGTGCACCTCCAGACCTTCCAGGACCCGTTCGACGTCAATGTCGAGACCGAGACCCGCAACGCCGCCATCGGCGGCGTCACCACCATGATCCCCACGCTGCTCAACCGCGAGGACGCCTCGGTCTCGTTCCTCGACTACTTCCCATGGGCCAGGCGGGCGGTCGAGGAGCGCTCGCTGATCGATGCCGCCTTCGGCGCGGTGATCGGCACCAGCAAGCAGATCGAGGAGCTGCCGCGGATGGCGCGCGAGTGCGGCATCTGCTCCTACAAGTTCTACATGGCCTACACCAAGGACGAGGCCGCCGTCTTCGGCATCCTGGCGGTCGACGACGCCCAGTTCCTGGACGGGCTGCGCACGGTCCGCGAGATCGGCCGGCCGGCCATGGCGATGGTGCACGCCGAGAACATGTCGATCATCCACAACCTCAAGGCGCGCTACATCGAGGCCGGCCGCGACGACCTGCAGGCGTGGACGGACGCGCGGCCCGACCTGGCCGAGGAGGAGGCGACCCGCCGGGCGATCTGGTACTGCAAGGAGACGGGCTCGCGGCTCTACGTCGTCCACATGACCATCGGCCGTGGCGTGCAGTGGGTGCGCGACGCGCGGGCCGAGGGGGTCGACGTGATCGCCGAGACCTGCCCGCACTACCTGGTGCTCACCAAGTACGACAACCACAGGGTCGGCAGCCTCGGCAAGGTCAACCCGCCGCTGCGCGACGAGCAGAGCCAGCGACTGCTGTGGGAGGGGCTGCGCGACGGCACGGTGACCTGCCTCGGCTCGGACCACTCGACGGTGGTGCCCAAGGCCGACAAGCTCAACAGCTCGATCTGGGACGCCGTCCCCGGCTTCCCCGGGATGGGCATGCTGCTGCCGATCATGCTGAGCGAGGGCTACCACCAGGGCCGCATCTCCCTTGAGCAGCTCGCCGGGGTGCTGTGCCGCAACAACGCGCAGGTCTATGGCATCTACCCGCGCAAGGGCGCCATCCGGGTGGGCTCCGACGCCGACTTCGCCCTCGTCGACCTCGAGCGGGAGCGGGTGGTCACGCCCGAGTACATGCGGTCGGCGGCCGACTGGGGCCTGTACGACGGGTGGGATCTCAAGGGCTGGCCGGTGGCCACCATCGTCCGCGGCGAGGTGGTCATGCGGGACGGGGAGATCGTCGGCTCGCCGTCGCACGGCGTCTACGTCGCCCGGCACCCCGCCTGAGCTTCCGGTCTGCCACAGCGCACGCCCCTGGGCGATGGCCGCGCGATGGGCGAGAGTTCATCCCCCGACGCTGGCCGCGTTCACCAGTCTGTCATCTGCATGAGACAGCGTCTCCTCGGTACCCGATCCCCCGGTGCCAGAGGAGGAATGGGAAAGATGAAGAAGCGACTCGCGGTCCTCGCCGCGGCCTTCTGCACGATCGCGCTGGTGGCCGGCGTCGCGGCGGCTGGCGTCGACTTCGGCCAGTTCGTGCAGCGCCAGCTCGCGGACCAGTCGAGCAACCTCTTCGGCGTCAGCGGCCCGCTGCCGGCTTCGTCCACCAAGTCGCCACGGGCGCCTTGACCACCATCGTCACCGGCACCGACTCGTGTGACCCGGTTCGCGCCACTCCATGGGGCACGATCATGTTCGCTGAGGAGGCCGGCGGCGGCCCCAACGGGGGGCGCGTGTACGAGCTGATCGACCCGCTGAACACCACCGGAGTCACCCTCGACCGCGCCACAGGGACCTTCAGCGGCGGCACCGGCGCCGGCAACCTGGTGGCCCGGCCCGCGCTCGGCCGGAATTCGTTCGAGGGCTTCGCGGTCTACGCCAGCGGCGTCACCTTCTTCGGCGACGAGAACCGCCCGGCCGGCGGTGTGGCCGGTGGCGCGTACTTCAAGTTCATCCCCGCCAGCCTGCGCGACCCGGGCGCCGGCCCGGTCACCAGCCTCGACCAGTCGCCCTACGCCACCCCCGGCAAGCTCTTCGGCCTGCGCGTCGGCGGCAGCGACTTCGGGCAGGGCACCGAGCTCGGCCAGGGCTCCTGGGTCCCGATCCCCGCCGCGCCTGACCCCGACCTCCGTGCGCAGGCCGCGGCGCTGCACCTGACCGGGTACTACCGGCCAGAGGACATCGACGTCGACCGCGGCGCCGAGGCGAACTCACTGGTGCGCTTCTGCGGCAACAACACCGGCAACGAGGGCGAGCGGCTCTGGGGCGAGACGGTCTGCATCAGTGACGGCAGCCTGCAGCAGTCGGCGGCCAACACCGCCGTGCCGGAGGTGCGGCGGTTCGTCCAGGGCAGCCCCGCGATCGCAATGCCGGACAACGCCGCCTACCAGCCCGACCGGGGCAACTGGATCATCCACGAGGACGCCTCCACCAACACCGCGCTGCAAGGCCCTCACGACAACGACCTGTGGGACTGCCTGCCCGACGGCGCGGACCCCGACCTCCAGTCCGACGGGTGCGTCCGCCTGGCCACCCTGAACGACCTGACGGCGGAGTGGACCGGCGGCATCTTCGACGCCAGCGGCAAGCACTTCTACGTCAGCGTCCAGCACAACGTCAGTGGCACGGGGACGATCCTCGACATCACTGGCTGGCAGTAACGCTCGGTTCGCTCGGGAAGGGCGGCGGTCCCACCGCCGCCCTTCCGCGTCAACGCCCGCGGCGGCCGAGCAGGCATAGCAGCGCCCACGCCGCGGCGGCGGCCCAGACCGCGCCCACGGTGATCGCCAGGCTCCTGGGATAGTCGCCGGGCAACAGCGAGGCGTTGCCCGGCTGGGTCGCCCGGCCGTAGCCGAGCAGCAGCGGCAGGCTCATCAACGCCAGCGTGCCCGACACGATCAGGGCCGCGCGAACGGGCGGTTGCAGCGCCGGGGGCAGGCGCCGCACCGCCAGCCCGACGGCGAGCACCGCCGGGACCAGCAGCAGGTCGTGCACGAGCAGCCCGCCGAGGAACCAGCGCAGCCAGCTCGCCGGCACGGTCAATGCGGCGTCGCGGAACAGCCCGACCAGCCCCCAGGCCATGAGCAGGCCGCCGACGGGCAGCAGCGCCCAGAACAGACGCCCATACCGTGGCGGCTGCGCCGGCGGGCCGGTCACAGCACCTGCACCTCCGTGACCCACTTGGTCTGCAGGACCCCGGGGTTGTTGGGAGCGATCAACCGCAGCGGGAAGCCATGGTCCAGCTGCAAGGGCTCGCCGTTGACCTCCAGCGCCAGCAGCGTGTCGGGGTGCCAGGCATGGGCGCCGTCGATCCGTGCCCCGGAATAGGGCCCGCGGGTCTGGAGGGAGCGGACCACCACGGCGGCCCGCCGGTCGGCGCCGGCCTCCTCCAGCAGGTCGCGGAGCGGGATGCCGCGCCAGCGCGCGCTGTAGCTCCAGCCCTCGACGCAGGAGATCGGCAGCCGGACCTCGCGGGTCCGGCGGGCGCGGACCTCGCCGAGCGACAGCTCCAGAGGTCGGGCGACACGCCCATCGACCCGGAGCCGGTAGCCGGGGTCCCCGCTCACGTCCGTGACGCCGACGTCGCGGGCCTGGTGGTTGACGGGCAGGCCCTGGGGCCCGATGTCGGGCAGGCGGGGAGCCAGCACCGCGAGCCGACGCAGGGGTGTGACCGCCGATCCGACGGTGGTGAGCACGACCGCGCCTGCGGCGGCGGCGATGGCGAGCAGGAAGCGGCGGCGATCCAGCCCCTCCGGGGTCGCCGGAGCGGTGGCGGCCCGGTCGCGCAGCGCGCCGCTCGCCACGGTGAAGGTGGCGCCGACGTGGACGACCAGCGCGCCGACCGTGATCCAGGCGGCCCAGAAGTGCGCGATCCTGAAGAAGAACTGGTAGGGAAACCAGTAGTCGATGTTGGTGACGCCGGTGACCAGCAGGAAGACCGAGCCGCCCACCAGCGGGACCAGCGCGGCCCGCTCGACGGCGTGGGCGACGCCGCTCACCGGCGGCCAGCGCCACAGGCGCGGGTAGACGGCCCACAGCTTGCCGAGCAGCAGCGGGATGGTCGCCAGGCCGGTGAACACGTGCACGCCCTGGGTGAGCCGGTACAGCCAGGCGGGTCCGGCCGGCCAGGGGAACCACGGGATGGGCGTCTGGGCCGCGTGGGAGAGCAGCCCGGTCACGAAGCAGACCGTGAACGCCACGCCCAGGGCGATCCCCAGGATGGTCGCGGGACGCTCGTGACGCGCCCGGCTGGAGAAACTGATCCTGGACACCGGTGGCATCACGCGCTCCAGCTGCTCCGCTCCGACAGGAGCCTGCCGACGACCTCCAGCGAGCGCGGGCTCGAAGCCAGCTCGCCGCCGTCCAGCGCCGCCTGGAGGTCGGCGACCCGGTCCAGGTCGCGCAGCGGCGGCAGCAGGCCGGTGCGCAGACCGAGCCGCCATGCCCGGCGCAGGGTCTCCTCGAGCACCCGATCGCTACCCATCGGCACGCCGGTGAACAGCTCCGCCGGTGGCGGGCCGGCGGCGCCGTCGATGGCGATCAGGTAGTAGCCGCCGTCCAGCGCGGGGCCGAGCACCACGTCCACCCGCTCCAGCAGCTCGAACGCGGCTCCGCACCAGTGGGCCGGCAGGTGCGGGGTGTCGGCGCCGACGATCGCCAGGCGCGTGGCGGCCGCCGCCTGCAGCGCCGTGGCGCAGGCGGCGAGGCGGTCGCCGAGGTCACCGTCCACCTGCGGCAGCAGCCTGAACCCGGGTGCCAGCGCCGCCATCCGCTCCCGCGCGGCGGCGGGCGCGAAGCACAGCCAGGGCTCGGCCTCGACGGTGGTGAGCAACGCGACCGTGTCGGCGAGCAGCGCCGCCGCCACCTCTGCCGCGCCGTGGTCGCCGAGCGCCGGCGACAGGCGGGTCTTGGCCAGCCCGGCGACCGGCTCCTTGGCGATCAGCGCCAGTGCGGGCCGTCTCATCTGGCCTCCAGGTCGCCCGGCGAGCGGCCCGTCATCGGGTCGGGCAACCGGCCCGCCGCCCGCTCGATCAGTAGCCGGGCAGCCACGCCGGTCATGTGCGCGGCCGCGCGGACGCTGCCAACCAGCGAACCGCCGACCTTGCTGGAGCCGGCCGCGCGCCGGTGGCACCGCACCGGCACCTCGACCACGCGCAGGCCAGCGAGGGCGGCGCGGCCGACCATCTCCAGCGGCCAGCCCTGCCCCCGGTCGGCGATCCCGAGGTCCACCAGCAGGTCACGGCGAATGGCGCGGAACGGGCCCAGATCGGACAGGCGCACGCCGAACAGCAGTCCGCACGCCAGCCCCAGCACGACGTTCTCCACCACCGCCAGGGCCGACAGCGCCCCAGCGTCACGACGCCCCCGGATCCTGGAGCCGACCACCAGGTCGGCCTCGTCCCGAAGCACCGGCCCGGCGACCACCGCCAGGTCGGCGCCGTCGAACGAGCCGTCGGCGTCGACGAAGGCGATCACCCGCGCGTGGGGGGATGCCTGCACACCGGCCCAGCAGGCCGCGCCGAAACCGCGCCGGGGCTCGGGCACCACCCGCGCGCCGAGCGCGGCGGCGACCGCGGCCGTGCCGTCGGTCGAGCCGTTGTCCACCACCACCAGGTCGATGCCGGCGGGAAACGACGCGAGCGCGGCCGGCAGTGCCGCCGCCTCGTCGAGCGCGGGCAGCACCACGGTCACCGCGCGCAGATCAAGGTCGCTGTGCATGCCGGCCAGGCTCCCCCCCGATCCTGACGGACTTGCGACGCGGTTCTTACGAACCTGCTACGGTCGGCCCGTAGGCCCCCAAGGGTGCCATACGGTTCGGCCCGTGCGGACAAAGACCGGGATCGCCACTCAACAGGAGCCCGCGGCGGCCGCCGCGACGCGCTTCGCGCGGGCGACGTGGCTTGCCTGCGGCGTGGTGGTGGTCGGCGGCGCGCTCGGCTGGCTGTGGCTGCGCCACTGGGGGCGGGTCCCGTTCAGCGTGCCGAGCCAGCCCTGGTACCACTGCTTCCCGTTCTACGTCTTCCCGCACCCGGTGGTCGCGTGGGCCTGGGCGGCGGTGGCGCTGCCGGTCGCGCTGGCGGTGGCCGCCGGAGTGATCGCCATGGCCGCCGCGCCGGTCCGCTGGCCGCTGCGGCTGGCCTGCTCGGCCGTCGCGCTGTTCGTCCTCGCGCTGGCGGTGGCGGCGCTCGGTGGCGGCCCGCGCGCCTGGTGGGCGCCGTTCGACTACGACGGCGAATATCCCGCCGGCGCGCACCTGGTCGGCGCGATCCCGCTGTTCCTGCGCCGCTTCGCCACGCTGCTGCCGGAGCTGCCATCCCACGCCCAGGGCCACCCGGCCGGGGCGATGGTCTTCTACGGCCTGGTCGCGAGGGTCCGTCCCGGCGTGCCGGCCGCCGCCGTCGCGACCGTCGCCGCCGGCGCGCTCGGCGTGGCCGCCACCGGCGCGCTCAGCCGCGACGAGCTCGGTGAGCGCGCCGGCCGTCTGGCCGTGGCGCTGTGGTGCCTCAGCCCGGGGGTCGTGCTGTACGTGGCGACCTCGGCCGACGCGGTGTTCGCCACCGTGCTCGGGCTCGCCGCGCTGGCCGCCCACCGTGGCCTGCTGCGCCGCTCGTGGGGCTGGACCGTGGCCGGCGGCGTGCTGCTGTGGGCCGGCTCGATGCTGACGTACTCCGCTGTGCTGCTGGTGGTGTTCCTGCTGATCAGGGCCATCGGGCGCCTGCGGCCAGAGCCTCGATGGGTGGCGCGCTGGGCGGCCGGCACCGCCGTTGTCGTCATCGGCGCGGCGCTGGCGCTGCGCCTCGGCACCGGCTACGACCCCCTGGCCGCCGCGCGGGCGGCGCACCGCGCCTACCAGGCGGCGCCCGGGTCGGCGAGGCGGCCGGCGCTGCCCTGGGTCCCCGGCGACCTGCTCGCCTTCGGCGGCATGCTCGGCGTCCCCCTGCTCGGTGCGCTGGCGGCGCGGGCGTTCGCGGTGGTCCGCGAGCGTGCCTGGGCGTCGCTGGACGCCGCCGCCATCGCGACCCTGCTGGCCGCGGCGAGCTGGGGGTTCAGCAGGGGCGAGGTGGAGCGCATCTTCCAGTTCCTGGTGCCGCTGGCGCTGGTCCCGGTGACACGCCAGCTGCTCGCCTGGCGTGTGCGCGCGCCGGTGGTGGGCGCGCTCCTGCTGGCGCAGACCCTTGCGGTGCAGGTGCTGTTCGCGACCCGCTGGTAACGGGAGCTAGCGCTGGTGCGCGGCCGCGGCCGTGGCGGCGGGGGCGCGCAGCGGCGCGGTCGCCAGCTCGGCCATCCCGGCGGCGAAGGAGACCTCGGCCCGGAAGCCGAGCCGCTCGGCCGCCAGCGCCGGCGACGCGACCACGTGCCGCACGTCGCCGGCCCGCCAGCCGCCCACGACCTCGGGCGCCGGGCCCCCGGAGCTGGCCGCCAGCGCTGCGGCCAGCTCTCCGATGGTGTGCGGCTCGCCGGAGGCGACGTTGAACACGCCCGGAACCGGCTCCGGCGCCAGCAGCGCGAGCAGGTTGGCCGTGGCGACGTCCCGGACGTGGACGAAGTCCCGCCGCTGCGCCCCGTCCTCCAGCACCCGCGGCGGCTGGCCGCCCGCCAGCGCGCTCCGGAAGATCGCCGCGACTCCCGAGTAGGGGGTGTCGGCCGGCATCCGGGGGCCGTAGACGTTGTGGTAGCGCAGCGCGGTCACGGCGGGCCCGCCCTCGTGCATGCTCGCCTGCGCCAGGTGCTCCTGGTGCAGCTTGGTCGCCGCGTACACGTTGCGCGGGTCCGGCGGCGCGTCCTCGCCGATCGGCACGGCAGCCAGCTCGCCGCCGCAGCGCGGGCAGGTCGGCTCGAACTGACCCCGCTCCAGCCGCGCCAGCTCGCGCGGCCCCGGCCGCACGGCGCCGTGCCGGTCGCAGCGGTAGGCGCCCTCCCCGTAGACCACCATCGAGCTGGCGAGCACCAGCCGCCCGGGCCGGTCGCCCGGCGCCCGGCGGTGGATCGCCGCCAGCAGCTCGGCGGTGCCCAGGTCGTTGTCGCGGACGTAGTCGCCGGCGTCGACCAGCCCGCGCCCGAGCCCGACCATGGCCGCCTGATGGCAGACGGCGTCAATCCCGGCGAGCGCCGCGTCCAGGGTCGCCGCGTCCAGGCCGCCCCGCAGGTACTCGACGTCCTCGCGGAGGTAGTCCGGCGGCGCGGCGTGGGCGCGCGGGTGCAGCCGGTCGACCACCACCACCTCGTGGCCGCGCTCGGCGAACGCGTCGGCCACGTGGCTGCCGATGAACCCGGCACCGCCGGTGAGCAGGACTCGCATGGCGTGGGAGCCTGGCGTCCCTGGATCGTCCGGTCAACCTCTGGCGTGCTTACAAACTTCGTACGATCGCGGCGGCGCGGCTTTGCGCTGGTCGTCGCCGCTGGCAGCATGGACGCATGAGTGGCGAGCTGGTGCTGGTGGTCGACGACGAGCCGACCGTGCGCGAGGTGGTCTCGCGCTACCTGGAGCTCGGCGGCTATCGCGTGGCCGTGGCCGGCGACGGGCAGGAGGCGCTGCGGCTCGCGCTCTCCACCCAGGCACCTCCCGACCTGGTCGTGCTGGACCTGATGCTGCCCGGCATGGACGGCCTCGAGGTGTGCCGGCGGCTCCGCGCCAGCGCGCCGATCCCGATCGTGATGCTGACCGCCCGCGGCCACGAGGCCGACCGGATCGTCGGGCTCGAGCTCGGCGCGGACGACTACGTGGTGAAGCCGTTCAGCCCGCGGGAGCTGGTCGCCAGAATCCGCAGCGTGCTCCGCCGCGCCCGGGGCGACCCGGCGGCCCAGCAGGGCCGCGTGCACGCCGGCGACGTGATGATCGACCCGGCGACCAGGGAGGCCGAGGTCGCCGGGCGCCCGGTCGCCCTGACCGCGCGGGAGTTCGAGCTGCTGCTGTTCCTGGTCCGCCACCCGCGCCAGGTGTTCACGCGCGGTCAGCTCCTGCAGCAGGTGTGGGAGTACACCTGGCTCGGGGACACCTCGACCGTCACCGTGCACACCCGGCGCCTGCGCGAGAAGGTCGAGGACAACCCCTCCGACCCGCAGCGGATCCAGACGGTCTACGGGGTCGGCTACCGCTTCGTGCCGCAGGAGCCGAGCGTGTGACCGGCCGTTGGCGGGCGTCGCTGGTCGCCGCCGCGATCTTCGCCGGCGGGCTGGCCGGCAGCGTGGCGGTCGCGCTGGCCGTCGACATCCCCGCCCACGACCTCGTCCTGCTGCTCGGGCTCACGACCATCGGGGCGGTCGCCGTGGTCCTGGTCGGCCTGGTGGTCCAGGGCGGCCTGCGGCGACGGGGCGCGGGGGTGGCCAGGCACGTCGGGCTCACCGCCGTGGTCACCGCCGGAGCGGCCCTGGCCGCCATCCAGGCCGCCAGCTCCGCCATGCTGGTGAGCACACACGACCTGCTGGTCGTGCTGGTCTCGCTGCCGGTGGCGATCGGCGCCGGCATCGCCTATGGGATCGCCAGCTCGCGCGCCATGGTGACCGATCTGGAGGCGCTGGCCGCGCGCGCCGCCGCGCTGGAGGCGGGCGCCGGCGCGTCGAGCCCCGCCGAGCAGGCCCGGCCCTCCGTGGCCGGCAGGCGGTCGGGCGGGACCGCGGAGGTGGCCACCGTCGCCGAGGCGCTGGAGGCGGCCGAGGCGCGCCTGGCGGCGGCCCGGGAGCGCGAGCGGGCCATGGACGCCAGCCGCCGCGACCTGATCGCCTGGATCTCCCACGACCTTCGCACGCCGCTGGCGAGCCTGCGCGCGCTCGCCGAGGCGCTGGCCGACGGCGTCGCCATCGATGAGGCGACCCGCGGCCGCTACCTGGCCGGGCTGCTGGCCCACATCGACCGCCTCACCGGCCTGGTCGATGCCCTGCTGGAGCTGTCGCAGGTGGAGGCGGGCGCGCTCGCGTTCGAGCGGGAGCCGGTCTCCCTGCCCGAGCTGGTGGCCGAGGTGCTGGAGGGCTTCGAGCCGGAGGCCGCCGCGGGCGGGGTCCGGCTCCAGACCGCGGCGGGCAACGGCGGCGCGCTGGTCCTGGCCGGCCGCGACCAGCTCAACCGGGTGCTCGCCAACCTGGTCCACAACGGCATCCGCCACACCCGGCCAGGGGGCCGGCTGCTGGTGACGATCGGGCAGCGGGCCGATGGGGGAGCGGTGACGCTGCGGGTCAGGGACGGCTGCGGCGGTATCGCCGAGCCGGACCTGGCCAGGGTGTTCGACCGGCTCTGGCGCGGCGACCCGGCCCGGTCCTCGCGTGGCGCCGGCCTGGGCCTGGCGATCGCCCGCGGCTTCGTCGAGGCGCACGGCGGCACCATCCGGGTCGCCAACGTCACCGGCGGCTGCGAGTTCACCGTGGAGCTGCCCGCCTCCTCCAGGCAGGGGCCGGCCGCGCGCCCGGCGGCGGTCCTGCCCTACCGGTCGTCCCCCGGCGGGTCCGGATCGGCGTCGAACAGCTTGCTCTGATCGTCGCCGGCGACCGGATCGGTCAGGGTGAGCACCTCGTCGCCGGCCTGCAGGCGGGTGTCCGAGCGGGCCGGGACCAGGTGGCCCTGGCGGATCACCAGGCTGACCCAGGTGCCCTCGTCCAGCGGCAGCTCGGCGATGGCGGTGTCGTCGGCAGGGGAGCCCTCGGCGACGCGGTAGCGCCGCAGCGCGTCGGGCTGGTGCCGGAAGCGCACGCCCAGGCTCCACGGCTCCGGCTCGACCGTACGCAGCGGCACCCTCAGGCGGTGGGCCAGCGTCGGGACCAGGCCGCCCTGGACGATCACCGAGAACGCCACCACCGTGAAGATGATCTCGTACAGCCGGTTCGCGTCGGCGACGCCGGCCTCCAGGATGAAGGCACCGAGCAGGATCGGGACGGCGCCCTTCAGGCCGGTCCACAGCACGAACACCCGCTCGCCGCGGCGCAGGCGGATCGGCCACAGCACCAGGCCGACCAGCAGTGGGCGGATGACCAGCGCCAGCAGCACCGCCAGGACCAGCCCGATCAGCCAGGCGTTGCCGTCGGGCAGGTCCCCAAGGTGCACCGTCAGGCCGAGCAGGATGAATGCCACGATCTCGCCGAGGCTGGCCAGCGCGGAGTGGAAGCGCTGAATCTCGCCCTTGTAGGGGACGCGCTCGTCGCCGATCACGATCCCGGCGACCAGCACCGCCAGGAACCCCGATCCCCTGGCGGCGGTGGCGGCCCCGTAGATCGCCAGCGCGCCGGCCAGCACCCGCACCGGGTACAGCGCCTCGCCGGGCAGCGGCGCGCGGTGCATCAGCCAGAGCAGCAGCCTGCCACCGAGCACGCCGACCGCCAGCCCGACGACCATCTGGAGGCCGAACTGGGCGGCCACCACCCCGGCCGTGCCGAGGCCCGACCCGCTCGTCGCCAGCAGGGCGACCAGCAGGGCGATGCCGACCGGGTCGTTGGCGCCGGACTCGCCCTCCAGCAGGGTGCCGGTGCGGCCGGCGATCTCGCGGCGGCCGAGCACCGAGAAGACCACCGCGGGGTCGGTGGGCGCCAGCGCCGTGCCCAGCAGCAGCGCGGGCCGCCAGTCGATGTCGAACAGCAGGTGGGCGCAGAGCGCCAGCGCCGCGGCGGTCACCAGCGTGCCGGCCACGCCGAGCCAGACCGTGGCCGCGGCGGCCGGCCGCAACCGGCGCCAGCCGATGCGCATGCCGCCGTCGAACAGGATCACCGCCAGGGCGATGGTCACCACCCGCTCGACGGTCTCGACCTGGATCCTGGCGAGCCGGGGCAGCAGGTCGGAGGCGATCGCCGCCGAGACCAGGAAGATCGCGGGCGCCGGGATGCGCAGCCGCTCGCCGAGCCGGTTGGAGAGCACCGCCGCCAGCCCCACCAGGGCGGCCGCCAGCACCATCAGCCCGAACGACTCCACGCCGGCTGGCTGCATCGCGGCCTCCTCGACCATGACAGGCAACGGACGCCGACCAGCCTTCCCGGCACACCTTGGCGACCACCATAGGGGAACCGGGCCGGCGGCGGCCACGGCCGACCCCGGCCTTGCGGTTGACAGCGCGGCGGCCCGTTTCGGCGAGCAGGTCATCAGCGGCTGCGCCTCCTCGGCGCCGGCTCCCTCCCAGGGCCGAGCCGTTCCTCCGCTACCTGGCCACCACGCAGCACAAGACGGTGCTGATCTCCAGCCACGTCCTGTCCGAGGTCGAGCAGACCGTCGACAGCGTCGTGATCATCGCCCAGGGCCGGCTGATCCGCGAAGGCGCGCTCAAGGACCTGCTGAGCACCGCGCTCACCGCCGGCGGCACGGGCGGCAACAACGGCCAGGCGACCCCGCCGCTGTCCGATCCGGCCCAGGTCCGCACGGTCTACGGGATGGCGTTCGGGATCGGCTCGCTGTTCACGCTGATCCTGGGCGTGATCGCGATCTGTGGCGAGTTCCGGCACCAGACGATCACGCCCACCTTCCTGGCCACCCCGCGCCGCAACCGGGTGGTGCAGGCCAAGGTCGCCGGCGTGGTGATCGCCGGCGGGCTGTCGGGGATCCTGATGATCGCGACCGGCCTGCTGGTCGGCGCCATCGTCATCTCCGCCAGAGGGTTCGGGACCCGCCTCGGCAGCGGCGACGTCCAGCAGGTGCTCGGCCTGATGGTGCTCGGCCTGGTGGTGTGGGCGGTCTTCACCCTCCGCCGGGACGTGACCTGAGCGCCCGAGCCGATCCCGCTTGGAGGGCCTGGCGCGTCGGCGGACCGCCGCCTATGCTCGCTGCCATGGCAGCCAACCAGGTGCCCAAGGGGACGGCGCAGTCCCGCGCGGTGCCCGCCCCCGGCGAGATCAGCTACCGGTCACGGACGGGCCGCTGGGTCCTGGTCGCCACCATCTCCGGCTCCGGCGTGGTATTCCTGGACGCCAGTGTGGTCAACGTGGCCCTGCCGACGATCGCGCGCGACTTCCGGACCGGCCTGGCCAGCCTCCAGTGGACCGTCAACGCCTACACCCTGACCCTGGCCGGCCTTCTGCTGCTCGGCGGGTCGCTCGGCGACCACTTCGGCAGGCGACGGATCTTCGTCACCGGGATCATCTGGTTCGCGGTGGCCTCGCTGCTCTGCGGCGTCGCGCCGAACGCGCCGACGCTGATCGCCGCCAGGGCGCTCCAGGGCGTGGGCGCCGCGCTGCTGACCCCGGGCAGCCTCGCGATCATCGAGGCGAGCTTCCGGCCATCGGACCGGGCCGCCGCCATCGGCGCGTGGACAGGGCTGGGCGGGGTGGCCACCGCGCTGGCGCCGCTGCTCGGAGGGTTCCTGACGCAGGCGGTGACCTGGCGGCTGGTCTTCCTCATCAACCTGCCGCTCACCGCAGTCGCCCTGTGGGCCGCCATCCGCCACGTGCCGGAGAGCCGCGACCCGGGCGTGTCCCGCGAGCTGGACCTCGCGGGAGCGGCCCTGGCCGCGCTCGGCCTGGCCGGGATCACGTATGCGCTCACCGACGGCACCGGAGCGGGCTGGACCTCTCCGGTGGTCCTGGTCGCCGCCATCGGCGGCGTGCTCGCCCTGGCCGGGTTCGTTGCCCGTGAGCGCTTCAGCAGGCACCCGCTGCTGCCCCTCGACCTCTTCCGCTCGCGCCAGTTCACCAGCGCCAACGTGGTCACGTTCCTGATCTACGGGGCGCTCAGCGGCGCCTTGTTCCTGCTGCCCATCCAGTTGCAGCGCGTGGTCGGCATGTCCCCGCTGAGCTCGGGGACGGCGCTGTTGCCGATCACCATCGTCATGCTGCTGCTGTCGGCCAGGGCGGGCCGGCTCGCGCAGCGGATCGGGCCGCGCCTGCCGATGAGCCTGGGCCCGCTGGTCAGCGCCGCGGGGCTGGCGATGATGGTGCTGGTCACCCCGGGCCGGAGCTACTGGGTGAGCACCCTGCCGGCGGTACTGGTGTTCGCCCTCGGCCTGTCGCTGACGGTCGCCCCACTGACCTCGACCGTGCTGGCGGCCGCCAGCGAGGAGCACGCCGGGATCGCCTCCGCGGTCAACAACACGGTCGCGCGGGCAGCCGGGCTGCTGGCGGTCGCGACCCTGCCGGTGGTGGCCGGCATCGCAGGGGCAGACGCGCTGGACCCGGGGGTGTTCGCCGGCGGCTTCCGGATGGCGGCCTGGATCTCGGCCGCGCTGGTCGCGGCCGGGGGCGTGCTGGCGTTCCTGACGATCCGCAACCCCGCGCCGGCCGACGCGGCCCGAGGCCCGGAGCCGACCATGCACTGCCCGCTGGACGCCCCCCGTATGTGCGGTGCCGGCTATGCGCGCACCAGCGGGATGACCACGTCGTCGACGACCGAGACCAGATAGGAATCGGGCACCGGCGGGCCCTCGGCCAGGAACCGCTGCGCCACCATGGCCGGGCCGACCTCGGCAGCGAGGGTCTCGATCGCATCGGGTCGCGCCTCGCCCCGCTCGATCGCGCGCTGCAGCACCTCTTGGAACATGCGCTTGCGCGGCATCAGCACGCGCTCGTGGACCAGCTTGACGAACGGGTGCTCGCGGTCGCTCTCGCCCAACAGGCACTTGAGCGCGCCGCCCGTCGGCGAGTTGATGATCGAGGTGAGGCGCCGCAGCACGTCGAGCATGTCGTCGCGCAGGTTGCCGTGGTCGGGCAGGTCGGCCATGGACGGCAGCACGTGCTCGAGCGCGTCGACGATCAGGTCCTCCTTGGAGGCCCAGCGCCGGTACAGGGCGGCCTTGCCGGTGTGGGCGCAGGCTGCGATCCCCTCCATCGTCACGCCGGGGTAGCCGACCGTGCAGAGCTGGTCAAGGACGGCGGTGAAGATCGCGCGCTCGAGCGCCTCGCCACGACGCCGGGTCTGGGCATCCGGCGCCTCGGACAACGCCGCGATGCGGTCCGTCTCAGCGACCATCGGTGGACCTCGGTTCCCTAAGATTCAGATAATGAACGCTTGCGTTCCCAATTTTCCCAGTGTAGCGTGGCCCGCTAGTGAACGGAATCGTACACTACCCCAAGGGGGAAATCAGCCCATGACGGTCTCGCAGTCGGTGAGGTCGCGACCACCCGGGGCGGCACGACGCGGCGTTCACCCTGCGCTCACGCTCACGGTCATCGCGGGCGCGCAGCTCATGGTCGTGCTGGACGCCACCATCGTGAACATCGCCCTTCCCCACATCCAGTCGGCGCTGCACTTCTCGACCACCAGCCTGTCCTGGGTGCTCAACGCCTACACCCTGACCTTCGGCGGGTTGCTGCTGCTCGGCGGCCGCGCCGGCGACATCCTCGGCCGCCGCCGCGTGTTCATCTTCGGCATCCTGCTGTTCAGCCTCGCGTCGCTGCTCGGCGGGCTGGCGACGTCATCCGCCTGGCTGCTGGCCGCAAGGGCGCTGCAGGGCGTCGGCGGCGCGATCGCCTCGCCGACCGCGCTGGCGCTGATCACCACCAACTTCGCGGAGGGCAGGGAGCGCAACCGCGCCCTTGGCGTGTTCGCCGCCGTGTCGGTGTCCGGCGCGGCGATCGGACTGCTGGCCGGCGGGATCCTCACCGAGTGGCTGTCGTGGCGCTGGGTGCTGTTCGTCAACGTGCCGATCGGCATCCTGCTCGCGCTGGTCGCGCCGCTCTACATCACCGAGTCGGAGCGCCAGCCAGGCAGGTTCGACCTCGGAGGGGCGTTCACCTCGACGGCGGGGATGGTCGCCCTGGTCTACGGGTTCATCCGCGCGGCCCAGGAGGGCTGGAGCGACACGCTGACGATCGGCGCGTTCGCCGCGGCGGTGGTCCTGCTGGCGGCGTTCATCTCCATCGAGACCAGGACCAGGCAGCCGATCACCCCGCTGCACATGTTCCGCAACCGCAACCGGGCCGGCTCCTACGCGATCATGTTCGCGCTGGCCGCGGCGCTGTTCGGGATGTTCTTCTTCCTGACCCTGTTCGTGCAGAACGTGCTCGGTTACAGCCCGCTGCGCGCCGGGCTCGCGTTCCTGCCGGTCACCGCGGCGCTGATCGTGACCTCGCAGATCGCGGCGCAGACCCTGCCGAGGCTCGGGCCGCGGCGCCTGATGGGGACCGGTGCGGTGCTGGCCGCGGGTGGCCTGGCCTGGCTCTCCCAGGTGACGGCGACCAGCGGCTACGTCGATGGGATCCTCGGCCCGATGCTGGTGTTCGGGTTCGGCATGGGCCTGCTGTTCGTGCCGCTGACGATCGTGGCGGTCTCGGGGGTCTCCCGGGAGGAGTCGGGCGCGGCCTCCAGCCTGCTGAACGTGATGCAGCAGGTCGGCGGCTCGCTGGGCCTGTCGATCCTGGTGACGGTGTTCGGCACCGCCAGCCGCAACGAGGCGACCGAGCAGGTCGGCAGGTTCCTCTCCAGCGCCACACCCGCGATGCGAGCCCAGTTCCAGCAGACGGGCCAGTTGCCAGCGCCCTTCGCCAGCAACATCCTGTCGCACGGCATCTCGATGGCCTTCGAGCTGTCGGTGGTCTTCGCGGCCGCGGCGCTGCTGGTCTCCCTGCTGGTGATCCGCGCGAGGACCTCGGAGCTCGACACCTCCAACGTCCCAGGTATGGGCTGAGCGCTGCTCGGTCCGTGCGGCCGCCGGCGTCCCGCCGGCGGCCGCACCAGACGCCGCCGCGCTGCCGGCAGCACCACCACGCGGTAGGGCACCGGGCTACAGGCCCAGCTCGGCCTTGACCTGCTCCCAGGGGATCGGCTCGCCACCCTCGTCCAGCGCGGCGCGGGCGGCGGCGATGTCCGCCTCCTCCCCGGCCTGCTCGATCTCGGCGGCAAGCTACGGCGAGACGATCGCGGCTACACGCCGGCCGTGGCGGGTCAGGTAGACCACCTCGCCCCGACGCACCAGGCAAGCCGGGCCTGTGGACAACCCCACGCGGGTATGGTCGCGGCCTCGAGCGCGAATGGGTTCCCCGTTGGACCGATCCTGCGCCGTGATCCGGGACATTCGCGCTTGACCCCGCTTGGTCGACTCATGCGGGCGAAGTGGTCGACGCTGCCAGATGAGGTCAGCGACTCGTCCTGGCGCATCCTGCGGACACCTCGGCAGGCGTTGGGTTGGGAGGTCGCGCCGAATGGCGCGGCCAAAAAGTGGGGCCTACGCCGGCCCGTCTGGCAAGGAAATACATCAGGCCCGGGCGGTGCGACCGCCCGGGCCCGCATTGCTGGGGTTCCGTCAGCTATGGGAGATCCGGATCACCTGGCCGGTGCCGGGAAGCTGGCCGTTGTTGGTCCCCGGGAAGACCCCGAAGTTGGACACGAAGAACGAGCCGTCCCTGCCGATCGCGAGCCCGGCCGGGTTCACCAGGCCGGTCGAGGCGATCACGGTGCGCCGCCCGTCCCGCTCGATGCGGACGAGCCCTCCGGTCGGGTCGCCGGAGGTCAGGCCGTTGCGCGCGATCTCGAGCACGTTCAGCCGGCCCCACCTGTCGAAGGCCAGGTCGATGATGTTGGTGAAGCCGCGCGCCACGATCGTCGGCGCGCGCCCGGGCACGATCCTCCAGATGCGCGCCGCGCCCTTGGGGAACGGGAAGCCGGTCAGCTCGCCCACGTACCAGGCGCCGTCGGGGCCCTCGGCGACCGAGTCCGGCACCGCCTGCATCGGGATCTTGGTCCCCGGCGGGAGGTTCAGCTCCGGCGGCGCGGCCACCATCCGCACCGGGAAGGTGGCCAGCACCGTGATCTTCCCCTTGGCATCGACCTTCAGCAGGTCGTTGCCGCCGGCGTCGGCGACCACCTCGAAGCCGTCCTGGATGGCCACGGCATAGGGGTCGCTGTCGATCCCCTCGCCCGGCTGGGCGCCGGCACCGTTGTCGGGGTTGTGGGCGGCCTCGAAGGTGGGGAAGTCCGCCAGCGACTTGATCGGCGGCGGGAAGACCCGCAGGAGCCGGCCGAAGGCGTTGCCCGCCGAGCCGAACTGCTGGCGGGTCTCCGGGCCGCCACCCGGGTTCTGCACCTGGAGCAGCGCGCGGCCGTTGGCGATGGCGACGTCCGACGGCCCGGTCGCGCCGGTGCCGTCCGGCGCGGCCAGCGACGGCAGGCCTTGCAGGACCCGGACCTGGTGACCGCCGACGATGCGGGTCACCGAGCCGCTGGAGCCGAAGCACTCCTGGTCGCCCTCCGGGCCGGTGATGCACTTGCCGTTCCCGCCCTTGCCGGCCTCGGCGACGTAGAGCGCGCCACGGCCGTCGAACGCGAGACCGCGCGGGTTGTTCAGCCCCCCGGCCACCACCGTGAACTTCGGCCGCGCCTGGCTGGCGGTCGTGGTGGTGCCGCCGGTCGCGGCCCCGGCGCTCGAGGCGGCGGTCACGCCGAGCGCGACCAGCGCGCCCGTGGCGACGAGGACGCCGAGGACCCGCCTCGGTCGTGATGACTTGCTCAAATCTTCCTCCCGGGTGTTCTCCAGGCCACATCGGTGCAGCCTGACAAGACCCCGTGCGCAGGCTCGCGCCGGGGCTCGCAGTTCCATCGACTTGGATCTCGGACCGGTTGAGGCCGTGATCGGCCGAGGCGATGCTCGGCCGCCCCCCTTGAGTGGCTCCCCCCTTTCGCGGCCTCGAGATCCGCGTGCACTCGCCGCGAACCATAACCGCAAGGTGCGCCCAGCCGAAAGTCGTACCGGCCGACCTCGCAATTGCGGTATCGCCAGGCACGGCGATAGCCGTAGGGATGACGTAGCGACTCGGCGAGCCTGGCCTGGTTTGGTGTGGGATACGCGGCGGCGCAGGTGACCCGCCCCGGCCTATACGCCGGAGCGGGACCTGGCGAGGAACTGGCCCTGCCCGGGCTGGCCGAGGAACTTGCCGTGGTCGACCAGCACCTGGCCGCGCTGCATCACCACCTCGGGCACACCCCGGACCGACCGGCCCTCGTAACAGGAGTAGTCGACGTTCATGTGGTGGGTCGCCGCCGACAGCACGCGCTCGGTCTCGGCGTCGAACACCACGATGTCGGCGTCGGAGCCCGGCGCGATCGTGCCCTTGCGCGGGTAGAGGCCGAACAGCTTGGCCGGGGCGGCGGCCACCAGCTCGACGAAGCGGTTCAGGGAGATCTGCCCGCCGCGGACGCCGCCGTCGTAGAGCAGGGTGTAGCGGTCCTCGACCCCTGGCAGCCCGTTGGGGATCTTGGCGAAGTTGCCGACCCCGATCTGCTTCTGGTCCTTGAAATGGAAGGGGCAGTGGTCGGTGGCGACGAGCTGGAGGTCGTCGGAGCGCAGGCCGTTCCAGAGCTCCGCCTGGTGCGGCTTGGGGCGCAGCGGCGGCGAGCAGACGTATTTGGCGCCCTCGAAGCCCGGCCGGGCGAGGTCGTCCATGGACAGGAACAGGTACTGCGGGCAGGTCTCGGCGAGCGCGGACGTCCCGTTGTCGCGCGCCTCGCGCACCGCGTTCAGCGCGTCGGTGGAGGACAGGTGGACGATGTACACGGCCACCTCGGCCAGCTCGGCGAGCTGGATGGCCCGGTGGGTGGCCTCGCCCTCCATCGAGGCCGGGCGCGTGAGGCCGTGGTTGACCGGGTCGGTCCGGCCCTGCGCGAGGTAGCGCTCGATCAGGACGTCGATCGGCCCGCCGTTCTCGGCGTGGAGCATGATCAGCGCGCCGTTGTCGCTGGAGCGGCTCATCGCGCGGAACAGCGAGGCGTCGTCGACCATGAACACGCCCGGGTAGGCCATGAACAGCTTGAACGAGGTGATCCCCTGGCCGACGAGGCTGTCCATGTCGGCCAGGGTCTGGTCGTTGACCTCACGCACGATCATGTGGAAGCCGTAGTCGATGTGTGCCTTGGGACCGGCCTTCTCGTGCCAGCGCTGCGCCGCCGTCTGCAGCGACTCGCCGAAGTCGGGCACGGCGAAGTCGATGATCGTGGTGGTGCCGCCCCAGGCGGCGGCCGCGGTGCCGGAGGCGAAGTCGTCCGAGGAGAAGGTCCCGCCGAACGGCATCTCCATGTGGGTGTGGACGTCGATGCCGCCGGGCATGACCAGGCGCCCGCCAGCCTCGATGATGCGGTCCGCCTCGGCGCCGAGGTCGCCGCTCAAGGCCACCGCCGCGACCCGCTCGCCGTCGACCAGCACGTCCGCCGCCATCGTCTCGGTGGCGGTCACCACGGTCCCGCCCTTGATCAGGGTGCGCATCGTCTCTCCTCCGGCGTGAGTGTGGCTTACGGCAGGAGCTCCGTCAGCTCTCCATACGTCTCCGGCCGGCGGTCGCGGAGGAACTGCCAGGTGTTGCGCACCTCGCGGGCCTTGTCGAGGTCGATGTCGGCGATCAGCACCTCGTCCGAGTCCTCGGAGGCCCTCGCCACGATCTGGCCGCGCGGGTCGCAGAAGTAGCTCGACCCGTAGAAGCGGTTCGAGTTCAGCGGCTCCTCGGTGCCGACCCGGTTGATCGCGGCGATCCAGTAGCCGTTGGCGACCGCGTGCGCCGGCTGCTCCAGCTCCCACAGGTAGCGGGACAGCGACTCGACCGTGGCGGAGGGGTTGAACACCAGCTCGGCGCCCTTGAGCCCGAGCTGCCGGGCAACCTCGGGGAAGTGCCGGTCGTAGCAGATGATCAGCCCGACGCGGCCGACCGAGGTGTCGAACACCGGGTAGCCGAGGTTCCCCGGCTTGAAGTAGTACTTCTCCCAGAAGCAGGGGCCGACCTGGGGAATGTGCGTCTTGCGGTACTTGCCGAGCACACTGCCGTCGCGTTCGACGACCACCGCCGAGTTGTAGTAGACGCCCGGCTGGGCCTCCTCGTAGAACGGCACGATCAGGGCCATGCCATGGTCGCGGGCCAGCTCGCGCATGCGGGTCACGGTCGGCCCGTCCTCGCGCTCCGCGGTCGCGTACCACTTGGGGTCCTGCTCGGCCGGGAAATAGGGGCCGTTGAAGATCTCCTGGAGGCAGGTGATCTGGGCGCCATCCGCCGCCGCCTTGGCGATCAGGCCCACATGCTTGTCGATCGCCTCGTCCTTGGGCAGGTTCGCGTTCGCCTGGATGATCGCCGCACGGATCGTGGTCATTGCCGCCCTCCTCGGTCCCGCCCGAGCATCGGGATCAGCTCCTTGCCGAAGCTGCGGATCACGCCCTCGGGGTCGTCGACCATCGAATAGATGTTGAACTGGTGCACGCCGACCGCCTCCAGCTCGCGCAGCCGCCGCTCGCAATCCTCCAGGGTGCCGACCACGCAGAACCTGTCCACCACCTCGTCGCTGACGAAGCCGGCGTGCTCGGCGCCGACGCGCCCGTGGTCGGCGTAATCGTAGTGGTCCCTGGTGGCGACGTAGGCCGTCAGCTCGTCGGGGAGCTCCTCGGCGGGGTAGCGGTTGACCAGGTCGACCACGTGGTTGGAGACCAGCGCGGGGAACCAGCGCACCTGCTCGCGCGCGTGCTGGATGTCCGACGAGACGTAGGCGGGCGCGGCCGCCATCACCTTCACGTCCTCGAAGTTGCGCCCCGCCTCCTCCGCGCCCTCGCGCACCCAGCGCAGCAGCCACTGGATCACGTGCGGGTCGGCGAGCTGGAGGATCACGCCGTCGCCGATGCGCCCGGCCAGCCGCAGCGCCTTCGGCCCGTAGGCGGCGATCCACACCGGCAGCGTCCCCTTGGCCCATTTGAGCTGGATCTCGGTGCCGTCGTAGTCGACCGGCCTGCCCTCCGCCAGGTCCTTGATGAGGCGCGTCGCCCACTCCAGGCGCTCGATCGTCACCGGCGGCTGGCCGATGACGCGCCGGGCGCTGTCGCCGCGGCCGATGCCCATCTCCATGCGGTCGCCGGAGATGTCGTTCAGGGTGGCCAGCGTGCTGGCGGTCACGGTCGGGTCGCGGGTGGCCGGGTTGGTCACGCAGGGACCCATGCGGATCCGCGAGGTGACCTCCGCCAGCAGCGCGAAGATCGGGTAGACGTCCTGCCACAGCACGTGGGAGTCCCACGCCCAGACGTAGTCGAAGCCGGCCTCCTCGGCCGCGCGGCCCAGCTCGACCATGCGGGTCGGCGGTGGGTCGGCCGAAAAGCAGATGCCGAACTCGAGCATGTCGCCTCCTCGTGATCCCTCACCGGTGCCTGGAGCGGTCGGCCTCCCGCACCGGCAGCTCCCGACGTTGTCAGCGTTCTATCGGTCGTGTCAGCTCGTGACAGCAGTGGTCCCGGGTCGGGTCACCCGCCCGCGAGCCGGGAACAGCACGCTGAGCACGTAGTAGGCGACGATCGCGCTGAGCAGTCCCACAACCCAGCTATAGCTGTACAGCGGCCGCAGGAACGGGATCAAGCCCCCGCCGGGGAAAGGGCCCTGGTTCGGCGCGGAGTGCGCGCCGCCGACGGCCAGCAGCATGCCGAGCAGCACGCTGGCCACGCCCCGCCAGTTCCAGCCGCTCGCATAGCGGTAGGCGCCGTCCACCCGGTACAGGTCGCCGAGCGCCAGCTCGGTTCGCCGCAGCAGCCAGTAGTCGGCCACCAGCACGCCGGCGATCGCCCCCAGGCAGCCGCCGTAGAAATCGAGCCAGGTGAAGATGTACAGGTGGGGGTTGGCGAGCAGCCGCCACGGCTGGATGAGGATGCCGAGCACTCCGGTGATGATCCCGCCGGTCCGGAAGTTGATCAGCTTGGGGAAGGCGTTGGAGAAGTCGTAGGAGGGGCTCACCACGTTGGCGGCCACGTTCACCGAGAGGGTCGCCACCGCCAGGGTGAACAGCGCGAACACGATCACCACGGGGCTGGAGAACTTGCCGGTCAGCGCGACCGGGTCCCAGATCGGCTGGCCGTAGACCACCACGGTCGCCGAGGTGATGAGCACCGCCAGCAGCGAGAAGAAGGTCATGGTGGTGGGCAGCCCCAGGACCTGGCCGATGGCCTGCTGCCGCTGGCTGCCGCCGAACCGCGTGAAGTCCGGCATGTTCAGCGACAGCGTCGACCAGAACGCGATCATGCCCATCAGCGACGGGAAGAACACCGGCCAGAAGTCGGCGCCCCAGCCGAGCTTGGACGGCTGGTGCAGGATCGGCCCGAAGCCGTGCGCCTTGGTGACCATCCACACCAGCAGGAAGATCGCCACCACCAGCACGAACGGGGCCGCCCAGTTCTCGAAGCGGCGCAGCGTGTCCATGCCGCGCAGGATGATGTAGAGGTTCAGCAGCCAGAAGATCCCGAACGCCAGCCACTGCGTCCACGGGTAGCCGCCGAGCTGCGCGGCGTCGGTCCAGCTCTTGCCGATGACCGCGCCGGCCAGCGTGAAGATCGCCTGCCCGCCGATCCACGTCTGGATGCCGAACCAGCCGCAGGCCACCAGTCCTCGCAGGATCGCGGGCAGGTTGGCGCCGAACACGCCGAAGGACGCGCGCGCGAACACCGGGTAGGGGATGCCGTACTTGGTGCCGGCGTGGCTGTTCAGCAGCATCGGGACCAGGACGAGCAGGTTGCCGAGCGCGATCGTCATGATCGCCTGCACCCAGTCCATGCCGAGCGCGACCAGGCCGGAGGCCAGCAGGTAGGACGGGATGTTGTGGGCCATCCCGATCCACAGGGCCGCGTAGTTGTAGGTGTTCCAGGTCCGCCGCTCGATCGGGACCGGGGCCAGGTCCTGGTTGTACAGCGGGCTGGAGGCGAGGTCGACGTGGCCGGCGAGCGCGTGCCGACCATCCGGGTAGACGACCTCGTCGCCGACGACGCTCGATGCAGCCATCCCGAGCTCCTCTCCAGAGGTGGGTGCCGCCGGAGAGCATGCTAATAACCGTCGCCTACCCACTCAAGGGGGGTGAACGGGGCGCATCCGGCCGGCCACGGCCATGCCGCGGCCTCGGGAGGGCGGGGGCCGAGCCGGTGCCCCTCGCGCCGGCCCGGCCCTCCAGCCGTCTGTGCACCCGGCCCCAACGATCAGGGTCCGGGCTCGGGTCTAGTCGCCGACCGCCTGGATGGTTCCGAGCAGGCCGTGGGTCTCGTTCTGGATGCCCGCGCTGAACACCAGGTCGGTGGGGCCGCCGAAGACCCCGTTGCCGAACCGCAGCGCCCAGAGCCGGTCGTTGACGATCGCCCGACCCTGCTCGTCGCGGAGTGTGCCGCGGAAGCCGCCGTCGCGCGGGTCGAAGGCGTTGATGCGGCCGCCGGCGAAGTCGGCGGCGTACAGGAACGAGCCCTGGGCGGTGGTGAGGTTGGCCAGGCGCGTGAAGGCGGCGCCGCGGAACGGCCGGCTTGGCTCGTTGTGCCAAGGCTGGCATTGCGCCTCCTTGCGCCAAAGGAGGCGCGGTTGGACTTCCTGGCCAACCACATAACCTCAATACGGCCCCAGCGATTGCAACCTATTCGGGTCGCGTCGCCTCCCGAGCGCCTCACCGCCCGCGCGGCGATCAGCCGCCGAGGCGCTGCACCGCCTGGATGCGCGCACGGCAGCTGGGGTGGGAGGCGAGCCGCGCGGCCAGGCCGCCCCGGCGCGGCCCGCGCTGCTCGTCGACCTCGAACAGCTCGAGGACGCGGATGAGGCCGGCGGCGTAGCCGAGCCCGGCGGCGTGTCGGTCGGCCGCGTACTCCGAGGAGCGTGACAGCGCCGCCGACAGCAGCCGCGACGCCGAGGTCACCAGCCACAGCGGCAGCCACAGCACGCACAGCAGCACCAGCAGCAGCGCGCCGACCACTACCAGCGCCCCCAGGATGACCAGCACCCCGACGAGGCCGAGCGGGCCCTCCAGCGGCCTCCCGCCGGAGTTCTGCCCAATCCTCCGCCGCAGCGCCGAGAAGCCACGCGAGGTCGCCCTGGTGGCGGCGCGGACCCGTCGCAGCACCAGCGACAGCAGCGAGAACGGCAGCAGGTACCACCAGCCCAGCGTGGCCGCCAGCGGGTGCAGGTCGCGGTGATGGCCGAGCTCGTGGGCGAGCACGGCCTCCAGCAGCTCGTCCGGCAGTTCCAGGGCGCGGCCGGTGACCGCCACGAAGTGGGCACCGAGCGCGAACGCGTTGACCGCCTGGCGGTCCTCGATCCGCAGGGTGAAGGCGTCGGGGTCGACGCCGGCGCGGCCGCAGGCCCGGCGCCACACCGGCGACAGCCGCGCCAGCTCCTGCCCGCTCGGCCGCCGGACCCTGAACAGCAGCCGGGCGAACCGCGATTCGACCGGGCGGAGCAGCACCAGGCCTGCGCTGGCCGTCCAGCAGAGCACGCCGATCAGCAGCGGCGCGCGGCCGTCGTGGACCAGCCAGAGGCCGAGCCCGCCGGCCAGCGGGATCACCACCACCAGCGACAGCAGCCAGGTCAGGGCGACGATCGCCAGCATGCCGGCGAGCGTGGCGGTGACCCCGCGGCCGGTCGGCGCCGGCCGTGCGCGGCGGAAGCCCTCGTCGGTCGTCATCGGGTGCAAGTAGATGGCTTCCGCGCCCTCGCCCGCAACAGGGAAGGCCCGTGTCGCGCACGGGCCTTCCCTGTGGGGGATATCCGGGAGGCTGGGGGAGGCGCTCCCGGGAGCGGGCGCTACCCGCCGGGCCGGCCGTAGCCGGTGATGCCCGTGTGCAGCGCCTGGAGCCGGACGTAGTCGCCGGTGTGGGTGGCGGCCACCTGCATGCCGCCGCCAACGTAGATGGCCACGTGGGAGATGGGGCTGTAGTAGAAGATCAGGTCGCCCGGCTGCAGCTCGCCCGCGGAGATCCGGCGGGTGGCGCTGTACTGGGCGGACGAGGAGTGGGGGAGCGAGACCCCGGCCTGCGCCCAGGCCATCATCGTCAGGCCGGAGCAGTCGAAGCTGTCCGGTCCGTCGGCGCCGTAGGCATAGGGCTTGCCGACCTGCGCCTTGGCGTAGGCGACCGCCTTGGCGGCGCCACCGCTGGCGGTGACCTTCGGGAACGACACCGGGGTACTGCCGCTCGAGCCGCTGTTGGCGGCCGCCAGGAGCTTGGCCCGGTCGGCGGCCTTGACCTGCGAGAGCAGCTGCTCGGTGCGCGAGACCGTCTGGTCGATCTGGCGCTTCTTGGCGTCGAGGCTGGCGAGCTGCCGCGCCTGCTCCCGCTGCGACGCCTCCAGCGCGCGCTTGCGCTGCTGGTAGGTCTCGCCGGCGACCTTGAGGGTGTCCATCAGGTCGCCGTCCTGCCTGGCGAGCAGGTCCAGCACCTGGACGCGGTCGATGGTGTCACTGGGGTTCTTGGATTCCAGCAGCGCGGAGAGGTCCACGCCGGGACCCTGGATGTAGGCGGCCGCCGCACGGGCGCCGAGCCGCTCCTGGGCGTCCTGGAGGACCTGGGCTGCCTGCTGCTCATCGGAGCGCAGCGACGAGAGCATGCTCTGGGTGCGCTGGAGCTCGAGCTTGGCCTGGAGGTACTGCTCGACGAGCTGGTCAGCCTGCTGGTTGAGCCGTTCGAGCTGGGATTGCAGTGACTGGATTCGGGCGGGACTGGCTTGGGCGCCGCCCTGCTCGGCGGAGGAGAGCATCGCCAGGGGGAGCGACAGCGCTGCGACGATCAGCAATCGCATCGCGTGGCGATGCGCTCGGCGGTGGGGGGACCGTCGACCGCAGGACGGCAAGCCCAGCCTCCTTCCCTCGAGTTTCCTCGAGCCTGTGGGCCAGGCGAGGCGGACCTGGAACCTGGGGAAGCGGTCCTCCCCTCCGTTGGGGGGCCGGAGGGGCCCGCCTGGGCACCGGCGATACCCGGTGCTCGGCACTTGCGCCCGCATTTGTCCGCGGGTTTCGGCTTGTTACCGGTCGGTGACCGTTCCGTGATCAAGCGGGCCGCACACTACCCGCTCCCCGGGCTTCGCTCAAGTATCCCTGGCAACGCGCCGCGCTTGTCCACAGGCGCCTTGCCTTCACAATATCTAGGGGTTATGGTGCCGCTGACCACTAGATATTGGGCTCATCGTCATATCCGGTGCGGGCCGCTTCGGGGGATCGGCCGGCTGGCGTGTACGGAGAACTGCGTGGAGACGGACCCTGAGAAGTACGTACCCGAGGCCGGGACGATGACGGAGGCGAACCTGGGTGCCCTGCCCGCTCGTGACCTCGAGATCCTCGCCTTCGAGCGTCGCTGGTGGCAGCACGCCGGCGCCAAGGAGGAGGCGATCCGCCGTGAGCTGGGAATCCGTCCTGCCGACTACTACCAGGCACTGAGCCGGCTGCTGGACGACCCGGCGGCGTTGGACGCCGACCCCGCCCTGATCGACCAGTTGCGGCGGCTCCGCGAAACACGGCACCGGCGTCGCACATCCCGTAGTCTCGGCGCGCACAACACGAGCGGAGGCTGACCGGCTGGGCCTCGAGCGGGTCGGTCGCGCCTTCGCCGTTTGCATTGGTCCCCACTCCTCCAGGGAGGTCGAGTTTGCGACCGGGTCCGACCGCTCGTGCGGCGGCGGTGCTGGTGGTGTTCCTTGCCCTGTTCATCGTCGTGGACCGCATGAGCGCCCAGCGGTCCGACCGGAGCGCGGTGGCCGGCGGCCGCGGCTCGCCGGAGACGACCGCGGCGACCTCGCCACCGACGACCCGCGCTCCCTCGAGCAGCCGCCCGTCCACAACGGCCCCGCCGACGACCGCGACGACCAGCACCAGCGAGCCGGCCGCCGCGACCGGCTCCACCCTGCGGTCCCCCAAGGGAGTCACGGTCCAGGTGCTCAACGCGGTGTTCGTCGCCGGCCTGGCCCACCAGGTCGCCGGCATGATCGGCGACGCCGGCTACGAGGTGGTGGCGACCAACACCGCGCTCGGCAGCTACCAGGTGTCCCGCATCTACTACACCGACGGGCACAAGGCCGACGCCGAGGCCTTCCAGAAGCGCTTCCCGGCCTTCGAGCAGTCGTTCCCCGCCAGCCAGGCCCAGGCCCGCCTGTCCCGCGAGATCGCCCTGCACGTGATCATCGGCGACAACTACCGGGACATCCGGCCGGCCAGGTGACGCCGGTGGAACCCGCTAGCCCCGCAGCTCCCCCAGATCCTGTCGCTGTGCCGAGAACCAGTCCTGCGGTGGTAGGGCGGCGGCCTGCTCGCGCAGGCGCTTGGCGCGGTAGGCGCGCTCCTCGGAGGGCATCACCAGCGCGCTGCCGATGGCGTCGGCCAGCTCGACGGTGTCGAAGGGGTTGACCAGGATCGCGCCGTCGCCGAGGTCGTCGGCGGCGCCGGCGTTGCGCGACAGGATCAGCACGGTGTCGCGCTCGCTCACCGACGGTCCCTCCTTGGCCACCAGGTTCATACCGTCCCACACCGGGTTGACGACCAGCACGTCGGCCAGGGCCAAGGCGGCCAGCGCGCGCGGATAGTTGTCGCGCAGCTCCAGCCGCACCGGCTCCCATGTCTTGGTGCGGAAGCGCTCGTTGATCGCCTCGGCCGTCTGCTTCACCTCGGCGGTGTAGGCCTGGTACTCGGGCAGGTCCCTGCGCGAGGCGTAGGCCAAGGCGAAGTGCACCACCCTGCCGCGCATGCGCGGGTGCGACTCCAGGAAGGTGGCGAAGCCGTCGAGGCCGCGCAGGATGTTCTTGGACAGTTCCATGCGGTCGACGCGGACCACCAGGCTGCGCCCGCGGGCGAGGTCGCGCACCGAGCGGAGCTGCGCCTGCACGTCCCGCTCGGTGACGCGGGCGCGCAGGTCGTCGGCGTCCACGCCCAGCGGATAGGAGCGCACGCGCACCACCCGGCCGTCGGGAGCGCGCACCGTACCGCCTGCCTCGTCGACCTGGTAGCCGGCCTCGCCGCAGCAGAGGAGGAAATTCCGCGACCAGCGCGGCACCAGGAAGCCCAGCAGGTCGGCGCCGAGCATCCCCTCCAGCAGCTCCTCGCGGATCGGCCGGGGCAGCATCTCGAAGTACTGCGGCTCCGCCCAAGGGCAGTGGGTGAAGTGCCCGATGCCGAGGTCGGAGCGCCGCTCGCGGAGCATCGCCGGTGCCAGCGCCAGGTGGTAGTCCTGGATGTAGATCTCGGCCCCGCGGTCGGCCTCGTCGTCGCAGGCGGCCGCGTAGGCGCGGTTGACGTCGCGGTAGTTGCGCCAGGCGTTGCGGAAGCTCGCGTCGAAGCGCGGGTGCCTCGGCACGTCGAACAGGTAGTGCTGCAGGAACCAGAGGGTTCGGTTGGAGACCCGGTTGTAGTAGTTCTGGTATTCACGCGGGTCGATCACCAGGCTGCGGAGCTGCACGGGGCCCTGCGGCAGGTCGATCCGCCGCCGCCGCCCGGAACGCGCGACCCGCCTGGCCGCCACGCGGTCGCCGTCGCTGATCGCCGCGGCCACCCAGGTGCCGCCCTGGCCGGCCAGCGCCGGCCCCAGCGCGGCCACCATGCCGCCAGCTCCTCTCCCCGCCGAGAGATTGCCGTCGTCGTCGATCTCGAACTGCACCGGACCTCGGTTGGACGCCACCACCAGCTCAGCCATGAGAATCCGCCTCGCCTCTCGTTCGTCCGTGCGTCCTGCCGGCTGCACGCCGGCCTCCAAGCTACCGTTCGGGAGCCGTCGAGCGCTGCACCTCCAGGCGTCTGATCAGGGCTCCGACCACCTCGGCGAAGCCGTCGCCGGCGCTGGAGGGCGTCACGATCACCTGGCGGGCGGCGTCCCGCTCGGCCGCCCAGGCGCCGTTGGCCACCAGGAACATCGCGCCAACGGCGTCGGCGATCGCCAGGTCGGCGGGCCCGTCGCCGACCGCCGCCGCGGCGCCCGCCGCCAGCCCGCGCTCTGCCAGGTAGGCCGCCGCGGTCGCGGCCTTGCTGACCCCGACCGGGAGCAGGTGGAAGGCGTGCGTCTCGCCGGCGCCGAGATGCGGGTAGGGACCGCGGAGCCGCCCGTTGTCCTCCAGGTGCGCCCAGCCGAACCCCTCCGCCCGCAGCACCGCGTCGACCTCGGCCGCCTCGACCTGGCCGCGCAGCAGCGCGGTCCCCTGGCGGCCCTGGTGCCAGGGGGCGTGCGGCTCGATCCTGCCCGCGAACTTGTCCAGCACGGTGACAAGGGCCCCGGACCGCTCCAGGGCCTCCGCCGGCGTGGCGCCGAGCTCGCGGGGGGTCTGGCCCCACTGGAGCTCGGTGTTGCGATCCCGGAGCAGCACCGTGCCCAGCTCGCCGATGGCGTCGCGCAGCCCGAGCAGGCGGCAGGCCTCGAAGAGCTGGGCGCGTGTGCGGCCCGAGACCAGCACGACCTCGAGGCCCCCCCGCCGCGCCGCCACCAGCGCCTCGGCGGCCGCCAGCGACGTCCCGCCGTCCAGGTCGGCCAGCAGCGAGCCGCCCCTGCCGACCAGGGTCCCGTCCACGTCCGAGAACAGCACCCGCGGGTCCAGCGTGTCCAGGACCCCGTCCGCGTCGGCCAGCGGGATGGCGGGCACGGCCTACCTCCTGCCCGCCAGCACCGCCTCGCGGCGACGGCGGTAGCCGTCGACGGTCGCGATCGGTGGCCGCTCCACGCTGACGATCTGGTGGGGCTGCATGTCGTAGTCCCGCAGTCCGTTGGTGAACTGGTAGAGCGTGGTCGAAAAGGAATCCCGCGACATGCGCCCCTCTTCCCGCAGGCGCGTCAGCGCGGTCTGGAGGATGCCGAAGCTCATCCGCGACAGCGCCTGCACGTCCTGGTTGCGGTGCACGCGCACCTCCAGGTCGACCTGGGCGATCCCGTCCAGGCCGCAGCGCTTGGCGATGTCGACCAGCAGGCCCAGCTCCACGCCGTACCCGGAGGAGAACCGCACCTGCTCGAGCACCTCGCGCCGTCCCGCGTACTCGCCGGAGAGCGGCTGCACGAGCCCGGCCAGATCCGGCCAGAACAGGTTGATCACCGGCCTGGCGAGCAGCTCGGTGACGCGGCCGCCGCCGCTGGGGTGGGTGACCTTGCGGTCGCGCAGGGGCCGCTCATAGAAGGCCTTGACGTACTGGATGGTCTCGTCGGCCAGCAGCGGCCCGATCAGGCCGTAGACGAAGCGGGGGTGGATGTTCTGGATGTCCGCATCTACCCAGCAGATGATGTCGCCGTGGCACGCGTACAGGCTCTTCCACATGCCCTCGCCCTTGCCCCGGCCAGGGCCGGCCTCCCGCAGGACATCGTCCTCGGAGTGGACGGTCGCCCCCTCGGCCCTGGCGATGGCGGCGGTGTCGTCGCTGGAGCCGCCGTCCATGACGACGATCTCGTCGACCAGGCTGGACCGGTCGACCAGCGCCCGGCGCAGCACGCGGACGACCCGGCCGATGGTGGCCTCCTCGTTGCGGGCCGGGATACACACGGAGATCGATGTCCCCAGTCGCTCCTTGGCATCGCGGAGCGCGGTGATGGGCTCGAACTGGCTGTAGTGGAAGGTTCGCTTCCCGAACCATTCGCGAAGGTCGAGTTCCATTCGGTCCGGAATCCGGTCTCCCTTCCGGTTCCGGCGGGCGCGCCGGTGCGCTCCCGCCCGTCACGTTGACCATTCGGAGCGTGCCAGGGCAATCTGAATGTGACAACTCAAGAAGCGGCGACGCATCAAGAGGGGTGGAGGGACCGGCCCGACGAAGCCCCGGCAACCCCCCCGAACATCCGAGATCGGCCGATCCCGGGCGGGGAAGGTGCCACGTCCGTCCTCGCGCCTCGCGCACGGGGGAAGATGCGCGTTGCGGTCGGTGACCGGGCGCGCGGCGCTCGCCGATGTGCCTCGGAAGGAGGTCACCGACTCTGTCCGGCGACTCGACCCCTGATCGGGTGGGGCTGCGCTGCCGCGGCTGCGGCACCGACTACCCACCCTCGCTCCAGTACGCCTGTCCCAACTGCCTGGGACCGCTGGACGTCACCTACGACCCCGCCACGCTGCGCGCCCGGCTCGACCGGGCCACGATCGAGGCGGGGCCGCGCTCCATCTGGCGCTACGCGGAGCTGCTCCCGACCAAGCCCGGCCCCGGGGACCTGGCCCCGGGCTTCACGCCGCTGGTGCCCGCGCCACGGCTCGCCGAGGCGCTCGGCATCCCCGGCGAGCTGTACCTCAAGGACGACACCCGCAACCCGACCAACTCCTTCAAGGACCGGGTCGTGGCGGTGGCGGCCGCGCGCGCCCGGGCCTTCGGGCTCACCACGCTGGCCTGCGCCTCCACCGGCAACCTCGCCGGAGCCACCGCCGCGGCCGCCGCGGCGCAGGGCATGGACTGCGTGGTGGTGATCCCCGCCGACCTGGAGCCGGCCAAGATCGCCTCGGCGGCGGCCTTCGGCGCCACGGTCGTGGCCGTCGAGGGCAACTACGACCAGGCGAACCGGCTCGCCTCGCAGGCGGCCGAGGCGTTCGGCTGGGGTTTCGTCAACGTCAACCTGCGTCCCTGGTACGCCGAGGGGTCCAAGACCGTGGGCCTCGAGGTGGCCGAGCAGCTCGGCTGGTCCCTGCCGGAGCACGTGGTGGTGCCGATCGCCTCCGGTGCCCTGCTCACCAAGGTCCACCAGGGCTTCCGGGTCCTGGCCGAGCACGGCCTGGTGGCGGACAGACCGTTCAAGGTCCACGGCGCCCAGTCCGACGGCTGCCCGCCGGTCGCGGTGGCGTTCGCCGAGGGGCGCGACGACGTGACCCCGGTGAAGCCCACCGGCATCGTGAAGTCCCTGGGCATCGGGGATCCGGCCGACGGGCCGGAGGCGCTGGAGGTGGTCCGTTCGACCGGCGGCCGGGTGGAGGCGATCAGCGACGACGAGGTGGTGGAGGCCATCCAGTTGCTGGCGCGCACCACCGGCGTCTTCGGCGAGACGGCCGCCGGCGTCACGGTCGCAACCACCGCCAGGCTGGCCACGGCCGGGGCGTTCGCCCAGGGCGAGCGCGTGGTTGCCCTGGTCACCGGCCATGGCCTCAAGACCAGGGAGGTCCTGGACGGCCGCGCCGAAGCCACCGTGACCGTGCGGCCCAACATCGACGCCCTGGAGGAGGCGCTGACCCCGCTCACCCCAGAGCTGCTCGTCCCTACCGGATAGCCCACCGTCGGAGGGCTCGCTGCCCGGGCCACCTGGCCCGGGCAGCGGCCTTGGCGGTTGTCCACAATTTTCGGGAAGCATGCTGGAAGCATGACCCGAGCATGCTACGGTCCTCCCATGAGGCTATAGTTGGCCCATGGGTGCGATCCAGATCAAGAACGTGCCAGAGGACCTGCACGACGCGATCCGCTCACGGGCCGCCGCGAAGGGGAAGACCGTGAGTGACTACATACTCGACCTCGCCAAGCGCGATCTCGGAAAGCCGACCGTCCAGGAGTGGGTCGCCAGGGTGCGGTCCCGGGAGCCGGTTGGGGGAGATCTCGACACCGCGGAGCTGATCCGCCAGAACCGCAAGGAGCGCACGGACCAGATCCTGCGCGCGGTCGGCTTCGCGTCGCTGCCGGACCCCGACGATGACCGGGAGTAGAGGGCTCTGCATCGACGCTTCGGCACTAGTGGAGTTCCTGCTCGACCGTCCTCGAGGTTCGGCGGTGGCAGAGGTTGTCGCGGGGGTCGACTCGATAGTCGCGCCAGACCTGGTCAACGCTGAAGTGCTCGACGCGATCCGACGTGCGGAGCGGACTGGCCAGGTATCCGCGCGCCGTGCGGCCCAAGCCGTCGTCGATCTGGAAGACTCGCCAGTCGAGCGGGTGGCCACCACATCGATGGCAGAGGCGGTCTGGAGCCTGCGCCACAACGTGACAGCGAGCGACGCCTGCTACGTGATCACCGCCCGTGCCTTCGACGTGCCGCTGCTGACCGCCGACCTGCGGCTCGTCAGAGCCCCGAAGCTCGGCGTTCGGGTCGGGTCGAGGGAGGCGGCCTGGTTGGCGGGGCCGAGGCCGGCGATGATGCCGACGACGGCGGAGATGCCGAGGGCGAGCGCACCGGCTGGATAGGAGACGATCGTCCGCTGGTCGGCGAGGTGCGGCAGCGCGTAGGCGAGCCCGAGCCCGGCGGCGACGCCGAGCAGGCCGCCCACGAGGCTGAGCACGGTCGCCTCGGTCAGGAACTGCGCGACGATGTCGCGCCGCTTGGCGCCGATCGCGCGGCGGATGCCGATCTCCTGGGTGCGCTCACGCACGGCCACCAGCATCACGTTGGCGATGCCGATCCCGCCGACCACCAGGCTGATGGCGGCGATCGCGGTGATCAGCCTGGTGAAGTTGTCGGAGGACGTCTGCTGCGCCTGGATCAGGCTGTTGGGGTTGATGACCAGGAAGTCGTTGTCCTGGTCGGAAGCCAGCCCGTGCGAGTCGCGGAGCGCCGCGATCACCGAGTTGCCGAAGGTCGAGACGGCGTCCGGCGCGGCGGCCACGCGGATCTGGCTGACGTCGGGGTCGGCGCTGGTCACCCGCCCGGCCATGGTGTCCAGCGGCACCAGCAGGTTGTCGTCCGGATTGACGAACCCGGCGCCGCCCTGCGACTGGAGCACGCCGATCACGGTGTACGGCAGGCCGCGCACGTTCACGGTGCTGCCCACCGCCTGGCGCGGTGCCAGGCCGAGATCGCTGGTCAGGGTGGCGCCCAGCACCGCCACCTGCAGGCGCCGGGCGTCGGCGAAGTCGCTGAAGGAGCTGCCGCTGGCCAACTGGAGGCCGTTGACCTTGACATAGGAGGGCGTGGTGCCCACGACCGGGCTCTGGACGGTGGTGTCGCCGACGGAGATGTTGGCCTGCACCTGCACGATCGGCGCGACCGCGGCGATCCCGGGGGCGCGCTGGATCGCGTCGACGTGCTGGATCGTGAGCGGGGTGCCGCTGCCGGCGACCCCGCGCAGCCCGCCGCCGAAGCCGCGGCCGCTGGTGACCGTGAGCGTGTTGGCGCCCAGCCCGCTGAACTGGCTGTTCACCTCCGCTGCCGAGCCGTTGCCCACGGCCACCAGGGTGACCACCGAGCCGACGCCGATCACGATGCCGAGCACGGTGAGCGCCGAGCGGGCCGCGTTGGCCCGGAGCCGCTCCAGCGCCAGGCGCACCGAGGCGATCAGGATCATGGCCCACCCGCGCCCTGACCGCCGGCGCTGCCGCCGGTGCCGCCGCCGCTCGTGCCGGTGCCCGACCCGCGGCCCGCCCCCGAGCCGCCGCTGCCGGTGCCACGGCCACCGCCGCCACCGAAGAAGATCCCGCCGGCGCCTCCACCGCCGAACAGGCCACCCCCCTGGCCCTGGTTCGCCTGCGTGGAGGCGGCCCCGTCGGAGCTGACCACGCCGGTGACCACGGTCTGGCCGGGCTGGAGCCCGGCGAGGACCTGGACGCCGTTGGAGGTCGACAGGCCCACGACCACGGGGACGACTCTGGTGAGGCCGTTCTCGAGGACCTGGACGGTGGGCTGGCCCCCGGTGCCCCCGACCGCGGCGGTCGGAACGACCACCACGTTGCGCAGGTCGACCACGATCACGTCGCTGACGTCCAGGCCGGCGAGCTGGTAGACGCCGGCGTCGGGCTGGTCGAGCAGGCCCAGGATGTTCAGCAGGGTGCTCTTGCCGGATCCGGAGGGCCCCTGGATGGCGACCCACTCGCCAGCGTGGACCTCGAGATGGACGTCGTGCAGGACGGGAACGGGCACATGCCCTCGCCGGTAGGTCCGGGCGAGCGCCCAGGTGCGCACGATCGGTGAATTCATGGCGCGCAGATCCTAGGCAACCAGCTTGAACCTGCTGTGAGCCGGGCGTAAGGGCGGAGAAAGGACGAGGCACGGGAGGCGAGCACGAAGCGCGGTTGACACTGTCATATATCACTGTCACCATATCGCGCATGGCCGGATCGGCGGTGACCCGCGCGTCGGGCACGTATTGGACCCTGGACCAGCTCGCGGAGCGGGTCGGGGCGGCGCTGTCGGTGGACTACGACGGCCAGGTCAGCGGCCGGGTTCGCGAGGTCCCCGATCAGCGGGCGATCCGCTACTACACGACCATCGGGCTGGTCGACCGGCCGGCGGCCATGCGCGGCCGCACCGCCCTGTACGTGCGCCGGCATCTTCTCCAGCTGGTCGCGGTCAAGCGCCTCCAGGCCGAGGGCCTCTCGCTGGCCCGGATCCAGCGCGAGCTCGCCGGCGCCACCAACGCCCAGTTGGAGCGCGTCGCCCGCATCCCGCCCGCAGAGGACCCCGCCACCGCCCCCGTGGTGACCGCGGCGGCAACCCCCCGCCGCGCCTTCTGGAAGCAAGCCGACCACCCCACGCCGGCGGCCCTGGCCGCAGACACCCCGGCCCCAGGGGCCGAGGCCCCCGCCTCCGCGGCCCCGACCCCCGGGGCGGAGGGCCCCGCCTCCGCCCTCGAGGCCGAGATGGCGGGTGAGGTGGTGGCGATGCAGGGGGTGCGGTTGGGGGATGGGGTGATGTTGCTGGTGGAGGGCTCGCGAAGGTTGGGGGACGGGGAGGTGGCGGCGATATGGGAGGCGGCGCGGCCCCTGCTCGACCTGGTGCGCCGCGGAAGGGAGCGATCATGAAGGACATGGGTCGACGGCAGGTCCTGCCAGTGCTCGGCGACGAGGAGATCGCGCGCGGGCGGCCGACCGGCGACGAGCCGGGCGCCGGGACGCTGGTCACCGAGCGGGGCAACCTCCCGCTGGAAGCCCTGGGCGTCCACGCCCGCATCACCGGCCTGCTGGCCGAGGTGGTCCTCACCCAGACGTTCGTCAACCGCTTCGACCTGCCGCTCCAGGCGACCTACGTGTTCCCGCTGCCGGACCGCGCCGCGGTCACCGAGTTCCGCATGGAGGCGGGCGACCGGGTGGTCGAGGGGGCCCTGCGCGAGCGGGCCGAGGCCCGCGCGGCCTACGACGAGGCGCTGGTCGCCGGCAGGATGGCGGCCATCGCCGAGGAGGAGCGGCCCGGCGTCTTCACCATGCGGGTCGGCAACCTGCCGCCCGGCGAGCGCGCCAGCGTGCGCCTGGTGGTGCTCGGCCCGCTGCCCTACGACCAGGGCGAGGCGACCTTCCGCTTCCCCCTGGTGGTGGCCCCGCGCTACATCCCCGGCGCGCCGCTGGGGTGGCTGCCGGCGGGCGACGGGGTGCAGCCGGACACCGACGCCGTCCCCGACGCCTCGCGGATCACGCCGCCGGTCCTGCTGCCGGGCTTCCCGAGCCCGGTGCGCCTCGACCTGCGGGCAGAGGTCGACCCGGCAGGCCTTCCGCTCGGCGAGATCCGCTCCAGCCTGCACGCGATCGTGCGCTCCGAGCGCGAGGGGCCTGGCGGCCGCGTGCGGGTCGTCCAGGCCGAGCGGGGGGAGCGGCTCGACCGCGATTTCGTGCTGCGCCTCCAGGTCGGCTCCGGCGCGGTGGACACCTCGGCGCTGGCCGTGCCCGACCAGCGGGGCGAGGGCGGCACCTTCGTGCTCACGGTGATGCCACCGCCGGCGGTGGCGGCGCGGCCCAGGGACGTCGCGCTGGTGCTGGACCGCTCTGGCAGCATGGCGGGCTGGAAGATCGTGGCCGCTCGGCGGGCGGCCGCCCGCCTGGTGGACAGCCTGTGCGAGCGCGACCGCCTGACCCTGCTGGCGTTCGCCGGCGACCTCCAGCGCCCGTCCGGTCTCGAGGACGGGGCCCCGCGGCACGCGAGCGACCGCGAGCGGTTCCGCGCGGTCGAGTTCCTGGCCCGGCTCGGCGCCCGCGGCGGCACCGAGATGGCGGCCCCGCTGATCGCGGCGCTCGACCAGCTCGGCCCGCCCGAGGCCGGCCGCGACCGGATCCTGGTGCTGGTCACCGACGGGCAGGTCGGCAACGAGGACCAGATCCTGCGGCTGCTGGCTCCCCGGCTCGGCGGCGTGCGCGTCTACGCGGTCGGCATCGATACCGCCGTGAACGAGGGCTTCCTGCGCCGGCTGGCGATCGCGGGCGGTGGCGCCTGCGAGCTGGTCGAGTCCGAGGACCGGCTGGATGAGGCGCTCGACCGCGTCCGCCAGCGGATCGGCACGCCGGTCGTCACCGACCTGGAGATGGAGACCGACGGCTTGGCCGTGGAGCCGGGGTCCGTCACCCCGTCCCGCCTCCCGGCGCTGCTGGCCGGCGCCCCGCTGGTGGTCTGCGGGCGCTACCGGGGCCAGCCGCAGGGAGCGCTCGCGCTGCGCGGGCGGGGCGCCGGCGGCGAGCGCTGGCACGCGACCGTCCCGGTGGCGCCGGCGAGCGACGGCGCGCTCGCCAAGGTCTGGGCCCGCGCGCACGTCCGCGACCTCGAGGACCGCTACGCGACCGGCACGGCCCACGACGCCGACCTGGAGCGGCGCATCGTGCGCACCTCCCTGGACTTCGGCGTGCTCTCGCGCTTCACGGCGTTCGTGGCGCTGGACACGGTGGTGGTCAACCGCGACGGGCGCCTGCACCGCGTGACCCAGCCGGTCGAGGTCCCGCAGGGGTGGGCGTGGCCCGCCGCGGAGCCCGAGGCCGTGCCGATCCCGTTCGTCGAGGGTCGCGGCGGGTTCCTCTCGGTGGACAGCGCGGTGGCCCGCCACGCGATGCCGCCGCTGGCGTCCCGGCCCCACCTGCGCCCGGCGGTCGAGCTGCCGAAGCTGCCGGTGCCACCGGTGCCACCGGTCGCCACGACCGGCCAGGGCCGGCGCTTCTGGCGCTCCCTGCCCGCCCAGGTCGGTGGGGAGGCTGGGGCGGCGAGCACCGCTGGTCTGGACGCCTACCGCCGCCGTGCCGGCGAGCTCGCGCGCGAGCTGGAGGCCCTCCCGGAGCCGGCGCTCGGCGGGCCGGATCGCGCCGGTCGCGGTCCCGCGCCGGCGCTCGCCGCCATCGCCGCGAAGGTCGCGGCGCTGGTGGCCGACCTCGAATCGGTGGGCGCCGACTCACGGGTGATCGAGCCGTTGCGGGAGCTGGTCGCGGACCTGGTCCGCCCCGGCGAGCGCCCGCGCGGCCTGCGCGATCGAGCGGTCGCGACGCTTCGCGAGTTCGCCGAGAAGGGTCCTTAGCACTCGACTGTCATGAGTGCTAACATGCTGCGCGGCCGAGGGCCGGACCCAGGAGTGACGCGAATCAGGCAGGCCCACCGTGAGGGAGGTAGCCGCGCATGCCGAAGATCATTGCCTTCGATGAGGACGCCCGCCGGGCGCTCGAACGGGGCATGAACCAGCTCGCCGACGCAGTGAGGGTGACGTTGGGCCCAAAGGGTCGCAACGTCGTGCTCGAGAAGAAGTGGGGCGCTCCCACCATCACCAACGATGGCGTCTCGATCGCCAAGGAGATCGAGCTCGAGGAGCCCTACGAGAAGATCGGCGCCGAGC
>WNGA01000963.1_pt1 | contig 44252 bp, 24 predicted proteins | sample 5400061 | NCBI WGS metagenome assembly WNGA01 (sample SAMN13153366, study PRJNA577476) | soil metagenome | isolation source: 100 cm soil or saprolite under grassland replicate 2 | place: USA:California | collected 2016-06-15 | reverse complement strand
CCACCGCTTGGTCGCCCGCGCATGGCTGAGACAAAAGTCTTCGGGAGAGCCGGATGAGGGAAATCCTCACGTCCGGTTCGACGAGGGGTGAGTGAGTCGTGTTGACTCTTAGCATCGCTCACTCGCCTACTCTACTGGTTAGAAAGTATTCGTCGAATAGTGCATCCATGAAAAACGGCAGTCAGAAAATTTGCGCAAGCCGCGAAAGACATTGATCCTATGATGTCAAAGAAATGCAAGTACGCCCTTAAGGCGCTGATCCGGTTGGGCGGAGATTTTGGTGGCGGACAGCTGCTGACAGACGAAATCGCCCGCGCCGAGAATATTCCGAAAAAGTTTCTTGAACAGATTCTTCTCGATCTCAAACGCGCTGGATACGTGCGCAGCAAGCAAGGCACGAAAGGCGGCTATCGTCTGGTCCGGGATCCGCGTCAGATTACCTTGGCGGAAATCTATCGCTTGTTCGACGGCGCGATCGCGCTGGTGCCCTGCGTGTCGCAAAAATTTTACGAAACATGCGACGATTGTCCCGACGAGAAAACTTGTCGCCTGAAGAGGGTGTTCATCGACGTTCGTGAACAGACCTACGAACTACTGTCGGGAATCACGATTGAATCCTTCCTGGACGGTTCTCAAAAGCCTAAGTTCGCGGCCAAAACCATCAGCAAGTAGCCTTGGCATTTTTTTATTCAGGTTCTTGACAAAGCTGATCATTTTGCTTATCTATCGAATCTATCGAGTTAGTCGATAATCCGACGGGCTGGTTTCAAGCGAGCCGGCAGACTGTGTGAAAGCGCTATCGGAGCCCTTCGACGCGCGCAGGGCGGACGGCTAAGCGCTTAATTGCAAATGAAGCGATTCCGTTCGTGGTGAGCCGGCCTGTTCCTGAGGGAAGTCGAAGGCAACATGAACGGAGTTTTCACGCAGTCTGACGATTAGGAAAATTATTTTGAGGGTTGAAACATGACCGGATTGGAACGTTCGGGATCGAAAATGCGAAAGCTTTTGCCGGCCTCAATGAGGCGGACAAAATCTGGCGGCGCTTTTAAAACCGAAGCGGACGCCGAGATGGTGCAGTTGATCGATTCGCCGCGTCGATTGCCGGCGACGCCGATCGAACAGCGGCTGTCGTCCGCGCTTAAAGAAGCCGGTCCAATACCTGTTGCCCTGCTCGTCAAAAGAGTTGCGGCGGATCTCTATAGCGATGAGTTACGCAAGGGCGCCGCGGTCTTGGACATCGGTCTGATCGGCGACCATATATTTAACCGCGATATCATCCGCGAACTTGACGCGGGCAATGGCATTTTGTGGGAACTAAAATAGCAAAGAGAGAGCTGTGAGCAGAATGAATCGTACCCGGAATTCTCGCCTCGCTTGTTGCGCGAAGCGATACCATTCGGCGCGCTGTCGGCTCTAACGCCAGCCTTGTTGGTTTTTGAAGAGGTGGCCGGAGAAACTCCTTAGCCATAGTCCCGAGGTAATCCGTCTACTCATAAATCAAATCCGATTCATCGAAGAAAAGCGAAACATGAATTTCAGATCTCTAACTTTGATATTCACTTTGTTCGGCCTTTTGCCGGCCGTCGAAGTGCTCGCGCAAAAGACGCTGCTCAATGTTTCTTATGATCCGACGCGCGAGCTCTATCAGGAGTTCAATGGCGCGTTTGCCAAGCACTGGAAAGCCAAGGCCGGTGAGTCTGTTACGTTCAAACAATCGCACGGCGGATCGGGCAGCCAAGCTCGGGCCGTGATCGACGGTCTGGAGGCCGATGTCGTTACGCTCGCTCTTGCTCCGGACATCGATGCCATCGCCGAGAAGGGCAAGTTGCTTCCTGCGGACTGGCAAAAACGCTTGCCCAACAATAGCAGTCCGTACACTTCAACCATCGTATTCCTGGTTCGTAAAGGAAATCCCAAAGGGATTCGCGACTGGCCGGATCTCGTAAAACCCGGCGTGTCCGTCATAACGCCGAATCCAAAAACTTCCGGGGGCGCTCGCTGGAATTATCTCGCGGCCTGGGGTTACGTCTTGGGAAAGTCGGGAAAGAACGAGGCGAAGGCGAAGGAATTTGTAACGGCTCTTTATAAGAACGTGCCGGTGCTTGACTCCGGAGCGCGCGGCTCTACGACGACATTCGTGGAACGAGGCATCGGCGATGTTTTCATCTCCTGGGAAAATGAGGCATTCCTTGCGATGAAGGAACTTGGACCCGAGAAGTTTGAAATCGTCATACCCTCGGTCAGCATTTTAGCCGAGCCGCCGGTCACGATTGTCGATAAAGTCGTCGATAAACGCGGCACGCGCGCCATCGCTCAGGCCTATCTTGACTACCTTTATAATCCCGAAGGTCAGGAGATCGCGGCGAAGCACTACTATCGCCCGCGGCTCTCCGAGGTTGCGAAAAAATACGCAGGCAAATTTGCTCAAGTCAAACTGTTCACCATTGATGACGTGTTCGGCGGCTGGAAAAACGCTCAAAAACCGCACTTCGGCGACGGCGGCGTTTTCGACCAGATCTACCAACAAAAGTAGCAAGTCCGCCGAGCGCGCAAACAAGCCGATGGGAAAGATCGCATGAGCATCGAAGTACGGAACATTACCAAGACATTCGGAAATTTTGTCGCGCTCGATGACGTGAGCTTCAACGTCGAGACCGGTGAGCTGGTGGCGTTGCTCGGGCCGTCCGGCTCCGGTAAGACCTCGCTCTTGAGAATCATTGCGGGGATCGAAGTCGCCGACGGCAACGATGGTGCAATCCTGATCCACAACGAGGACACCACGGCGATCGGCTTCCGCGACCGCAGGGTCGGCTTCGTGTTTCAACACTATGCCTTATTTCGCCACATGACGATCTTCGAGAACGTCGCCTTCGGTCTGCGCGTGCGCCCGCGACGGCTACGGCCTTCGGAAAAAGTAATCAGGGAGAAGGTTAACGAGCTTCTGAAGCTCGTGCAGTTGGACTGGCTCGGCGACCGCCTGCCATCGCAGCTCTCCGGCGGGCAGCGGCAACGCATCGCGCTGGCGCGAGCGCTCGCGGTGGAGCCCAGCGTGCTGCTTTTGGACGAGCCCTTCGGCTCCCTCGACGCCAAAGTGCGAAAAGAGCTGCGCCAGTGGCTCAGGCGTTTTCACGATGACTTGAAAATCACCAGCGTATTTGTCACGCACGACCAGGAAGAAGCCCTGGAAGTGGCCGATCGCGTGGTCCTGATGAACGAGGGCCGGGTCGAGCAGGTCGGCACGCCGGAAGAAGTCTATCATCATCCGGCCAGCGCCTTCGTTTACAACTTTCTCGGCAACGTCAATCTGTTTCACAGCCGGGTGGAAGAAGGAAAAGTGTTTCTTGGGGAACTACCCATCGACTTGCCGGCTGAAACCTCGGCGGACGCCAAGTCCGCTCTGGTATTTGTCCGTCCGCACCTACTGGAGATCGAACATCAACGCAACGGCGGCGATAACTTCCATGCCAAAGTGACTCACATCAACGCAGCGGGTCCGCTCGTCAAAGTTGAACTGGTGACCGATTGGGGCGCACCGGTCCACGTCGAGATTTCGCATGGGCGCTACTCGTCGCTCGGATTGAAGAGAGAAGACGAAGTATTCATTCGGCCCAAGGAACGTAGGGTTTTCGTCGAGCCGCAACGCGACGCTGATAAGTTCAAGAATCAGCAACATGGAGCAGTTGCCCGAGCACGTCCCGCATCTTGACCTACCCTTTCCGCGCACCGTATAAACTCATCAACAAATTTTGCTGGAGGGTGCATGAGTACTCGCGTGGCGGGAATTCCCGGAAGTTTGAGAGAAGGTTCGCTCAACAAAGGTTTACTGCGTGCGGCAGTGGAACTGGCGCCGGCGGGCATGGAAATTCAGATTTACACCCGCCTCGGCGATATACCGCCGTATAACGACGATGTGTTTCAGAAGGGGGATCCGGAACCGGTGGCTGATCTCAAGGCCTTCATCGCCGGTGCCGACGCGATGTTGATTTCGACACCGGAGTACAACTATGGCATTCCAGGCGTCCTCAAGAATGCCATCGATTGGGTGTCGCGCCCGGCTGGCAAGTCTGCGTTGAATCGGAAACCCGCAGCGATCATGGGTTGCTCGCCCGGGCTGGGTGGCACCATACGCGCGCAGCACGCGTTGCGGCAGTCTTTTGTCTTTACCGAAACCCATGTCATGCTTCAGCCGGAGATCAAGATTCCTTCAGCGGCGCCGCTGTTCGACGCATCCAGCAAACTCACGGATGAAACCACCCGCCAATATATCAAGAAATTTCTTGACGCTTTCGTAATTTGGATTGGACGTTTTAAAAATTAGTTCTGGTTCTTTAAGTTGACTCTCGTCGCTCGAGGTACCAACGGGATAGTACCGTTGACAGCGGCGAAGGTCATCGGGTAGTCTGCGCGCCAAACGGAGGCAGGCAAATCGATGGCAAAACTTTATTGCAGATAGGAGGCAAGGTATGTTGAAGAAGGTAGTTGTTGCGCTTGCGCTGGTGTTATTCGCCAGCGGCCAAGCGGGAGCGGCCGATTCCGAACTTCAGCAGATCGCTGACGCGCTGGACGTGTCGACAACCAAGACGTTTCAGTTCACCGGAAACGGTTCGATGTATTCGCTCGGGCAGAGTACCAGTCCAGCCGCGCCTTGGCCAAGGTCTTTCGTGAAAAGTTTCACGCGGATCTACGATTTCACAACAGGGACGATGCGCGATGAAGTGGTGCGCATGACGGCTGAGCCGCCGTCGCTGGGTCCCGAACAACAAACAATCACGGTGATCAGCGGTGAACACGCCTGGAACGTGGCGGGCAAGGATACGGCGCCGAGACTGTTTGAGGCCCCTGAGCGTGCGCATCAGATCGTGATCTCGCCCCATGGGCTGCTCCGCGCAACGTTTGCCAGCAATGCAACCGTCGCGAAGAAGACGATCGAAGGGCGGCCGATGACGGTTATCTCGTTCACCGATCGGGGCAAACACAAAGTGGTTGCCTACATTAACGACCAAAACGCCATTGAGCGGGTTGAGTCTTCGTACGGCCATCCGGTTGTCGGAGATATTAAGGTTTTGACTTATTACGGGCCGTACCGCGACTTTGCAGGCGTCAAGTTCCCGACGAAAATCATTCAATATCAGGATGGCTTGCCGACGCTGGATCTGACCGTCACCGCCGTTAGAGCGAATCCAACGGTGGATATCGAGGTGCCGGCCCATGTGCGTAGTGACCCCGTGCCGGTGAAATCCGAGAAGGTTGCGGATGGGATCTGGTACATCACCGGTGTCAATGCTTACAGCGTCCTCGTCGAAATGAAGGACTATTTGATCGTTGTCGAAGCCCCACACGGTGAGCAAAGGTCGATCGCGGTAATCAATGAAGTGAAAAAGCTCGTGCCCAACAAACCGATTAAGTATCTGATTAATACGCACCATCACTTCGACCATGCGTCCGGTATTCGAACCTACGCGGCTGAGGGCGTGACCATTGTGACCCACGAAGTTAATCGACCGTATTTTGAGCGCGCTGCATTGAACTCTTGGACGTTAGCGCCTGATCGTCTGGCCAAATCGAAGAAGAAGCCGGTGTTCCAGACCATGGGCGACAATATGGTGTTGACCGACGGCACGCGCTCGGTGGAGCTTTATCAGATCGGCGGCAATACTCATCATGATGGAATCGTCATGGCCTATTTGCGCAAGGAAAAAATCCTGATCGAAGCCGACGCTTTCACTCCCGGCCCGGCCGGCGCGGAGTCGCCCAAGGTTCCGAATCCGTTTTCCGTTGCGCTCGAAGCCAACGTACGGCGCTTGAACATTGAAGTCGATCGCATCCTGCCGATCCACGGCAGAATCGTTCCTTACAGCGAGCTGCTCGCGGCTATCGGCAAGAAGCCGGCGCCGGCAAAAAAAGAGTAGTTTGATCAAAGCCAGGCGCGAGTGCCGCCAGTTCGTCGCTCGGCGCAGCATGCGATCTCGGCCGATAACGCTAAAGATTTTTCCGGCAGTGATCGGGCGGGCCGCGCAAGTGTGATTGATTGCGGTTGCGGCGGCGAACCGGGTACATGAATGCGATCCGGTATGATTAACGATTGGTGGAAAGACATCAGATGAGCAAAACGATTTTGAGTTTCATATTGGGATTCCTAATCACGGCGAGCGCCGACGCGCAGGCTCCATTTTATCAAGGCAAGACGATTACGATCATCGTCGGGTATCAAGCCGGCGACGGCTACGATATTTGGGCGAGACTGCTCGCCGCGCATATGGGCAAGCATATTCCCGGGAACCCGGGGGTGATGGCGCAGAACATGCCGGGAGCCGGCTCCATGATTGCGGCCAATCACATTTACAACGTGGCGAAGGCGGATGGTTTGACGTTGGGCTCTATCGGTCCGTCGCTCTATCTCGATCAGCTGGTCGGCAAAAAAGAAGTTCAGTTCGACTGGGCCAAGTTCGGTTGGGTTGGCTCCACTGAAAACACGCCCTGGTTGCTCTACATGAATAGCAACACACCGTACAAGACGATCGACGACGTGCGGCGAGCCAAAGAAGCGCCAAAATGCTCGGCGACCAGCACTGGCACCAGTGGCCACTTTATTCCAAAACTGCTGGAAGAAGCGGTGGGCGCCAAGTTCAACGTCGTTATGGGCTACCAAGGCGGCGCCGAACAAGATTTGGCGTTTGAGCGCGGCGAAGTGGTGTGCCGGGCGCTGAGTATTCCGACGTTTTTTGCACGCGAACCGTTCACCACATGGCGCAAGAAAAATATGGTGCGTATCCTGCTGCAAACCGGCCGCAAACGCGATCAGAAGATGCCGGACGTCCCGACGATCCACGAACTGATGAACGAATATAAGACCACGGCATCGACGCGGTCCTTGGTGACGGCAGTCTTGGCTTCGGGGGATCTCGGCCGGCCCTTCATCACGCCGCCGGCGATCGCTGCCGATCGGCTCAAGATTTTACGTGACGCATTCAGGAAAACCATGAGCGACCCGGCGTTTTTGGCCGACGTCAAGGCGAGGAAATTCGAGGTCGATCCGGATTATGGTGAAGAGCTGGAAAGTATCGCCAAAGAAATCGTGTCGCAGCCTCGCGAGATCGTCGAACGGATGAAAAAATTATTGAGCGAGTGATCGTGCGAGTGGAATATACGAGAAGGCTCAGGCATTAGCCGATCGAGCGACGACTGCCGTGTAACCTGAGCTCATTTCGATTGAACGACTTCCTGAGCCCAACGAAGCACCACAAAGCAATATCGATGTTGCGAGCTCATAGACAGTTTGCGCGCCAACAACATTCCTTCCAATTATCCACGTTTTCGCCCGGAACGACTAAAATTTTTGAGAACTTTGCCGATAGTATGGTAAAAGAGGTAACAGGATGGCGCCGCTAAGATGTCCCCACTGTGCTCGTGATTTTGTCCGGCGGGTCGCCAGAACCGGATTATCGGAAGTTCTCATGAGCTTCATCTATATCTATCCCTTTAAATGCCAGCTCTGCGGCGATCGCTTTCGTTCACTCCAGTGGGGCGTTCGGTATATCAGAGTAGACGAGGACCGGCGCGAATATGACCGCATGGAAATGAGATTCCCGGTGACCTTCAGGGGCCAGGATATTACGGGAGAGGGAGAGCTTCTCAATGTTTCCATGGGCGGTTGCAGCTTCCATACCGGCGCCAATCTCACGATCGGCATGATCTTGAAATTGGAACTGCAAATTTCGAATGATGTTGCGCCGGTCATTGTCGATGCCGCCGTCGTGCGAAATGTGCGCTCGGGAGGTGTCGGCGTCGAGTTTCTCCAATGGCAGCAAAGCGAGCGCGAGCGGCTGCAGTTATTTATTAGAGGGCTACTGATCGGTCGAGGAGTCCAATTGGACCAGCTTGCCAGCCCTCGGGAGAGGTTAGCTCCCCGCTAGTTTCTGCCGCCGGTACTGAATTATTATCGCGAGTCCGAAGAGCGCAAACCCAATATAGTCGAACGCCGCGCGCGGATAAACGAGGAACAACCCGGCGACGATGAGGAGCCCCCGCTCCAGGCCCGTCGTCTTCCTGAACACCCAGCCCTGCATGCCGCCGGCCAGCGCCGCGATGCCGAACATCGCGGTCACGCACACGATCAGGATGTCCACCACCGAAGCAGCCGCGAGATTCTTGAACGAGCCCATGAGGAGCAGGCCGAGCCCCGCCGGGTCGAGCACGAACATGAACGGGACGAGGAAGGCGGGCAGGGTGTACTTCCATGACTGCAACGTCGTCTTATAGGGATCGCCGCCGGTGATCGCCGCGGCCGCGAACGGCGACAACGCCGTCGGCGGAGAAACCTCGGAAAGCACTGCGTAATAAAAGATGAACATGTGCGCCGCGAAATCCTGCACGCCGAGTAAGATCAGCGCGGGTGCGGCGATCACCGCGCAGATGATGTAGCTCGCCGTCACCGGCACCGCGAGACCCACGATCCATACGATCAGCGAGGTGAGTATCGCGGTGAGCAGGAGCTTCACGTCGTGGAGCAGTGCCGGCGTCGGCGTCACGCCGATCGCCAGAATATCCACGATCGCCCGGCTGCCGCTGTCAGCGTACTGGATCACGATCGCGCTGAACCGCAATCCCAGCCCGGTGAGCGAAACCACGCCCACGATGAGGCCCGCCGCAGCGCAGGTAGCGGCGACGTTGAGCACGCCGATCGAGCCGGCTTCGAGCGCCTTCACGAACTTCGACTGCAGTAGATGGCGCCAGATCACCCCCTTGCCGCGAAACAGGTCGTAGGAAAAGAGCGCGCTGTCGGGATGCAGGAAGCTTACCACGAACGCGGTGACCGTCGCCCAGAACACCGAGAGCGCCGGAGAGAAGCCAATCAGCATGAAGGCGATGATCGCCACCAGCGACAAGGAATGGAACCAGAACTGCCGGGTGATCTGCCACAAGGTCTCGCCGCGGTCGAATGGGATGTTGCGCATGCCGAACTTGCGCGCGTCGAGCTCGACCATCAGAAACAACGCGAAGTAGTAGAGGCAGGTCGGGATCGTCGCCATCAGGATCACGTCGAGGTACGAGATTTTGAGGAACTCCGCGATGAGGAATGCCGCCGCACCCAGCACCGGCGGCGAGATGATCGCGCCCAGCCCACCCGCGGCGAGCAGCCCCCCGGCCGCGTCCTTGCCGTAACCCGCCTTGGCGAGCATGGGATAAGCCACGGTGCCGAGCGTTACTGTCGTCGCTACGCCGCTGCCTGAGGGTCCGCCCAGCAGAAACGAAGCGAGCACGATGGTGCGGCCGGCGCCGGTGGGCTTTCCGCCCATCGCAGCGAACGAGAAATCAATGAAGAACTTCCCTGCCCCCGAATACTGCAGGAAGGCGCCGTAAATCGTGAACAGGATAATGAGCGAGGAGGAAACGTCCACCGCGACGCCGAAGATACCTTCCAAGGTCATGTACATGTGCCCGGTGAGGCGCGAGATGTCGTAGCCGCGGTGCGTCCACGGTGGTGGCAGATAGGGGCCGGCCATCGCATACGCGATGAAGCCCAAGCACACCGCCGGCATGATCCAGCCAGTGCTGCGGCGGGCGGCCTCGAGCACCAGCACGACCAGTATCACCCCGAACGCCATGTCCCATTGGGTCGGTATGGTGTTGCGATCGATGAAGTCATCCCCCCCAACGAGCCCGTAGCCGATCGCCACCAAGCCGAGAATGGCGCAAATCCAGTCCCACCAGTAGACGCGATTGCGCAGCTGCCTCGCAATCGGAAACAGCAGGAACGTCAGCAACAACACGAAGCCGACGTGGATCATCCGTAGTTCTTGGGTCGGTACGATGGCGTAGGCCGAATAGAGGTGGAACAGCGACATCACCACCGCCACCGCTCTGACGAAGATGTCGAGCCAGCCGGTGAGGCGGTTCTGTATACCCTCTTCCGCCTCGATGTAGTGCTCGGCTTTCTCCAGCGCTTCTTCGCTGATCACGACCTCTTTAGCGGCGCGCTTCTCCACCTGTTCGGCCATGTTCCCCCTTGGACGATCCGCGTACAAAAAAGCCCCGCCGGCGCACCGGACGGGGCTCGCTTGTCGTTGTGATCTGGAATTACTTGAGCTTGTGACCCTTCTCGGCGAAGTACTTCGCCGCGCCGGGGTGATATGGGACCACCGCGGCCGCGTTCGTTTGATGCTTGAAGTCGAAGTTCTCCGCTTCCTTATGCACCCTGACCATGTCTTCCTTCTTCTCGAACATCGTCTTCACGATACTGTAGGCAACGTGGTCCGGCAGCTTGGCGCTCGCCACCAGCACGTTCCACACAGTGGCGCATTGATTGGTGACTTCCTGCCCGGGATAGGACTTCGCCGGAATCGTGTCGCGAATGTACAACGGTCCGAACTTCTTGTTCATCGGCTCGACCACATCAGCATGGTCCACCAGCTTGATCCTGACGCCCGGAGAGGCGGCGAAGTCGGTGATCGAGCCGGTCGGGATTCCGCCGACCCAGAAAAACGCGTCAATCTTGCGGTCCTTGAGCGCGTTGGCCGATTCCTGCGGGGTGAGGCGCTCGCGCTGGACATCTTTCGCCGGATTGAGGCCGGCACCCTCCAGCACGCGGAATGCCATCACTTCGGTGGCGCTGCGCGGCGCTCCGGTTGAGACGCGCCGCCCCTTGAGGTCGGCAACCTTGTTGATGCCGAGACCCTCCATGGACACCAGATGCATGCGATTGGGATAGAGCACCATGAGCGCCCTGACGCCGACCGGCTTGTCCTTGAATTTTTCCTGCCCTTTGTAGGCGTCCCAGCTCGCGTCCGCCATGGAAAGCGCGACGTCCGCCTTGCCGGTTTGGATGAACTCGAGGTTCGCCACCGAACCCGCCGTGGATTCCGCGGTAGCCACGAGCCCCGGTATGTTCTTTGTGAGGATGTTCGCCATGCCGCCACCCAAGGGATAGTACACCCCGCCGGTGGGGCCAGTCGCGATCGAGATCATCATCTTCTCCTGCGCGCTGGCGGGAAGCACGATGGTCGCGCAGGCAATCAGGCCCAATAAGAATCTATTCATATGTGCTCCTTCTTGAAATGATAGGAATTTGTTTTTTGTGCGAAACCCGCCGAAGTTAGTTTCGCGTAAGATAGGGCAATTTGAGGATGGGCGTCAAGCAAGGCCGGGGCGTCAGGCCCATGATTCACCACGAAGGAGCGCACGAAGGACACGAAGGGCACAAAGATTTTTGTAGGGTGCGCTCCGCGCACCGATCAGTTGGGAGCCTGGATCTAGCGTAGCGGCATCCGTGCTCTTTCGGCTGGAAAATTTGCGCAGGCTGCGAAGATTCTCAACGATCAAAGTAGGGCGACCGGCCGGTCACCCCTACGCAGAGAACACGCTGGACAATTTAGGTGAGAGTCTACCGCCCCCAGAGTTTTTGCCACCACTTTTCACCACCATCGATAGCATCGGCGCGGAGATTCATCTGGGCACGGATATCGGCGATGCTCCATCCAGTGAGGGTGGCGAGTTGGCGCGCTTCGTTCTCTTGGCGTTTCATGGCCTCACGGCGGTAATCTTCCGTAGCTGGACATGATGAATCCTCGCCCTTCCACGGATGACGCAGCACATAACGGGCTTGGAAGTTATTGCGGTCGGCGGTTTCCTGCAGGACCAAGTCTTCCGGAAAGTGCTGCGCGTCGTAGCGCACGTGCAGGCGCGTGACGAAAACTTCTCTCGCACCGCCCATCGGCGGAGGAATCGGCTGGCGTCCAGGACCGGGGACGAATGCGGGTCCGACGTCGTTTAACCAGAAGACGCCGAGGTTGCGCAGCTCTTCGCCTGAAAGCGGATCGGCAGCGCAAGGATCGCACCAGTTCATGTCCCAGGCATATTCGGTAAAAACCGCGCGCATGTCGGTGCGCTTCACTTGCTGATCGAACATGTCGCGGTAGAAGTCTTTGAAACGAGTCTTGATATAGATCGGCAAATCCATTCCTGTCGGGAGTTTCACCGAGCGATAGTTGGTCGGCTCGACTCGCCCTTTCTGAGTCAGCGTATAAATGAATAGTTCCTGGTGGCCGTCGGCGTTGAGCGTGCCGAGGCGAAGCGGCAGCATAAATTTCGGCGATTCGTAGGCGACTTGGATGGGACGGAGATAATTGAACCCCAGTTTCGACTGCTCTTTTAAATTCACTCTGGCGACAAAGAAGTGCATCTTCTGTTTGATGTAGCTGCCGAGCACTTCAGACGCGCCTTTTGGGAGGCGATAACCATTTTCCTTGAGCCAGGTTTCGAGTCCCTGGCCTTGTTTGGCGGAGAGAATCACGATGTCGTATTCCCCCACCGTGTACTGGGCTTGAATGGTGACGCCAAGCGCGTCCGCTCGCGACCGCTTGGCATCGGCGGATGAGAGCGCGCCCAAGGTCATCGCACGCTCTTGCGCCAGGTGTAGGCGACAGGGGTTATCGTCGTGATATTCGACCAGGCGCGGCGAGGTGTAAGCGTCGAGATGGTCGATCACTTTTTTGTCACCGATATTTATCTGGCCTTTTTCGATCAAAGTCGGCACCGGAACCACGACGGCGAATTCTTTTGGGTCGCCTTTAAAATCGTTGACCATAGTGATCACGGTCTTGTCGTCTTGGCGCACGAGCACGACTTGGGATGCTTTATTGAAAATCTTCGTATCGGCTTTGGCGACGTAGAAACCGCAGAAGCTATGCGCCGGCTCGGTCATAACCAATAGGCCGAGCGACAGGGCGAAGAACCAAGTGATCGTTTTCATAAACCTCTCCTTTGTTTCCGGTATTGGGGCTGTTCCATTGGTATTTTGTTCCGGGCAGCAGATAGTCGATGAGCGGCGTGAGCGCAGAGCAGATGGCCAGCGACCAAAGCAATCCGTTGGTTCGATAGAGACTAAACTGGACGTAGGCAGTGCCGGCGGCGACGATGATCGCGAAGAGAATTCTCCCGGCGCGCGAATCGGGAGTGGTCCTGGGATCTGAAATCATAAAGAACGTGAAGAGTAAGAGTGCGCCACTCTGTAACTGCTTCAGTGGAATGGCCCATGGATCGCCGAGCCAAAAGGCTCTGCCGAACAAAATGGCGGCATAGGAGCAAATAAACGCGTAGCTCACGTCGCTACGTAGGGCGCGGTGGACCACCATGCCGCCGAGGCAGGCCATGAGAAATCCGAAATAAAGTTTGCTGCCCCACTGCGCCGGCGAAACCCAAACTTCGCCGCTGAGCGCGATTATCGCGATGATACCGAAATTAGTCGGGTTGAAGATATGCTTGTGATTCCACTTGAGAACAAACTTGCTCGCGATCGTGACCACCGCGGTGACGATCATTAATAGGGGGCTATTGGTCCGCAGCAGCAAACAAAGCGACAATCCGGAAATCAACGCGCTGCGCGGATCGAACGGAGATGCTGCGAAGAACTTACCGCAGAGAAATTGAGTCAGGAGAACCGAGCCGAGCAAAATCGCGATCTGGCCGACGCCGACATCGAAACCGAGCCAGCCGACGCCGTAGATTAAAAGAGAAGTGAGGACGGCGATCTGGTAATAGCGTGGGTCGCTGGGAAAAACGTGCGAAAGTTGTGTCGGCATTTGGCGCCCCTCCGGTTGGAACCGCTGATTCTTACATGGCTGGATTAGACAAAGCGCCGCGAAAAAGGTTCGTTAACCGATTTTTGGCCAGTGGCGGCGCGCCTCGCCACCGCCCAAAATCTCCCCTTCCCCTTTTCCAAAGAGGGGTTAAAACGTTCGAAGAAAATTCTCCCTTTGCACAAAGGGGGAATTGAGCGCGACTCCAGCCACTATTGGTTGAACGGTTTAAATGAATTTGGTCGTCCTTGACGAGCCGCCGATTCCTTAAGTAGAGTGAGTCTGTAACGGACCGGTTGTAAAAATTACTTAACGAAACACTCTTGTAACCAGGAAGGAGGCATGAGCCATGTTTGTATGTTTATCCCCGGGAGGTCAGTCGCTAACGCAAGGTGAGGTGGCGAAAGATAAACTGCTCGTGGGCACTGTCGACGGCATTTTCGCGTTTCAAAAACGCGGCGGTTCTTGGGAGAGCCAGGGAACGAAGGTTCCCGGCAAGCACTTCAGCTCGATCATCTTCGAGCCCAGTAGCCAGATGTTGTTCGGCGGCACCTATAGCGCAGAGATTTACGCCAGCGCGGATCTTGGCAAGAATTGGGAGCGGCGCGACAGCGGCATCGGCGATAAGGAGATTTACTCCCTCGCCAGCCAATCGGTTAATGGAAAACCACGCGTGTATGCGGGTACCCAGCCGGCGCATTTGTATTATAGCGATGATCTTGGCAAGAGCTGGACCGAGTTGCCGGCCCTGCGCCAGGTGCCGGGCGTGGAGAAATGGACTTTTCCTGGACCGCCACATCAGGCGCACGTGAAGAGCATCACCTTCCATCCGAAAGATCCCAACATCATCCACGTCGCCGTCGAAGTCGGGGGCTTTCTCAAGAGCACGGACGGCGGCAAGACATGGACGACCATCGACAACATCAACCCGGATGCGCACCGGGTGCTCATTCCAACCAACGATCCGAGCAAAGTTTATGGCACCGCACCGACGACCAATTGCGGTCCGGAAACGCCCGCGGGATTCTGCGTGAGCAGCGACGGCGGCGTGAGCTGGAAGAGTATGACGCCGAGAGATTTTAGAATCGGCTACGTCGATCCGTTCTTCGTCCATCCGCAGGATCCGAATTTACTCTTCGTCGCCGGCGCCAAGACCGGTCCGGGCACCTGGAGAAAACTCCACACCGCGGACTCACGCATCGCGCGCAGCCGTGACGGCGGTAAGAGTTGGGATATTCTAACTGGCGGACTACCCGAACATATTCGCGCCAACATCGAAGGCATGGCGATGGATGTGTGGAATGGCGGCTACGCGATCTTCGCCGGCACCACGGACGGCGATGTCTTCTACAGCGACGATGAAGGCAATCACTGGCAGACGATCATCAAGGGCATCGGCCCGGTTTCCAAGTCGCACCATTACGACAATCTGGCGCTTGAGGGACAGGAAGCGCGTCATTAGCCCGCAGTTGGAAGGGTTCGTTCAATTCACGTAGGGGCACGGCATGCCGTGCCCTTGCTTTTTCTACCTCATCTTGGCGCCCTTTGCGCCTTTGCGCGAGACACTTCCGTGCCTAACCGTTTCCTTCAGCACCCCGACCAAGCTTTCCTTGACGCTTTCAAGCGTCTAGCGTAAAAGTCAGCTCAATCGGCGGGCGATCTCCTTACGGTGGTTTAAGCCGACGCAGTTACACCATTTAGTTTCGTCCGCAGCGGGACTGCCCATCCCGTCTTTCGCTTTTATGGCAACCACCAGCAAAAAAACCTTCAAGAAAACAAAAACCAAGCCACCATCCCCTGCGGCGAAAAGGTCGAAGGCCAAGCAAGATCAATCCGTTCAGGTGCTGCGTCGGGAACTCGCCGACGCTTTGGAACAGCAGGCCGCGACGAGCAAAATTTTGCGCGTAATAGCCAGTTCGCCGACCGACGTGCAGCCGGTGCTAGATGCTGTAGCCGAGAATGCCACGCGGGTGTGTGGCGCCAGCGATGCCCTCATCTATCGCATCGATGGTGATGTCCTTCGGTTGGCGGCACATTTCGGACCATTGGCATGGATGAATGAGAGCATGCCCTGCAATCGTGGCTCGGTAACCGGCCGAGCCATCGTCGACCGGCAAACGATCCACATCCATGACCTCGGGGCAGAGCCCGACACCGAGTTCCCGGTTGGCAAGGTTCTCCAGCAACGCTTCGGCCAACGGACCGTGCTTGCAACGCCACTGCTTCGAGAAGGAATTCCTATTGGGGCTATAGCGATCCGCCGCATGGAGGTCCGTCCTTTTTCAGAGAAGCAGGTCTCGCTACTCAAAACCTTCGCCGACCAGGCCGTGATCGCCATCGAGAATGTGCGGTTGTTCCAAGAACTCACACAAGCTCTGGAGCAACAGACCGCGACCAGTGAAATCTTGGGCGTCATCGCCAGTTCGCCCACGGATCTACAGCCGGTGCTGGACGCTATCGCTGAGAGTGCCGCACGCTTGTGGAACGCAAAGGACGCAGCGATTCGACTCGTTGACGAGAACGTGCTCCGATTGGCAGCTCACCAAGGACCTATTCCGTTTTTTGCGGCGTCCGAACTACCGATTAACCGTGGTTCAGTAACAGGCCGAGCTGTTGTCGATGGTCAACCGATCCATGTTGAGGATTTGCTGTCCGTACCCGTGACTGAGTTTCCTGAGGTCCGAGCCGTTGGCGAACGAGAAGGTGATCGAACCTTGCTTGCTGTGCCGCTAATGCGCGAAGGTGTTCCGATTGGAGCCATTCTCATTCGTCGTACCGTAGTCGATCCTTTCACCGACAAGGAGATCGCCCTCGTTAAAACCTTCGCTGACCAGGCCGTGATCGCCATCGAGAACGTCCGGCTATTTCAGGAACTGCAGGCGCGAAATCGCGACCTCACCGAGGCCCTGGAGCAACAAACCGCGACCGGGGAAGTACTAAGGGTCATCGCGTCCTCGCCCACTGAGCTCCAACCAGTGCTCGATACCCTTCTCGCGAATGCCGTGAAGCTTTCTGGCGCCAAGCAGGGTCATATCCGTCAAGTCGATGGAGAGTTTTTGCGAGTCGTTGCTCATTACAATGAAAGTCCCGAACGGATCGAAGTTCTACAATCCAACCCTCTCCCTTTAAGTCCAAATATTCCAGGTGCTCGAGCTTTGCTCGACCGAAAACCCGTCCACCTGCTTGACGCCCAACTACAGGCCGCCGACGCACAATTTATCGCGCGCCAGACCGGGCTACGGACGTTGTTGGCAGTGCCTTTGTTGCGAGAAGAAACAGGAATCGGAACAATCACAATTTGGCGCGACGTTGTCGAACCGTTCACCGAGCGGCAAATCGAGCTGGTCAAAACCTTCGCCGACCAGGCGGTGATCGCGATTGAAAACGTTCGGCTGTTTAATGAACTCCAGGTTCGCAATCGCGATCTGACGGAAGCATTGGAGCAGCAGACCGTGACGAGCGAGATTCTGGGCGTGATAGCAAGTTCGCCCACCGATATCCAGCCTGTGCTGGATGTAGTGGCGCAAAATGCGGCCAGGCTCTGCGATGCGGTCGATGGTCTGATACTTCGCCCTGAAGGCGAGAATCTTCGAGTCGTTGCCAAGTACGGGCCGGTGCCGCCGCCCGCCGATCTTGTGTATCCATTTAGCCGAAACTTTCCGGCCGGCCGCGCTGTGCTCGATGGTCAGATCGTCCATATTCACGATAGCCTTGCGCGCGAGTTCGAGGCCGACTACCCGGAGGTTGCACCCGTTGCGCGACGTACCGGTACGAGAACGGCGCTTAACGTTCCGCTGCTGAGAGCTGGCGTGGCCATCGGATGCATAGTCATTCGTCGACTAGAAGTCCGGCCATTTACTGACAAGCAAATCGCGCTGATTAAGACGTTCGCCGACCAAGCGGTGATTGCGATCGAGAACGTGCGGCTGTTTCAAGAGCTGCAAGTCCGCAACCGCGACCTTACCGAGGCGTTAGAGCAGCAGACGGCGACGAGTGAGATTCTCCGGGTGATCGCCAGTTCGCCGACGAATATCCAGCCGGTGTTAGATACCGTTGCAGAGAGCGCCGCGCGTCTGTGTGACGCTACGGATGCTGTAATACAGCGCGTAGACGGGAACTACCTTCGGAGAGTGTCGCAATATGGGTCGATTCCTACGTCTGATATCCCGCTGCTTATCAGCCGCGGCTGGCCAGCCGGTCGCGCGGTAGTTGACAGGCGAACAATCCACGTCTCTGACGTCTTGGCAGAGGTTGAAACCGAGTTTCCGGACGCTAGGCCTCTGCAACAGGCCCAGGGTACGCGAACGATACTTATAGCGCCATTGCTTCGAGAGGGAGTTTCCATCGGAGCGATCGTGCTTCGTAGGCAAGAAGTACGTCCCTTCACTGACAAACAGATCGCTCTGCTCACGACCTTTGCCGACCAGGCGGTCATCGCAATCGAGAACGTGCGATTGTTCAATGAGCTCAAGGAGTCGTTGGAGCAGCAGACGGCGACAAGCGAAATCCTCGGCGTTATTGCTAGCTCACCGACGGACATACAACCGGTACTGGAAACTCTTGCTGAGAATGCTGCCCGAGTTTGTGGAGCGACGGATGCGCTGATCTTCCGAATCGAAGGTGATGTTCTACGGGTAGTGGCGGCGCATGGAGCGGGTGTGTTCGGCATGGTGATCGGCGAAGCGATATCAATTGCACGGGACTCGGTAACCGGCCGCGCGGTGTACGAGCGTCAAACGGTCCATATCGAGGACTTGCAAGCGGCGGAAGAAGAGATTCCGGAAACCAGTATCCGCGCGAGACGAACCGGATCCGGCTCACGGACGATGCTGGCGACACCGCTGCTGCGAGAGGGTACTCCTATCGGCGCTATTATGATCCGTCGGACGGAGGTCCGGCCTTTCTCGGATCAACAGATCAAGCTCCTTGAGACCTTCGCGGATCAGGCCGTGATCGCCATTGAGAACGTGCGGTTGTTCAATGAACTCCAGTCACGCAACCGCGACCTCACTGAGGCCTTGGAGCAACAGACGGCGACGAGCGAGATTCTCCGGGTGATCGCCAGTTCGCCGACGAATATCCAGCCGGTGTTAGATGTAGTCGCTGAAAATGCCGCGCGGCTATGCGATGCAAATGACGCTTTGATTCATCGCATAGATGGTGAATTTTTGAAGAGGGTGGCTAATTATGGACCGCTGGCCGCGGAGTTGGGCGGAGGTCCACTCGCAAACAATCGCGGCTCTATACCCGGCCGAGCTGTCATCGATCGGCAAACCATTCACATTCATGACCTTGCAGCAGAACCAGAGGATGATCTGCCAGCGGCTTTCGCCAGACGACTGAGCGTCCGCACCGTACTTGTCACGCCATTGCTGCGTGAGGGTGTCCCGATAGGGACGATCATGATCCGTCGGGTGGAGGTTCGCCCTTTCTCCGAAAAGCAAATCGCGCTTCTCAAAACCTTCGCCGATCAGGCGGTGATCGCCATTGAGAACGTGCGGCTGTTTCAAGAACTCGAAGCGAGAACACGCGAACTCGCGCGATCAGTGGGAGAACTGAGGGCGTTAGGCGAGGTCGGCCAAGCAGTCAGTTCTACTCTTGATCTCCAGACTGTGCTTAGCACGATCGTCGGACACGCAGTTCAGCTCTCCGGTACTAATGGCGGTGTTATCTACGAGTACGATGAGGCTGCAGAAGAGTTTCTCCTGAGGGCTAGTTACCGTATTGAGGAAGAAGTAGTTGAGGCACTTCGGGCAACGCCCGTCCGTCCGGGTCAGGGAGCGACCGGGCAGACAGCGACCGTCCGGATACCTGTCCAAGTTCCAAATATCCTAGAGGAGCGGGAATACACCGGCACTCGCGTCCGACCCATGCTTGCACGCCTCGGATATCGATCTGTTCTGGCAGTTCCACTTCTACGTGAGGAACGAATCATGGGTGCCTTGACGGTTTGGCGGAAAGAGACGGGCAGCTTTTCAACGGAGGTCGTCAATCTTCTTCAGACCTTCGCTACGCAGTCGGCCTTGGCGATCCAGAATGCGCGGCTCTTCCGTGAGATCGAAGACAAGAGTCGCCAGATCGAGGCCGCCAATCGGCACAAGTCGGAGTTTCTCGCCAACATGTCCCATGAGCTGCGCACGCCGCTCAACGCGATCATCGGCTTCTCTGAAGTCTTGGGCGAGAGATTGTTCGGCGAGCTAAACGACAAACAAGCTGAGTACACCGAGGACATCCTCTCCTCCGGGCGCCATCTTTTATCCCTCATCAATGAGATTCTCGATCTTTCCAAGGTCGAGGCGGGCCGCATGGAGTTAGAGCTGGCTGCGTTTGATCTCCCTTTGGCCATAGACAACGCGCGCACCTTTGTCCGGGAGCGCGCCACAAGGCACGGCATCACGCTCGATGTTACGGTCGACGGCCGTCTTGGTGACTTTGTCGGCGACGAGCGAAAGATCAAACAGATCCTACTAAACCTTCTTTCCAATGCCGTGAAGTTCACACCGGAGGGAGGACGGATCAAACTTAATGCGAGGCAGGCCGACGGTTCGGTGGAAATCTCGGTCAGTGACACCGGTATTGGGATTGCCGCAGAGGACCAGGCAAGAATTTTCGAGGAATTTCGCCAGGTGGGAGCCGACTATGCTCACAAGAGCGAGGGGACTGGACTGGGGTTAACCTTGGCCAAGAAGTTTGTCGAACTGCACGGGGGAAAAATCTGGGTGGAAAGCGAAGTGGGCAAAGGCAGCCGGTTCACATTCACGCTGCCAATTTCAAGGATGTGACTCGTGCAAAGGCGTAAAGGGCGCTAAGGAAAACGGGGTAAGGGAGAGGCCTTAGCGAGCTTGGCGTCTTGGCTCGATGAAGAATTAGATCCAAAATCTATGGCTGGCGCAAAGGACGCCAAGGAAGAAAACAACCGAGGCGGATGCTCAACGGTGAATAATCCGAACTAGCCGTACACGCCTCATATCCGTTTCGACGGACTGACCGTGAAATCCTAGCCTACACGACAACGCCCATGACGTTTAGATTCAACCGTCACTATCTGATTGACGCCGTCGTGTTCGGCACCCCGATTCTGTTCACAATAACTTACCTGATTGCGGCCTCGGAGGGACATGTCCATTGGTGTGTACCACCTATCCAGGGATGCACAACAATTACCGACGCAGGAATCTATCCTCCGGAGTCTTACATCTTTCGCTTCGGCGCCTATCCCCTTATGACGTTCATGGGGTTGTTGTTCTACTTCTTCAAAGAATGGCTTGAAAAGGTCGCCGGCCAAAAGTCCCGTCGCGCGCAGACAGCCTGGTATCTAGCGCTGGCCGCCTGCCTATGCATGGATGTCGCTCTGGCTGTAATGCAGGGAAAACATGAGACGGCCGGTACTATTCATGCCGTGTTTGCCGCCTTGTATTTTGTTTTGATGCTCACAAGTCAGGCCCTCTATACCTACGAAGATTTCCGGTGGCGTCAAATAGAAAGCAAGACGGCCTTATCGATCCGCGTCGGCACGAATTTCTTGCAGCTCGGCCTGCATCAGCATACCGCTCCTCTGGCTTTTCGGTATCAAACCCAATGCGCGCTATGAGTGGCTCATCGTCTTACCCTTTTCTTGTGGTACTCGAGCTTCCTATTCGAAAGGAACACGGTTTTTACGGAGAATTTTAGACGACGACAAAAATAACGCAGAATGGGTTGAGCCCTTACCGAATGCTCTTCGTCGTTACGCTGCGTAAACTTGGAACCCTGATGACTCCTTGGCCGAGGCTGAGAAAAATATCCTATGATTTGACCGTTGTGCTTTTTCTGAATTTTCTCCTGCCAAGCCCTATCCAAGCCGGCTCCCTCTTCGGCGATGGGTTCGAACAGTTCGTCAAAGACAATGTGAAATTTGCCGGTTTCGTTGAGAACACCACGGGGCTGGCCATCAGCCATGGGAGTCGCTTCTTCGATACCTCCAATCGCTTTGACATGAATCGCTTCACGATCCAACCAGAGTTCAACGTGAAGTTTGCCGATGAACTCAAGCTCTTTATGTCATGGAGATTCGTTAAAGAACCTCGTTACAACATGGAGTCCGAGAGCCGCAAACAATCCGTGCAGCCGGCTGGTGGCGGGCATCCTCTTCCGAGCACCTACTATGACGAATACAGTCCGGTGCCCTGGGAAGCCGTCCTGGACTACAAACCCCACGATCGACTCATTATCCGGTGGGGACGGCAATTCATTTCATGGGGTGAGACCGACGGCATCAGACTCTTGGATCTCATCAATCCGCAAGACGGGACCTTCTCTCCTCCGGCAGCGCCGAATCTATTCAACCTCGATGAAACGCGCATCCCGTCGTGGGGTCTAAGAGCGCTCTATACGCTGAAGCCTGAAACGAACACGATCTTTGAATTCTTCGCCCTTCCCGGCGGTCTTGATCGAGCAAGGCAGAGAGTCGATGAGTTTGTCGGTTCCAACGATACCGCCGATCGCAGGATCAAGTACGGCCGCTGGTCGGCTCATCCCGAGACTCGAATAGCCGTCGGCCGACTGTTTGCCAATCCGCTCGGGCTGGTCCCCGTTGTCATTCCCGATACTCACAGGGAACTTCCCGGCGCAGGGGACAGCTGGAAGATCGGCAGCCGGATCACGCATAATTTCGGCAAGCTAAACGTTGGCTTGGGTTATATCTGGGGATTCAATCCTCAGGCGCCCGACATGGTTTTCAAAATTAAAGGCATAGGTTGCTTGCCGCCGGGAAGCGGCCCTCTTTGCCTTGCCGGAGGCGTGGGCCCGCCGCTTCCAACTACGGTTAAGCTTTCTCTCGAGAACGACCGGACGAATATCTTCGCCGGCCAATTCAACTACCCCGTGACTGAGATGCTCGGTGTGCCCATCAACACGACTGTACGGGGAGAGTTAGCGTTTTTTCCCGACAAGCCTTACAACATCTCCGACTATCCGGGGCGCAATTGTCAAACGGGCGCTCCGACCGGCCTCATGGCCGGTCCCAGTTGCAAGCATCCGAGCGGCATCGTTGAGAAGCACACCCTGCGATACGCCTTGGGGTTCGACCGCACAACGCTAATCCCTTTGCTGCATCCCGACGATCCCTGGCGCGCTTTCAATCTTTCCTTTCAGCTTTTTCAGAGTATTATATTCAACCACGAGGATGGCATCAGAGTCTTCGGCGGCGCAGAGCGCATCAAGCGCGTTTCGACGTTGCTCACGTTCAGAGCGGGCACGGGCTACCTTGGCGACACCATCCTGCCCGATATTTTTGCCGGCTACGATCCCGAAGGTTATTACGTCGTCAATCCCGCCGTTAGCTATGCGCCGCCCTGGAATGAGAAGATTCGCCTCAGTTTGATCGGCGCGATCTACGGCGGACGCAACAAGTTCAAATCGCTTGGAGCCTTTGACGAGAAAGATTCTATCTTTCTAAAAATGCGCTACCAATTCTGAACTGTGATGATAAAGACAAGGAGGAAATTTACGATGAAAATTCAAGACATCTTTTTCCGTGAACAAAGCGTCGAACAAGAGTTTCCCTCTGCCCTTGCGGGTCCTTGCGGGAGAGACTTAGGGTGAGGGGTAGCATGCGCCTCGGTCACCCTCACCTCGATCCTCTCCCATCAAGGGAGAGAAAGTCCTTAATGAAAATCTTCGGATTTTTTCTAATGTGCGCGGTTTTGATCTTGCCGTCTTTTCCCAACCAGGCCGCCGAGGTTGACCTCAAACCCGGCGACACTATCGGCCCGCATAACTGGGAGAGGGTTAAGGGAATGGTGGGAGAAAATCTTCTTAACCGCATCAAGCAGGGCTACACCTTTAAGATCAAGCAGACCAGGCTGCTCCAGCCTTTAAAAGAGTACGTCGAAGCCACCGAGAAGTATTCCAGCCAGGTCAGGCTAGCGCCCGATGGAAGACTTCTCAATTATTTGGCTGGACTTCCTTTTCGCAATTTTGATCCCAATGATCCTCAGGCTGGGCTAAAGCTAGCTTGGAATTTTTATTGGCGCTGGTTGGGCGACGATTATAAGAATGGAGGTTCAACTAAGGAGGGAAAGGTCATCCGGGATGCCATTGAGAGGGATGGCTCGGAGCGTCGTGCGACTGTCATCGCGCATACTATCTTTACTAGATCTCGAGTCACTATAGATCCCAAACCCCTTATTCGAGGGTACGAGCATGTTGACTGGATGCAGCTTCGTGCCGACGAGTATCCTCGAGATACCTCCGGCACTACGACCCTTGAGATACGTTATGCAGACCCTAAAAGGGAGGATGATTTCTATATCTATGTCCCGAGTATAAGGCGTGTTCGCCGGGCTCCTCCAGTCCAGAGATGCGCCACCATAGCCCCAAGCGAATTCAACTTTGATGACATCAATAGCTTTAATGGTAAGGTCACAGATTTTAACTATAAGTTTCTAGGTGAAAAAAAAGTGCTCGCGAACATTTCCCAGGAACATCTCCCTTTCCGTCGGAAAAGGGGAGACTATCTCCCCTTGGATGAGGGCTGGGAGCTGCATGACATCTACATATTGGAGGTCACACCTAAAGACCCTAGTTACTGCTATCCTAAAAAAGTTCTCTACATCGATAAGACCTATTTCGAAGCCGTTTGGACTATGATTTGGGATGCGAGGGAAAATTATTGGAAGGAGCAATTTGGCTTCCGTACCCCAGTTAAGCTTGCAGATGGCCGCGAGGTCTTGTCAATAGGTACAGTCGTCATCGTTAACGTCCAGAATGGTCGTTCCACAGTTCTGACCACAACCAGGGCCTTTAACCAAGGTTATCAACCCACTCTTTTCACCCTTGCGACACTTCAGACTGTGATGCGGGGTGGGAGCATCCGATGAACGAGCGTGAAGCGGGAAACTCGTGCCAATTTGATTGAACCAACGGTCTTCTCGATCGGGCAAGCCATGAGAAAATGATCAAAACGTTTTGCCGCCTGTTTGTCATTGCGACGGCTGCGTTTGCCGGGCTCGGGATAGGTCCAACCCGGCCGCCCAAAATCCCTCACGTAGCGATCCTGGTGGAAGAGAGCGCCGGTCCCGTTCGGCCGCAACTCAATGGTTTGCGTGATGGATTGGAGGAGCTCAAGTATCTCGATGGAAAAAATTTGAAATTGAGCGTTGTTCAAGAAGAGCAGCCGGAGACCCTGAAGGCACGGCTGAAAGACACTCTCCAGCGCGCAACGATTGACGCGATCGTGGCGTTAGGAACGAGGGAAACCGCTATTGCCAAGGAACTCAGCGCGACCATCCCAATTCTCTTTTTGCCCGCCACCGACCCGGTGCAATCCGGTTTCGTACGATCCCTTGCGTCTCCTGAGAAAAATCTTACCGGCTTAAGTTTTTTAACCGGCAGCGAGAATGTCGGGAAGCAGCTGGAAATGTTCAAACTGGTTGCGCCGGCGCTGCGGCAGGTGGTCGTTCTTATTGATGACCGGCAGGACACCGGAATAAACAACGCGTTTCGCAAACAAATCGCTGCCGTTGCTCCGCTGCTCGGTATCCAGCTGATCGAGCAAACCCTGATGCGTACTCCTGAATCGATCAGGCAACTTGTACCGGATCTCAAGCACGGCGGCTTGTTTCCCGTTTGTTCAGGGTTTTTTCGGCAGCCCAAGCCGATCGCCGCAATGGCGGCCAAACGGCGCTTGCCGCTGTTCGGCTGTAGCGCTTCTCAAGTGGCGGATGGAAAAGCGTTGATGACGTATGCTCCCGACCTCTATGCCATGGGTTATCGCGGCGCATCGTTTATCGACCGAATCCTCAAAGGCATTGCGCCGCAAGCGCTGCCAGTGGAGACGCCGCGAAAATTCGACCTGGTTATCAACCGGAAGATCGCACAAGAAATCGGGCTTAAAATACCAGCTAAGGTACTGAACGTAACCGATCGAGTTTTCGACTGAGAAGGAAACGCGCCTCTGAGGCTATGCAGTTCAAGCAGAAACTTTCGCGATTGAGGCTTTTCCGCAGGCACGCCGGACAGCGGGGAAAGCTGGCCCGGCACTACTTTCTGATCTTCCTTATGCTGATCGGCGGCGGTTTGATCACAAGCGGTCTGTTGGAAATCTATTTTCGCTACTATGAGAACCAAGAACAGGTGGCTCTCATGCAGGATGAGGGCGCTAAAGCCGCGGTCTCGAAAATCGGCCAGTATGTTTTGGAAATAGAAGGGCTGATGAAGGCGACGAGCCTCGATCTTAGTGAAGAATTCGGTAGCGAGGAGCGGGCAGAGGGGTACAGATTCGAACTGATGAAGCTTCTTTTTCTGGCGCCCGCCATAACCGAGGTGGCGGCGCTCGACGTCAAAGGGGTCCCGCGCGTGCAGGTGTCGCGCTTTCGCGCGAGCGTGAGCGGCAATACAACTGACTATTCCAAGTCGGCCAGCGTCTCTCAGGCGCGCCAAGGCCTTACGTTTTTTGGGCAAGTTTATTTCGTGCGCGACTCGGAGCCGTACATGACCTTGGCAGTTCCGATAGAAAGGTTCCCGGGTAGTGTCGTTGGCGTGCTCCAAGCCGAGGTGAACCTCAGATACATTTGGGAAATCGTCCGCGACATCAACGTGGGTAAAGCCGGGTATGCTTATATCGTTTCCCGTTCCGGTGACATCATCGCTCACCCGGATATCGGCCTGGTTCTACAAAGACGGAAGGCTGATCATCTGGATCAGGTCAAGGCAGCCTTGAGGCCTGCCCCCACTATTCAAAAACCGGAGAGTACAGTTGCGCGCAGCCTAAACGGCGAAAAGGTATTGAGCTCCTATACCTTTTTACCCAGCTTGGATTGGGCAGTCATTATCGAGCGCCCGCTGGAGGAGGCCTATGAGCCGCTCTATGCTTCCCTGCTGCGAACTTCCGCGTTGCTCTTGATCGGCTTAGGGATAGCCTTGATGGCGAGCGTTTATGTGGCGCGCAGGGTTGTCCGTCCGCTCCATACGCTACGGCAGGGGGTGGAGCGTATAGGAAGCGGCGACCTAAGATATCGTTTGGAGCTTAAGACCGGCGACGAAATAGAGCTACTCGCCGACGAATTCAACAAGATGACCGTACAGCTCCAGGAGTCGTACGCAAACCTGGAGCAGAAGGTCGAGGCGCGAACTCGGGAGCTGAGCGAGGCCCTTGGAGAGGTCCGCGCTCTGAGCGAGGTCGGCCAAGCGGTCAGCTCTACTCTGGATCTTGAGACCGTGCTCACCACTATTGTCGCCCGCGCGGTGCAGCTTTCCGGAACCAACGGGGGAGTCGTCTACGAATACGATGAGGTCGGGCAGCAGTTACACCTGAGGGCCAGCCACCGTATGGAAGAGGAGCTGGTTGCGGCGCTTCGCCTGGCGCCGATCCGCCTCGGCGAGGGTGCAGTTGGGCAGGCAGCAATGACCCGTGTGCCAGTCCAGGTTGCGGACATCCTCGATGAGCGGGAATATACCGCCACGCGGTTGCGGCTCGACCTTGCGCGGATCGGCTATCGATCCGTTCTGGCCGTTCCGCTCATCCGAGAGGAGCGCATTGTCGGCGGCTTAGTCGTTTGGCGCCGCGAGCCGGGAAGCTTTTCAACCGAAGTCGTGGACCTGCTGCAAACCTTCGCAGCTCAGTCAGTGCTGCCAATACAGAATGCGCGGCTCTTCCGCGAGATCCAAGAAAAAGGCCGCCTGCTCGAGCTCACAAGCAAGTACAAGTCTCAGTTCTTAGCCAACATGAGCCACGAGCTCCGTACCCCTCTGAACGCGGTCTTAGGATATACCCGGATGGTGCTGACCAAAGTTTACGGCGATGTGCCCGAAAAGATCCGAGACGTCCTTGAACGTATAGAGAAGAGCGGGCGACATCTCCTGGGCCTGATCAACGACGTTCTCGATTTCTCTAAGATCGAAGCTGGGCAGCTTACCCTCTCGAACAACCTCTATTCCCTTACGGATGTAGTGCAGGCGGTCGTCTCCAGCACGCAACCTCTCGCAACCGAGAAGAATCTCGCTCTGAAGGTTACGGTGCTTGCCAACCTGCCTCCCGTTCTAGGGGACGAGCGGCGCATTACCCAGGTGCTGATGAATCTGGTTGGGAATGCGATCAAGTTCACCGACTCCGGTGAGATTCGGGTCGAGGTGACAGCGGCAGACGGCTCGTTTGTGGTTTCCGTGTCCGATACGGGGCCCGGGATCGCCGAGACGGATCAAGAAAATATCTTCGAGGAGTTCCAGCAGGCTGAGAGTTCCACCAGGCGGAATAAGGATGGAACCGGCCTTGGGCTCGCGATCGCCAAAAGAATCATTGATCTGCACGGAGGAAGGATTTGGGTTGAGAGTGAAGTGGGCAAAGGGAGTAAGTTTACTTTCACGCTGCCAGCCAAGTAACGAAAAAGAGTAAGGAGTAAATGGTAAGGAGTAAGGCGCGCTAAAGAACGGAGGCAAGATAGAGAAAATTCGAATATCGAAACTCGAAGCTCGAAACAAATTCAAAATGATGAAAAACAAAACAACTACAATGCTCCAAACAGGAAGGATCGAATTCAACATTTTGGATTTTCCGAATTTAAGCCTTATTTGACTGCGTTTGTTTCGGATTTCGTGCTTCGAATTTCGGATTTTGAATAGTGATTGTTTGGCGTCCCTTCGACTTTGCTCAGGATATGCTTGGCGCGAGAAAGTAGACGGTAAATTGTTATGGCTGCTAAGCGGATTTTAGCGATCGAGGACCACGAGGAAAATCGGCGTCTCCTGCGCGACCTTCTTACCAGCGCTGGCTATGAATTGATTGAGGCGGTCACAGGGGAAGAAGGATTATCGTTGGCGGAGACTCGTGTGCCCGACCTTATTCTTCTGGACATCCAACTCCCCGGCATCGATGGTTACGAAGTTACCCGCCGGCTTAAGGCCAATCCTGCGCTCCGCCACATCCCTGTTATCGCAGTAACCTCATACGCTCTTAGCGGTGACGACGTTAAAGCGCTGGAAGCGGGCTGTAGTGGTTACGTCACCAAGCCCTTCGATCCGGCCGAGCTGTTGGCGAAAATCCGAGAGCACCTATAATTTTGGATTTTGGATTGCCGATTTTGGATTAGGGAGACCGAAAAAAATCTCATGCAAAGACGCAAAGGTCGCGAAGTGAGGGGCCGAGGCCCGTCATCCCGAGTGAATGCGAGGGATCTAAGAAAGATTTCTCCCTTCGGTCGAAATGACAAGGCGCAATTTTCTTTGCATGCTTGGCGTCTTGGCGCGAGAAACGAATTGGATCGAGTGACTTAGATTCCGCAATCCAAAATCCAAAATCGAAAATCTAAAATGGCCATGGCTCTTCAAGTCCACCCCAGTTCCGTGCTCGTTGTCGACGACATCGAGATGAACCGGGATATGCTTTGCTCTTTACTGGAGGCGGACGGCCATAAAACCGCAGTTGCGGAAAACGGGCGGCTTGCATTGAACGCGATCAAGAATAATTCGTACGACCTCATTCTGCTCGATGTCATGATGCCGGAGATGGACGGATACCAGGTGCTTGAACATCTGAAGTCCGATCCTGGTTTGCGTGACATTCCGGTCATTGTGCTTTCAGCCTTGGACGAGATCGACAGCGTGGTCCGGTGTATAGAGTTGGGGGCCGAAGACTACCTGACCAAACCTTTCGACCCAACCCTGCTGAGAGCCCGCATCGGCGCCTGCCTCGAGAAAAAACGTTTGCGCGACCAGGAGGTGCGGCTACGCAACGAGGTGGAGGAGTGGAACAAGCGTCTGGAACAGCGCGTTGAAGAGCAGGTAACACAGCTCGAGAGACTCAGCCGGCTCAAACGCTTCTTTTCGCCACAGCTCGCCGAGCTGATTGTGTCAGGAGATGCCGAGGATCCTCTCAAAACACATCGTAGAGAGATCACAGTGGTCTATTTGGACCTTAGAGGGTTCACCGCCTTTGCCGAAACCTCCGAACCGGAAGAAGTCATGGGCGTGCTGCACGAGTATCACGCGGCGATGGGTGAATTGATTCTCCAGCATGAAGGTACACTGGAGCACTTTGCCGGCGACGGCATGATGATCTTCTTTAATGACCCTGTGCCGATAGCGAATCCCGCCGAACAAGCGATCCGCATGACGCTGGCGATGCGCGAGCGAGTGAGAGAGCTCACGGTCAAGTGGCGCAAGCTCGGTTACGAACTCGACTTCGGCGTCGGCATTGCGCAAGGTTATGCGACTATCGGCGCCATCGGTTTTGAGGGGCGCTGGGACTACGGCGCGATCGGCAGCGTTTCTAACCTCGCCGCGCGCCTCTGCGGCGAGGCAAAACCAGGGGAGATTCTGGTAACACAGCGTTTAGTCGCTGTTCTAGACGAACTTGTCGAAGCGGAATCAGCGGGTGAGTTAACGCTCAAGGGCTTTCATCGGCCGGTCACTGCGCACAAGATTCTGCGGCTCAGAGGGCAGTGACAAATCCGAATCTCGAATTTCGAAATTCGAAACAAATTCAAATGATCGAAAGACACAATGTTCGAAACAAACTCGAATCAGATTCGGGGTTTTGGATTTTCCGAGTTTGATATTTATTTCGCTTCTGTTTGTTTCGGATTTCGTGCTTCGAATTTCGGATTTGATCTTTTTTGGATTGTTTGGATTTCGATATTCGGACTTTGAATTTTGAGTTTACGGAGATGCGCTTCGGTCTAAACTTCTTCCCTTCGTTTCGCCTGAGCGACATGTCCACAGCGGAATACTTCGCGCTGGCGGTCAAGTTGTCGGAACGTGCGGATGAGTTGGGCTATGACTCTGTGAAGACCGTTGAACACTACTTTCATGATTACGGTGGTCACAGTCCGAACCCGATCGTTCTCTTATCAGCCATCGCTGCGCGCACTAAACAGATCCGCCTTATCACTGGTGCGGTCATTCCCGCCTTCAACAATCCGATCAAGCTCGCCGGTGAACTGGCCATGCTGGATAACATCAGCAACGGCCGCCTCGACGCCGGCTTTGGACGGGCTTTTATACCGAAGGAGTTCGACGTCTTCCGCGTGAGCATGGATGAAAGCCGACCCCTCTTCGAAGAGGGGATTGACATTATCACCAGGCTTTGGACAGAGGAGCGGGTCTCCTACGACGGAAAGTTTCACAAGTTCCACGACGTCCGCCTCATGCCCCGACCTATTCAGAAGCCTCATCCGCCAATCTGGATCGCCGCGGTGATGTCCACCGAGTCATTCATCTGGGCGGGGCATCATGGCTACCACGTTATGATCGTTCCCTTTGCCAGTAATCTCGAGCGCGTCCGTGAGCTGGTGCAGACTTATCGCGACGCTTGGCGCGAAGCCGGACACTCACCCGGCACCGAACAAATTCAATCTTCCCTCCATTGCTACGTCGCCGAGACTCACCCAGAGGCAGTCGAGGGATTCAGGCGGCCGGTCGAGCGTTACATCGAAGTCTTCGCCGAGGCGGTGCGCTCGTGGGCAGACCAGCAGTCAAGCCAATACGCTGGCTATAACAAACTGGTGGAGGCTATCAGCGCCCTCACCGCAGAAAAGATGATGGACAGTCACACCGCTCTGGTTGGGACCCCGGAGGAAGTGATCGAACAGGTGGAATTCAACCGCGATCTCATCGGGGAACATGAGCCATCGATGCAAATTAACTTTGGAGGAATTAAGGAACGTGAGGCGTTCAGAACACTCGAACTCTTTGCGAAACACGTGATGCCGCGGTTCCAGACGCCTATTGGCGGATAAAGCAGGAATCCGCGAAACCGTGACCCGCGCAAAGCCAGCGAGGGCACTCAATAGTCAAATCCGAAGCACTCAATCCGAAATTCGAAACAATTTCAAATAAGCATCGAGACTCGAAGATCGAAGCTCGAAACAAATTCGACTGATCAAAAAATACAATGTTCCAACAAGGTGCTGCGCATTGGCGTTTGGGAATTTCTTATAGGTTGAGGCTTATTTTGGCTCCGATTTGTTTCGGATTTCGAGCTTCGGGTTTCAAATTTATAGGTTTGTTGGATCAATCGATACGTCTTGCTGTCTTGTATCTCGGTCTCAATACGCTAAACTCTCAAAGGAGGGCAATCCGATGAAAGTGTTTTTCTCGACACTTATACTTTTGGGTTTGCTTGTCGTGGGCACCCGCGATCTTCAGGCGCAGGCCTATGGTCCTTACTACGATCCATATTGGGATATTCAGTATCAGCAATATTTGCAGTGGCAGCAGTATTTACAGTATTTGCAACAATACGATCCGTACTACGAGCTCCATGTGCTCCACTACCAACTATATCTGCAGCCTTACCAGCCATATCAAGTATACCAACCCTGCTGCTACGCATTTGGCATTCCCGCGTGGTCAACGCGGACCGGTCGGGTGCCACGCGGGTTTAGAGGTGGGGTACCACAACCGGTTAGACGAAGGTAAAGTCCGCCGATGCCGCGTCACAAGCCAGTCGCTCTGGCGATTTTATCGCTAGGGTGTGCTGGCTTTTTGTTTTTTGGAATCTAAAAACATAATCTGTCGACCTTGATGGAAGACGAAGATCAAATCGCTAGCTGATCCTTGAGGACATGCCGGGACAATGACGATTGCTCACCGGGATGTTTCCACGACGATGGGATGATCTCTATCTCATGAGATATCGGGAACGGCCAAGGATTTCATCGCCCGGTCACCCGCCATGGCCGCGGCGCGCAAAGTACGAGCCCACACCAAGCATTCGATTTAGGACTGTGGATTCGCCGAACCGCGACCTCATTCTGCCGATGCCACGCTAACCTTTCTGTCCGTACCAGATGCGTAGCCTTCGACGCTCCTTGACGGCGGCGCTTCAATTAAACTAAACATAAGCCGATTACCTAATGGAATTTGCAGACTGGTCGATCACGGTCGCGTCGTGGATGTGCGTCACATGAGCCCGGACTGGGTTTGCCAGCCGGGCTTTCTGTTTTGCACGAATGAATAAAAAAGCTTCGAAGCAATCAACGGTGAAGCGACGTTCCTCGTCTTCGCGAGATTCTGTCGTGGAGCTGAAGAAGACGATCGCCGCGCAGGCCCGGGAAATCCGGGAGGGGGCGGACCAGCAGACCGCCACCAGCGAGATCCTTCGCATGATCGCACGCGCGCCGGCGGACCTTCAGGAGGTGATGGATACTATTGCGGAAAACGCGGCGCGGTTGTGTGATGCCGACGATGCTGTCGTGCGGCGCGTCGATGGTGATGTTTTACAATTTGTATCCCACTTTGGCTCGATGCCGACCGTAGGAGGACCAGGGCGGAGGCTAGTTTTTGATCGCGGCTCGGTACCTGGCCGAGCGATCATCGATCAGCAAACGATCCACGTTCCCGACCTTCCGGCCGCCGTGACCGAATTCCCGCAGTCTAAGGACCGAGGGATCAAACTGGGCGTTCGAACCGCGCTCGCGACGCCGTTAATGCGCGATGGCGTGCCTCTTGGAGTAATTCATATCCGCCGCACTGAAGTTCGGCCATTCACGGACAAGCAGATCAAACTGCTGGAAACCTTCGCAGACCAAGCGGTGATCGCCATCGAGAATGTCCGGCTCTTCAAAGAATTGCAGGAACGAAACCGCGACCTCACCGAAGCCTTGGAGCAACAGACGGCGACGAGCGAGATTCTCCGCGCTATCGCCAGCTCGCCGACGGACATCCAACCCGTACTAGATGCAGTCGCAGCGAGCGCCGCGCGGCTCTGCGAAGCGATGGACGCCCTGATTTTTCGCCGCGATGGCGACGTCACTCGGCCTGTGGCACGGTATGGATCGGTTCCTACGGCAAGACCGCTGGGAGAAGTTTTTCCCGACACCAGAGGGACACCTGCCGGAAGAGCCATGCTCGACCGCAAAACGATCCACGTCCATGACATAACGGCGGAATTCGAAACCGAGTACCCGGAGTCTAAGGCCCGTCACCAGATTAGCGGTTCTCGGACCATATTAGCGACGCCACTGCTTCGCGAGGGTGTTTCCATCGGGGCGATCATGATTCGCCGAACCGAAGTTCGCCCCTTCTCGGACAGACAAATCAAACTGCTGGAAACTTTCGCTGATCAGGCCGTGATCGCTATTGAGAATGTGCGGTTATTTAAAGAACTGCAAGTGCGAAATCGCGATCTCACCGAAGCGCTCGAGCAACAGACGGCTACGAGCGAAATCCTGCGGGTCATTAGCAGCTCGCCAACTGACCTCCAACCGGTCTTCGAGGCTATCGTCGGGAGTGCCGCGCGGCTGTGCGACGCAACGTTCGCCGCTCTGCACAGGTTCGATGGCCAGGTGGTCACGTTCGACAGTCAACACGGCATGACCGAACCGGAGGTCGAGGAGTCCCGTCGCAGGTTCCCGCGACCTCCCGATCGGGAAATCGCCGTGGGCCGCGCGATCCTGGATCAACGGATCGCGCATATCCACGACATCCGGCGCGATCCGGAATACCGAGTCACGGCGGGGCAAATGTCGTTTCGGAGCGTGGTGGCGGTGCCGCTGCTGCGGGAAGATAAAGCAGTTGGCGCGCTGGGCCTGTGGCGGCGCGAGGTTCAACCGTTCTCCGATAAACAAATAGCGCTTGTCAAGACATTCGCCGATCAGGCTGTGATTGCGATTGAGAACGTCCGTTTATTCCAAGAGTTGCAGGTCCGCAACCGCGATCTCACCGAGGCTTTAGAGCAGCAGACCGCCACGAGCGAGATCCTTCGAGTGATCGCTAGCTCGCCGACGGACATTCAGCCAGTGCTGAATGTCGTGGCGGAGAATGCTGCACGACTGTGCGACGCAGTCGATGCTTTGATAACTCGTCCTGAGGGCGACACCCTACGGGTTGTGGCAAAATACGGCACAGTGCCCGTTCCGGAAATTTTACCATTGAGTCGGGGCTTTCCTGCTGGCCGGGCGGTGATCGACCGGCAGACGATCCACATCCATGATATTGCCGCTGAAATCAATTCGGAATATCCGGAGGCCAGGCAGGCTCAGCAACTTTCCGGTACACGAACCGTACTTAATACCCCCTTGTTGCGTGAAGGTATCGCGATTGGGGGTATTGGCGTTCGCCGAACCGAAGTTCGTCCTTTTACCGAGAAGCAGATCGCTCTTCTCAAAACCTTCGCCGACCAGGCTGTGATCGCTATTGAGAATGTTCGCTTGTTCCAAGAGCTGCAGGTCCGAAATCGAGATCTCACGGAGGCGCTGGAGCAGCAGACGGCCACCAGCGAAGTACTACGGGTTATCAGCAGTTCACCCACCAACGTGCAGCCGGTCTTCGACACGATCGTGCAAAGTGCTACGCGACTGTGTGACGCGGCGTTTGGCTCTGTGCACCGCTTCGACGGGCAAATAATAACCCTTAATGCGCACCAAAATTTCACACCCGAGCAAATCGAAATGAGCGAACAGAGATTTCCAACGCCGGCGATGCGGGGTACAGCTGTCGGTCGAGCTATTCTGGATCGCCACGTCGTACACATCGAGGATGTTCACAACGATCCTGAATACGTCTTCTTCGGTGATCAAAGTAACCTCGGCTACCGAACCGTGCTGGCTGTCCCGCTGCTAAAGGAAGGGAACCCGATTGGCGCGCTCGGCATGTGGAGGCGTGAGGTAAATCCCTTCACCGACAATCAAATCGCCCTCGTAAGCACTTTCGCCGATCAGGCTGTGATTGCCATTGAAAACGTTAGGTTGTTTCAAGAGCTCAGCGAAGCATTAGAACAGCAGACCGCGACGAGTGAGATCTTGGGCGTCATCGCCAGCTCGCCGACAGACATTCAGCCGGTGTTGGACGTGGTCGCGGAAAATGCTGCAAGACTGTGCGACGCGAAGGACGCTGTAATTAGTCGCTTTGACGGGGAAGTACTTAAACAAGTCGCACAATATGGAGCGATCCCCATCCCTGTGCCTAACCGGATCAATCGCAACTCGCCGGTAGGGCGAGCCATAGTTGACAGGAAGACGACTCATGTTCACGACCTCGCAGCAGAAATCGAAACTGAGTATCCGGAGTCGCGGGAGCGCCAGCGACTCGCCGGCACGCGCACCATGCTCGTCACGCCGCTGCTTCGTGAAGGTGTTCCCGTCGGCACGATTAATATTCGCCGAACTGAAGTTCGCCCGTTTACTGATAAACAGATCAAACTCCTTGAGACCTTCGCCGACCAAGCCGTCATCGCAATCGAGAACGTGCGGCTGTTCAATGAGCTCGATACCCGCAACCGGCAGCTCACCGAAGCGCTGGAGCAGCAGACTGCGACGAGCGAAGTGCTCAAGGTGATCAGTCGCTCGACATTTGACCTTCAGCCCGTGCTGGAAACGCTCGTCGAGAACGCCGCCAGTCTCTGTCGCGCGGACACCGGTTTCATCTTGAGGTTCGACGGCGAGGTCCATCGGTGGGCGGCAGACTTTGGAGTTTCCGAAGAGTTCAGGGAACACGTTCAAAAGAACCCAATTCCCCGCGGGCGAGCTTCGCTCACAGGGCGGGTCGAGCTCGGGCGTCGCCCTGTTCACGTGCTCGACGTGCTAGCTGATCCTGATTATCAGCTACGCGAGCATCAGAGCATTGGCGGCTTCCGCACGATGCTCGGCGTGCCGATGCTCAGGGAAGACAGTCTGGCCGGCGTATTTTTTCTCAGCAGGCGCGAAGTCGAGGCGTTTACTGAAAAACAAATCGACCTCGTTAGTACCTTCGCCGACCAAGCAGTAATTGCCATCGAGAACACTCGCTTACTTCAGGAGCTTCAAACGCGTAACCGCGATCTCACCGAGGCCCTGGAGCAGCAGACGGCGACGAGCGAAATTCTCGGCGTGATCGCTAGCTCGCCGACCAATATCCAGCCGGTGTTGGACACAGTGATCGCGAATGCGGTAAAGCTCGCCGGTGCCAAGCTGGGTCATGTTCGCCAGTTTGATGGCGATTTGCTGCGTGTTGTCTCGTCTTATGGCGAGATGCCTGAACTCGTTGCGACGCTTCTCGCCAATCCTCTGCCGCCAACGCCGGGTAGCCCGATTGGTCGAGCCTTCGTCGAGCGCAAACCGATCCATATTCTTGATGCCCAGTTAGACGCAGGCCCGCACAATTTTTTGGCTCGCCAGACGGGCGCACGAACACTGCTCTCGGTGCCGCTGTTGCGAGAAGGAACTCCCATTGGTTTTATCACCATCCTACGCGCCTTCGTCGAAGCATTCACCGAACGACAAATTGAGTTGGTTAAAACCTTCGCCGATCAGGCAGTGATCGCGATCGAGAACGTACGCTTGTTCCAAGAACTGCAGGCGCGCACCCAGGAACTTGCCAGATCGGTTGGAGAGCTTAGAGCACTGGGTGAAGTCGGCCAAACGGTCAGCTCGACTTTGGACCTCGAAACCGTGCTGACGAGAATCGTTTCCCACGCGGTTCAGTTGAGCGGCACCGACGGCGGGGCGATCTACGAATACGACGAACAGTCCGAAGAGTTCTTGCTGCGCGCCACCGATCATATGGAAGAGGAGCTCATCAACGCGCTGCGCGCCAATCCACCCCGTCTGGGAGATGGCGTCGTCGGCCGCGCGGCGGCGAGCCATGAGCCGGTACAGGTTCCCAATATCCTCGAAGAACGCGCTTACGCGCCGCGCATGCGGCAGATGCTGGAGCGTTTCGGCTTCCGTGCCAGCCTGGCCGTTCCCTTGCTGCGTGAAGACCGCATCATCGGCGGTTTGGTGGTGCGGCGAAAATCTACGGGCGAGTTCCGTCCCGAAGTCATCGAGCTTTTGAAAACCTTCGCAACCCAGTCAGTGTTGGCGATCCAAAACGCCCGGCTGTTCCGTGAGATCGAGGAAAAGAGTCAGCAGATCGAAGCGGCTAACCAGCACAAGTCTGAGTTCCTCGCCAACATGTCGCACGAGCTGCGCACGCCGCTCAACGCCATCATCGGCTTCTCCGAAGTCTTGGGTGAGAGACTATTCGGCGATCTCAATGAGAAACAAGCCGAGTACACCGACGACATTCTTACTTCCGGCCGCCATCTTTTGTCTCTCATCAACGAGATTCTGGATCTTTCTAAGGTCGAGGCCGGGCGGATGGAGTTGGAGCTGGCCACGTTCGATCTCCCCTTAGCCATAGACAATGCGCGCACCTTTGTGCGCGAGCGTGCCACCAAGCACGGCATCGCGCTCGATGTTGCGGTTGACGATCGACTCGGCGACTTCGTCGGCGACGAGCGCAAGATCAAGCAGATACTTCTCAATCTGCTTTCGAACGCGGTCAAGTTCACGCCGGAGGGAGGACGGGTCGCAATCAACGCCAAGCAGACCAATGGAGCGGTGGAAATCTCAGTCACCGATACCGGCATCGGCATCGCGCCGGAGGACCAGCCGAAAATCTTCGAGGAATTCCGACAGGTGGGCTTCGACTACGCGCACAAGAGCGAGGGAACGGGACTGGGGTTAACCCTGGCCAAGAAATTTGTCGAGCTGCACGGCGGGAGAATCTGGGTGGAGAGCGAAGTCGGCAAAGGCAGTAAGTTCACGTTTACTCTTCCGTTGAAGTAGGACTTATCTCGCGCAAAGAGCGCAAAGGACGCCGAGTTAAAGATTTAGAAAAATGGGTTTGGGGGGCTTTGCGAACTTAGCGTGCTTGGCGCGATGAAATCCGAATTCGAATTCATAAGAAACTTTAATTGAAAATCGAAAATCCAAATAGGTAACGGATGCCGACTACTAAGCGACCGCCATCAAAGACGCGAAGCCCTTCTCTTAAGGACGCCAACGCTAAGCTTGTCCGCGAGAACAAGCAGCTAAGGCGTGAGCGTGACGAGGGCGTGGAGCAGCAGGCGGCGACGAGCGAGATACTGCGCGTCATTGCCAGGTCGCCGACGGATATTCAGCCCGTACTCGATGCGGTGATCGCCAGCGCAGTCAAGTTAGCCGGTGCGACAACGGGACACCTCCGTCGATTTGACGGCAAATTTCACCGGGTCGTTGCGCACTACGGCGAAAGTGCGGATCGGGTGAGCATGTACCGCGCTAACCCACTGTCGGCCAGCTCAGACACCCCCATTGGTCGGGCTTTTCTCGAGCGTAGACCCGTTCATATCCACGATGTTCGATTGGAGAGCGGCGAGGTTCTTGCTTTATCCCGGCAGTCCGGATCACGGACTCTGTTGGTTGTACCCCTAATGCGGGATGAAACGCCAATCGGCGGCATCACGATTTGGCGTGACTTTGTCCAACCGTTTACGGAACGTCAAATTGAGTTAGTCAAAACCTTCGCCAACCAGGCCGTGATCGCGATTGAGAACGTCCGACTGTTCCAAGAGCTGAAGGAAGCATTGGAGCAGCAAACGGCGACGAGTGAAATTTTGGGCGTCATCGCCAGCTCGCCGACCAACATCCAACCGGTGCTGGATGCAGTTGCGGAAAATGCCGCCAGGGTTTGCGGCGCCAACGACGCACTCATTTTTCGTCTCAACGGCGATGTTCTAGGGCCGGTCGCGTCGCATGGCACGATACCTTTATCGACAATCGTCCGCGAGCGGGGAGTAACCGTCAGCCGCGCCACCGTCGTCGGTCGCGCGGTTATCGACCGTCACACCGTCCATGTTCATGACCTTGCCGCGGAGTTGGAAACCGAGTTCCCGGAAGCCAAGCCTTACCAGCAGCAGGTTGGATGGCGAACGAGCTTGGCTACACCGTTACTACGCGAAGGACATCCCATCGGCGTAATTCACATTCGCCGCATGGAAGTCCGTCCTTTCTCCGAAAAGCAAATAAGACTGCTCGAAACCTTCGCCGACCAAGCAGTGATCGCCATCGAGAATGTCCGGCTGTTCAAGGAATTGCAGGAACGTAACCGCGATCTGACCGAGGCATTGGAACAGCAGACCGCAACAAGTGAGGTGCTGCGTGTCATCGCAAGCTCGCCCACTGAGCTCCAGTCGGTGCTGGACACGGTGGCCGAGAGCGCGGCCCGGCTTTGCGAAGCAACGGACGCCCAAATCAATCGCCTTGAGGGTGACGTTCTTCGTCGGGTGGCCTCTTATGGATCAATGCCTACGCCCTACAACATTGGTGAGGCGAGTTCTATCAACCGAGGACATGTGGGTGGGCGAGCCGTCATCGACCGTCAGACGATTCATATTCATGACATTACGGCTGAGTTTGATACCGAGTTTCCGCAGTCCAAGGCGCTGCAGAGCCGTACCGGCGCCCGGACTATCCTGGCTACGCCATTACTGCGAGAGGGCGATCCCATTGGTGTAATCGTAATTCGCCGATCAGAGGTCCGCCCCTTCACAGAAAAGCAGATTGCCCTGCTCAGAACCTTCGCTGATCAATCGGTCATTGCCATCGAGAACGTGCGGCTGTTCCAAGAGCTAACCGAAGCATTAGAGCAGCAGACTGCGACGAGTGAAATCCTGGGTGTCATCGCCAGCTCGCCGACTGACATACAGCCGGTGCTTAATGTGGTGGCTGAAAATGCCGCGCGGCTGTGTGATGCGGCCGACGCACAAATTTTTCGTATTGAGGGCAGCGAGTGTCGAATCGTGGCCTCGCACGGATCAATCCCAGTTCCCCGGCGGCATGAAGCTAGACCCATCACCGGTGGCATGATTTCGACCAGAGCCATGATCGACCGAGAGGCGATACATATCCATGATGTCTCTACTTCGGAAGCGAAGGCCGAATTTCCGGAAAACTGGGCACTCGCTGGGCCCATCGGCATTCGGACCGCTCTGGCTACACCGTTGCTCCGTGAGGGCGTTGCAATCGGAGCAATTCTGATTCGCCGCCAGGAAGTTCGCCCCTTTTCAGAAAAGCAGATTGCGTTGCTCAAAACTTTCGCGGACCAGGCCGTGATCGCCATCGAGAACGTGCGGTTGTTTAAGGAATTGCAAGATCGCAACCGTCAGCTCACCGAGGCGCTGGAGCAACAGACGGCGACGAGCGAGATCCTGCGCGTGATCGCCAGCTCGCCGACGGATGTGCAGCCGGTGTTCGAAGCTATCGTGCGCAGTGCCACGCGGCTCTGCGAAGCGGAGTTTGGTTTCGCGCATCGTTTCGACGGACAGCTTATCACGCTCGATGCGCAGCAAGGTATGATTACCGAGCAGCTTGAAAGAGGAAAAGAGAGATTTCCAACGCCCGCAACGCGAGGAACAGCTGTTGGTCGATCGATTATCGATCGCCGCGTGATCCAAATTGAAGATGTTAGCGCCGATCCAGAGTACGTCGTCTTCGGTCATCAACGTGAGCTCAGCTACCGAACGGTCCTGGCTGTCCCGCTGCTAAAGGACGGTAACCCGATCGGCGCGCTCGGCATGTGGCGGCGGGAGGTCAAACCGTTCACGGAAAATCAGATCAATCTCGTTAAAACTTTCGCCGACCAGGCCGTCATCGCCATCGAGAACGTGCGTTTGTTCCAAGAGCTCACCGAAGCCTTGGAGCAGCAGACTGCGACAAGTGAAATCTTGAGCGTCATCGCCAGTTCGCCGACCGACATTCAGCCAGTGCTGGACGTGGTCGCGGAAAATGCGGCGCGGTTGTGCGAGGCGAACGATGCTTTGATTTATCGCATTGGTGGTGAAAGCATCGGTGAAAGCATCCAGCCCATCGCGCATTATGGACCGATACCGCCACTCAGAGAGTCCCGCCGACCGTTAGCTCGAGGCTTGCCAGTGGGTCGAGCAATTGTAGATCGACAGACAGTACACATCCATGATCTCGCCGCAGTGCTTGAATCCGAGTTTCCAGACGCTAAGCCCCTTCAGCAACAAGTTGGTACCCGGAGCATGCTTGTAACGCCGTTGCTCCGAGAGGGCGTTGCGATTGGAGCTATTTCGATCCGTCGCACGGAAGTTCGTCCGTTTTCTGACAAACAAATCGCACTCCTCAAAACCTTCGCAGACCAAGCCGTTATCGCTATCGAGAATGTGCGGCTCTTCAAGGAATTGGAGAACCGCAACCGCGACCTCACTGAGGCCCTTGAGCAGCAGACGGCGACGAGCGAGATTCTGCGCGTGATCTCCGGCTCACCGACGGATATCCAGCCTGTACTCGACACAGTCGCGGAAAGCGCGGCGCGTTTATGTGATTCGGTTGACGCGCAGATCTATCGCGTCGAGGGTGACATGATGCGGAAGGTGGTGAGGTACGGAACAGTGCCCGATCTTATTCCGGTTGGAGAGACCCGACCGATCAGCCGTGGTTCGAATGCCGGACGGGCCATTGTCGAGCGACAAATAGTTCATATTCACGACATGATGGCAGAGCGCGAAGAGGACCATCCGGATGTTTGGCGTGCCGCCCAGCGTGAGCGTATTCGGACAGTACTGGCTGTGCCGCTTCTGCGCGATGACCTTCCGGTCGGAGCCATCATGATCCGCCGCACGGATGTCCGTCCCTTTTCTGACAAGCAAATCTCACTACTCAAAACCTTTGCCGATCAAGCCGTGATCGCCATCGAGAACGTACGGCTCTTCCAGGAGGTCGAGGAGCGCAACGCAGAATTGCGCGAGGCCCTGGAGCATCAGACAGCGACGGCTGAGGTGCTCGGCATCATCAGCCGCTCGCCGACGGACGTGCAGCCGGTCCTCGACGCCATCGTCGAGAGCGCCGCCCGGGTTTGTGGGGTTGATGACGTGCTTCTGCGACTTCATGAGGGGAACGTTATGATTCTGCGGGCCCATTTTGGCCCCATACCTATCGTCCACGTCGAGATCAGTATTGATGAGCCAAATTTTCTCTGGGTGCGCGAGCACGGCACGCTCCACATACCCGATGTCCGCGCGCAGAACGATTTCCCAATGTTGGGTTCCGGCAGCAACTTCCGCACCCACTTATCCGTTCCCCTTCGCCAGAAAGGGGAACTCGTTGGATTACTGAACGCACGTCGGACGGATGTGCGGCCTTTTACGCCGGCGCAGATCAAGCTTCTCGAAACCTTCGCCGATCAGGCGGTCATCGCCATTGAGAACGTGCGGTTGTTTAATGAGCTCGACACCCGCAACCGCCAGCTGACCGAGGCACTGGAGCAGCAAACTGCGACGAGCGAGATTCTACGCGTGATCGCTAGCTCACCCACGGACATCCAGCCGGTGCTGGACGTGGTTGCGGAGAACGCGGCGCGGCTGTGTGACGCATTGAACGCTTTGATCTATCGCGTCGATGGTGAGGGCCTCAAACTGGTGGCAAAGCATGGTCCTATACCTGCGCCTGCAGAATTTCTACCTATCAGTCGCGGTTTGCCCACTGGCCGAGCCGTGGTCGACGGGCAAACGATTCACGTTCATGACTTGGCGGCAGAGAGAACCGAGTTCCCAGAGTCTCCGGCTTTCCAACAGCTTACGGGCACGCGGACTATTCTTGCCACGCCATTGCTGCGGGAAGGTCTACCTATCGGGGTTATTACGATTCGCCGCCAGGAGATTCGTCCTTTCACTGACAAGCAAATCGCGCTTCTCAAAACCTTTGCCGATCAGGCCGTCATCGCTATTGAGAACGTCCGGCTATTCCAAGAACTGGAGGCGCGGACCCAAGAACTGGCGCGATCGGTTGGGGAATTGAAGGCTTTGGGCGAGGTTGGCCAAGCGGTGAGTTCCACTCTGGATCTCCAGACAGTGCTCAGTACCATCGTTGGCCGGGCGGTTCAGCTTTCCGGAACTGATTGTGGCATCATCTACGAATACGATGAGCCCACGCAGGAGTTTCACCTTCGGGCCAGCTACCAAATGGAACAAGAGTTGGTCGACGCTTATCGCGCAACTCCGCTGCGTCTCGGAGAAGGGGCTACGGGTCGGGCAGCCGAAACGAAAGTTCCTACGCAAATCGCCAACCTTCGACAGGAGCAGGAGTTCGCCACCAGAGGGATGCGCCCCATCCTGTCTCGCCTGGGCTATCAGTCGCTTCTTGCCGTACCGCTCCTGCTCGATCAGAGAATCATGGGAGCTTTGACAATTTACCGGCGTGAAACCGGCAGCTTTGCGCCCGAGATTGTGAATCTTCTGCGGACCTTTGCCACACAGTCGGTTTTGGCGATCCAAAATGCGCGATTGTTTCGCGAGATCGAGGAGAAGGGCCGGCAGATCGAGACTGCCAACCGGCACAAGTCTGAATTTCTCGCCAATATGTCACACGAGCTGCGCACCCCGCTCAACGCCATTATCGGTTTCTCTGAAGTCTTGGGAGAGAGAATGTTCGGTGAGCTCAACGACAAACAAGCCGAGTACACCGACGATATCCTTTCCTCGGGACGTCATCTCCTCTCTCTGATCAACGATATTCTGGATCTTTCTAAGGTCGAGGCCGGGCGCATGGAGCTCGAGCTGGCCAAGTTTGACTTGCCTATGGCTATCGACAACGCGCTAACTCTCATACGCGAGCGCGCGACGCGCCATGGCATCAGGCTGCACCACAGCGTCGACGAGCGTCTCAGCGAGTTCACCGGCGATGAGCGGAAGATCAAGCAGATCTTGCTCAACCTACTTTCCAACGCCGTAAAGTTTACGCCCGAAGGCGGACAGATTAGGGTTGAAGCGAGTGTCGGCGACCGCGCGGTCATTGTTGCAGTCATAGACACTGGCATCGGGATCGCGCTGGAAGACCAAGAGGCGATCTTCGAAGAATTTCGCCAGGTGGGAACCAATTATGCGCAGAAGCGCGAAGGCACGGGACTAGGATTAACACTCACCAGGAAGTTTGTCGAATTGCACGGCGGCAAGATCTGGGT
>WNGA01006514.1_pt1 | contig 44264 bp, 37 predicted proteins | sample 5400061 | NCBI WGS metagenome assembly WNGA01 (sample SAMN13153366, study PRJNA577476) | soil metagenome | isolation source: 100 cm soil or saprolite under grassland replicate 2 | place: USA:California | collected 2016-06-15 | reverse complement strand
GACCCATTATATACCGACTCCCAAGTAGTATTTCGAGCATGCTGATCTACTCATTCTAAAAAAAATTATGCTGTCTATGTTACCATAAATAGAACCTATAGGACATTGGTCAGCCTTTTCTAAGACAAGGAGGGATAAAAATTGGAAATAAAACAAATTTATTTGGTTCATATGTTACCATCACTGAGGAGGCTGTATCTCCCGTACGCTTAAATTCTTAAAATCAACATCTGTTGCAGTATCCCACCTAAATGTTGCTATGGGACCTCCCCATGTTATAATTTGATCGGGTGCGCCATTACACTCTCCACCGGTATTGCCCCAACCACCCTTATCTACTGCCTCATCCACTTTTACAAAGTTGCCATCGTTGTTCTTGTCAAGGTACAGCTCCATCTTAACTGCGGTCTTGCCGTTGAGCTGGAAGTTGTATAACACATACTTGAATCCAATCCATTTTCCTTTTATTGATGAGGTCCCTGTCTTGTAGTCAGTGAATACATAGCTGACGTGCCACTGTTCCTTTGCAAACCTGACTTTGCCTGAAAAGAAAATATCCCCTTTGTATGCAGACCCTTCACACCCCTCCGGATATCCTCCCCCAGTATGCCTTCCTCCTCTTCCGTAGGGAGCAAAGTTATCGTCAGAACCGGCTGTATTCACTTTAGTATACATCGTCATTTCGAAATTCTTCCAATCATTAGGGGCCATCATGTAACCCTTTGCTAAAATTTTACTATGATCTATCGTTGGAATTTTGCTTGAGCTATAGCCTGACGAAGTATATACACCCATTCTGACTTTACTTGATTTCATTTTCCACGAGCCATCAGAATTCTTAGTTATTGTATTCTGAGGATTGAACCGGCTGTCTCCCTGTGGGTTGGCCATATTCATGTACCATTCTTCTCCGCCTGACTTTGTGGGATAAATCTTCTTTATGCCAAATTTGTCCGTTCCCGCCGCAGGAGGAGGCGTTGATGAGCTAACTGTTATGGAAATAGTGGCAGCGGCGCTATCGACCTTGCCGTCGTTAACTTTGAAAGTTAAACTATCGGCCCCTGTATAACCAGAAGCAGGTGAATAAGTCAGAGAAGGCGCGGTACCTGTGAGCGTGCCATGAGAAGGCTTTGCTGTTATAGAATAAGTCAGTTTGTCGCCATCACTGTCAGAGGCAGTCAGAGTGATTGATTTGGCTGTATTCTGGGTAACTGCCACGTTCTGACCGTTAGCTACCGGACTGTGATTTATTGAACCACCACCAGAAGTCGTGGTAAAGACGTCTATTTCATAAATGCTAGCCCAGTCGCTCTGTGTATTAGCTGTAACTGTTATCCTCACATACCTAGCCTGTGCGTCAGTAAAGTCGTACTTTTCTGCAGCAGTAGTTGTACCACTGCTCTTGCCTGAGAAAACGTTTGAAAAGCTGTTACCATCATTTGAAACAGCAATTGTAAAAGAATTCTGTCGCTGGTTACCATTATACCAGCTTATGTCTATACTACACACTAACTTTTGACTGCCAAGGTCTAACCTAATCCATGAACCAAGGCCTTTGTTTGACCACCGGGTAGACCCTTTGTTATCAATGGCATATGACGGAGGATGTGTTGACTCAGCACCGTTTGCTGTAACTGCAGAAATTGGAGCATTGTTATTGCAATTAGGAGAGGGTGGAGGCGACGCAGCCGCCGTAGTAAAGGACCAGGTTTTACTTTGGCTTAATGGATTTCCTGCAAGATCCTTTACACCTGTGGATATTGTTGCAGCGTATGTAGTAGAGGTTGCAAGATTGGACGATGGATCAAAACTAGCTGTTTTTCCATCGCTACTAAGCGATACAGCACCTGCTAGGTTCGATGAGGCTCCTGACTTCTTTAGACTAAATGTGGTGGTCGATAAAGAGGAAGGGGATAAGGGCTCGCTAAAAGTTGTCTTTATTACAGAATTAATCTGAATGTCATTAGCTCCAGCCCCTGGCGACGTACTTGCAATTGTAGGTGCGGTCGTATCTGAAGGGGGAGGGGTTGAAGATGATGCAGCGCCCGACACATCGATTTCAGTTATGCTAACCCAGTCATTTTGAGTATTAGCTGTAACTTTTATTCTGACATACCTTGCCTGCGTGTCTGTAAAGTCGTACTTTTCTGCAGCAGTAGTTGTACCACTGCTCTTGCCTGAGAAAACGTTTGAAAAGCTGTTACCGTCATTTGAAACAGCAATTGTAAAAGTATTCTGTCTTGTATTCCCACTAAACCAAGTTATGTCTACACTACAGACTGTCTTTTGACTGCCAAGATCTAACCTAATCCACGATCCGAGGCCTAGATTCGACCACCTGGTACCTAGGTTGTTATCAATGGCTTCTGAGGCGGGGTTTGTTGATTGCTGTCCATTGGCTTTAACCGTAGAAATAGGAAGATTTGAACAAGTTGCCGAATAAGCAGGCATTATGGGCGAGCGGTAATTTGCGAACATGACTGAGGATAGAAGAAGTGAAAATGTAATAAATGAGAGCAAGTCTCTATAAGATAGCATATTGTTCCCACTATAGAGGAACCTAATATGCTTGAAAATCAGATCCAACTTTGATACAATCATAGAATTATTTCTAACTAATAAAAGTTCGCTTGCATATTCATATTTTTATAATATGAAAAAAAATCCATAAAAGAGTTAGTTACCACATATCAGAATAATAATAAGGTACAGATATCTTAACGATATACTAGAAATATCTTATATTTTCGGAACGTTCTAGACCAATACAGGCCAAATATAAATACTGTTGTCAGAACATTACTATGTTTGGTATCAATTCTGAACTGTACTCATGAGTTTGTAGACCTGATGAGCAAATAAGTTAGGTTGGTACGGGCATAATAAATGGCTCAGGCACAAGAACACGTATACACAAGTTTATGAAGTATACTCAGATTGGCAAACAAGATACAGGACATGAGAGATAATCGAGCAGTTAGAACTCGATTAATTCATGTTTCAAATCAAATTTCAATCCTCTGAAAAAGATACTGGAGCTTAGCTAGAGTGGAGAAATGGACCATTCTATTAGCTTTTCACTATTTGATGCATCGATAAATATTAACTCGGATATATTTTGATAAAGCCACTAACAGTTGGATTATTTTTGTTGCAGCCTACTGTCCGAATAATATCCCCTTTTCTGACCTGGCCCTTTCCTTTTGCTTCTTACCAACGTTCTTCATATAATCAGCCATAGTACCTAGTGCAAAGACATAGCTTATTCCCTGAGACTTGAATTCTTCTGAAAGCATATCATTCATTCTTTCCACGTCGTTTCTTACTTTAGCTTCAGTATGTTTGTTAGTCCTTGCAACTACGTACTTCAGCTCCCCGTTCTGATATTTGTGAATTTCAAATACTTCCTTCCCCAACTTTTCTGCCTCCTTCAATCATGATAATTTAACAACTTTATTTCAAGATCGAGATCAAAACTGATAAAGGATCTTGTCAGATAAAATTAAGAGTGCAAACCCACAAATCTACTAGGCTGTTTCCATTAGCTACTTGGCGTTCTCATTAGGCTCGAAGATTGCAAAATCATTGTTTTCAGTATCAAGACAGACTGCGAAATATCCTATTCCAGGCACTGCCGTTTTTGGAACCGCTATCTTACCCCCAAGCTCTTGTACTTTAGCAGAATGTTCGTCTACTGATTTTACACCAATATAGTCTGTAATGCGGTGCTGAGGATGCATTCTTTTTATGAGACCACCGCCCAATCCTTTTTCACCCTTACTATCAGTAGTGTTTATCAACCAGTAATCTATGCTCGCCTTAGGGTCATCCCATTTTTCAATCTTCCAACCAAAAAGACTTGAATAGAATTTCCTTGCCCTATCAATATCATCTGCAGGTATTTCAAAATGTACTATTGTTGTCATGTCGATAATTGATGAACGTACTATAAATGCTTTGAAAAGTGATTTTACCTTTTCTATATATACGATTTTAACCATGCCAGCTTTATCATTTTTATGATTCATCAGTATCCTAAAAAAGGAACGGATGAATCTATTATACGGATAATTGGGAAGAAGCAGTCAAACAATTAATAAGAATCAATTAAGTGATTAATTAATCTATCCGAACAAGTAAGCTATGATTCCGTAGCCATTTGCGATGTTCTTTATAATCTGGAACCGCAGATTCTACACGCTGCCAGAACTTTTTTGAATGGTTGAACTCTACACGATGCACAAGTTCATGAACTATTATGTAATCTATTACCCCTGGGGGTAACATGGATAAAAGCAAATTGAAGCTCAAGTTGCCATCCTTTGAGCAGCTCCCCCACCTGGACTTTAGTTGCTTTATCGAAAACTTGGTATAAGGAATTGAGAGTCGCCTGCTAGTCGATGGAACTCGCGCATCTAAAATATCTCTTGTTTGCTCTCGGTACCATGTGCGAAGATATCTCTTGTAACTTCTTTTATCTTTTACATGGAATGTTATTTGCTGTAGGCTATCTGAAACAACTGCGTATTCTTGGTTCCTGTCTTTGGTAATTCTTATCCTATACCTATTGCCTGCAAATAAGAGAGTATCTTTTTGAACATGTCCTCCAATCTTTTCTCTAATACGCGAATAATGCTCATAAATTTTGGAGACCCAATGTGATTTGCTTTTAATAATCTATCGACATTGACATGAGAGGGCGAGACTAGAGCTGGAACGAGTAAGCCAGATTTTTACTTTTCCCATGCTGCTTTCTTTCTTTGACATACTCTCGATTGAGAGGCGAAGTGAGTTCCCAAAGACCGGCTATATCTAATTCACTTTCTGATCTTCAATGAGGCAATGGACTCCATCAAAGTACGCGCTGCAATATTTGCAGTATTGTTATTCAAATCGAAGCCAGGAGTTAATTCTACAATATCTAACCCAACTACGTTGCACTTCTCACATACTTGTTTGACTAGGAAAATGAGTTCTAGGGGAGTTATTCCTCCGGGCGTAGGCACTGAGACACCTGGCGCAATTCCTGGGTCAATACAATCCAAGTCAATGGAGATGTAGACAGTATCATTATGACTACATTTTGAAATGATGCGCTCTGAGATTGCACCGACACCAGACCCCAGTATATCTAGTGGTGTTATAATTTCAAGGTTATTTGCTTTGATATTTACTAATTCTTCAGGTTCTGCCCCACGTGTTCCTATTAGCGAACTGGAATGAAAATCAATGCAGTCAATTGAATCAGAGAGAACTGAGCCATAGTAATCTGTTGTGCTAGTAACGAAATCTGGGTGTGCATCGAAATACAAAAGGCTCAGCTTACCATCCAGGGCGTCTGTTGAGGCATTTAACGAAAGGGTTGTTAAAGAGTGATCGCCACCAAGAATTATTGGTATTTTGCCCGCTGATACTATATCGAACACGAGTCGATAAAGGTCATTTCTATCTATGTTGCCAAAATCAAAGATCTTTTTACTCTCAAGTTCCCCTGCCATTGGACTGATTGGTATTAGCTTGCCATCTCTTTCAAAATATTCAAATTCATTTGATGCGGAACGAATGGCGTCTGGTCCTTTACTTGCACCTTTGCGCTTTGCATGGGACTTGGACTCGTCGGGGAGACCAAGCAGTACGATCTCAGCCTTAGCGATAGAATTAACATTTGAGCGTATTAATTTCATGTACTCGCGCGAAGAGTAGAGAATCAGTCTTGGATTTGAAGCTTCTTGTTGTAAAACAGAAGCTTGACATTGATATGAATCAAAATCAAACCAATTTTTAGATCCTACTCATAGAATTGTATTTTTTCTACGTAAGACGTGATCTCGTGGATACAATAATACAATATTCTTATTTCAAAAACATCGACTGTCTGCGTTTTGTGCGCACAAGGAAGAACAAGAAGAAAAAAAATGAAAAGAATTTCTTAAAAAAGTAGAAGAAGAAATAAGAAGTTTGTGTCGCTTTCTTCTTTTTTGCGTATTGCTACTTGCGTTTTGCTTTTTTACCCCTGCCAACCAGTGAACTAGTCAATCAAACTAGTCAGGCACCAAGCTAGACAGTCAGTCAATCATTCAACTACAGCGTGCTTGGTCAACAACTTCCAGGGTCTACACAAGCACTTCCGCAGTTTAGCCCGTTGCCTCCGTCAGAGTTGTCGCCGTTACCTGCGTCTCCCCCCTATGGCATTGCCTCCTGGACCGCCAGCAGCGCTGTTTCCACCCAATGCATCACCGCCGTTTCCAGTAGCTCCTGCGCCTCCGTTGCTGCCGTTAGCCGGGCCCGGTGAACCACTGTCTCCACCTATTGAAATATCACCATCACCGCCTGGACCGCCCTGCGCTGGGCCTCCATCTCCGCCTTGACCATTACCTCCTGTGCCGCCGTCAGAGTCGCATCCTGGACCACCCTTGCCGCCGTTGCCGCCAGTACCGAATGGGTCGCCGCCATCACCGCCGGAGCCGCCGTTAGCTGTGCCGCACTTAGCTGTGCCGCACTTAGCTGTGCCGCCGTTAGCTGTGCCGCCGTTGCCGCTTCATCTATTCTATACTTTTCAAAGGAACAGATCATCAATAGTTACTTTGTTATCTCAGTTTGTATGGGTCAGGTCCGGATGAGGTTCGTAACCAGTTGTCGGTACTAGCATTCTTTTCAAATCCTGGAAGATACAATAGTTACTATTTTTCTCCCTAGTTTTTCTTATCATCATTCCTCCAGTTTAAATTTTATATTTTTCTATTCAAGGAAATTGATCAAAAGCAAAAGTCGACCATTAATATATTATTTAAGTGAAGTCTAGATAAAGCAAAGCGAAGAGATACTATGCAATAAAGATATTAGTTCATCGTCAAATAAAAGAATAATTCAAAAAAAATTGAAAATTACAATCTCTAATCATAATTAGAACTCCTTATATCTTTTATAGTATCATTTTCTAAAACAAATTTAATAAATTCAATTCTGGACTTGATCAACGTATTAACATAGTTTTGTTTATTATAATGGACTGTATGGCATCGTAAATATATCATATCGATTATGGAATTTGGATATAAAATGGATTATCATAGTAGGATGGCCAATGTAATCTTGTTTGTTATCTTAGCCGCTGGTTCACTAACAAGCATCAGCATGATTTCAAGCTCTATTGCCTTTGCAGAAAAATGCAGAAATGATAGTGATAATAATTGCAACAGCGACGATATTGACCAGAAATCTTGGACAACCAATACTTGTGATTTGGGGAACGAGAACAGTGGCCATAGTATCAAGAGTTTTGATAGTAATCTTTTTGCTTGCGTGAATACCGTAACCAATCTGGAAAACTTAGCAGTAATACCCGACCAATTTTCTGAAGTTCCCAGATAATACTTGGCAGCTAATCATACAATTTTTCTAGATCATTGTTAAAATGAGGACTTTAAGCCTCCATTTAATCCATCTATTAGAGTCTATAGTATGCTGTGGACAGAACCTTAGGCAGTTTAATTAGGCTAATTTAATTATATTTTGTTAATAAAAATTTATTTTCTCGTTATCAACTGATACTGACCTAGATCATTAAGGATTTTATCTAGAAGGTTTTTTATGTAACGAACTTAGTTAGCTATTATTAAGGATTAAAATGCCAAGAGCCAAGAGTGAAGTTTCCGACCGAGGAAGCAAAACTAAGACATCAGCGGAAGAACCTCTGCCTGAATGGGCTGAAGCTGAAATAAAATCAGTAAGCTTTGGGGATCCGGAGGTCATAATTCGGTCCGGTTACTTTCTAGATATTTATGAAAATGATTACAAGGTGGATATCCAAATCTATGAAGCACTTCCAGATGGTAGAACAATAGTGGAAGGATTGGACGTGCCGAAGAATATGAAAATTACTGATTTTCTGAAAGGATTTGTATACGAGTTCAAAATAAAGGTTTTCAAAGGCGATCTAAGTCAAAAATTAATTGAACTTCTCAAGACAAAGTATGACCTAGACATGGATGCAATATACAGATTTGAATTGAAAGAGCTTCAAATAATGGACGTATAATCCGATCTCCCTATGTCGTCTTCTACCTTAGCAGATGAACAAGGGCGAGAAGAGGAAGATGTAGAATAGACTTCTCTTTAGTAGGGAAAGAGCATCCTATTTTGTATTTTCAATTTGGCATAATAAGAAACTTGATCTACACTTTTTGATTTAATCACTTTTACAATTTCATTCAATTATTTTTTGGAGTATTGTTATCTAATTGCATTACCTTTGCAAATGAGCTTCCGACTATGGGATTAACAACGTATGGAATGGTATGTTTTAACCATATAGCGCCGCGCATGAAGAATGGTACAACTATTTCAAATCTAGAAGAGGTGGATGCTCGGATCACAGCCTTTGACACTGTACTGACATCCATTGAATATTTCATGGACCATTTCTTTCTTTGCTGAAAGGAAGGATGATCGAAAAAATTTGTTTTGACTCCAATTGGACTCACAACTGTTATGCCAACCCCAGTTCCACGTAGTTCATGTGATAATGATTCTGAAAAACCGAGCATAGCAAATTTTGACCCACAATAGGAAGCTAATCCAGGAATTCCAAAACTTGCTGCCAGTGATGCCACGTTTACTATATGACCACTTTTTCTTTCGATCATTGAATTAAGAAAAGCCTTCGTGCAATAGACCATTCCCAAATAATTAGTTGCTGTTACGGATTCAATTTCTTCGATTGTTTGAGTCACGACCTTTCCGAGAATTCCAAAACCTGCATTGTTTACTAGTATGTCGATTTTGCCGAATTTATTCAAAACGTTTCTTGCCATGGCCAGTACTGCAGACTTATCAGAAACATCACATGGACATACTAAACACTCACATCGATCTTGAATCTTTAAAGCCAATCCATTTAATTGATCTCTATTTCTAGCAACAATAGCCAAACCTTTCACTCCATTCTTAGAAAAGTCAACTGCAACTTGTCTTCCTATTCCTTTTGATGCACCTGTAATTACAATTACTTTATCTTGGTATCGAATTCGTTTTCTTTGACGTAGGTCTTGGAGATCTTGACTGTTGGTTTCTTTGTTCATTTTTTTTCTTATTCGACTTGTTCTTCTGATTCAGAATCAGAATCATTGCCACTTTTAAGTGAAGGACCTGCAGGTGTAGAAAATGTCGAGGAGGAAGAGCTTGAACTATCTGGTGAGGAAGAAGAGCCAGAGTGACCTGGTTTATTACTGTTAATGTTACTGTTAGTAGAGCCTATACCTAAATTTGAATTCTTCTTCTGGCCGTATAAGTCATTTTCATTACTGCTTTTGAGATTGGATTCATCCTTACTTTCTGTCGTCCCCTTGGAGGTCCCGCTCAACTTTACTGCTATTGATTTTTTACCTAGAGTTATTTTCATTAGAGATATCCACATTATTACCAGAGGAATATGATATGTTGCGATTCTCCATGCGATAATTACAGAGAGCTGCGAATCCTTTAGAATGTCTGCAATATGAGGTATCCCGTTAAGGTTTGATATATAGGCCCATATCCCTAGTTCTGCTAGACCAGAGCCACCTATAGTAATAGGAAGGGTAGAGAGAGCAGTTGATGCAGACGTTGCCATGAATGATTCGAGCAGTCCAACCTTTTCATGAACTGCATTAGCGAGCACCAAGAATGAGACACCTTGAAATAGGAATGCAACAAAGGTCATTGCAATCCCAATAGCAAAAACCCTCACCGACTCTCTCGAATTGAAATGTTCCCTGCTCATCTTGCATAAATCTGTAAGTGCTGTATTCGTTGTATCTACAAGATGCAGAGATCTCTCTGTAGAAAGGAACTTCTGCAGCAATTTAAGAGCAAATATAGGTAACTGTATGTTCCTTTTAGCGGAAAGAATTACCACCAAGAGCCAAAAGGTAAACGTGGGGATAGCCACAAGAATAACAATTGTCCCTATGAACGTACCGCCATGAAATAAGGCAAGGCCGCCTGCGATAAATGCCAAGGTGCTACCGACAAAAACATCTGATATGATCTCCGTAGTTGCAACCCAAGCGGCTTGCCCGGCTGGAACACCATTTTTTGTGAGCCATGCGATTCGTACTATTTCTCCTCCAACATAGGAGGGGGTAGTTTGAGTGACAAATTCACCAGCAAGACGTGCCACCATTATTTTCCCAGTGGAACTCAGATGAGGGCCGATGAAGTGCTTTATAAAGTATCGAAATCGGTATGCCTGAAGAAGAACTCTAACCATGACTGCGCCTACAGACATGACAAATGGGATTATTCCTACCGAAAATAAATCCTTTGGCGAAACTGGCGTGAATGCGAATAATAGCAGAAAAGGAACTAGGCTCGCAATAACTGCTACTATTCTCCAATTCAAAAATGTGTCAATACTTTCATACTCTACTGGCATATAATAATTAATAGAAACTAAATATAATCACGATGTTTATTGAATTTGAACAGTTTTGGATACGATTTTTATAACAGGAACTGCAGGCGCTGGCAAATCGTTACTCACTTCTAAAATTGTGCAATGGTATAACGATAACAAGGCTTTCGCAATTACTTTAAATTTGGATCCAGGCGTAATTGACTTACCATATACTCCAGACATAGATATTAGAAATTATGTCAGTATTCAACAGTTGATGTCTGATTATGGGCTGGGGCCTAATGGTTCGCTCATCATGGCTGCTGACCTTGCTGCCACCAAGATGGATGATTTGCAAAGAGAGGCGGACATGTTGAATCCAGACTATGTCATTGTAGACACTGCAGGTCAGATGGAATTATTTGTTTATAGGAATAGCGGTCCGTATTTTGTATCTAATTTCAAAAGTGATAACAAGGCAAATATTTTCACACTAGATGGCGCTCTAATATCCAATCCATTGAACTATGTATCTGTCGGACTTCTCGCAGCGTCTGTTAGAATGAGGTTAAAAATATCTCAGGTAGACGTCGTAACAAAAAAGGATCTTATAATTCAGAAGATCCCCAGCATACTAAAGTGGTCCTCATCAAGAGTAACGCTAGAAGAAGCTATCGATTCTGACCTCCAATATGAGCGAAGTACGGCTGACTATAAAATAATAATCAAGGATATCTTGCACGCTATGTACAGAACTGGTGTGATTCATAGCCCAATACTTTATTCAAATATGACCATGGATGGCATGGTGAACCTGACGGGAGCCCTTTCTAGAATATTTACCCGGGGAGAACAAATGTATGACTGATACCAACAAAAAGTCCGAGAATATCGCATATTGTGAGGCAGTCGCCCCGTCTTCAACAGCAAATTTGGGCCCAGGCTTTGATGTCTTTGGGCTTGCCTTAGACCTGTTTTATGATAAAGTGATAGCACGAAAATATGAAAAGACCACTGGAAGGATTAGCATAAGCGTTTCCAATCCAAATTTCAATCTAAAAATTCCTACTGAAGTGGACTCTAATTCAGCAGGCTTGGCTGTAAGCAAGATGTGTTCTGAAACAGGAATCAAAAACGATATAGAACTTTCTGTCTTCAAAGCAATACCTCCAGGATATGGATTGGGAAGCAGCGCAGCTTCCGCAGTCGCGGCCGTTGTTGCAATTAATCATCTTTTTAATACTGGCTACAGTGAGAAGAAACTTATAGAGTTTGCAGCAGAGGGCGAAATAGCTAGTGCTGGGACTAAACATTACGATAATGTGGCCGCGTCGTTACTGGGTGGATTCGTTATCATCAAGTCTGTCCCCCACCTGGAATTCATTAGAATTGAGGCTCCAGTCGATCTTGCTTTCGTGCTAGCTGTCCCTGACCGGCCTGTCCCAGAAAGGAAAACTGAAATTGCGCGAAGTGTGTTACCAAAGTCTGTTCCTCTAAAGAGTGTAACACACAATGTAGCCGGTGCAAGTTTTGTTGTGAGCGGATTCTTGCTTAAAGATGTGAGACTCATTGCAGAAGGAATAGATGATGTCATCGTTGAACCGGCGAGGAAGGGTTTGGTAAGGGGATTTGACAGAGTAAAAGAATATGCTTTGAGTGAAGGTGCCCTTGCCGTTACAATTAGTGGAGCCGGTCCCTCAATAATTTCAATATGTAAATCAGATGATAAATCTAGAATAAAAATTGCAGATGCAATGATAAGGGGATTCTCGGATTCAGGAATTGGTGGAAAAACCTACCTATGTAGACCTAGTCTGGGTGCAAGAATTATTTCACAAGCTGCCTGATGTGCGATTACTATTTGCCGTTCGTACATTATTTCTGCAACTTTGGATCTCCTGATTCTCATCGACGTTAGGCATTTACTGCCTATCTATCAGAAAAACGGACGATAGACTTTTTTATTATCCCTCTTTTTTCTTTGATTTGTCTAAGAAAGCGCTCATCATTTTCTGTCTATCTTCATGGGCGAAACACAATGCCCATCCGTATATCTCAAGGCGGAGGCCCGTATCAAGATCTGTATCCATGCCTCTATTAATCAATACTTTACTTACCTTTACTGCAGTCGAACTATTCTTGCTAATTTCCTTGGCCAACGAGGTACACTCGACCATCAACTTATTGTTTAGTATCTTTGCAAGGGCTTTTGCCTTTTCTTTTTCATTAGGCATGTCAGATTCTCCACCAGATTTTTCAGCAGTAGATATATCTTCAGGGCTCAAACTTACTACTCTGTTAATCAGCCCAATCAGATAGGCTTCGTCCGCTGAAATCATCTTTCCTGTAAATACGAGTTCCTTAGCCTTTGCTGGACCAACGAGTCTAGTCAACCTTTGGGTTCCGCCCCATCCAGGAGGTATCCCTATAGTCACTTCTGGTTGGCCCAGCTTAGCATTACTTGAGGCTATTCTCATATCGCAGACCATAGCCAATTCACAACCTCCGCCCAGCGCAAAGCCATTTACAGCCGCGATGACGGGCTTCTCCAATTTTTCTATTTTAGTGAGAACGGCTTGAGCTGAGGAAGCGTACTTCTCGGCAGTGATCGGATCTATATCAACCATGTACGAAATATCTGCACCGGCACAAAATGACCTTTCTCCAGCGCCGGTTATGATCACCACCTTTACAGCTCCGTCCGTGCCCACAAAATCTATGGCTTGCGACAGTTCGGAAATTACGTCAGAATTCATTGCATTAAGTGCTTCGGGTCTATTAATTCGCACAATCGCAATGTTACCCTCTGTATCCAGCTGGATATACTTCATATTTGACATGGATGAATGGCCAACCCACAATCAATTAAATCTTGTCAAGATACCTGAAACGTCTAAAAGACTCTGACTAGGTTTTCGGAGATAACTTTTAGGGGAACGTAACTAACCTGAGAACAAAACAACAAATTAATGAAAATCGTATGAACAAAAACTTTCAAGAGAATGTAGGCTGGCCAAAGATGACACCGCTAATATTCGTACGATTACTAGAGGAAGAGTCTATGCTTAGCTGTCCAACGGTTGCCTTGGTATCAATAATATCTGCTCGAATTATGCTCCAGCCATTCCGTTCCTGAGGTCAATCGCTCGGTGATCTCCAGCTTCAGCTTCAGAAGCAGCCTTGTGCATTTCCGACATTGCGCATCCCATTTCCGCCGCAGGTTTTCCTTTTCTCATAAGCCCCCTATACAGGCCAGCTTCGAGGGTTTGACCATGAGCCTTTTCCCATTCTTCGACTGGAATGCTGTACTTCTTTTGAATCCTATCCCTGTACCATTCTGGAATAACATTGAACGCACAGAATGGAATGATCCTCAGGTCAGGAGTTAGATAATGTATGTCACACCTCTGTAATCGTTCCAGATCTTCATTGTACTTATCTTGAAAATGCATCATCCCCAGAAACAAAGACCTAACATGCCACGATCCGACAGAATCAAAGCTTTGTTTAAGTAATATACTGGAAAACATCTTGGCCAAATTCAGACCGTGAGGCTGCTTTTCTCTGTCAACAAATTGATTTAGCTTTCTAACTACTTCTAATACGGCCCAATACCGGTTTGTGCCCGACCTAATCTCGTCAGTCTTTTCCTCAAAGAACTCTAAGACTCCCTTTAGATCTACGAAAGACGTGAGGGGAACAAGCTTCTTTGTTTCGACATCTTCAAACACGTAGGTACCTGCACCACAAGCAAAGTGAATAGAGAGTTCGTATTTTGGCTTCTTGCTAAATGCTTCTATGACGTTAGTCATGGGCATACAAGATGGTACTGGGAACCAAGCATCAGTAGAAATTTCGCCATTGGTTTGTTCTTCAATCCTTTCTATACAATCGGGAATAGTTATTCTATATTTCTCTCGCTCCCTTTTAGTCATCCTTCCTGTCAATGAAACTGGCTGAAAATTGACTGCATGAACAACGTCCAAGTTTTTCTGTGCGTTTCGAATGATGCCACCTAACTCATGATCGTTAATTGACTTTATTACAGTTGGGACAAAAACTACTGTCATTCCACATTTTCTGGCAGATTCTAAAGCGTAAGGTACTTCCCAATGATTCTTTGGGTTCGTCCTAGGTGTTACTCCGTCAAAAGAAAGGTATAGATTGTTCACTCCGGCCTCTCTCACTTGGCGCATTGTTTCAGGTGACAAGGCCAATTTTATACCGTTAGTATTAAGTTGGACATGATCCACACCTTCTTCCTTCATAATACGAATAAGGTCGTAAATATCATCTCTAAGCATAGGTTCTCCACCTGTGATTTGTATAGAATTCCCTGAAATCGGTTTCTGTGCTTTCAATGTTTTCATCATTGCTCTAACCTGTTCATGGTCTGGTTCGTAGAGATACGCTCCTTCTAATCCCTTCTTAACATAGAAGAAACAATACCAGCATGTCAAATCACACCTATTCGTTATAATGATATTAGCGAGTCCAGAATGTGACAAATGATTAGTACAAAGTCCACAATTTGTTGGACAAGCGCACTTGTCAACCATAACGTTTGGTGCATGAGCACCTTTTCCATCCATCCAGTAAGTACTGAATTTATTATACATTTTGTACGAACCAAAGTATAGTTCTTCACATTCACCATGAGTAGGACACGTCTTCGTCATGAACACCTTATCGTCTCTTTCAAAAACTTCAGCGTCCAAGATCATATTACAGTCCGGACATATACTCTGGGTAAATCTGATAGTTCGTCTTGCTGCACTGGGTTTAGTACTATTCGTCATGTTTGAAATTTGTATTAATTCCATATGATACTACCTTAATTTAGTCAAAAGTTTAACAATTTACTATATAAGTATAATGTCATAAATAATAAGGTGAATAGGTTGATTTTTAATTATCGAATAAGAAACCCCCCCATGGTATGACATGAATAAGTATATTATCGACTATTAGCCAGTTTACGATCTTGGACCTGAGCGATAAATCTAGAAAAGCTATGGAAGATTTAGGCTTGACAGGTTATGAGATAAAGTCCTATGTCTGTCTTCTGGAATTAGGGTCCATGACTGCATCGGAATTAAGCAAAAAATCTGCTGTTCCATTTTCAAAAATCTATTACGTTTTGAATTCGCTTGAGGAAAAAGGATGGATCGAATCAAATAGCTCTAGACCCCAAGAATTCTTCCCAAAATCACCTTATACAGCTATTGAGACGACTAAAATGCTGATAGAGAATAGATTAAAAGCAAGTGAAAACCTTGTTGTAGCGGAACTTACACCATTATATGAAAAAACAGGTATTAAAGAAAGGCCTGAAATTTGGGTTGTTAGAGGTTTGTATAACATAGCTACCAAGGTAATGGAAATAATAGAAACTTGTCAGAAGGAGCTTTTAATAGCACTTCCTGAGATTTCTGAAGATATTGCTAAAACGGTTCAGCCAGCCTTAAGACTGTTATTCGAAAAGGGAGTCAAGATCTGGGCGATTCCGAACCTGTTGCAATATGGGCAGATCATATAGGCCTCGCTAGGTTTGCAAAGGAATATTTTCAGTATTTATGGCGTGATGCCGTATCGGCTACCAGAGTTCGCCAATAGCGCTACATATTATTCAAAAAAGGCTGTCAAACAGCAAACGAAAAATACTTTCATTCATTCAGTTTGGTCCATGAAGCCCTTATGGCACTAATGTGGTTTTTATTTCGCATCGTTAAACGAAACTACTGGACAAACGATGACGAGACTAGCCCTACTGACAAATAATGAAGTAGATCTTGAGTTTGGAGTTTGTCCTACGACTACCTCAATTATATCCAGGTCAAAAAAATTGGTGGCTGTCAACTTAGCTAAACGTAATTATTTCTTCACATCTATTTGACTTGGTCACGGATAAGCTCACATTAAATGAGTGGATAAATTTGTTGTCAGAAACTTGATAAATGGCGCACTACCCTGAATAACTAAAATGGTTCGAATTGAAGCAACTTGTTCCCTTGAGAGCTTTAGAAAGTTTATAATATTCAGTACTTGCAGGTCATTTATACCCGAATCTTACTTTCAAGATTTCGAGGTATTTCCCGAGCGAGAAGAAGGACCTGGAGCAATATACATAGAAGCAGCAGACAAAGTAACCCTAAAGAAGGTAAGGGAGATAACATTCGTCAACGCGAAGGAAATTCTTGGCATTATTTATTCATCAAAAAGTGGTAATACCCAATTAAGATGGAGGCAAACTAGGAGAAAATCAGGAAAAGTCAATGGGGACGCTTCTCCAAATGCCTTGGTGAATCTCGTTGAATCCGGGGTTATTACTCAGGATTGGGTACAAGAATATCTAAAGTCGTTTCAAATGAAGGGAGTTGAGAATAAGAATCCTTCTGATCATTCAAATGGAGAGGTTGAAACAACAGGTCCGGAATTACGTAAATGATATATGTAATTTTTTTCGATCAGCATAGTAGAAGAATGGTAATTGGTTGAATATTTGATAAATTATTAGGAACCGCTGGAAAAATTCCATGATCATTAATGAGGTTAAAAGTTCATCGGGCAAAGCCCAGATGATTGTGCCAGAAGAGCCTGACGACCTTTTTGCACTTAGAAGAATAGTAGAAATTGGAGATACGCTGATCGCGGATACAACTAGAGTAGTTAAACAGATAAAGGAATATGCACGTCCGGACAAAGGAGAACGAATTAGAGTTAGAATCTTACTAGAAGTTCAAACGGTTAGTTTTGATGGGGCTGTAGGAAGGCTAAGAATTGGAGGTCTTATACTAAAGACCGATAATGAGCTTATTTCAAAGGGACAACATCATAATGTAACAATAACTGTCGGTGACACAATTACATTGGACAAGAGTAGACGCTGGAGAGGATCCGAACTTGAAATTGTCAAAGGATCTACTGCGAATTCCCCACTTATTCTTGTTGCAATTGACACTCAGGAAGCAGCTGTCGCATCGGTAACAGGAACCCACGTAAAAATCCTCCCCAATATCTATTCTGGCCAAAGACGATGGGACAGGTAATAGCAATATTTGGACCAGGCGAGACAAAGAAGAGGTTTCGTAATTTCTTGTCTGGCCATATTGAAAATTCAGTTAACAATGATATTAAAATGAAAGTTATCGATGGAATCGACGTCGCAGGGGAAGATGGCATCCACACGTCTCTGCGTTCAGAGGTATTAAGGGGGGTTATAAAAGATACAAAACTTGGTATTGTTTCCTTAGTTTTAGACAAGATATTTTATCTTGTGAGCAAGAATGTGCCGAAATTTGCAATCGGAATGAAGGAAGTGAATGAGGCTGCCAAGTTGAAGGCTATAGAGTATCTATTGTACTCCGATACAGTCTTTCAGACTGCTACAGAGGAAGAGACTGTGTGTTTGTTAAACAAGATAGAGGCCTTCGGGGCAAAGACCTACGCGTTAGATTCGTCAACAGATATTGGACTGCGGATATCGTCACTAGGCGGCATCGTGGCGCTTTTAAGATTTGCCATTAGGTAGTAGTTTCCATTCTTTCACATTGATTCAAATTGTGGGAGTTAACTAAGAGGCAACGTGACGGATTCCATCCACTCTAGATAATCGCTCGAAATTGATTGCATTTTAAGTTCGACTACTTCCGGGACTTCATAAGGATGAAGGCTGATGATTTCTCTCTTAAGATTTGCTAAATTGGGAGTTGTCGTTTTGAACAGGCATAGAAACTCGCGTCCATTCTGAACCCTGCCCTTCCACGTATACACAGAGTTTACATTCATTATATTCACGCAAGCACACAATTTTCTTTCTAAGAGCTTCCTTGCCACTTTTGTAGCATTCTCTTTTGATGGAAAGGTGGACAATACAATCGTACCTTTTGTCAGTTCTTTTCTTTCTCTATTGGCTTTGCCTCTCATGTTTGTCCAAGTAGTTTTACCCAAATTAATTTATTTACCCTATAGGGTAATAATTAGGTTCTATCAATTTTTCGTTTTCTGCATCCATTGGTCTAAAATACAAATGAGAATTCCAAATATTTTCGACTATAAGTAAATTTCATTTCCGCTTATTTTAGATGGTACAATTCTACTGAAGCATTGACAATGATTGGATACCTGTAATATTTCTTTACAGTAACAAATCTAAAAGATCACATTGAGAGGCTAATCTACAAATGCAGCTGGGGGGAAGGTAGAGGACGGGTAGGAATAATCTATTGTGTTCGTTCTCCAATGGAAGATCTCGAGTTGTTGCTAAATGAACCATTGCTAAAGGATCCGAGTGGGACATCCGGGAAATTATCCGTTACTCTTTGTTCAGCAATAGCGCTTGCCTCTGCAAGAATATTCTCAGTTTCCTCGCCAGCACCAGAATTTAGGGCGAACCCCACTTCTCCTGCAGTATTTGCATTCATCATAATATCTCCAAATATGTCATTGATCTCACCTAATTCAGTATCAACATTTGGCATTACCCCCGTCAAACCACTTTTTACCGTAGATAAAGTGCCTACTGCTGGTTTTAATGCAGCCATAGCATCACCCAAATTTATGGTTGACTCTAGTCTCATATGCACTTGCTCAAGTGACATTTTTAGTTGTGAAACGGTTTTAATTGTTTTTCTAACTTGAGACAATTCGTTTGAGAGCATTTTACTTTGTGGGCCTTCGTGGTGTTGTAATTGAGTAACGATCTGGCTAAAGAGGGATCGATCCTTTGCTTTCAATTTATCTAGCAGAGTGTCTAGTTTATGGGTTTGAATTCCTAATCGGTTCTTTGCTGATTCCATAGTTGGTTTTAGCGGTTTTGGCGAACGTAAGGTCTCCCTTATTTTATCTGAAGAATCTTTTTTTGTCTCCTTAATCCAGTGATTAGTAAAAGTTGCCATCAGAAGTTTTGTCATGTACAGCACGTTAAAGTATACTGTCAGAATTGAACAACCTTGTAGTAATATTTTCTAAACATCCTGTAGTCGCTTTCTAGTACTATGTTCCATTTTTATTCTCAGCGCTGTCCGAGAAAATACATGAGAATGAAGTGTGCGTCGTTAACGCTTAAAATCCCTAGCCTCTGTCTGATGATTCTGAATAGGCAAATATCAAAATATTTGAAAGATAATTTAATTCCAACGTCATCGATTCTAAACCTTGACAGTAACTATTATACCCCTGACAATATCGTGAGCATAATTAGTTATTTCAACTATGAAGATAGACAACTGGTGTAAAGTCGACGAGGCCATTAGTGTTGCCCTCAACGATGAAACATTTAGGCAGTATGCTGGTTTGAATTATGATGAAAGGGTGTTAAAGCGTTTAACTTCGATGATCATGCGGAATGCTGAGATTTTTATAGAACTCTTCGATGGGCCCCGACTGCTCTATTTATCAGCGGTTGAAACTATTGCTAACGCCAAGTCAAAACACCTAGAGTTGAAACTACATAGAATAAGAACCCAAAAAATAATCAGTGATAGGAATTTCAAATTTAACAATGCACCTGTTACTTGGAATACTTGGAGGCAATTTAACAGCATAGAAGAAGATCCATTGGTACGCAAATCTGTTTTCAACGAATTCATCGAAAAAACGCGTTTTATTGCGCCAGTCATTGAAAAAAGATTTGACATCATAAGAGAAGTTTACTCTTCACTACTGGAAAACCAAAAACGATCAGACACGGGTAAGACAAATCACATGCTGAATCCATTATCAGGATATCTTGAAAGCGAGGGCATTACATTTTCAAAATTAAAAAATTTTATCACTCTAATGGGAAAGCAAGCAAGAAAACCATTTTCTGAAGCAATTTTACTATCTTCCAAGATCATAGGGCGGCACCCTGAATATTTTGATGATTTTTACTTCTTCCGAAACCGAATTTTTAGAGACGTAGAAAAACCATTTATTAAAACTGATGCAGTAACTTCTGTTAAGAGGAGCTTAAAAGCAATGGGTTTCGATTTAGCTGTCATAACTTTTGATATTGAGAATAGAGCTAGGAAGTATCCGTCTCCTATATGCTTCTTCGTCAAGATCCCCGACGATATTAGAGTCTTGTATAAGAGTGAAAGTCCTTACTTTGACTTACAAGGTTGTTACCATGAAACGGGACATGCAATCCATGCAGCCTCTATAGATAAGAATCTGGCTTATGTCGATAAATACAAATTCCCTATGGGGGTTGCTGAAATATTTTCAATTTTTCTGGAACGGCTTACGCGAAACCCTTTGTACCTTGCATCTGTTTTAGGCATACGTGACAAAAAAACTTTAGATGATCTTACTGAAAGGAATAAATTTATAGAATTGTTCTTCGTATCTTTCTATGCCGCCAATTCACTCATGAAATTGGAATATTGGACAAAGAACCTTACGATTGAACAAGCAAGCGAACTTTACGAACATTTGATGAGAGAGTACACTGGTTTTGAAATGCCGGGACAATATTGGATGTTACATCACATTCTTCCGGAAGCTGTTATGTATGTACCGAGTTATCTAATAGCTGCAGTTAGGGCTGCGGAGCTTGAGAAATATCTGCGAGATAAATTCGGCGAAAAATGGTGGGAAGATCCACTGGCTTCACGTTCTCTAAAGGAATTCATGTCTAAAGGGGCAAGGATAGACTTGTGTCAGTTTTCTAATTTAGATCGGAATATCTTTATGAAGGAGATTATCAATCTTTAGGTTCGTGTTTCTTCTTGGTATGAAGGAAGAACCATGCGTACAATGTAGGAGAAAATAATTGGTAGCGGTTCCAAGAAGGCAGTTTACGCTGCGCTTTTCGGAAATCTTGGAATAGCAGTAGCTAAGCTCATGGCAGCCATAATGACTGGAAGTAGTGCGATGTGGTCTGAGAGTTATCATTCCCTTTCCGACACCTTTAACCAAGTATTATTGTGAGTTGGTATTAGAACCAGCAGGAAGGTCCCTAGTGAGACACATCCATTTGGCTTTGGAAAAGAACAGTTCTTTTGGTCCTTCGTTGTTGCTACCTTACTTTTTGGAATTTCTGAAATATTATCATTAGAAAAGGGGTTTACATCTTTATACAATCCCATTCCTAGAATAGAGAATATAGGCATTAGCTTTGTGATACTCCTTATTTCTGCAGTATTCGAAGGTAATGCACTTAGGATTGCCTTCAAATTATTCAGAGACTATTGAAGCAAGAGGTAAAAAATTATCTATGGGCATGATATTAACAGAGTTTCAGGAAAGCAAAGATCCAACGATTTTGACTGTAATGGTGGAGGATTCTGCAGCTCTCCTGGGGATAGTGATAGCTGCCATCGGTCTCTACATATCCGATGTGACTGGAAATACAATATATGATGCATTAAGTTCCGTCGCTATTGGAATTGTACTGATGCTATTTGCCTTCTTTTTGGCGAAAGAGAACAGGGGTTTGTTAATAGGTGAAGCCATTTCAAGAAAACATTACAACAAAATAATTGAGTCAGTTCTTAGGTTACTCGAAGTCAATCGTGTAATAACACTTCGTACCATTCATTTTGGACCAAAAGATGTTCTAGTGGCAATGGAAGTTAGTTTAGCTGATAATATGAATACTGATGGAATTGAACTCGTCATAGATGCAATAGAGGAAAGGGTGAGACAAGTGCTTAATTTGCCTACACCTTCAAAGATTTATGTTGAAGTCGAAAGTGATAGCAGCCCATTCCGGTTAAAGAGATATTCTGACAGCCTTCGGGGAAATAAGAGATAATTCCTAATTACCTTATACCTTATTAACATCACTGACGAATTAGATTTAACCTTAATTACTCACGAAGTAGTCATATATACGAGTTGGCGTATTGAATCATTTACTATTTGGGGTATCATCTAATTTTTTAAATATTGTGTTGTAACTCCCTTGGAATGATAGACTAATTGAAAGCTATTACAACTTTTTGTAGTAAAATGATAAATGGTCCCTTACTGAAGGGCTAAGTCTAAGATAGAATTCGATCTACTGAGCACGACTCTCAAGATAAGCTAAAATCAAATGCAATAATTCAATTCAATTGGACTATTCATTGTCAACCACCTATTCCTTATCAATGAACTCGTTTGGCGACGGAGGATCTGGATTGAGACCCTTCCTCTTCCTTATATCTAATATGAGCGACTTAAACAACGATTGTGGCACAGGCTGCCAGTTCTTGAAGTACGTATTCCATAAGGCCTTTCCGGCAGTTCCTCCTCTCATGATTTCTGATAAATCGAAGGTTTCCGAAGCTGGCACTTCCCCTTGAATTATTGAGATGACACCTTTTTGATCGACATTCAGAAGCTTTCCTCTCTTACCGGACAATATACCGGCAACAGTCCCAATCTGCTCTTGGGGACATTTTATCTCAATCCCTAGGATAGGTTCAAGCAAGATTGGATCGGCGATAAGCATAGAACCTAGCATAGATCTTCTTGTTGCTGGCATTAGTTGTGCTAATCCCCTATGAGCAGGATCCTCATGAGGGACAAAGTGATGCAGAACAAACTTTAGACCGCGTACGGTTTCACGTGCCAATGGGCCGGAGTGCACTACATCATCGAATCCGGATCGTATAGAATCTATAGATTCTTGTATAAATTGAACACCTTTTGTCTCATCAACGAGTAAATTGCCTGAGGGATCCACCGCCGCGACTTTTCTCGCTTGATCAGCTTCCCAGCCTTTACTTCTTAATAATTTTGCCATTTCCTTTCTATCAAGGTCTTCCCTTATCTGACCGGATTTTATCAGATCGATGATATCTTCTGCCAGTGGTTCCACTCGCATGAAAATCTTGTTATGTCTATTTGGGGATTTGCTCATGATAGGCCCCGCGCTGGATCGAATTGATTCCCTATAATTGATCAAAGGTTGTGTAGTAGTAATTTCAAGTCCTGCCTCTTGAAGAAGAGAGGTTGCAATTTCAAGATGAAGTACACCCATTCCTGCCATTAGCGTCTCTCCCGTTTCTTCATTGATCTTGACGATAAGATTTGGATCTTCAACGGTAATCCTTCTCAAAGCCTCTACTAGTTTGGGCAAGTCCTTTGGATGTTTTGGCTCTACTGCAATAGTAACAACTGGTTCTGATACGTACTTTATAGATTCGAAAGCTGGTATGTTCTTAACCGTTGAAAATGTTTCGCCCGCCACTGCATAATCCAATCCCAGAAGAGCTGGGATATTTCCAGCAGGTAGTAAATTTACTAATTCACGCGTGTTACCCATGTAGATATTCACTGATTGTACTTTGCCTGTTCGCTTTGCATCAAGCAAAAAAAGTTCATCGCCATCCTTTACGGTACCGGAAAATAGTCTGCCTGTAGCTACGCGGCCGGCCTGTTGGTCAACATTAATGGTTGTAACCATCATAATTATGGGACCGTTGTCATCACAAGCGAGCAGCGCTTTTCCTATGTCCGAATCTAGATCACCTGGCCATATTTTTGGGATTCTGTATCTCTGTGCAACATGGGGCGGAGGGTGGTGTTGTACAACCATTCCTAATACTGCCTCATGCAATGGGGCTTTCTCTGAAAGCTCCTTAATTAGACCAGAATCATCCGAGGTGTAAGCATCATAGACATCTTTGAAACTGATTCCTCTCTTTTGGGCCATGTTATAGTTAAAGCCCCACCTATCCTTAGCTGATCCAAATGCCACGCTGTTTCCTTGTATACTAACCTTCCACTTGTCCTTGAGCTCAGGCTCCGCATAGATATCTATTAATTTATTGAACTCTGCAATAATGTTTGATAACCATTTTTGCATTGCTTGGGGATCCAGTCTTAACTCTTTAACTAATCTGTCTATCTTATTGATGTAAAGAACAGGACGTACTCTCTCTTCTAGTGCTTGCCTAGTCACGGTTTCAGTCTGGGTCATAATACCTTCGACTGAATCAGAGACAACTACAACTCCGTCTATGGCTCTTAAAGCACGGGTGACTCGACCAGTAAAGTCAATGTGCCCGGGAGTGTCTATCATATTGATCACGTAATCTTTTCCTTCGTGCTCATAGTAAAGTGTCACATTCGCCCCCCTTATTGTCATCTGCCTATTTTGTTCAAGCTTCATTGAGTCAAGAGCTAAAGCTTGCCCTGCGACTGTTGGGGATATAATACCCGACGCAGCCAGTAAACTATCACTCATAGTAGTTTTTCCATGATCTACATGAGCAATAACTCCAAAGTTACGGATTTGGTCTTTATTTCCAATGAGTCTCAGAATATCTTGAGTGGATTTGAACTTGGGCATGAGTACAGACCAGAAAAAATCTGTACACCGTTATTAAACCTTCCTTATCATCTCCATTAGAAAAGACTAGGCCAAATGGAGGCTTGAAGTTCACTTCAAATCATAGTGGGATGCAATTGGTTCGATGTTTCTACAATTTTATTTAATTTGCAAATATCACCAGTTTTTGTGTTCGTATCAGACAAATATCAACTTGCATATTTTCTAAAAGAAAATATGACAGGATACTAGCTAATTTGCTGTGAAACACATAACATTAGGTCATACGCCGGATGCAGATGATGCGTTTATGTTTTTTGCGATTGCGACTGGAAAAGTTTCCTCACCAATGTTAGCGATTGAGCATGTGATTGAAGACATAGAGACGCTCAATAGGCGTGCAATAAATCATGAACTAGATGTCACTGCAATTTCAGCTCATGCTTACGCATATGTTGAAGACTATCTTATACTGCGTAGTGGAGCAAGTTTTGGATTAAATTATGGTCCGGTGGTAGTAGCTAAAAGACATATGAAAATTGCAGAATTGAAAAACAGTCTGATCGCAATACCAGGCAAAATGACATCTGCAAACTTATTATTGAAACTCCTAATTGGTAACTTTCGAAGTAGGGTGGTGGACTTTAGTTCGGTACCACAAGCGGTATCATCTGGAATTGTGGATGCCGGTCTAATAATTCATGAGGCTCAAATTTCGAGTAATACAGAATTCTATACAGTGGTAGACTTGGGGAAATGGTGGCACAAAATTACTTCAGGTTTAGCTGTGCCACTTGGGATTAATGTTGCCAGTAGAAGGTCTATGACATTAGAAGAAATTAGAGAATTTGATTCCGTTTTCAGAAAATCTATTGAATACGCTACGAGCCACGAGGGCGATGCGTTGAATTATTCCATGGAGTATGCACGAGGTACCTCTAAAAAATCGATGGAAAGATTTGTCAGAATGTACGTTAACGAACTCACTGTAGATATGGGGAGCGAAGGGGAGAAATCAATTGCTCTATTGCTGAAAAAAGGTAGGGAACAAAATATCCTATCTTGTAATAAGATCTTATTTTCAGGTATCAATGAAGACCTTAAAATGACATAAAGATTTTCACAATCTAAAAAGTTAGTGGATTATTAAGGGCTAAGATTATTAATTATGCACTTGAAGTATATTGAAGAAGGTATCCCGTTGTGCAGGTATAGCCTTAATTTCCCTGATCAGGCTAACCAGTTCTTGGATTGACGTGCCACTTGACTTTCCCGCAGCCTTGAATATCTCTTCTGAAAATGCAGTCCCCACCAAGTCATTTCCTCCGTAAGATAATGCAACTTGAGCCAACTTCTTTCCCAAAGAGACCCAGTAAACTGAGATATTATTTAGGAACTTTGTGAGCATTAGCCTGGAGACCGCAATTACACGTAGATCATAAACCGAAGGACTTTCCCGGGATATCATCCCTTTCTGTTCAAGCTCGGTATTTTCTAGACTGAACTTTAGTGGAATGAATGTTAGAAGGCCGCCGGTTTTCTTTTGTAAATCCCTTGTCTTTATTAGATGATCTATTATGTGCTTGGGTTTTTCTATATGTCCAAATAGCATTGTGCAATTGGACCGTATTCCTATCTCATGCGCTGTGGCAGCAGTCTCTAGCCATTCTTTACCCGAGCACTTCCCTCTAACTATGATACTTCTAATGTCCTCGCTGAATATTTCTGCACCGCCGCCCGGAAGGGCATCAAGTCCGGCCCTCTTTAGACGCAAAAGTATCTCCTTAACTGAATTCTGAGTGAGACGCGCAATAAAGAATATTTCAGCCGGAGTTAGCGCCTTAATGGTAACAGACGGGAATTCCTTCTTGATCGCTTTTAGCATTTGTTCGTAATACTCTATGCCGAGTTTGGGATGGAATCCTCCAACAATATGAAGCTCTGTAGCGCCCATTTGCTTAATTGCTATAGTGGCTCTTGTTACGATCTGTTCAGTTGATAAGGTATACGAATCTGATTCGTCACCCTTTCTATAAAAAGCGCACAACGGGCAGCTGGCTGCACATACATTAGTATAATTAAGATAGTACGATGACACAAAAGTAACATTCTTACCTATGGTCTTTTCTCGAATCTTATCTGCAGCCGCACCCAATAAAAATAAGTTTTCATCAACCAACAATTCAGTGCCATCCTTGTAAGAGAGCTCCTCCCCATTCAGGGCTTTTTCTAAAGCTTCTGTGCCCCCAGTTATGCTCTGCAACAATCAACTTAAATCTCAGTGAAGAGAAATATAAAATCTTACGCTTGTAAAGAATAAATACCTTTTACTGGCGTCAAAAGATCACGATTGTTAAAGCGTCAGATATTACCTGAACTCGTAGAGAGATCGGATGTTTCTCACATACTTCACGCAGCTTTGAATGGCGAAAGACCAAAACTCAACGACTGTATCAATTTGATTAGGTCAGATGACCCCTATGCAATAGGCATGGTGGGGGGATTCCTTAGGAATAAGATATTTGGGAAAACAGCCACTTTTGTAAACAATATCATTTTGAATTATACAAATGTTTGCATAACGTATTGTAAATTTTGTGCTTTTTATCGTGCTCCCGGCCAAGAAGATTCTTATACATTACCAATAGACGAGATTGTCAAACGTGTAGTTACTTCTAGAGAACTTTTTGGCATCAGTCAGGCCTTAGTTCAGGGGGGTCACAATCCCAACCTAGGTATAGAGTACTTTGAGGAGGCTTTTAAAAAGATAAAGGAAAGATGTCCTGAAATCGGAATTCATGGACTCTCAGCTTCCGAGATAGACATGATTTCAAAGGTTGAAAGATGTACAACCCTAGAGGTTTTGTCAAGACTAAAAGCCGCTGGCCTTGATAGCCTGCCTGGGGCCGGCGCAGAAATTCTGGATGACGAGGTTAAGCAGGAAATAAGTCCTCTAAAGATTAAAAGTGAAGAATGGCTAAGAATAATGCGGGAAGCTCATGAGATAGGTATTCGGTCTTCTGCAACGATGATGTACCCAAGAAAAGACAGGCGGATTCATGGCCTTCATCCCCTGGAGCTTTGAACCAAACAGAACCCAGATGCAGACTGATGGTTTAATAAAGTATCCTTCAGGCGGATTGCAATTGCTTAAAATGGTTGCTATATCTAGGATAGTGTATCATAATCTAATTGACCATCTGCAGTCCTCTTGGCTTACAAATGGCGTTGGGATGGCTCAGTTGGCCTTAACGTATGGTGCCGACGATTTTGGAGGTACTCTAATTGGAGAGGAGGTAGTAAGCGCAACAGGCGCACGCTCAACAGAACTTACTGCAAATACCATAATATCTTCGATAGAGCAAATTGGCCTTAGGGCTTTCGAGCGGGATAACATGTACAATATTATCAAGCGTTGCTAGAACAAATGAAACTATTAATGAAGCATCACTTTACCGGATAGGATTAAGTTGAGTATCTAGTGAAAAGTTGATAAATATTATACTAGGTGTCAAAATTCTTTATAAGTACCTTTAAATGTCGACAATGAGAACAGAATTCGTTATGCCAGTAGGCATCGACGATCTTGCTATCTATGTTCCAAAGCTTTACTTAGACTATAAGGATTTTGCAGAAGCGAGAGGGATTGATCCCCAGAAATTAGAATATGGCATTGGAGTAAAAAGAATGGCTATGGTCGATACAAACCAAGATTCTGCTTGTATGGCAGCCAATGCTTGTCTAAAACTTATGCAAAAAAATAACTTGTCACCTGAGGATATTGGCAGATTGTACGTCGCTACTGAATCTAGCATAGACGAATCGAAGGCTATGAATTCATTCGTTGTAGGCATGTTAGAGCTAATATATGGCGAGGGTTCGTTCGAACATGCTGGCGGAATAGAGTGCAAATTTGCTTGCGTTAGTGGGTCCTATGCTTTGTACGATAATGCCAATTGGATAAGAGCCGAAGAGAATAACTGCAAGGCAGCGATAGTCGTTGTTAGTGATATTGCAAAGTATGATGTAGGGTCAACTGGTGAATACACTCAGGGAGCTGGTGCTGTGGCAATGTTAATTAAAGAGAATCCGAGGCTTCTCGCTTTTGATGCAAAAGTCACATCGACTACTATTAAAAATGAGTATGACTTCTATCGGCCATGTGGTAGGGAAACTCCGCTTGTCAATGGTACATATTCGAATCTTTTGTACTTAATTCAGGTTAGGAAAGCCTTTGATAGCTATAAAGAGAAGGCCATCAGGACAGGATTAATTCGAATAAACGATGGTGAATCAATTACAGATCATATTGATTTTTTCACGGTTCATTTGCCTTATAGAAGGATGGGAGAAAAAGCGCTCGCTTACCTTCTTAGACATGAATGGAGAACACTACCCCGCTGGGAATTGGTAATAAAGGAAATTGGGTTTGGTGAACCAGTACCACGAGATCCACGTGGAACTATTGAATCAGTTTTATTAGATACAGTGTTCATGAAGGCAGACGAACGATTTAGGAAGAGCTTTATGCAGACTTCGTTTTACAATGAAGTATATGAGAAAAAGTTGTCAAGTTCATTGGAGGCATCAGGTATAATTGGCAATCTCTATACAGCGTCTATGTACATGGGATTAAGAAGTCTTCTAGAATTCGAATATAAGAAAAATCACGATATTGAAGGGAAAAGGGTAGGGTTTGGGTCATACGGGAGTGGTAGTAGTGCAATGGTATTCAGCGGCGTAGTCCAAGAAGAATACAAGGAAATTGTCAGGGATATGAATCTCGAAGAAGAAATCGGATTTCGTACAAAACTATCAATGGATGAATATCAGAGTTTAAGGGAAAATGAGCGTACTCTGAATGATTCGTATGTAAGAGCTAAAGATGAATTTGTACTAGTTAAGATCGGGGGAACTACAGCTGATAAGGCCGGATTCCGGGAATACTGTTTCTGTGATTAATTCCAATTAGCTGCTTATCCTAAATTCTATCCCTTCTTTCGTTAGGAAACTCAGAAGTTTCCTTGCATGTTTTTCATCTTTTAGTTCTAAACTGAGGTAGACGCCTGCTGAACCTGCGGCAACATTTGAACTCAAGCGATCGTGGTTAACTTCGACGATATTGACACTAAGGTCTGCTATCTTATCTACAACGGTTTTCAACGCACCCGGCTTATCAGGCAACTGTATAAATATTTTGAGCATACGCCCCATATGCATTAGCCCCTTTGCAACGATTTGACCTAGCAAATACATATCCACATTACCTCCTGAGAGGATGGATATAGCAGTCTCATCACGCTTTAGGTTTTTGTGTGATAGCAGATATGCAAGACTCGCCGCACCTGCTGGTTCAACTACAATTTTCTCTCTTTCCATTAATAAGAACATCGCCTCAACGATAGAGGTGTCATCCACAGTAACAATATCATCTAGGTATTCTGAGCAAATTTTAGAAGTGAGTTCTCCCGGTGCTTTTACAGAAATCCCGTCTGCAATAGAAAAGCCACCACCAGTTGTAACTAAGGCACCAGACTCTACCGATTCTTTCATTGACGGAAATTGATCAGATTCTACTCCAATAATTTTTACATTAGGTCGTTTAGTCTTTATTGCAATTGCTACACCTGATGCTAGACCTCCGCCTCCTATTGGGAGATATACTTTATCAAAGTGTTGTAAATCCTCCATTAGTTCCAGGCCAATTGTTCCTTGGCCACAAATGACTAAAGGATCATCGAATGCGTGGATCATGACATTACCGTAACTGTTCGAAATGGAATTAGCTATCTTCCATGTTTCATCATAAGTGTTTCCACAGAGTATTACTTCTGCACCGTATGATCTCGTCGCTGCAACCTTAGCGGGGGATGCGCTTTTTGGCATTATAATTTTACATGGGATCTTCTTCTTCATCGCCGAAAATGCTACCCCTTGTGCATGGTTGCCAGCAGATGCTGTTATAACTCCTTTTTTACAATCTTCCTGTGTCAAGCTATTCAATTTTGACCAGGCTCCCCTTACCTTAAAGGAGCCAGTCTTTTGGAACGATTCTATCTTCAAAAATATTTTGGAACCTATCAGCTTCGAAAAAGTATGCGAACTCGTTATTGGCGTTTTCCTAACTTCTTTGTCCAACCGCTGACGCGCATCTACTATCCCTTTTAAGGAAGGCATATATTTTTTTTCTGCTTGATGTTGTATTTTTCTTTGATTACTCAAATGATAATAATCAACCTGATAACCAACTCTTATGATTTTTGCTCAAATTCGAGTTATAACAGTTTTTCGCTAACCGTCAATGAGTCTCATTTTGAACGCTATCGATAGTATCTGCTAATGTGGCGAGAGAACGATTCATTCTATTCTGGGAATCTAAATGGATATTAGTGAAATTAACGTAAGATTGCCGTTCTTTTGATTTCTTATTAGTTACAGTTTCTATGTCCATATAAAGAACAAAACCCTCTTGTCCCTGCATTAATTTATTGTAATCTACGAGTACAGGATCAATGGTGTATACTTCCATCACGTAATCATTCAATTCAGAAAGGAGCTCGCTTTGATAAACTTCCACATTCTTCAATTCAGGATATTGATTAACAAGCCTGTTTGCCTTGTCTTCCAGTTGAGATGAGATACTTTTGTCTGAAAGCAACTTTTCTAACAGCTCTTCAAATTCTAGATCCGCATATCCCATGTTACCCAATTCTTCTAAAACCATATCGTTACCAACTGTTGACATCGCCTTTCTGATGTCGTTACTTTTAGTTGCCAAATCATGTAATTCCTTTTGGATCTCTAATACTCTTCTATCAATCCTGTAATATCTTAGGGCGTGATACTGTATGCCAAGGTGAACTGAGATAACAAATTTTTCGATTTCTGTGGAAAGCTGATAGGTAATTCTATGTAAGTCATCTGTGTTGGAATTGGTTACACCATAACTACTCCACTCCTTTAGAGATTTGGCAAGTTGAGTGAAGTACAGAAATAGAGTGTTTGGATCAAAAGTTGTAGAATCCGTCAATGTTCCGTCTCCCAGCATAACTTTTATGTTCGATAATTGGAGCAGGGATTTGAGTCTCTCATAATAAACTTGTTGGATTTTTGAGTATGATAAATTCAACCCGACGCAGAAAGGAATGGGATCTTTTAAAGGCAATCTCATAGCCTTGTCCTCAGCAATCATCGAGAGCAATGAAGGGATAAGCCAATGACAAGTTCGAATCTTCCGTTTTCGTATTTCCATAATAAGGTGAAAATTTTATCATTATACCTTGATCCTAATGAACTTAAAATTCAACATATTTAATTGTAATATTCAGATATTGCAATGCATTAAGGCTGGGGAGTATATGATTCTGACAAATATCCATTATTCATTTAGAACTTAAATTCGCTTGTGGCGTAGATATAATGGGTAAGGTTCCGGAGAAAATATGTAATATATATGTAATCCTGTAGAGCAAAACACTGCCCATGAAAATACATAGTTTCAAAGTTTTATTGGAACAACTAACTGGTTAAATTTTCTAATTTGACTGAGAAATTCAAGTTGATAAATATTGCGTAACCAATACAAGTATGATTGACAACGACCTTCTAGGTAGTCCTTCGAATGAAGATGTTTCTCCATCAACTGAATAGGATAGGTTCATAAATATAGCAACTTTTACTTTACAAAATAGTCGTCCGATGGCGTATATGCCTACTGGCTACCAAGAAATTATGTGAATACCAAATTAGACCAGTTTAATAATTCTGAACTTATGCTAAAATTTGAACCTCCAGCAATGAAAAGGCGAGCTGCAGTGTAATAATTTTATGGAGATCCCTCTTAGTGGCTGAGGATTCTTTCTATAGAAATGCTTTAAAAACGACTCATCGAAAAGACTAAAATACACAGCAATTGTTTTGTATGTTCATGCCTACAGCATATATCCTCGTTAATTGTACTCTCGGGTCAGAAGAAAAGATAATCACCGAAATTGCCAAGTTACCTGACGTTAAGGAAGTTCGGGGAACTTATGGAGTCCATGATGTCTTTGTAAAAGTAAAATCTGACAATACAGAAGCGATGAATCATACGATAACCAATAGAATTAGGAAGGTACCCGGCATCACGTCTACAGTAACTTTGGTAGTTATCGAAGAACAAGGGGGAAAGGAAATTACCCAATAGTTTCAGATATTTCTTTTCTTGTCCTCTTGCTTAATTCTTTTAATCTCGTAAACTATTAGCCCTGTTGTAACTATAACTACACTCCAACCAATTGTTCCTACTGCCAGGTAGTGTGAATATTTTGGAATCGCCAAGGCTATCCCAGCAGTTATGGCACCAATCCACCAGAAGATTATTAGGACTTGAAGATTTATCCTAAATTGCGATCACCCACGTTCATCTTCATCAAACCCTCTCAGCGATCTAAGTACCTTTCCACAATGAGTACATTGGTTTAACTCACAAAAATCAAAGTTATCGTATTTCCTGAACGAGAATGTATCCTTGTGAGAGCAAAACAGCCTCTTGATAAAATTCGTGAGACTACTTGACAACTAAACTTACATTATTAGTAGTAAGATAATATGATTTCGTTAAAAGTATGCCGTCGGTGAGATTTGAGCTCACGACAGCTCGGTCTTCAGCGTCACCCCTCAAAAATAAGGTCGAGTGCTCTCCCAGGCTGAGCTACGACGGCACAGGTAAACTTATTTGTAAATAATATATAATCTTGTCTTGTCGAGTATATGACACTAGGAAATTAATTTATCCGTTCCCACCGCATCTTCATTGATATAAGGTAACAAGCTTAAGTAAATATCTTCCTTAAGGTAAATAAGTTATGAACAGATCGGTACATCAAATCGATAATGGCAGAAGGAAATGAATCCCATACAAAAGCGATAATGGAGACTCCTGAAGAGAGACGTAGAAGATTCTTACTTGAATTTGAGAAGCCATTTAAATGTGAAAAATGTAATGAACGATTTAAGAAAAAAAAGTATCTGCGAGAGCATAAAACAGAAGTGCATTCTTATTAAATTAAGTGATTAGATTAAATTAGTAGTGCTTTTGACAGATGTATCTTATTGCAAGATGAGTCTTTTTTCTATTGTTGTTAGTTACTCTTGATATCACACTTTCCATCTTTGATCTGCCCGAGTATTCTTCAAGTATAACTATCTTGAAGGATTTGTTCGTGCAAAGTGCGAACGCCCGTTGTTAGCCAAGATTTATTTAGATTATTGTGATTCGTGTATAAAAGGAGATCATATGAAAATTTACACCAAGACAGGGGATAATGGAGAGACTGGTCTTATAGGGGGCTCAAGAGTATTAAAGTCTGATGCCAGAATTGCAGCATATGGACAGATAGATGAATTGAATGCTAATGTGGGTCATGCAATATCTATGTTATCTACAGAAAGGGGCCAGGATCTTTTTACCGATATCATTAAACTGCTTTTTTCGGTTCAAAATGACTTGTTCATCGTCGGTTCTGATTTGGCAGATCCTGATTATCCTCCGACTAAGGAATCAAAAACCCCTCGGGTTGCAAATCACATGATTACGAGGGTCGAAGGAGCTATAGATAAATTCGAAGCTGAATTAGAACCGATATCTTATTTTATCCTTCCCGGAGGTACTATGGAATCTTCAATCCTTCATATATGCAGAGGCGTAGCAAGACGTGCGGAGGTTTCGCTAGTCTATCTTTTCAATTCAAAAACAATAAACGAGAAGATCGTGGCATACCTTAACAGACTATCAGATTTATTATTTGTGTTAGCAAGAACAGTCAATAAGCGACAGAACATTAATGACATTGCATGGAAATCTAAACGTTAATCCACATCTGATAAGCCATCAGGATTGATGATTGTTGGGACAAACTTTGAATGTTTTGCTGATAATTTTAATTACTGTCAGTATGGCATTAATTACAACTGTATTAGCTTTCGCGTTTGACCTCATTGTGTTTGATTCACAAGTGTTCTCTTCGAGCTTTCTGGATTGTTCCAGTTTGATAAAAATTCTGGAATGATGCCCAAATTAGATTAAAATCATTGTATGGATTTCAATCTTAAAATTTGTGTTATATTCATATGTCAATTAATTTCATGTACATGTAATGAAGCCACAAGTTAGGAAACTCATTTCTTTCTTCAATCTTGTACTTGGTTTAAAACACGTAAGAAGATCAGGATGGATATTTAAAGCCGGGATAAGTTCACCAGAATCAGTTGCCGATCATACTTTTTCCCTGTGTATGATGGCTACGGTCTTCTCAGACTTGACAGGCTTGAATACTGAAAGAGCTATTAAGATGGCAATACTTCACGATTTAGGCGAGTCCATAATAGGCGATTTCATGCCTGGTCAAATATCTACGACTGTCAAAAAAGAGCTGGAACGAAAGGCTATGATTTCTATCCTGAAAAATCTTCCGAAACCGCTTTGCATTGAATATAGTCATATATGGGCAGAATATGTGGATCAAAGAACTCTCCTATCAAAATTCATCCGCGATTTGGATAAGTTAGAAATGATTTTTCAAGCAAGACAATACGTGACCTACGGTTATTCCAAAGGAAAATTACGTGAATTGATTGATTCAGCAAATCCCACTTTAGACAGCAAAAGGAGGGATCTTATTTCAGAAATCTTGCAAGGTTTAAATGCTGCGTCAATTAATTGATATGAAAGGATGCAATACTTTACCGCCCTAAAGATTGGAGAAAAGAGAGTCAAATCGGCACAGGATCTATTGAACATGTATGCAGGTCACGCAATGCCAGCCTTGGCCTTAAAGGACACGAAAGATAACGTATGGGAACCAGTAGGTGATGAGAATCTATTTGCTATAGTAAAGGAGGAACACGGATACATGATTGCTCTATGCGATAAGAACGGCATTGCAAAGTCTATTGCCCAATGGTTCGTCGAAGAGAAAAAAAATCAGATAATAAAAAGGATCAAGGATGAGCAGAATATTGAACAGTACTTTGGAAAATTATCTCTTCCTATTTAATCAATGGGACTTTGTCTTATTGAATGTAAAATAGTTGATGGTTCTTTTGGACAAAAAATGCGAGCAGGTAATTGAAGTAAAGGGGCATTTAATTGATTCAATGATCCTTACAAGAATATTTGACAAGATAATGGATCTTGCGGGTGACTTTAATGTACTTGAATTTACGATAGGAAAAAAGAAAAATGAATTCAGTTATGCACGTTTAAGAGTTCATGGGAAGAATAAAGGGCATCTTGACCAAATATTAGAAACGTTGTACATTGAAGGCGCGCAACCAATTATGGTGGAAGAAGTCATACTAAAACAAGCTGATCATGATATGGTAATGCCTGCCAATTTTTACAGTACAACTAATAACTCAACTCAAGTTTATTACTCCAGTGATTGGATAGATGTCCAAAATATGATGATGGATAAGTGTATTGTAGTAGATATCAATTCACGTACTGCTCAGTGTAAAATGATAAGGGATGTGCGTAAAGGCGACATGATAGTAATAGGTGAAAGGGGAGTGAGAGTTCTCCCTGAAGAACGTCCAAGGCAAGGGGTGGACATATTTCAATTCATGAGCAGCTCAAGTTCAAGCGAGCGTCCCACCCTCCAAATTGCTCGTAAGATTGCTTTAGATATAGATAACACTAAAAGGAATGGAGGAAAAATAATAGTAACTGCGGGCCCCGTTGTAGTTCACTCCGGTGCAGGTGACTCGCTAGCAAGCATGATTAGGCTTGGATACGTTGATGGCCTCCTTTCAGGGAATGCGTTAGCAGTCCACGACATTGAAAATGCCCTCTTGGGCACATCGTTAGGAATGAATGTTAAAGATGGAACGCTAGCTGTCCGGGGTCACCGCAATCATATGCAGGCAATAAACGAGGTTTTCAAAGCGGGGTCCATTAAGAATATGGTAAATAAGAAGATCTTGAAGTCTGGAATAATGTACGAATGTATAATTAGCAAAATACCGTTTGCTCTTTGTGGGTCTATTAGAGACGATGGCCCACTCCCAGATGTGACAACAGATGTAATAGAAGCACAGAAACAGTATAGAGAGATTTTGAAGGATGCTGACATGGTTCTCATGCTTTCAACTATGCTTCATTCTATTGCCGTAGGAAACATGCTACCAGCTAAGGTAAAGGTAGTAGCTCTCGACATTAGTCAACCTGTGGTAACAAAACTGCTCGATAGGGGGACAACCCAAGCAATCGGGATAGTAACTGATGTTGGTGCATTCCTTCCTATGGTTGTCCAGCAACTAGACAAATTAAGTAAAGGACCATACGGAAAGGCGTTCGGCCGAGAATAGAGCAGTAGCTAGATGTCAGACTCTCGATTGGGTTAGCTTCAGGTTGATTAGCTGCATTACTATTTTGGGATCGGCCCTTCCCTTGGTTACCTGCATAACCTTTCCTACCAAAAAATTTATAGCACTTGAATTTAACATAGCGTCGTTAACCGCCGTTTTTTCAGATTTAAATACCTGGTCTACTGCCTTCTCGATCAAATTTTCATCATCTATTCGCGATGAGTCCTCCTTGTTCAGCAATTGGGAAGGTGTTTCGCCCGTTTGGAACATTTTAGTAAGAATTTGCTTAGCAGTAGATCTGTTAATTTTGCCTTCATCCACTAGACTAGCCAGCTCAGCCATGTGATTTGGTTTAATTTTAATAGAGTCTAATAATATAATTTCTTCACTCCCAATTAGACCCATTAGATCATTAACTATCCAATTGGCAATCTCTATAGGTGATGCATATATCTTAACGCACGACTCAAAAAAATCTGCTAATTTCTTTGAATTGATAAGAATGTTAGATACATGGTCCGAAAGCTTGTAGTTTGATGTGAAGCGGGATCGTCTCTGGTCTGGCAATTCTGGAATTAACTTGCTGATTTGTGAACTGAATTCATTCCCCAATTGTATTAAGGGAATATCCGGCTCAGGAAAGTACCTATAATCCTGTTCCTCTTCTTTTGTCCGCGCGACTTTGGTAATCTTCCTTTGTTCATCCCAGTGCCGGGTTTCAGATTTTATTTTAATATTTCGTGCTAATAGATTTGTTTGTCTAGATATTTCAAAAGTCAAGGCTTTTTCTACCTCTTTGAAAGAATTAACATTTTTTATCTCTACCCTGTTTCCTCCTTTTAGGGAAACATTTACATCACATCTAACAGCTCCTTCCAATGTCGTATCACATACGCCGATATGTTCTAATAGTGATGAGAATTTATTTAAAAAGTATCTTACTTCCTGAGGGCTAGTAAAATCTGGTTCTGTAACTATCTCCACAAGGGAAACGCCTGCTCTATTATAATCAATTAGTGCATTATTGTTTGTATAAGTATAGCTAGGTGCATATAAGATTCTTCCCGGATCTTCTTCTAACTGGACTCGTCTAATTTTTATGAATCGGGAATCGTTTACCTTAATTCGTCCCTGACTGCCGATACTTGTTAATCCGTACACGTTATATTGGGTAATTTGGAAATTTTTTGGCAAATCGGGATAGAAATAATTCTTACGATAAAACATTAGTTTTTCGGGTATTTTGCACTCAAATGAATACGAAATCATAGCTGATTGTTCTACCGCCTTCTTGTTCAGAAGAGGAAGGGTACCAGGGAAACCACAACAAACAGGACAGATATTGGAATTGGGCTTTGAATTTCGATAGTTCCCTCGACAACAGCAGAATAATTTGCTCTTCAAAGATGTCAGCTGACAATGTATTTCCAAACCAATCAAAATATCTGTCATTACACAGGGGCCCTCATTGAGAGTTTTTTTGCATTCTGGAAAATAAAAGTGGCATCGACTAATTTCTGTTCTTGAAATGGTCCAGCCATTAACTGCAATCCGATAGGAAGATTATCGCTATATCCTGCAGGAACACTAATCGCTGGAATACCACCAAGATTTGCAATAACTGTGTCGACGTCCATTAGATACATCTTAAGTGGATCTTCCACTTTCTCTCCAATCTTGAATGGAAGTATAGGCATTGTAGGTCCTGCTAACAGATCATACTTCTTTAGGTTCGAAAGTAGTTCGCATCTGAGCAAGGACCTAAGTTGACGCGCCTTCAGGTAATACTTGCCATAGTAACCTGAAGAGAGAACGTAGGATCCTATCAATATTCTCCTCTTTACTTCTTCTCCAAAATGACTTCTCACCTTGGAAATGTATGTGTTCCATTCATATCCCTCGCTAGGAAACGAAAAGCCATATCTTATATTATCATATCTAGCAAGATTACTGCTTGCTTCTGCCGTTGCCAAAGTGTAGTAAGAAGGAAGGGCGTAATTGACGCTCTTTAAGGATATCTCGCTAATTTTTATTCCAATATCCTGAAATTTATCAAGAGCATCATAGATAGTCTTTGATACTGCCGGATCAGACCCTTCCATCAAATCCTTTACAATTGCGATTGATGTAACCCTTGCATTTGGATTAATTTGTAATGAGGGAATATCAGGTGCTAATAGAGATGTATCATCTCTCTGGTCTTTCCCAGCTATTGTATTCATTATCAGAACTACATCTTCTACAGTCCTACAAATTGGACCAATCTGTTCTAGACTATTGGCATACGAGACGAGCCCGAACCTGCTGACCCGTCCATATGTGGGCTTAAGACCTACTACAGAACAAAAGCTCGCAGGACACCTTATAGAACCACCGGTGTCTGAGCCTAGAGATGCACAACATTCACAAGAACTAACCGCAGCGCCGCTGCCGCCAGATGAACCCCCGGGTACATAATCCGTATTCCAAGGATTATGGGTCGCCCCGTACATGCTGTATTCAGTTGAAGATCCCATGCCGAACTCGTCCATATTCAATTTTCCTATTACTATTGCACCATTTTTTTTCAGTCGTTCTACAACTGTTGCATTAAACGGTGGAATATAGTTTTCAAGCATTTTGGATGCACAAGTTGTCTTTAATCCGTTGGTACTTATGTTGTCTTTAATGCCGACGGTTATTCCGGCAAGTGGTCCCACTTCTTGTCCGCTGCGGATCTTTTGATCTATTCTATGGGCATCGGCCAATGCATTTTCCCTGTTAAACGTGATGAATGAGTGTAACTTTGGCTCCAGTCTCTCAATCCTTTCTATGAAAGACCATACATATTCTTCAGCTGTTAGGTTACCGCGATTAATTCTCTGACTTGCTTCAGTCGCACTAAGACTAGCCAAATTTGACAATTTAAACCATCTTAGGTCCTTTCACTAGGCGTTCCTGTGTAAGAGCAGATTGTGGAATTAGATCGCCACTAAAGTCAAAAATCTCATCTTCTCTAAGATTGGAGAAATCTAGTTCTTGTAAATCTACATTGAGGTTTTCCGATTCAAAAGCTTCAAGGACATCAATATACTTTATGGTATCATCTATTTGCTGTCGAAACTTCTCAATTTCTTCATCAGATAACTCTAAACGAGAAATCCTGCTCATGTGCTTTAAATCATCTTTTGTGATCGTTTTGCTCACCCTACTGTAGGTAGGTAATTAACAATCTCCTTAATATTCTAGGGTGTTAATCTATCAATATCTCGAGGATACAAAGTTGCATCCCTAATATTTTCTACATTGCAAATACTCATCATTAGACGTTCCAAGCCAACTCCAAAGCCCGCATGAGGAGGAATACCATAATCAAATACTTTCAAATGATAATCAAAAGCTTCAACATTTAGACCCTGTTTTTTCATCCTGTCCAGTAATTCTTCTTTTTTCCTAATCCTAGTGCTACCAGACGAAACTTCAAGTGACTTGTACATTAAATCAAAAGATTCACATTCTCTGGGCTGGCTGTTACTTGGTTTTACATAAAACGGCTTAATTGCTGTGGGCCAATTTGTGATAAAGTAAAAACTTTTTGCATTTAGATCCTGAACCCTCTGTAATTTCTGAAAAGCCAGATCGTCTCCCCAGACAACCGATTCGCCGGCATTTTGCATCATTTCTATCAGCTCAGAATATCGATATCGTGGAAACGGTATTGTCACTTCAGGTAGGGTTGATCCTAAGTATTTTAGGTGTAGCTTGTCATTTTCTTTTACTTTATCTATAGCGTACACTATCATTTCTTCTAGTAAGCTCATTATATCATTATAATCTACAAATGCTCTTTCAACATCTATAGAGATGGCTTCCGAGAGGTGTCTATTTGTTCGAGATGGTTCTGCCCTGAAGATTGGAGCAATTTCAAACACATTTTCAAATGCCATAGTAAGTTGTTCTTTGTAAAGCTGTGGGCTCTGCGCCATGAATGCTTCTCTGTCATAGTAAAAAATGGGGAAGAGTGTAGCACCACCCTCAGTAGCAGTTGCAATTATTTTTGGAGTATTAACTTCTATAAATCCTTCCTCTCTTAGGAATTCTCTACATGAGTTCAAAACTGTGTATCTTATATTGAAGATCGATTGAAGGAGAGGACGCCTAAGATCAAGAGCCCTCAAGTCAAGTCTTGTATCTATACCTACAGACTTTCTACTCTGCATTTGGAATGGAGATGGTTTTCTTGCAAAAGAGAGTATTTTTAGTTCAAGAGGAACAATTTCAGCCGAGTTCGGTGCTTTCGCCTCGGATCTCACCGTCCCTTTTACCGCAACAGAACTATGCTCTTTTAACTTTTCAAATTTTTCCAGAAGAATATTTGGGCAATCTTTCTTCTTTAATGCTATCTGAATATGACCAAATCTGTCATTTATCATGATAAACTTTATGTTACCATGATCTCGGACAGATGATATCCATCCCATAATGATGACTTGCTGTTCACTTAGTGAAGGATTAATATCCACCGAATAGTGGGTTCTTCTCCACATACCTAGGTCTTCTTCCAACAAATTGGCCAAATTTGGATACCTTGTTAGCTTGGACTGTACAGGATAGGTTAATTTAACCTTTAAGCTAAAACGGCAGTGTTAGTTCAGATGCTTTTTACATTATTTCTGTTCGCTTGTATCTTGTTGCGATCGAGGTAGAAATTTGTCAAATTCGAGAGGATGGTTTTGGGGGAGCTTAAATATGCTTTCTATGACTGAACCAAACCAAAAATTACGGTAGATTAGACTAGTAGAATGATAGAGGTTCTTGTTCGCAATATTTACAACTAATGACTTTCCTTAGACTTCGGTAATTAAATTGAATATGATATTCAATACCTAAGGTCTTATATACAATACTTCTGAGCTGTCTTCGTTGCTGAGGTTTGCCGCTTGGTTTTTGCTCCTAATTTTATCTAGTTCTACACTCTTATCTCTAAATGACAATCCCTTAACGGTACTAGCTCAACCTAAAAAAGAATCTCCAACTTTAGATACTTTGCCGCCTAGTTTGATAGTGCCAAGTGATTCGGTGATTGAAGCTGCCAGTGCAGCAGGCAGCATCGTTACCTACAAAGTTATCTCAACTGATAACCTTGATGGATCATTGATTCCTCTTTGCACTCCCCATTCAGGCTTTACGTTCCCCATTGGAAGTACCAAAGTTGTATGCAAGGCAGTAGATAAGACTGGGAATATAGGGACAGCGACCTTTAATATCAAGGTGCATGATACCACCCCACCAGAGACTGAAATCGAAACAGCCCGAGTTGGAATACTCGGGAGTCTAAGTCCAAACATGAACACTTCATCTGATAAGATCGGTTTTAAGTTATCGGGATCCGATAATGTTGGAATAGACCATTTCGAGTGTAAGCTCGATGGTCAAGGGTGGATTCCTACCGGCGATAAAAGTACAATCAATAATGGTAGATGTACCTACACTGATATCGCGTCGGGATTTCACAGTATTCTAGTCAGAGCTTTAGATAGTTCTGGTAATAAGGATCCCTTACCTGCCAATTTTAGTTGGTATGTACTCACCGTTAATGAAAGCATCCGTGATATTATTATGGCGGTCGAAGAGCTTTCTTTGTCTCCAAATCTCAAAACCAGTATGCTATCACCCCTAGCAAAAATTTCTGACCAACTGAACGTGGATGATGATACTATTAAGGACATAAGAATCTGCGACAATATTGAATCTATTCTACACGCAATAAAAGATATCACATTAAAGAAAGATTTTAGTGAGAAATTTCCCTTAATAGATTTAATCTTAACTCTTAGGGAACGAATTGGATGCCCGCCGCCTATCGCTAATGCCGGAAAACCTATCAAAATTAACGAGGGAAGTGTGGTTCAACTGGATGGAAGCAGTAGCAAAGGTCTCTATGGTGAAGACGTTTCTTACGTATGGAAACAAACTAGTGGGCCTTCGGCAGAGCTTAGCAGATCCCACTCCCCAAAACCTGAATTCACTGCCCCAGCAGTAGCTAAGAATACAAATTTGAAATTTGATTTAACAGTTGCGGATGCCCATGGACTAAGTTCGACTGATTCAGTAACTGTCACAGTAAATCATGTTACCTCTCCGACTGGCGGAGGGTCTGAAGGAAGTGGAGCGGGTGCTCAAGATGGGAGATATAATAAAAAAGGACTTAATTTAGCGTCAGTTGGAGATTGGGGATGTAATGCTAACACCCAGTCTACAAAAGACAACATAGCTAAAAGTAACCCAGAATTGGTTCTAGCGCTGGGCGACTATTCATATTCAAGTACTGCAACGTGTTGGCTCAATATTATAGATCCGATTGACAGTATCACAAGAGTCGCTATAGGAAATCATGAGGACCAGACTTCGGAAGATAATAGTGGTTATTTAAGTCATTTTGGTTTATCGAAGCAATATTATTCATTTGACTACCAAGATATTCATGTTATAACAATGAATTCAGAGCAAAATTATGCTCAAGGGTCCTCTCAATACAACTTTGTAAAAAATGATCTCCAACTTGCTTCAGGTAATCCGAGTATTCATTGGATAGTTGTCACTTTTCACGAACCGGCATATACGTCCCCAAACTCCTGTTCCTCTTGCAAGGCTGCTAGTTCAATTAGGGATATTTATCACCCGCTTTTTGATCAATACCATGTCGACCTTGTTCTAGAGGGGCACGTACACAATTACCAACGATCCTATCCTTTATTTTATAATAAGAATTATCCGTCCAAGCCAATCATAACCTCCTACAATAAGAATAATTACATAGATCCGAAGGGCTCAATTTTTGCCGTTGTTGGAACGGGGGGGATCAACCTTCATTCACTAGCAGGGAAAGAAGCATTTATCGTTAGCCAACAGGATTCCAAATTTGGATTCTTAAATATTTATTTCAGCGATGACGGAAAGACAATGGATGCACAATTCATTGCCAATGATGGTTCCATTCTTGACCAATTTTCAATAACAAAATCAGGTATCTCTAAAGCCTTAAAGACCCCTAACGTTGAGAATGCTGATGTTACCCTATTACAGAATACGTTGAAAACTATTAACCTAAATGGTTCAGGTACAACCGGCGGAAATCTCAAATATTCCATAGAAACTGATCCAGCGAACGGTATCCTTACTGGAAAAATACCTCATCTAACGTATAAACCAAACAAAGATTACGTAGGACAGGATAGCTTCACTTTCAAGGCAACTGATGACAAAGGATCTGAAAGTAATATTGCTACCGTAACTATTGATGTCAAAGCAGCTGCT
>WNGA01002085.1_pt1 | contig 44366 bp, 43 predicted proteins | sample 5400061 | NCBI WGS metagenome assembly WNGA01 (sample SAMN13153366, study PRJNA577476) | soil metagenome | isolation source: 100 cm soil or saprolite under grassland replicate 2 | place: USA:California | collected 2016-06-15 | reverse complement strand
CACGCCCCGGACGCGGAAGTCGAACCCCGGCACGTCGTACCCGAGGCGCTCGGCCCACGGCAGCACGAACCCCCCCAGGCAGGCATCGGTGTGGAATCCGATCCCCCGGGACCGCGCGATCGCGGCGAGCTCCGGGATGGGGTCGATCACGCCGTGTGGAAACGTCGGCGCCGATCCCACCACGACCACCGTGTCCCGGGTGACGGCGCGGCCCGTCGCCGCCGCGTCGGCCCGGAAGTCCGGCCCCACCGGTACGCGGACCATCCGCATTCCGAAGTACTGCGCCGCCTTGTCGAACGCGACGTGGGCGGTCGTCGGCGCCACGATGACCGGCCGCCGGATGCGCCGGGCGGCCAGCGCCCGGTCGCGATGAGTCTTCACGGCCAGGAGGATGCTCTCGGTGCCCCCCGAGGTCACCGTCCCGACGACGGCTCGGGACGGGTCCGCATCGATGGCCGACCCCCCGAGCATCGTCGCCGTCATCGACACGATCTCGGCCTCGTACTTCGCCCCGCTCGGCCACAGGTCGGCGTGCAGCGGATTGGTCTGGGATGTCGACGCGTACGCCCGGTTCAGAAACGCCACGTGGTCGTCGTCGCCCTGGTACACGGCCCCGGATGCGGATCCGTCGTGCCACCGGGGGCGCTCTTCTGCCGCCAGCGACTCGACCTCGGCCAGGACCTGCTCCCGGGGGAGCCCTCGGGCCGGGAGCACCGGGAACGACGCGGCCCGGCCGCGGTACGGCTTCACCGACTTCTCCATGCCGGCGAGCATCCGCTCGTACTCCCGCTCGAGCCGGGTGCGGAGCGCGGGCACCCGGCGGGCCAGCCGCTCCGCCGTCGCCGCGACCCTCGGGTTCAGGCGGCGGAGCCTCGCCGCGATCTCGGCCATGTCCATGTCGACGCCTCTCTCCGATGCCGGCGCCGAGCCCGCCGCGATCAGCGGCCGGCGTTCAGGCGCGCGTGGATCTTCCTGGTGCTCCGGTACAGGTTGACGAACTCGGCGAACATCGGCTGATAGACCCGACCGGCCGCCGGATCGGGGTCGAAGGCCCGCGCGATGGGGACGAGGTCGGGAACATCGTCCCAGGACAGGTATCCCAGGGCCACGGCCGCCTGGAACGCGGCCCCCCGCGCGTTCGCCATCACGGGGTCGCGCGCCTGCCGCACCGGTCGGCCCAGGACGTCGGCGTGGATCTGGCACCACAGATCGGACCGCGCGCCGCCGCCCACGACGGTGACGGCGTCGAGCCGGCGCTTGATGAACCTCTCCACGTAGGTCTGCAACCACCGCGTGTTGTAGGCGACCCCCTCGAGCACGGCGCGCACCAGGTGCGCCCGCGTGGTTTCGAGCGACTGGTTGAAGAACCCGCCGCGGGCCGTCCGGTCGTCGACGGGCGTGCGCTCGCCGTTCAGCCACGGCGTGAAGATCAGCCCGTCGCTCCCGGCGGGCACGCCGGCGGCCATCGCCAGCATGTCCTCGTAGGTCGCGGGCGGCCCGTCGCCCCGTGGGAACAGCAGCCGGTCGCGGAGGAGGGTCAGGCAGATCCCCGCGGACTCCTGCTCGTTCGACAGGAGATACCGGCCCGGGATGGCCGACGGCAGCGTGGCCATGTTGTGGAACAGGTCGGTCTTCTTGTGGGGCAGTGGCAGACGAGCCACGAGGACGTCCCGATGCACAGGTGGGCGTCGAAGTCCCGCACCGCGCCGGCGCCGATCGCCGCGGCCATGATGTCGGGCGCGCCGGTGACGACCCGCACCGACTCCGGAAGGCCGAGCGCCTCCGCGGCGGCCGGCGCGAGCGGCCCCAGCACCGAGGCGGCCGGCACGATGTCGGGCAGGCGGGCCCGGTCCAGCCCGCCCATCGTCAGCAGCCGGCGGTCGTAGCGGACGTCGCCGATGTCCCGGGTGTCGGCCACCCAGTGCAGCGTGACCGCGTCGAACGACGTCGCCATCCTCCCGGTGAGGCGCATGTTGATCCAATCCCGGGGCTCGAGGAACTTGTGGGTCCGCTCGTAGACCTCGGGGAGCTCCTCGCGAACGAACAGGATGTGCGCGATGGAGTCCTTCCCGGAGTGCCCCGGGGCCCCGCCCGTCCGCCGGATCCACGTCACCAGCTTGCGGAGGCCGTAGCCCTCGACCATCGGAAAGCCCCGGACGATCCGCCGCACGTACGGCGCGCCCCGCGAGTCCATCCAGATGATGGCCCGGGTCAGGGGGCGCCCCTCCCGGTCCACGGGCACGGTCCCCGACCACTGCGAGCTGCACCCGGCCCCGACCACCGACCCCGGATCGACGCCCGTCGCCGCCACGACGCGGCGGGTGGCCCTGACGACGGCCTGCCACCACTCCTGGGGATCCTGCTCTGCACCGCCGCCCGGCAGGACGTGCAGGGCGAACGGCTCGACGGTGGAGCCCACGATCGCTCCCTCCGTCGTGACGAGCGCGAGCTTCAGGCCGGACGTCCCGAGGTCGATGGCCAGGACGTGCGCGGCCGCGCCGCGCCTTCCCGGTTCCTCATCGGGCATCTGTCGGGTTCCCCGTGCGACTCCGGAGGGGGTCGGGGACCGTGGCAGCCACGGCTGCGGTCGCCACGGCGAGGACGGTGACGACGGCGATGGCGCCGGAGAACGACCCCTGCGCGCTCTTCAGCGCCCCCATGATCCCGACCACCGCCGCCCCTCCCAGGTTCCCGGCCAGGAGCATGACGCCGACCGCCGTGCTCCCGACCTGCGGGCCGATGGATGCGTCCTCCGACGCCACGGCGATGGCGATGGGGAGCGCCGGCAGCAGGAAGAACCCAAGCACGAAGGCGACGACGAGCAGCGCCCCCATCGAGTCGAGGTGCCCGAGGAGCCACAGCGTGGGGGCGGCCACCGCGCCGGCCGCGATCAGGAAGGGCTTGCGCCGGCGAATCCGGTCGCTCGCCGCGCCGAGCGCAACGGACCCCAGGACGCCCGCGATGGTGATCATGCCCGCGACCAGCCCGGCGCCGGTCTCGTCGATCCCCCGGGGCTTCAGGATCTCCTCGAGCCAGGTCGTGATCCCGAGGTAGAAGCCGAATCCCAGGAACAGCGCCGCCGACAGCTTCCACTGCGTGCGGGAGCGAAGGACCCGGCGGAGTGCCTGCCGGATCGTCAGCTCCTCGGGGGAGACGAGCCGGTCCGGCACGACCCGGGGCGCGACCCGCCAGAAGAGGACCAGGGCCACCGCCGCGAACCCGGCGTACGCGAACTGGGTGCCCCGCACTCCCAGGGCGTCGACCAGCGGCGGCGTCGCCACCAGACCGACCGTGATGCCGAGGAAGATCGCCATGGTCCCCACCCCCGTGGCCGTCGCCGCCTCCTCGTCGGTGAAATGGCGGTTCACGAGGTCGGCCACCGCGTTGATGAGGAATGGTTGCGGGAGCAGCAGGCAGATCGTGAGGAGCAGGAGCACGGTGAGGTCGCCGGACAGAGGCCGCAGGGCCGCGAACACGACCGTCGCGAGCCCTGCCCACAGCAGCGGGGTCCGGTAGCCGTAGCGGTCGGCCACCACGCCCCCCGGGGATGGACAGCGCCGCGGAGCAGAGGGGGCCGACGGACACGAGCAGGCCGATCGACGTGTCGGTCGTGTGGAAGACGACCGCGGCCTTCGCCGTGACGGAGGCGAAGGAGATCCACAGGACGTGGCTCGCCGCGACGACGCCGACGTAGGCGCCCAGGACTCCCCACGACCCCGAGCGGTGCGTGGCCTCGCTCCGCACGGCCTCCCCGGCGTGCGTGCCCATCGTGGCGCGCAGGCTACCGCGGGTATTGCCGAACCGTTACCCGGCGGAGAACGAGGGGTGACGGGCGGCGTCCACGCTGGGGGTATCCGCCGTTCCGGTGGACGGGTTGCGGGCGCCGGCTCGCGTGGGAGGAGGAGTCATGACCAACGGGATTGACATCGCTCAGGCATCTCCCCAGCATCGGCCGTGTTCACCGGTGGCTCGGGGGAGGCTCACGATGATCGGGGTAGGCCGCAGCATCGGCGTCGCGCTCGCACTGGCCGGGGTGTTGACCGCGCTGTCGGCGAGGCCTGCGCTCGCGGCCTCCGGAGATCTCGACACCACCTTCGGGGGCGACGGCAAGGTGGTCACCCACTTCCAGGACGGTGGCTCCGCCAGCGGCGTGTCCATCCAGGCGGATGGGAAGGTCGTGGCCGTCGGATCCGCCGGGGGCAGGTTCGCCCTGGCCCGGTACGACCAGGACGGGACCCCGGACGCGAGCTTCGGCGGCGACGGGAAGGTGACCACCCCCTTCACGGGAGGTGGCGCAGCGAGGGCCGTGGCCGTCCAGGCCAACGGGAAGATCGTGGTGGCGGGGGTAGCCGGGGATCGGATCGTGGGTGAGGTCAGGCAGGGGAGGTTCGCCCTCGCCCGCTACACGCCTCAGGGGACGCTGGATACCACCTTCGGGGGTGACGGCAAGGTCACCACGGACTTCACCAACGGTTTCGACTCCGCCAACGGCGTGGCCATCCAGGCCAACGGGAAGATCGTTGCGGCCGGCGGGGCCTCGGAGAGCCGGTTCGCGCTCGCGCGGTACAACCGAGACGGGACCCTGGACACGTTCTTCGGCGGCGACGGCAGGGTCACGACCACCTTTCCACTGCAGGCCGGCGGCCCCGCGTTCGGTGTTGCCATCCAGGCGGACGGGAAGATCGTGGCGGCCGGCGTGCGTGACTTCGACGGGTTCGCGCTCGCCCGGTACAAGCGCAATGGGGCCCTCGACCGCACGTTCAGCGGCGACGGCAGGGTGATCACGAGGGTGGGGCAGGGGGAGGAGGCCGCGACCTCCGTGGCCATCCAGGCCGACGGGAAGATCGTGGCCGCCGGGTACACCGACGTCCCCCACGAGTTCGGCGACACGTTCGGCCCCGGGAGATTCGCCCTGGCCCGATACCGCGCGGACGGCACGCTCGATTCGTCGTTCGGCGGCGACGGCAAGGTGACGACGAGATTCGGCAGCGAGGGATCCAGCGCCAAGGGAGTCGCCATCGACGGCCACGGAAGGATCGTGGCGGCCGGACACTCGGGCGGCGGAACGAGATTCGCGCTCACGCGATACGAACACAACGGCATCCTGGACACCGCCTTCGGCGGCGACGGCAGGGTCACCACCCCCTTCCAGGGCGGTGGCGTCGCCTTCGGCGTTGACATCCAGACGGACAACAGGATCGTGGCCGCCGGATCAGGCGGGGACGGATTCGCCCTGGCCCGGTACCTGTAGCCTCGCGGACAGGGCTCGCTAGCAGCGGAAGCGGGCCCTGCCCGCGTGTCGGAACTCGACCGGCGTCCTCATCCCGACCAGGTCGCCGTCGACGTTGAGCTCGATCGGCGGGTCGGTCTCGATGCGGATCGTCTCGCCGGAGGTGGCCACCACGCCGTCGAGCCCGAGGTGCTCACCCTTGCGCACGGCGAGCCCGAGCTTCGCGACGTCGACCGTGCCTGTTGCGGACAGCGCGCAGGCCTCCAGGCGGCCGTCGGCCGGGTCGGCCTCCGGGAACAAACGGACGCCGCCGCCCACGGACCGGCCGTTCCCCACGCCGACGGCCAGGCAGTCGGGCAGGCGTCGCCCGTCGAGCGACGCGGTGAAACGGTCCATCGCTGCCACCGTCCGGGCGCCGGCGGTCAGGTAGGCGACCGGGCCGAGGATCTGCTTCTCGCGGTCGCCGATCCGCCGGTCGACCTCCACGGGGAACCCGCCGACGCAGGCGTTGACGAACAGGCGCCCGCCGTCGGATGCGGACGCCCTCCACACGTCGATCGGGCGGTCGGTGCCGTCCGCGATGGTCCTCGCCGCCTCGAGGGGATCCTCTGGCATCCCCAGGGTCCGGGCGAAGTCGTTCCCCGTTCCCAGGGGGACGACCGCGAACGTCAGGTCGGCCAGCCGGTCGGCGAGGGCCCCCACCGTGCGCGAGACCGTCCCGTCGCCGCCCGCGGCCACGACCAGCTCCATGGCCTCGGCGGCGCGGCGCAGCTCAGCGTCGCTCTCCGGCGAGGCGAACGTCACGTCGCCCAGGGGACGGAGCGCCTCGGCCAGCCGGCCCTGGGTCACGTCGCCCGCGCCGCCGGACCCCGCGTTGCGGATCACCAGGACTCGCATGGACCGATCGTTCCCAGGCACCCCGCGGGTATGCCTCCCGGACAGGCCTCGGGAGGATGAACGGGGGCCGAAGTGGTGTTGGAGGGCTAGCGGCTCCAGCCATGGAGGTGGAATAGTGCTCAAGCGCCCATGACGCCCCGCAACGAGGGTCCGCAGTGATCGGCACGGTCGTCGAGCGGCTGCTCCACCTGCACGGAGCCGCCGCGCTGACGCTCGTCTTCCTGCTGCCGGCGCTCGAGGCCTCGGCGTTCCTGGGGTTCCTGTTCCCGGGGGAGATCGCCGTGATCCTGGGCGGCGTCCTCGCTTCCCAGGGCCGGTTCCCCCTCGTCGCGGCCATCGCGGCGGCGGTGGTCGGGGCCTTCGTGGGCGACTCCGTGGGCTACGCGATTGGCAGGAAGTACGGCCGCAGGCTGCTGCGCGGGACCGTCGGCCGCATCCCGATGGTGAAGCACCGCCTGGAGTTCGAGCTGGTCAAGGCGGAGGCGTTCCTGATCCGGCGCGGGCCCTGGGCGGTCATCATCGGCCGCCTCACGGCGGCGCTCCGGGTGCTCGTGCCGGGGCTGGCCGGCATGGCGGGCATGCCCTACGGGCGGTTCGTCGTCGCCAACGCGACCGGCGCCGTCCTGTGGGGGACGGGGTTCGCGGTGGCCGGCTATGCGGCCGGGAACTCGTGGGAGAGCGTCCAGGGCGTGGCCGGCACCGCGGGCCTGGCGTTCATGGCCGCGCTGGTCCTGGGGTTCGTGGCCACGCGGGTGATCCTCGGCCGCCGGCGGCGCCGCGAGGAGATGGTGCGGGCGGCGACGATCCTGGGCCTCGAGCCGGCGGTGGTCGGGGTGCCGGTGGCTCCCGACGGGGAGATCGCACCTCCTGACCGCGAGCCGCCGCCACGTCCCGCCGGCGAGGCGCCCTCCGGCGCGGGATGGTGGCGCCGCCGGCTGGCGCCCCGGGATCCGCTGGGGCTGCCGCTGACCGTGTCGATGGTGGCGATGGCGGCGGCCGCATGGGCGTTCTCCGGCCTCCTGGCGCAGGTCCTGCAGCAGGACGTGACGCGGTTCGACCACCGGTCACTGCTCCTGCTGGCCGATCACCGGACGGGCGTCGCGACCGTGTCGCTGAAGACAGTGACATGGCTGGGGTCGGTGGTGGTCATCGCGCCGCTGGCGGCCCTCGCCGCCGGGTACCTCGTGTTCGGGCGGCGGGACTGGCGGGGCGCTGTGGTCGTGGTCGCCGCGTACGCCGGCGCCGCCCTGTGGTCGGACGTGGTGAAGGCCGCCGTGGAGCGCTCCGGGCCCCCCGTGGGGTTGCGCCTGGCCGCGGTGACCGGGTCGTCGTTCCCGTCGGGGCACGCCACTCAGGCCGCGGCGTTCTACGGCATGGTCGCCCTCGTGCTGACGGTCCGCCGGTCCGTACGGATGCGCGTCATCGCCTGGTCGGCCGCGGTGATCGTCGTGGGCGCCGTCGGTCTGTCCCGCGTATACCTCGGCGTCCAATGGCCGACCGACGTCCTCGGGGGCTACGCGCTGGGGGCCATGTGGATCGCGGTCCTCGCCCTGGCGCTCCTGCTGTCGCGCCCGCGTCGTGTGAGAAGCGGCACTCGCGTTGGACCCGATCGGGGCGTCGCCCCCAGTCGCACGCCGGCTGACGCCGGCTGACTCCACGCCGCTCGCCCGTCAGGCGTGCTTCAGGACCGTCGACTCGATGATGTTGGCGACGTCCTCCAAGCCGTCGACCCCCTCCTCGAGGTTGTCGATGACGTCCTTCCACTTGAGGACGTCCATGGCCTTGTAGTCGCCCGAGAAGAGGTCGGCGACGGCCCGGCGGTAGATGCGATCGCCCTCGTTCTCCAGCCGGTTGATCTCGATCCAGTACGGCTCGAGGCGCTCGCGGCGCATGTGCGGGAACTCCCGCAGCGCGGCCTCGGTCTGCTGCGCGGCCCGGAGGAGCACGTCCACCTGGGCCTTCATCTCCGGCAGCGGTGCCTCGATGCGGTGCAGGACGAACAGGTCTGCGACCGCGTCGATCGCGTCGAGCACGTCGTCGAGGGCCGAGGCCAGCGCGTAGATGTCCTCCCGGTCCATCGGGGTGATGAACGTCGTGTTCAGCCGGCCGACGATGCTGTGGGTGATCTCGTCGCCCTCGTGCTCCCGGTCCTGGACCCGCCGGGCCTTGGCCTCGACGTCGGAGTAGTCCTCGATGAGGTCCTGCAGCAGCTCGGCGGCCGTCCGGAGGTTGCTGGCCGACTGGGCGAACAGATCGAAGAACTCGTCGGCCCGTTGCGAGATCTTGAGCTTCACGGACGGGCCCCCGGTCGCGGCGTCACGGCGCATTGGTACCACAAGCGGAAACGGTGCGAACCTGTGCGGGATGCGACCCGGGAACTACGCCCAGCAGGCCCGGACCTACGACCTCACCCGGCGGGCCAGTCCCACGATCCTGGGCGCTGTGCGGCGGGCCCTGGGCGAGGCCGGGGGCCGGACGCTGCTGGACGTGGCCGGGGGCACCGGGAACTACGCGGTGGAGCTGGCGCGAGCCGGCTTCCGGCCGGTCGTGGCCGACGCGGAGCAGGCGATGGTGTCGCGCGCGGCCGCCAAGCTCCCGGCCGGGTCGTGCGTCGCCGCCGACGCGGCGGCCCTACCGTTCCGCGACGGTTCCTTCGACTGCGCGACGCTCGTGTCGGCGTTCCACCTGTTCGCCGACAAGGCCGGAGCGCTGCGGGAGGTCCGGCGCGTCCTCCGGGATGGGCCGCTCGTGATGCAGGTCTTCACCCGGGAGAACCTGGTCCCGCTGTTCACCCACGAGTACTTCGACCATCCCATCCACGAGGAGGTTCGGGAAACCGAGGAGGATCACGTCGAGCTGTTGCTGACGGCGGGGTTCCATGGCGTGGAGGCCCGCCGGCTGGCCTATCGCGGACTGGAGGACGGGTCGCTGTCGGCCCTGCAGACGGACCCGGCCCTGATCGCCGACGAGGTGCACCTCAAGAACACCTCGTACTGGCAGCGGATGGACGAGGCCTCGCGCCGGGCCGGGCTGGACAAGCTCCGGTCCGACCTGCGCTCCGGCGTGCTGGCGCGCAGGGTCGAGGCGAGCATGGCGTCGGCCGCCACCTGGGGCCACGTCACGGTGCTCGCGGCCCACCTAGACTCTGGAACGAGCCGTCACCGGAGGTGAGAGATGACCGAAACGACGAGCGACAGCGCCGCCACGCAATCGAGCCCCGCCGAGGACTTCATGCCCCTCCAGGGCATCGACCACGTCGAATACTACGTGGGGAACGCCCGGCAGGCCGCGTTCTTCTACTCGAAGGCGTTCGGGTTCCACGTGACCGCGTATTCGGGGCCCGAGACGAAGGTCCGCGACCGGGCGTCGTGGGTGTGCGAGTCCGGCGAGGCACGGTACGTCTTCACCGGCGCCATGGGTCCCGAGAGCTTCATCGCGAAGCACGTGTTCGAACACGGCGATGGCGTCCGTGACGTCGCCCTTCGCGTTCCCGACGCGGCCGACGCCTACGAGCAGGCCGTGAAGCGCGGCGCGGAGTCCCTGCTGGAGCCGACCGTGCTGGAGGACGAGCACGGCAAGGTGGTGAAGGCCTCGATCAAGGCCTACGGCGACACGCTGCACTCGTTCGTCGAACGCGAGAACTACTCGGGGCCGTTCCTCCCGGGCTACCGCGCCGAGGAGCCGATCCCCGACGACGGGCCGTCCGTGGGGATCAGGGCCATCGACCACGTCGTGTGCAACGTCGAGCTCGGGAAGATGAACGAGATGGTCGAGTACTACTCGAGGATCCTCGGGTTCGGACAGCTTATGCACTTCCGCGACGACCAGATCTCGTCGGAGTACACGGCGCTGATGTCGAAGGTCATGTGGGACGGCAACGGCCGGGTGAAGTTCCCGATCAACGAGCCGGCCCCGGGGAAGAAGAAGTCTCAGATCGAGGAGTACCTCGACTTCTATCGCTCGCCCGGCGTCCAGCACATCGCGATGGCCACCGACGACATCATCGCCTCGGTGAGCGCGCTGCGCGAGCGCGGCGTGCGGTTCACCCGCGTGCCCCAGACCTACTACGACTCGCTGTGGGGCCGCGTCGACAAGGTGCACGAGGACCACCGGGCCATCGAACGGCTGGGCATCCTGGCCGACCAGGACGAGGAGGGCTACCTCCTGCAGATCTTCACCAAGATCGTCCAGGACCGGCCGACGGTCTTCTACGAGCTCATCGAGCGCCACGGCTCGAAGGGGTTCGGCCTGGGGAACTTCAAGGAGCTGTTCCTCGCCATCGAGCGCGAGCAGGAAGAGCGAGGGAATCTGTAGCCGGCTTCGAGGAGCGGGTGCGGGCCGTGCTCCTGCGGCTTCGGCCGGGGGAGGTCGTGACGTACGGGGAGGTGGCCGAGGAGGCCGGGCATCCCGGCGCCGCCCGGGCCGTGGGGAACGTCATCGCGTCGTCCGAGGGACTGCCGTGGTGGCGGGTCGTCACCTCGACCGGGCGGTTGGTGCCGGGGCACGAGGCGGTCCAGGCTCGGCGGCTTCGCGCCGAGGGTGTCGAGGTTCGGGGGAAGCGCCTGGTCGTCCGGTAGGTGCCGCCTGTTGCCTCGGCTCCTCGTCGTTGCGTACTGCGAAGGTCACCGTGGTGGGTGGCGGCGGTTTCGGCATCTCCGCGGTGCCCCGTGGTGCGGCCGGGATCCGGGATGCCGTCCTTGCGGCTCGTTGCCGGCCGCACCAACGGACCGCTGCGATGCCGACCTCCGCCGCCACCCGTACCTCGGTCGGGTACTCGTGTGTAGGTGGCGGGGGAGGGGGGACAGTAGGTGGCGATGGCTGAAGACGACGACAAGTCCAAGGAGCGGTCGGGGGAGCCGGGGGAGGGCGAGAAGGAGCGGCGGGATCGGGAGCTCATCGAGCTGCTGAACGAGCTGCGCGTCGTGCTGCCGGGGGTGCAGGTGCTGTTCGCGTTCCTGTTGACCGTGCCCTTCTCGAACGGGTACTCGAAGATGACCGACCTGCAGCGCGACATGTATTTCGTCACGTTCCTCGCGACGGCGCTGGCGACGATCCTGCTGATCGCTCCCTCGACGTACCACCGGCTGCTTTTTCGCCGGGGGGACAAGGAGCGGATGCTGTACACGTCGAACCGCATGACCATCGCCGGGACGGTCTTCCTCGCGGTGGCCATGGCGAGCGCCGTCTTCGTGATCACCGACGTGCTGTTCGGCGTCGGCTGGGCGGCGGGCGTGGCCGCGGCCGCGGCCCTGACGCTGGCGTGGTTCTGGTACGTGCTGCCGCTTCGACGGCGCCTGACCGAGGGCCGCTAGCGCGCCACCAGCACCGTCAGCAGGATCGCCACGTAGTGGCACGCCGCCGCGCTGGTCATGCAGACGTGCCACACCTCGTGGTAGCCGAACACGAGGGGGTCGGGGTCCGGCCAGTGCCGGTTCAGGACCACCGCTCCGCCCGTGTACAGCAGGCCGCCCACGACGAGCAGCACGAGCGCGGCACCGGGCAGCGATCGGTAGAACTGCGGCGCGGCGACGACGGCCGCCCAGCCCAGCACGATGTACATGGCACCGGAGAGGACCTCGAACCGGCCGGGGAAGGACTGCTTCAGCAGGACCATCACGGCGGCCGCGGTCCAGACGGCGACGAGCATGACCACCCGGAGCCACCCGTGGAGCGCCAGAACGCTGAGCGGCGTGTAGCTCCCCGCGATCAGCAGGTAGATGGCGGAGTGGTCGAGCGCCTGGATCCGCCGGCGCGCCCTCTGCGACCAGGTCCGCCGGTGGTAGATCGCGCTCGTCGAGAACATGTTCACGAGGGCCGCGCCGTACACGGCGGCGGCGGCGTGGGCGGTGGGGCCGGGCGCCAGCGCGACCAGGACCACGGCGGCGGGCAGGGCAATGAACGCCGCGAACTGATGGATCCGCCCGCGGTATCGGGGCTTCGGCGGCTCGGGCGCCGCGGTCCTCGTCGCTCGGTCCAACTCAGATCGTGAGGTTGGTGATCCCCCGCCAGGCCAGGCGCACCAGCGTGTCCACCGACCGGCGGCGTTCGGTCTTCGGTCCGCCCGGGTCCCGCTGGGCCACCGTCTCCACCATGCCCACCAGCGCGAGCGACACCGTGTCGGCGTCGCGCCGCTCGATCTTCCCTCGGGACTCCCGCACGATGAGGTCCCCGACCTCCCGCACGATGCGGTCGCGGACCTCCCGGACCCGGCTGCGGAACATCTCCTCCCCGCCCATGGTCTCCTGCATGAACAGCCGGAACCCCCCGGCGTGCTCGTCGACGAAGTCGAAGTATGCCTGGAACGACTGGCGGATGCGCTCGCGGTTTCCGGTGGGGGCCGACAGGGCGGCGCGAACCCGGTCCTGCAGGGACGACGCGTCGGCGTCGAGGAGCGCGATGTACAGCTCCTCCTTCGAGTTGAAGTGGTCGTACAGGATGGGCTTCGTGACGCCCGCCTCCTTGGCCACCTCGTCCATGGACACGCCGTGGAACCCGGCCTTGCCGAAGACCCGCCGGGCGACGCCCAGGAGCTGGGCCCGGCGCTCGGGCCCGCGCATTCTTCGCTTCCCGCCCGGGGCGGCGGTCGCGGTGGGTTTACCGACGGCCATGGGGGGCTATACTACTCCTCGGTAACCTACCCAAAGGTAGGTTCCTGTCGGCTGGCGGAACCTCGGGGCGGCCTCGGGCTCGTCCCAGGGTACCGGAGCCGGAACGCGAGAGCCAGCATCGGGCGAGGAGGCGCGATGGACTTCCAGCTCACCGAGGACTTGCTCACGACCCAGAAGTGGGCGCACGAGTTCGCCGAGAAGGAGATCCGCGCGGTCGCTCCGGAGTACGACGAGTCCGAGGAGTTCCCCTGGCCGGTCGTGAAGAAGGCCGCGGAGATCGGCCTGTACGGCCCCGAGTTCTACATCGAGATGGTCGGGCAGGACCAGACCGGCATCACGCTGCCGCTGGTTCTCGAGGAGCTGTGCTGGGGCTGTGCCGGCATCGGGCTGGCCATCATCGGCACCGGCCTCCCGCTCTCGGCGCTCGCCTACAGCGGCTCGCCGGCGCAGTTCGCCGAGTGGGCCCCGAAAATGTTCGGGACGCCGGAGGAGCCGGCAGTCGGGTCGTTCTGCGTCACCGAGCCCAACGCCGGCAGCGACGTCAGCGCGCTGCGCACGACGGCCAGGCGCGACGGTGCCGAGTGGGTGCTGAACGGCCAGAAGATCTTCGCCACGAACGGCGGCATCGCGGCCGTGCACATCGTCGTCGCGACCGTCGACCCGTCGCTCGGGCACCGGGGGCAGGCGGCGTTCATCGTCGGCCCCGACGCGAAGGGCATCCGCCAGGGGAAGAAGGAGCGGAAGCTCGGCATCCGGGCCTCGCACACCGCCGAGGTGCTGCTCGAGGACTGCCGGATCCCGCTCGGGAACGTGCTGGGGGGCGCGGAGAAGCTCGAGGCCAAGCTGGAGAAGGCCCGCGCCGAGCAGAAGTACTCCGCGGCGCTGAAGACGTTCGAGATGACCAGGCCCTCGGTGGCCGCGCAGGCGCTGGGGATCGCACGGGCCGCGTTCGAGTTCGCCCGGGACTACGCGAAGGACCGCCAGACCTTCGGGCGGCCGATCATCGAGCACCAGGGCATCGCCTTCAAGCTCGCCGACATGGCCATGGAGATCGACGCCGCGCGCCTGCTGACGCACCGCGCCGCGTGGATGGCCCGCAACGGCGCCCCGTTCGAGCACGCCGAGGGCTCCATGTCGAAGCTGAAGGCGGGCGAGGTCGCGGTGAGCGTCACCGAGCAGGCCATCCAGGTCCTCGGGGGCTACGGGTACATCAAGGACTTCCCGGTCGAGAAGTGGTACCGGGACGCCAAGATCTACACGCTGTTCGAGGGGACGTCCGAGATCCAGCGCCTCGTCATCAGCCGGGCGCTGGCCAAGGCGTAGGCGGTCGGTCAGGCTCCCCGGCGGGGGCGTGAAGAAAATGTGCTCTGGGCCCGCCGCCGGCGTGACAAGCTACCCGGCGTGGAACGCATCAGGGTCCTGATCGCCGAGGACGATCCCGTCGTCCGCGCCACCCTGGCCGAGCTGGTGGGCGAGGAGGACGACATGGACGTCGTCGGCACCGCGGGTGACGCCGAGGAGGCCATCGAGGGGGCCGAGCGCGGACTGCCCGACGTCGTGCTGTGCGACGTCCGGATGCCCCGCGGCGGGGGCGAGCGCGCGGTGGACGAGATCCGGTCACGGGTCCCCCGGGCGCGGGTCCTCGCCCTGTCCGCCCACGACGACAGCTCGACGGTGATGGGGATGCTCCAGGCGGGCGCGATCGGGTTCCTGGTGAAGGGCTCGCCCGCGGAGGACATCGTGGACGCCGTGCGCCGGGCTGCCCGCGGCGAGTCCAGCCTGTCGAGCGGGGTCACGGGCGAGGTGATCCGCGAGCTGGTGGGACAGCGCGAGCTCCGCGAGCACGCCTCGAGGATGCACCGGCGTCGAGCCGGGCTGGTCCGGGGCCTCATCGAGGGCGGCGACGTCTCGATGGTGTTCCAACCCATCGTCGACCTCCGCTCCCTCGCCATGGTGGGGGCGGAGGCCCTGGCCCGCTTCGGCGGGAACCCCCCCCGCCCGCCCAACCTGTGGTTCGAGGAGGCGGCCCTGGTCGGGATGCGAGTGGAGCTCGAGCTGGCCACGGCGCGGGCCGCGCTGCTGGGTCGCACCCGTCTGCCGGAGGGCGTCTGGCTCGCCGTGAACATCTCGCCGGCGACCGCCGTGTCGGGCGCCTTCCCGGCCCTCCTGGCGGAGGTGGCGCTCGATGGCGTGGTCTTCGAGATCAGCGAGCACGCCCGCGTGTCCGACTACGACGGGCTGAAGGGGGTGCTGGCGGGGGTCAGGTCCCGGGGGGCGCGGCTGGCCATCGACGACGCCGGGGCCGGGTTCGCCAGCCTCCAGCACATCCTTCGGCTGTCCCCGGACTTCATCAAGCTCGACATGGCCCTCGTCCGGGGGGTCGACTCCGACCCCGCCCGGCGGGCCCTGGCCTCCGCCCTGACCTCGTTCGGCAATGAGATCGGGGCCGTGCTGATCGCCGAGGGCATCGAGACCGCCGGCGAGCTCGACACCCTCCGGGGGCTCGGCATCCGGTTCGGCCAGGGCTACTACCTCGGCAGGCCCGCGCCCGAGCCGGTCGTTACGGTGCCGTAGAGGGTGCTGACCAGCCGCCCGGTCTCCTCGAACCCGATGGCGCGGTAGAGCCGGATGGGGTCCGGCCGGTCGGCCAGCAGGAACGTCGCGCCGGCGCCGGCGGCGGCCTCCCGGACGAGGCGCCGGACCACGGCCGAGGCCACCCCCCGGCGGCGGTGCTCGGGGAACGTGACGACGTCGTCGACGTAGGCGACCCCCTCGCGGACCTGCACCGCGCCCATGCCTGCCACGCGGCCGTCGCGGCGGGCGAGGAAGTAGCGGCGGCCCGCCGGGGCGAGCACCTCCCGGTTCCACCGCAGGAGCTGCTCGACCACGTTCTGGTCCGTGACGTCGAACTCCCGGTACGCTGAGCGCATCACGTCCCACAGCCGGGGATCGGCCGGGTCGGCCTCCTCCACACCTTCGCCGGCGGCCGGCGGGGGGCCGCGGAACTCCATGACCGTGTCGTGGGAGATCCGGTGGCCGGCGGCCCGGGCCTCCTCGACGAGTCGGGGCGCCCCCGCAGGGTCCAGCACGACGACGTGCAGGTGCCGGCTTCCCCCCTCTCGGAGGGCCGGCCGCAGCTCGTCCAGGACCTCGTCCAGCCCGAGGTCGGGGGCGGGGGCGGTGACCCGCGCGTAGTTCAGGTCGTAGATGTCCGGGAACCGTTCGTCGGTGACGACGGCGCCCCACCAGGTGGGCCGGACCCGGCGCAGGAGCGCGTCGGCGGCCGTGAAATATCGCTCGGCGACGGAGGACACTCGTAGAGATTCCCATGGGCGTGCGTTACCCTCCCGCCGTGATCACGTGCCGGCACTACGCGGAGGGCGTCCTCAAGGAGGAGGCCTTCGACCCCGCGCGGGTGAGCGACCTCATCCAGGAGGCCGGCGCCAGGGTGTGGCTGGACCTGGCCGACCCCACCGAGGAGGAGCTCACCCTCATCCAGGAGGAGTTCGGGCTGCACGAGCTGGCCATGGAGGACACCCGCGTCCGGGGCCAGCGCCCCAAGGTCGAGGTGTACGACGGCTATTTCTTCCTCGCGATGCACGCGCTGTCGCTCGATGCCGAGGACGAGCTGATCGACAGCGAGGTCCACGCGTTCGCCGGCCACCGGTTCCTGATCACGCTGCGGTACGACCCGGTGTTCGATATCTCCGAGGTCCTGCGGAGGTGGGACCGCCAGACGGAGCTGACGTACGAGGGCGGCGGGTTCCTGCTGTACGCGCTGATCGACGAGGTGGTCGACGACTACTTCAACGTGATCGAGCGGTACGAGGACGTGGGCGAGGACCTCGAGGACGAGGTATTCAAGGAGGACGTCGCGACCGACATCCAGGAGCGCATCTTCAAGCTGAAGCGCCGGGTGGTCGTGTTCCGCCGGCTGGTGATGCCGCTGCGGGAGGTGCTCGACCTGATGCAGGAGCAGCCGGGGTTCGTGACCGACCCGCTCCGGCCGTACTACCGCGACGTGGCAGACCACGTGATCCGGACGCTCGAGTTCGCGGACAACCTCCGGGATCTCGCGACGTCGGCGCTCGAGGCGCAGATCTCTCAGGTGTCGAACCGGCTGAACATAGTGATGAAGCGCCTGACGGCGTGGGCCTCGATCATCCTCGTCCCCACCCTGATTGCCGGGATCTACGGCATGAACTTCCTCAACATGCCGGAGCTGAAGTGGCGCTACGGGTACTACGCCGCGCTCGGGCTCATGGGCCTGACGATGCTCTTGCTGTACCGGATGTTCAAGAAGCGGGACTACTTCTGAGGTGTGCCGCGCGCTGGTGGTCGTGTGCTTCGCGCCCGACCGGGAGTCGCTCGCCGAGCTGAAGCGGGCCGCCGTCGGGCCCGACTGGGAGCTCACTCCCGGCGCGACCACGCCGCAGGAGGCCGTCGCGCAGATCGAAGAGCGGAGCGGCCACGTGCTGGTCGTGGAGGGCCCGGCCGATGAGGTGGTATCCCGGGTGCGCGAGGGGTGGCCGTGGATGCGGATCGTGGCCGTGGCCGGCGGACCGGTCGTGGGCGCGACCGTCGTCGTCGGTTCGCTGGGCGAGGTTCGCGACGCCGTCCGGGGGCTCCCCCGCCCCGCCGGCCCGGTCGGGTAGCGGCGGGCGCGTCAGTAGTCCGGGTCCGTCAGGGGCTCGGTCGTCATTCCGTGGGTGTGCGGCTCGCCGACCGAGAAGGTCGCTGGTGTGGCGATTCGACCGCGAATGTCCACGTCGTGCGGGCCGCGAGCCCCCCGCGAGTACCATTGGAGGCGTGGTCCGGAAGGTCATCCTCGCTGCCCCGCGCGGGTATTGCGCGGGCGTGGAACGGGCGGTCGAGACGGTCGAACAGGCCCTCGAGTCCCGCGGCGCGCCCGTGTACGTCCGCAAGCAGATCGTGCACAACCTGCACGTCGTGCGCGACCTCGAGCGGAAGGGCGCGGTGTTCGTCGACGAGGAGAGCGAGGTCCCCCAGGGTGCGCTGGTGGTGCTGTCGGCGCACGGCGTGGCGCCCGAGGTGTACGCGAACGCCTCCTCGCGGGGCCTGTCGGTGATCGACGCGACCTGTCCGCTCGTCACGAAGGTGCACCTCGAGGCGCGCCGGTTCGCCCGAGAGGGGCAGACGATCCTGCTCATCGGCCACGAGGGCCACGAGGAGGTCGTCGGCACCAGCGGGCAGGCTCCCGACCGCGTGATCCTGGTCGGTTCGCCGGAGGAGGCCCGCACGGTCGAGGTCCCCGACCCGTCGAACGTCGCGTACCTCACCCAGACCACGCTCTCCGTCGACGAGACCAACGAGATCATCGCAGTGTTGCGCGAGCGGTTCCCGGCGATCCAGGCCCCGCCCAAGGACGACATCTGCTACGCGACCCAGAACCGCCAGGATGCCGTGAAGGCCCTGGCCCGTGCGACCAACGTGGTGCTGGTGATCGGCTCGGTCAACTCCTCGAACTCCAACCGCCTGGCCGAGGTGGCCAAGGAGGCCGGCACCCCCGCGTTCCTGGTCGACGACGAGACCGAGGTCCGGCCCGAGTGGCTCGAGGGCGCGTCGGTGGTCGGCGTGACCAGCGGCGCCTCCGCCCCCGAGTGGCTGGTCGACCGGATGGTCGAGTTCCTCCGGGAGCAGGGAGCCACGGAGGTCGAGGAGCTCCGGTTGACCGACGAGAACGTCCGCTTCTCCCGTCCGGCCGGCCTCCGTCGTCTCGAGATGCTCTCGTAGGCCAGGTTCGGCGTTTCTTGCTGGCGCGGGTGGTTGCGCTCTCGCTGGGCGCGCTACCTCGGGGCCGGTGCTCTGCGGGGGGCGCTTCGCTCCATCGCCTCCACCTGCGCGTCGCTGTCGCGCCGCTCCGGCTCCGGCTCAGAGCCCCCGCTGCCGCACCGGCCCCGACGCGCGCCTCGTCACCGGGGTGCCGACTCACGCGTGCGGTAGTGGTAGCCGTATGCTGTTGTGAAGCCGGCGCGGTCGTACAGCCGGTGGGGTGCGGCGTTATCGCGTTCGACTTGTAGGTACGCGCGTGTCGCCCCCTGTTGGATTCCCCATTTGGCCAGCGTTTCAGGATCGACGTGGCGGCGCCCCGGCGTCTCGCGTCGGGGAGCGTGGCCATGGAGAGGATGCCGAGCCAGGTGCGCTCGGCGACTGCCATGCCGACTGCCGCGGGCTGGTCGTGGTGCAGTGCGACGGCGTACAGGGCGGGAGGGCCGATCCGGTCGAGGATGGTCTCGCGAAATCTCGCGACGTCACCGCGCGGAATCACTGCCAGGAGCGTCGAGAGCCAGCGTTCGTCGGGGCGACCGGCTGCTACGACAGTCGATCCGGGCACGAGGCCCCGATCGACCACTTCGGCGAGGTTGGCGACATGGATGTCGGCGGAGGCCTCGATCTCGAAGCCGCGGGCGGCCAGGACGTCGTCGAGCGCGGGGGGGGGCTCGGCCGCCGGCGATACCTGGTACCGCACGGAGAGGCCGCGCCGGCCGTAGAAGGTCTCCACGACCGCCAGCTTCTCCTCCAGCGGCACCCCACCGGACCCTCCGTTCGGCAGCACCGAGTTCGACCGCCGAGCGTCCACCGCCGGCGTCGCCCGCAGTCGCCACCCGTCAACGACCTGCACCACCGAAGCCGGCCACGCGTTCGCCGCAACCTCCTCGACGACCCGCGCCGTCGCGACCACGTCCAATCCGGACACCCCGGCGAGCCTATCTCGCAACCCCCTCCCGCCATCGTCTCGGCACCCACCGCACCCTCGCAATCCCTCCGCAGGTGAGTCCGGTGAGGAGCCGCGGCACACGGGCGCTCTCCGAGCCGCGCGAGGAATTCGCCTACACGCCCTTGTAGTTCACGACCTGTCTGAGCTCGTGCTCGATCTCGACCAGGTCGGCCTGGTCGCGCATGACCTGCTCGATGTCCTTGTAAGCGCCCGGAGCCTCGTCGATGAGACGTTCGGCGCTGGCGTGGAGCCACACCCGGCCCTCCATCGCTCGGCTCAGATCGTCCGCCGTGATCTGCTTGCGCGCGGAGCGCCGGGACAGCCTCCGGCCCGCGCCGTGCGCGCACGAGTTGTACGAGAGCGGGTTGCCGAGCCCCCGGACGATGAACGTCTTCGCGCCCATCGACCCGGGGATCACGCCGCGGTCGCCGCGCTCGGCCCGGACGGCGCCCTTTCGCGTGATCCACAGATCACGGCCGTCGTGGCGTTCGCGCACGGCGAAGTTGTGGTGGGAATTCAGGCGGTCCACCTCGCGGCCGCGGCCGGCCAGCGCGAGCAGTTCCTCGACCGCAGCGTCCATCATCGCCGCGCGGTTGGCCAGCGCGTACGCCTGGCTCCACAGCATCGCCCGGATGTACTCCTCGAACTCCGGCGTCCCTTCCAGGAAGTACGCGAGATCGGGGTCCTCGAGCGGGGTCCCCTCGGCCTTCGCCAGCTTCCGGGCCTTCTCGATGTGTTTCGTCGCGAGCTGGTTTCCGATGCCGCGGGAGCCCGAGTGCAGGACGACCCAGACCATCCCGGCCTCGTCGAGGCATACCTCGAAGAAGTGGTTGCCCGAGCCCAGCGTGCCGAACTGCACCAGCACCTTCCGTTCCTGCTTGGAGGACAGCGCGACCGGGCAGGGGTTGGCGGCGAACCACCGGTCGGCGGCCGGCGACACCCGCTCGTGCCACCTGCCGAGCCCCGCAGGCATGACCTCGGACAGGCGCGCGAGGTACCGCTCCAGGTCGTCCGGGAGCTCCGACTCGTCGAGCGACGTCTGTACCGCGATCATCCCGCACCCGATGTCGACGCCCACCGCCGAGGGGATCACCGCGCCCTCGGTCGGGATCACGGAACCGACGGTCGCCCCGATCCCCAGATGCGCGTCCGGCATGAGCGCGACGTGGGTGGGGACGATCGGCAGCCGTGCCGCCTTCCGGGCCTGCTCGATCGTCACGTCGTCGAGCACCGACGCCCACGCCAGCAGCTTGTCGTCCAGCCGGACCGGCATGTCGGCCACGAGGTGAACCTACCCGACGCCGGCCGTGGGGCTCCTCGGGGAGTGACGCGCCGGGATGGTACTGGCCGGGGAGGCTACTGCCCGGTGAAGGCCCGGGCCGGCGCCGTGGCGAGCGCGGTGAACTCGGCCGCGCCCTCCTCCGGGCCCACGGAGATCACTCGGTCGCCGCCCTGCAGCTCGAACCGTGCCCTGGGCCGGTACACCCACCGGCGACCGCGTTGGACGGCCAGCACGAACATGCCGGTCTCGGTCTCGACGGCGAGTTCCTTCAAGGTCCTGCCGTCGGCGGGCGATCCCGGCTCCACCACGACCTCGCTGGCGATCTCCTCGGTCTCCTCGAGGGCCATGGCGATGACGGGGTGGAGCTCCTCGCCGTGCTCGACCATCCATGTCATGTCGCGCGCGGCGTCGAAGATCGTCTCGCTGGCGTATCCCAGGCGGAGCAGCCCACGGAGCTCGTCGGGCCTCCGGGCCTCCGGTGCCGCGCGCAGCACCCACGACTCCAGCTCGTCGTGCAGGGTGTCGCTCCGCACCTCGAGCGTCGCCACCTCCGCCGCCAGCGCCGGGTCGTTGAACAGCAGCGAGGAGTAGGCGAGCCCCACGGCCACCTCGGCCGAGTTCTTCATCTCGATGAGGATGTCGACCGCGCGATCCAACTCGGTGAGCGCCGGCGTCTCACGTTCCGGCGCCACCGGGAGCGGCGGCGCGCCGACGATCTCGCGGAGCAGGTTCGTGGCCTCCTCCGGCCCCTGGAACATCAGGACGTCGCCTTCGGAGATGACCGTGTCCGGGCCGGGGTCGAACTCCCAGTCCGCGCCCCGGCGGACGGCCAGGAGCCACACTCCGATCTCGCTCGGCAGCATGAGCTCGCGGAGGGGCCGGCCGACGGCCTCGGCCCCCTCCCGGACCTTCACCCGTCCGGTCACCTCGTCGGCGTGGCGGAGGTCGGGCCGGAGCTCGTCGGGGATCCCCAGCCTGGCCTGGACGACCCGCGCGATGTCCGACGCCGCGTCGCCGATCTTCTCGATGGCCCCGGCGATGTGGAGGACGCCGGCCATGGCCTCGGCGTCCTCCGGCGACCTGGCGGCCAGCATGGCCACCTCCCGCAGGCGGCGGAGGTAGCCGTCCATGCGTTCCTCGAGCTCCTCGACCTCCTCGGCCAGGTCCTCCTCGTTGAAGAAGACGGCCGCGTAGGCCAAGTCCACCATGAGCTCGGAGGCGTCCTTGGCCTCGACGAGCAGCTCCTTGACGTTGCGCGGCTCCCGGTCCCGGTCATCCACCGACGTTCACCCCGAATGCGGCCAGGACGAGGAGGAACACGACGATCCCGGCGAGGTCCATGACGCTCGTGATGATGGGCACGGAGTGGTTGTCGGGATCGAGCCCGAAGCGGGACGTGAGGATGGCGATGTAATAGGAGAACACGATCGCGATCACCGTGGCCAGCAGGCCGGCGGACAGCGTACCCCACAGCATCACGCCGGCGCCCGGGTACGCCTTCCCCGCGACCACGCTGAACGCGAGTCCGAGGGCTCCGGTCAGTGTGAACACCACGACGCTGAAGCCCATGGTCAGGCCGCCGTCGAGGAGCGCGGCGCTCTCGGGGAAGCCCCGGGGCGAGACCAGGCCGAGTTGGAGCTTGGAAGAGAGTCGCGAGGCCAGGATGCCGCCCAGCGAGCCGGCGCCGGCCACGAACGGCGGCACCAGGACCAGCAGGCCCGGGAACGCGACGAACCGGTCCAATCTGGACTCGACCACCGTGCCGGCCAGGATGTCGAGCAGCGGAGTGAGCAACACGACCAGCGTCATCTCCAGCAGGATCCGGCGGGCCAACCGGAGCTCGGTCAGCGCTCCGCGGATCACGGCGTAGATCCCGAGCAGGATGCAGAGCACGGCGAGGATCGTGGAGGGCGTCCGGAACCGCACCAGGAGGGAGGCCACGTAGATCATCGGCACGGTGACCATGTCCGCCACCGCGGTGACGATCGGCGTGGACACCGCGTCGAGGTCGTAGCCCCGCCGGTAGCACAGCACGGCCAGGCCCACGGTCAGGACGAGGACGATCGCCGAATCGGCGATGCCGCCCACCACCGAGATGGTGACGAGGTCGAGGAGCCGGATCGACTTCAGGCCGAAGGCGATGGCGGAGACCTTCGCCAGGACCGCGAGGTACAGCGACGACGACACCACCAGCACGATCGAAACGAAGACGTTCTGGTACAGGACGCCGGTGCGGGCCATGGTGACCTCGAAGATGCCCGCGTGCGTACTGGTCGCCAGGCGGGCGCCCACCGCCCCGAAGATCGTTCCCCGCATGCTGAGCACGGCGGGGATGAGGATGATCAGGCCTGGGAGCTTCGCCAGGGTCCCGGTGATCGATCCGAGCGTGATGCCGGCGACGAAGGCGGCGACGGTGCCCAGCACGAGGGCGGCGACCCCCTGGCGGAGCGTTCGCTGCTCGGCCCGGAAGTAGCGCCAGATGCTCCGGACGCGGCGTCGCGGGGCGAAGGCCATAAGGGCACGCTCATCGGTCGCCTCACCGATCGGCTGGGAGGGCGCGGGGCCCCGGGAAGTATGCGCCGCAAGGACGGACGGGACAACTGCGCGGGCCGGGTAGACTCGATCGCCGATGTACTTCGAGGTCCTGATCTACCTGGTCGTCCCGGCCCTGCTGATGTTCGGCGCCGGCTACTGGGCGGGGCGGCACACGCGAAGCCACCGGGTGGACGAGTAGGCCGGTGATCGAGTTCACCGACTGGGCGCTCGACATCCTGCGCCGGTCCCACGAGGCCGCGCGGCGGTTCAACCCCGACGCCACGGTGCGGGTGTTCCGGGCCGGCGGCGGGGTGCGCTTCGCGCTGACCGACCGCCCCGAGCCGGGGGACCGAACCGTCGACGAGCACGGGTTCGTGCTGCTCGTCGAGGAGGGAATCGAGGGCCTGATCGACGTCGTCGAGCCCCACGACCAGCTCGTCCTCCGGTCGCTCGGGAGCGCCCCCCACCCGCGGGGCGACCACCACTAGGGGTCAATAGCCGCCGTCGACCACCGAGGCGGCCTCGATCCGGTGGGCGAGCGCGAAGTCCTTGCCGGTGATCGCGTCCTGGTCCCAGGTGTGCAGGGCCACCCGCACCCGATTGTAGTGGTTCTCGAGGTCGGGATGGTGGTTCAGCTCGTCGGCGGCCTCGGCCAGGCGGTCGATGAACGCGATGGCTTCGAGGAACGTCGGGAACTTGTACTGCTTGAAGATCTCGCCCCGTTCGTGGCGCCATCCGGGGAGGTCCTTCAGCGCCTCGCGGATCTCGTCGTCGGAGAGCCCGGTCATGTCGGTCAGCCTAATCGCCGGAGAGGGCGGCGATCTCGGCCACCGTGCGCTCGAGCTCGCCGACCATCGGACTGGCGAACCGGCCACGCACAGCCTCGAGCACGGCGCGGTAGTAGCCGATCTGGTCCCCGGCGGACTTCGTCGTGAACCGGTCCCACAGGCCGGGTCCCTCGGAGCGGAGGTCGCGGAGCATGGCTCCGGCGTTGTGCAGCTTGTCGGCGACGGAGACCCGCACGACGTGCTCGGGCTCGGTCCGGAGCCGCTCGACGTAGGCGCGCTTGCGTTCGGCCCATGGGGCCTTCCGTTCGCCGGGGCCGGAGAAGGAGTCGCTGCAGCCCTCCACGATCTCGGCGACCTGGGCGCCGAAGCGGGCGCGCACGTCGTCGACGCGGCCTTGGCCGCCGGCGTCCTCCGCCGCGTCGTGCAGCAGTGCGCCGATGGCCTGGTCCTCGTCACCGCCGTCCTCGAGCACCAGCGCGGCGACGGCCAGCAGGTGCGCAGCGTAGGGCACGGAGGTCTGCTTTCTCGTCTGGCCGGCGTGGACGTGCAGCGCGTAGATCAGCGCGTCCTCGAACCTGGGCCCGAGCGGGGTCTCCGTCGTCACGTGGGCCAGCCTCTCAGGTCTCGCCGCCCTGGTGGTATCGCCAGAACTGGGGCACCGCGACGCCGAGCACCACGACGCCGACGACGCAGGCGAGGCCTCCCGTCAAGACCGAGACGAACGGGGTGAACGCGCTGGCCACGATCCCCGATTCGAAGTCGCCCAGCCGGGGCCCTCCCGTCACCACCAGGATGTGGATCGCGGAGAGGCGGCCTCGGAGCCGCTCCGGCACCGACAGCTGAAGGATCGAGCCCCGGAAGACCGCCGAGATGACGTCGGCTCCCCCGGCGAGCGCCAGGAAGACCAGCGCGAGGAGCAGGTTCCCCCGGGCGAGACCGAAGCCGACGATGCATGCCCCCCAGATGCCCACGGCGACCAGCACCGCCCGGCCCTGGTGGCGGACGCGGCCGACCCACCCGGCCGTGAGCGCGCCGGTCAGCGCGCCTACGGCGAGCGCCGACAGTAGGGCCCCGATGATCTCGGGGCCCCCGTGGAACTGTGTCACCGCGAGCACCGGGAACAGCGCCCGGGGCATCCCGAAGATCATCGCGACGAGATCCACCGTGAACGTCGACTGGAGCACGGGCCGGCCCTTCAGGTAGCCGAACCCTTGCGCAATCGCGGCCAGGCCCGTGACCTCCTGGGATTCCGCCGTGGGGGGCATGGGCCGCATCAGCACAGCCGCCGCGATCGTCGAGCCGTAGGTGGCCACGTCGATCCCGTAGGCCCACGGCACGCCGGCCCAGCCGATGACGATGCCGCCCAGCGCCGGTCCGGCGATCATCGTCGAGTTCCACATGACCTGGTTCAGGGCGAGCGCGGTGGGGAGCATGTCCCGCGGCACCAGGCGGGGGGTCATGGCGGAGCGGGTCGGCGACGCGATGCCGGAGATCCCCGCGGACAGCCCCGCCCCCAGGTAGATGATCCACACGGGCGGGCGGTCGGAGAGCGAGTTCACCAGCAGCAGCGTGGAGGCCCCGGCGAACGCGACCTGCGTCACCAGCAGGAGTCGGCGCCGGTCGACCCGGTCCACGATCGACCCGCCTCCCACCGTCGCGATCACGAGGAAGACCAGCTCGACGAGCCCGGTCAGCCCGACGGCCGCCGCCGAGTGGGTCAGGGCGAACACCTGGAAGAGCACGGCCACCCGGGTCATCTGGTGGCCGGTCTCGGAGACCAGCTCGCCGGACCACAGCAGGCGGAAGTCGCGATGCCGGCGGAGCGGCGTGACGTCCACGGCCAGCCCGCGCAGGGTCCGAGCCAGCCGCGTTGCCCGGGTGGGGGAAGGTTCCGTCACCGGATCGGCCCGGTCGGCGGCCGCGAACGAACCGGCCTCCGGCGGGAACGAACCCGCGACGGGCGGCTCGGGCCCGTCCTCGGGCGGCTCGGGCGCGTCGTCGGACACCGGTCGCGTCACGGAGGCCGAGCGTAGCAGTAGGTCGCTAGGCGGAGGCCGCCGCGACCGCCTTGTCGAGGACGTCCAGCCCCTCTTCGAACAACGGCTCGTCGATCGTGAGCGGCGGCAGGAGCCGGACCACGTTGTCGTACGTGCCGGCCTTCAGGACGATCACGCCCTCCCGGTAGCACTCCTCGACGATCCGGGAGGCGATGCCCTTCGCGGGCGCCTTGGCGACCCGGTCCTCGACGAGCTCGATGGCCATCATCGCGCCCCGGCCCCGGACGTCGCCGATCGCGTCGTGGCGCTCGGCCATCTCGCGCAGCCGGGCCTCGGCGATCTCGCCCAGACGGGCGGCCCGGTCCACCAGGCCCTCGCGCTCCACCTGGTCCAGCACGGCCAGGGCGGCCGCACACGCGATGGGATTCCCACCGAAGGTCCCGCCCAGGCCGCCGACCTGGACGTGGTCCATCAGCTCGGCCCGGCCCGTGACGGCGCCGATGGGCAGGCCCCCGCCCAGCGACTTCGCCATGGTGACGAGGTCCGGGACCACGCCCTCGTGCTCGATGCCGAACATGCGCCCGGTGCGGGCGATACCGGTCTGGACCTCGTCCGTGACGAACACGATGCCGTGCCGGCGGCAGAACTCCGCAAGGGCGGGGAGGAACCCGCTGCCGGGAACGACGAAACCGCCCTCGCCGAGGATCGGCTCGACCACCAGGCAGGCCACGTTCGTCGGGCCGACGTGCCGCTCGATCTCCTCGATGGCCGAGGCCGCGCACGCCTCGCCGCACCGCTCGGCGGTCGCGCCGGCGGGGCATCGGTACGGGTACGCGAAGGGGAGCCGGTACACCTCCGGCGCGAAGGGCCCGAATCCTTGCTTGTAGGGGGAGACCTTCGCGGTGAGGGTCATCGCCAGCAGGGTGCGCCCGTGGAAGGCGTGGCCGAACGCCACGACGGCGGATCGGCCGGTGGCGTGCCGGGCGATCTTCACGGCGTTCTCCACCGCCTCGGCGCCCGAGTTCACCAGCACGGTGCGCTTCTCGTGCTCGCCGGGCGTGAGCGCGTTCAGCCGCTCCGCCAGCTCGACGTAGGGCTCGTTCAGCGTCACGTGGAAGCACGTGTGGGTGTACCGCTCGGCCTGCCGGGCCACCGCCTCCACGACCGCGGGCGAGGCGTTGCCCACGTTGAGCACGGCGAGGCCCGCGCCGAGGTCGATCAGCCGGTTCCCGTCGACGTCCTCGACGATCGCCCCGGACGCCGAACGGGTGAACACGGGCACGGTGTTGAACACGGCCGCGGGCACGGCGGCGTCGCGGCGGGCCATCATCTCGCGCGAGCGGGGGCCGGGGATCTCGGTGACGAGTCGCCGGTGCTGCTCCATCGAGGCGAGTGTGGCGGGAGCTCCACGAGGCGTCAGGACGGCGCCGCCCCAAATCCCCGAACGCGTTTGTACGCTCCGTCCACCGGCCCCCGGAGAGTCGGTCCGGGCCCGGCCCACCACTTCCCTTCTTTTTGTACGACCCGTACAATCGCGTTCGTGCCGCTCACGGTCGGGGACATCCTCAGGATCGAGGGCCTGTCGCTCAGCCTCGTCGCGGGCAAGCGCGGGCTGGCGAACGACGTCCGCTGGGCCCACGTGAGCGAGCTGGAGGATCCCTCGGCCTGGCTGAAGGGCGGCGAGCTGCTGCTCACGACCGGGATGGGGATCGGGAAGACGCCCGCCCGCCAGCGGGCGTTCGTGCGGAAGCTCGTCGAGGCCGAGCTGGCGGGGCTGGGGTTCGGGCTCGGATTCTCCCACGCCAAGGTCCCGAAGGCGCTGGTCGACGCGGCCGAGGCTGAGGGGTTCCCGGTGTTCTCGGTGCCCTACGAGGTGCCGTTCATCGCCATCACGGAGGCCGTGTTCACCAGGGTGGCCGCCGAGCAGTACGAGTTGCTCCAGCGGGCGTCGGAGGCGCAGAACGCCATGACCCGCGCCGTGCTCGAGGAGCGGGGCGTCGAGGGGATCGCCGAGGAGCTGGCGTCGGCGATCCACGGCTGGGCCCTGCTGATCGACCTGCACGGGCGGCCCCTCGCGGCGACGTCGCGGGCCGCCCGGCAACGGACGGAACGGATCTGGCAGGAGCTCCGTCAGTCGCGTCCGGAGGGCAGCGGGTTCAGCCTCACGTTGATGGACCACGGCCACCACGTGTGGATCCAGCCGGTCAGTCCGCAGGGGCGGGTGGAGGCCTTCCTCGCGGTGGGCAAGCCCCAGGGACTGGCCCAGGTCGACCGGGCGATGGCGTCGCGCGCTCTGGCGCTGTTCGCGATCGAGACCGGGAAGTCCCGGGCGGTGGCCGATGCCGAGCGGCGGATGCGCGGGGACTTCTTCGAATCCCTCGTCTCTGGCCGGTTGACGGTGCAGGAGGCGACCAAGGGCCTGGGCCGGTTCGGGCTGAAGGGCGAGACGCGGGTTGTCTCGGTCGAGGGCGGCCCGTCCGAGCACCTCGCGCGCGCGGCCGAGGACGCGCTGTCGCGCCTCGAGGGCGGCTTCCTCATCTCGCAGCACGCGGGGGGTGTCCACGCGCTGGTCCCCGACGGGGCGACGACGGAGCTCGACCGGATCCGCAAGGAGCTCGAGTCCCGGGTGGGGCAGCAGGTGCGCGTGGGCGCCGGCAGCACGGTCGGGCCGACCGACGTCGCCCGGTCGTTGCGGGAGGCCCGCTACGCGCTGCAGGTGTGCCGGCTGGAGAAGTGGGAGTCGGCCGGGTTCGAGGACCTGGGGACGTACCGGCTGCTGCTGTCGATGGTCGAGGGCGACGCGCTCCGCGCCTACGCGGACTCCCTGCTGGCGCCGCTCGACGCGTACGACGGGGGGCACGGCGGCGAGCTCCTGCAGTCGCTGCGCGCGTTCCTGGAGCACAACGCCCGGTGGGAGACGGCGGCGGCGGAGCTGTACGTCCACCGCCACACGCTCCGGTACCGCATCCGGAAGATCGAGGAGCTCACCGGCCGCGACCTGTCGAACTCCTTCGACCGCATGGAGTTCTGGCTCGCGCTCCGGGCCCGCGAGCTGATGGCCACCCAGGTCGACGGGTAGCCGCCCGCGTTCAGAACGTCACGAACAGACTCCAGCTCATGAGCGATCCCGTGTCGTTGGGGGTGTCGTCCACGATGGTCAGCTCCCACGTCCCCGACGCCTCCTCCGTGTCGAAGACGCTCAACAGGGCGGTGCCCTGGGGTTGAAGGTGCCCGTGATCGCTCCGTCCAACTTCGGGTTCGAGGCCGAGCCGATATCGAGCCCCGCCTCGTCGTTGAGGCGGATGAGGAAGCCCTCGTTGGTGCCGCCGACGTCGCCGAACAGGAGGAGCGTCGTCCCGGTGCGCACGTGCGTCAGCGTCACTTCGAGGTCTCCGTCGAAGCTGTGGGCGATGCCCAGGAACACGTCGAGGTCCCGGATGATCCCCGCGGATCGAGGGACCCGAATCGTGGACGTGACGGTGCCCCCGTCCGGAATGGGCGCCGGCAAACCCGTGTACGGGAACACGCCGCTCCGGACCTTGCCGAAGGCCACGAACGCGCCGGCCGTCACCGAGCCGGGGAACGCGACGAACTGATCCTCCCGTGGGTTGCCGGAGATGAAGGAGCCCGCGTCGATGTTGTCGTCGTAGATCTTGAGCTGTCGGCTCCCGGCCCCGGTGCCGGGCTCGGTCAGGACCTCGGTGAGGGAGCCGCTGCCGTCCGTGTCGCCCTGGGCGATCCGGACGCCGCCTTCGTACGCGGAGCCGTAGGCGAAGAAGGACTCGAACTCGGGGTTGTTCCCGACGAGCCCATCGTTGCCGCCTGCGCCGATGGTGGTGTCGGTGAGGATCTGGACCTTCTTCGCGCCGGAGGCCGGCGCCACCGCAAGCTCGTCGCCGTTGGTGCCCGCGTTCTGGATCTTCCCTTCCGCCACGTACACGCCGCCGGCGAACCCGGAGCCATAGGGGAAGAACGGAACGGATCACGACCTTGGGAGCGGCTCCCTTGTTGGCCGTCGCGACGAGACGCCGCTGGCGCTGACCGACCCGGGCACGACGAACCCCGCATCGTCGCGGACCTCGCTGCCCTTCTCCGCAGACCGCGTCGCAGCTCGTGCCGAGACCGGCACGAGCAGGACGACGACGAGCAAGAGCACGAAACGGCGCATGCGTCCTCGCCGCCCGTAGCGGGGAGGCCAACGCCAAGCTCATGTCGCGCAGCAAGCGACCGTCAAGTCCGTGACCGGACAATTGGTTGTCCCATCCGTACAGGCGTCGGGGTCGCATTGGGCGGGGCGGCCGTTCGCCGTCGGCGCCGGACGGGCGGATACTCGGTTGGGCAGTCCATCCAGGAGGAAGAGACATGGCTACCACAGTCAAGCGGCACCGGATGTTCGTCGGCGGCGAGTGGGTCGATGCCTCGTCGGGCGAGTCGCAGGCAATCGTCACGACTCCACGCCCTCCGAGCGCCAGCGGGCGCTGCTCAAGCTGGCCGACCTGATCGAGGAGCACGGCGAGGAGCTCGGCCGGATCGAGTCCGAGAACGTGGGGAAGGTGTACTCCCTGACGATGTCCGAGGAGATCCCGGTCATCGCCGACAACTTCCGGTTCTTCGCTGGGGGCGCCCGGGTGCTCGAGGGGCGGGCGGCGGGCGAGTACGTGCGGGGGTTCACCTCGTTCATCCGGCGGGAACCGATCGGCGTGGCCGGGCTGATCGCGCCGTGGAACTACCCGCTGTTCATGGCGGCGTGGAAGATCGGCCCGGCGCTGGCCGCGGGGAACGCGGTCGTGATCAAGCCGTCGGAGTGGACCCCGCTCACGCTGCTCCGCCTGGCCGAGCTCGCGGCGGAGGCGGAGGTGTTCCCGCCGGGGGTGTTCAACGTCGTGACCGGCGACGGCGAGCCGGCCGGCGACGCGATCGTCCGGCATCCGGACGTCGGCATCGTCTCGCTGACGGGTGACGTCGACACCGGCAAGCTGATCTCGCGCAACGCGGCGGACACGCTGAAGCGGGTCCACCTCGAGCTGGGGGGCAAGGCGCCGGTGGTCGTGTTCGACGACGCCGACCTGTCGAGCGCGGTCGAGTGGATCAAGACGGCCGGGTACTTCAACTCGGGGCAGGACTGCACGGCGGCGGCCAGGGTGCTGGCGGGGCCGGGGATCTACGAACACCTGCTCGGCGACCTGGTGCCGGCGGTCGAGTCGCTGGCGGTCGGGGACATCTTCCAGGAGGGCACGGAGATGGGCTCGCTCGTGTCGGGCGAGCAGCTGGAGCGGGTGACCGGGTTCGTCGACCGGGCCCGGGAGGGTGGCGCGAAGGTCCTCACCGGCGGGGAGCGCATCGACGGCGACGGGTCGTGGTACCGGCCGACCGTGATCAGCGACGTCGGCCAGGACGACGAGATCGTCCAGCGGGAGGTGTTCGGCCCGGTGGTGACGGTGCAGCGGTACGACGACGAGGACCAGGCGCTGGCCTGGGCGAACGGCGTCGACTACGGGCTGGCCGCGTCGGTGTGGACGCGTGACGTCGGCCGGGCGCTGCGCATGTCGCGCAAGCTGCAGTTCGGAACGGTGTGGATCAACACGCACATCCCGCTGACCCCAGAGATGCCGCACGGTGGGTACAAACAGAGTGGGCATGGCAAGGACATGTCGATCTACTCGATCGAGGAATACACGAACGTCAAGCACGTGATGGCGTCGCTCGACTGACCGGGAACACGTGTTCGCCAACCACAATGGCGAGAACGAGGGTCGTCTTTCGATCACCCGCCGTGGCGCCGATCCATCCCTCATTCGGGGCTCCGAGGCGTCGACGGCGGAAATGCCGTCACGTTCCTTCGCGATCGGGGACTACCGCCCAGGAACAAGTTCGACCGGCGGGCCCCGTTCCGCTGAATCAGCAGCCACCCCAGTTCGAGGAGCGCCCCATGAACCGACCGACGCGCCGCTCGACCGTATCGTTGCTCGTCGCCGCCATGCTGGCGTCGGCGTAGCTCGTCGCCGTAGCGCCGGTCGCCTCGGCGGCGACGTTCACCGTCAACTCGGCCGCCGACACGACCGACGGCACGTGCAACGCCGCGAACTGCACCCTGCGCGAGGCGATCACCGCGGCGAACGCCACCGTGGCGAAGGACACGATCTCGTTTGCGCTCGGGAGCGGCACGCCCTCGATTCCCGCCGGATTCAGCTCAGGGACGGCCCTCCCGCCCCTCACCCACCCCGTCGTCATCGACGGCAGCTCCGGGGGCGCTACGCGGGTCGAGCTGAATGGCAACGACGCGGGAGCGAACGCCAACGGGCTCACGCTCTCCGGCGGGAGCAGCACGATCTCCGACCTCGTCATCAACCGGTTCACCGGGGACGGCATCAGGATCGACACGTCCGGGGGCAACCGGGTCCAGGGCAACCGCATCGGCACGGAGGTGACTGGAGGGGCCACGGTCCCGAACTCCCGGTCGGGCGTCCTCGTCAGTGGCGGGCTGTCGAACGTCGTCGGCGGGACCGTTGCCGGCGCGCGCAACCTGATCTCCGGCAACGCTGAGCACGGCCTGTCGATCGTGGACCGTTCTCGGGGGTGACGACCGCCGGGAACCTCGTGCAGGGCAACCTGATCGGCACCGATGCGACCGGGACCGCCGACCTGGGCATCGAGGGCGACGGGGTCCACTTCGCGGGCATTCCCGTGAACAACACGGTCGGCGGGACCACCGCGGCCTCCCGGAATGTGATCTCGGGCAACGGCGGCGACGGCGTCCGCCTCCAGATCACCACGATCGACAACCACAACGTGATCTCCGGCAACTTCATCGGAACCGACGTCACCGGCTCGGCGGCACTGCCCAACGACGAAAACGGAGTGCACATCGACGGCGGACGCAAGAACGTCATCGGCGGCGCGACGGCCGGCGCGGGGAACGTGATCTCCGGCAACGGCGGCGACGGGGTGCTCATCGACAACACGTTCGGCGGATCCGAGGAGGCCCGCGGCAACGTGATCCAGGGGAACCTCATCGGGACGAACGCGGCCGGGACCGCCGGCCTCGGCAACTCGATCGGGATCCACGTCGATGCCCAGCCCGACACCGTCATCGGCGGTACCGGCGTCGGCGCCCGGAACGTGGTCTCAGGGAACGCGATCGGTATCCTCCTGCGGTTCGGGACCGGCGCGGTCATCCAGGGCAACTTCGTGGGCACGGACGTCACCGGGAAGTCCGCGGTCGCGAACCAGGCCGACGGCATCGCGGTGACCGACGGGTTCCGGGTCACGGTGGGCGGGACCAGGAGGGGAGCCGGCAACGTCGTCGCCTCGAACGGCCGGTCGATCGTCAAGGGGAACGGCGTCCTGGTGAAGAACTCTGTGGGCGTCACCGTGCCGGGCAACTCGACCCTCGGGAACACCCTGCTGGGGATCGACCTCGGCGACAACGGGGTCACGCGGAACGACCCGGGCGACCTGGATTCGAGCGTCAACGAACTGCAGAACTTCCCGATCGTCAGGACGGCGGCCTCGAACGGCTCGGTCACCCACGTGACGGGCAAGCTGAGCAGCCAGCCGTCGGTGAACTACCTGGTCGAGTTCTTCTCGAGTCCCTTGTGCGACCCCAGCGGCAACGGTGAGGGGAAGGTGTTCCTGGGCCGGACGACGGTCACGACCGGCCAGGCGGGCGCGGGCTCCTTCAACGTCGTGTTCCACGTGGGCACGAAGGTCGGCAACGTGGTCACGGCGACCGCGACCACACCGGGCGGCAGCACCTCGGAGCTCTCGAAATGCCGGAAGGTGGTGAGCGGGGCATAGCGGCAGGCGGCCGCCAGCCCCCCGAAACCCAGGGACCCGATGTGCTACGCGGGCCGCGCGACTTCCGCTCCGCGCCGGTCCATGAGGTCCATGAACGCCTCCGCGTCGCGGACCGCGGCGCCGCCCTGGTCGTTGTTGAAGTAGACCCACACGTCGTTGGCCGCCAGCTCGGCGATCCGGTCGGCCCATCGCCGCAGCTTGTCCCTCGCGTAGTCGGATCCCAGCCGGCCGTGGCCGCCCTGGTGGAACCGCACGTAGCTCCAGCCGCCGGTCACCACGTTCGGCACGCGCCAGCCGGGCCGGTCGGGCATGACCCACGCGGCGCCGGCCCGATCGAGGCACTCGTACACGGCGGGCGCCTCCCACGACCGGTCGCGGAACTCGAACGCGGCCCGGATCCCCGAGGGGAGCCCGTGCAGGAACTGCTCCAGCAGCTCGACGTCGGCCCGGAACCGGGGAGGGAGCTGGAACAGCACCGGCCCGAGCTTGCCGCGGAGCACCCGGGCCCGCGACCAGAACAGCTCGACCGGGTCCCGGGCCTCCCGCAGCCGGCGGATGTGCGTGATGTACCGGCTGGCCTTCACGGTCACGACGAAGCCGTCCGGGGTCTCGTCGCGCCATCGCTCGAAGGAGGACTCCTCCGGCAGCCGGTAGAACGAGTTGTTCACCTCGACCGTGGGGAAGCGCGTCGCGAAGAACCGCAACCACTCCCGCTGCGGCAGCTGCTCCGGGTAGAACGTCCCCCGCCAGTCCCGGTACTGCCACCCGCTGGTCCCGACGTGGATCACGCCTGGATTCGTGCCCGGGACGCACTCCCGGAAACGGCGCCAGTCAGGCCGCCAGCGCCCGTTCCAGGAACTCGCCGACGATCCTCGCGGCCTCGCGCTCGCGCTTCCACAGGAAGTGGTCGGTGTCCGGGACGATCGCGACCTCGCCGCGGGGGAGCCGCCTGGCCAGGCGCTTCAGGTCCGGCACCGGCGAGAACTGGTCGGCCTCGCCGGACAGGAACAGCACGGGCCAGTCGAACGCGGCGAGCGTCTCGCGGTCCGGCGGGTCGGGGAGCCCCAGCGGGTCGTTCACCGGGAACCCCACCAGCGCCAGCGCCGCGACCCGGTCGTCGCCGACCGCCTCACGGAGGGCGACGTTGGCCCCGAACGACCACCCCGCGAGGACGGTGGGGCCATCCGCCTCCTGACGGACGCGGTCGATCGCCGCGCGCACGTCCTGCAGCTCGGCGATGCCGTGCCCGTGCTCGCCGGACGACCCCATCACGCCGCGGAAGTTGAACGAGAGCACCATCAGTCCCCGTCCGGCGAGGTCGTTGCGGATGTTCCACAGCAGCGGGTGGTCCTTGCTGCCGCCGTGCTGCGGGTGGGGGTGACAGATCACCGCGGTGCCCCGGGGCTCGCCCTCGGGCCTGCGGAGCTCGCCCTCCAGGGAGCAGCCGTCCGCGGTCTCGAATCGCAGCACGCGTGGGACCATGGCAGACGGCATGGCGGAGCGGCAACGGATCGGCGTGGCCCTGCGGGACCCGCTGCCTTGGCGCGACCTGGTCATGGTCGTCGAGACGGCCGAGGAGACCGGGTTCGAGGCGGCGTTCTTCCCCGAGATCCCCGGCGGGCGCGACACGCTGGCCGCGATCACGGGCCTCGGGGCGCACTCGTCGTCCCTGCGCCTGGGGACCGGGGTCGTCCCGGTGCCGTCGCGGCGGCTGCCGCTGCTGGCGATGGCGGCGGCGACCGCCCAGGAGCGGACCGGCGGCCGGCTGGTCCTCGGCCTGGGCTCGGGCCTGCCGGGGCCGGGCTCACTCGACCGGGTCCGAGCGGCGGTGGAGTTCCTCCGCGATTCGCTCGCCGGACACGAAGCGAAGGACCCGGACACCGGCGAGGCGTTCGGCCTGACGCTGGAGCCGGGGGGCGCGCCGCCGATCTGGGTGGCCGCGCTGGGGGACCGGATGGTCGAGCTGGCCGGCGAGATCGCGGACGGCGTGCTGCTGAACTGGTGCACCCCGGAGCGGGTGCGCCGGGCATCCGCCACCGTCGCCGAGTCCGCCGCGCGCGCCGGGCGCGACCCCGCGGCGGTCACGATCGCCGTCTACGTCCGGGGCTGTCTGGGGGCCGAGGAGGCCACCGCGCTCGAGGCGCTGGGGGCGGCGGCGGGGCAGTACGCGGCCATGCCCCACTACCGGCGGCAGCTGGACGCGCTCGGGCTGGGGGAGCCGGCCGCCGCCGCTGCCGCCGCAATCGGGCGGGGCCGCCCGCAGGAGGTCCCCCAGGAGCTCGTCCGCGCGCTGTGCCTGGTGGGCGACGTGGAGGGGGCGAAGCGGCGACTCGACGACTACCGATCCGCCGGCGCGACGCTCCCTGTCGTCTACCCGGTCCCCGTGCTGGATGCCCCCTCCTCGATCATGTCCACGATGCTGGCGGTCGCGCCCTCGCCGGTCCTCGAGCCCTAGTGCACCTTCCCGAAGTCCCTTGGCATTCGGGCCCGCCTGCATCCCGCATGGCGGCGTCGCTCGTCGCTCGCGTACCAACAGGTACGCGTCGCTCCTCGACTCCTTGCCCTGCGGGCCCAGTCGGGCCCTCGGTGCGCAAGGGACCTCGGAAACGGAGCACCAGCGGTTGCACGACCGCGGCCGAGGGGTAAACTTCTATTTCCACGGTCGGCACGGTGGAAAAGGGGAGAATCCCATGACCTACACGATCTGCGAGCCCTGCATCGACGTGAAGGACCGGTCCTGCGTCGACGAGTGCCCGGTGGACTGCATCTACGAGGGCGGGCGGATGCTGTACATCCAGCCCGACGAGTGCGTGGACTGCGGCGCCTGCGAGCCCGTGTGCCCGGTGACCGCGATCTTCTACGAGGACGACGTCCCCGCCGAGTGGAAGCAGTTCACGCCGATCAACGCGGAGTTCTTCGCCGACAACGTGAGCGGCATCGGCTCGCCCGGCGGCGCGGCCCAGGTCGGTCCCACGGAGAAGGACCATCCCACTGTGGCCGGGTGGGCCGCGGCCGGTTAGGGCGAGACCCCAGCCCGAACGCGCTCCTGGACCGGCGCCTCCTCCAGCGACACCCGCGGCAGCAACCGATCCAGCCACCCCGGCAGCCACCAGTTCCACTTCCCCAGCAGCCGCATGGTCGCCGGCACCAGCACCACGCGCACGACCGTCGCGTCGATGAACACCGCGAACGCCAGCCCGAACCCCATGGCCTTGATCGGGACGAGCGACGCGAACGCGAACGCGCCGAACACCGTGATCATGATGGCCGCGGCGCTGGTGATGATCGCCGCCGTGTGCTCCAGGCCCCACCCGACCGCCTCGGTGTTGTCGCCGGTCTTCAGGTACTCCTCGCGGATCCGGGCCAGCAGGAACACCTCGTAGTCCATCGACAGCCCGAACAGGATGCAGAACAGGAACAGCGGCAGGAACGACTCCAGGTGCCCGGAGGTATCGAACCCGAACAGCCCCTGGAAGTGGCCGTCCTGGAAGATGAACACCAGCGCGCCGTACACCGCCAGCACCGAACCGGTGGTCATCAGCACGGCCTTCAGCGGCAGCAGCAGCGAGCGGAAGAACACCATCAGCACCACGAACGACAGCAGCATGACCAGCCCCACGACCGGAGCCAGCGCGCTGCCGATGGCCTGGTTGAGGTCGACGTTCAGCCCGGGGTCGCCTCCCACCAGCGCGGTGACGCCAGCCGGCGTGGTCCTGGCGATCACGGCGCGGATGTCGTCGACCAGCGCGTTCGACTCGGCCGACTGCGCGCCATGCTTGGTCACGACCAGCACCAGCGTCTCGGTTCCCCCATTGGCCACGAGCTGCGACGAGGCGCTCACCGCGACGGGCCCGTTCAGGAATCGCTGGGCCTGCTCTGCGGTCTGGTCGGGACACTGCTCCGGCGGGCAGATCGTGGCGATCGAGCGGACGCCGTTCGGCACGACCTCGCCGAACCGCTGGATCTGCCGTGACAGTCCGAATACGAACGGGAACCCGTCCGTCGCGACGCCCTTGTGGTCGGTCACCAGGATCTGCACGGGCGCGATCTGGCCCTCGCCGAATCCCTTCGGCGGCGCCTGGGCCACCAGCTCGGCCGCCCGCCGGGGGATCGAGTCGGTGGGCAGGATCGAGGGCCCCGACGAGCCCAGCCGCATCCCCAGGGCGGGGGAAGCCAGGACCAGCAGGATGGCCACGCACGCCACCAGGAACACCCACGGGCGGCGCATCACGGTCATGGCCCACCGGTGCCACATGCGGCTCTCGCCGGCGGGCTTGCGGCGGATCCGCAGGCGCTCCATGTTCTTCCCGACCAGGCCGATCAGCGCCGGCAGCAGGGTCAGCGCCGCCGCCGCGGCGAACGCGACCGTGATCATGGCACCGAACCCCATCGACTTGAACGCCTGGATGTTCACGAGCTGCGTGCCCGCCAGCGCCACCACGACCGTGAGGCCCGACACGAACACGGCCTTGCCGCTCGAGGCCAGGGCCAGCGGGATGGCATCCTCGACGGGGTGACCGCGGCGCTTCTCCTCCCGGTACCGGGTGAGGATGAACAGCGAGTAGTCGATCCCCACGCCGATGCCGATCATCGACGCGATGTTCTCGGTGAAGATCGAGACGGTGGTGTTCGCCGCGATGATCGACAGGATGCCGAACGAGATCAGCAGCGAGAACATCGCCATGATCAGGGGCATGCCCGCGGCCACCAGCGAGCCGAAGGCCAGGATCAGGATCAGCAGGGTGATCGGGAACGCGATCTTCTCGGCCCGGCTGAGGTCGTCGGTCGTGGTGTGGGAGAACTCGGAGTAGAACGGCCCGGCCCCGGTGAGCATGGCCTCGCCGTTCGGCGCCCGGAAGTTCGGGTCGTCCGCGACCGCCGCGTCGACCCGGTCCTGGAGCTCGTCCGCGGTCTTCAGGGCGGTGTCCTGGGTTCCCCCCAGGTTCACCCGCGCGGTCAGCAGATGGCCGTCCGCTGAGATCGCGACGGCGCCCGGCGCAGCGGGCCGGCTGGTGTCGAACGGGTCCGCGATGGCCAGGACCTCGTGGGAGCCGTTCGAGGTCGGCTTCGGCAGGGAGGCCGCGATGCGGCGGAACACGACGGCGAAGTCGCACTGGCCAGTGGCGCACGACGGGTCCTTCGCCGACGTGGTCGTCGAGTGCAGGACCAACGAGTCGGTGAGCTCCGACTGGTGGAAGTCCCGCTCGACGGAATGCTTCACCTGGTCCGACTGCGAGCCGGGGACCTCGAAACCGCCCTGGGACAGCCGGTCGGACAGCTTCTGCAGGAACGGCATCGCCGCGACCAGGAGGACCACCCACACGGCGATGATGGGCCACCGCCGCCGGTGGGCGAAGGCGCCCATCCGGTAGAACCGGCTTCGGCCCATGCCGCGTCCCGCGCCGTCTCCGCTGCTGCCGTCGTGCCTGCTCATGGCGCTCCTCCCATGGCCTCGTCACATCGCCCGGATCTCGCGGATCTATCCCTATGACACGTGGCGAGGAACGAATGTGACCGTTCGCTCTGGGGAGAACCCGGATTTCGTGATCCGGATTCCGTCGACCTCCGAACTCCTCGGGGAGATAATCCGCCGAAGTGGGCGGGAGGTCCAGAGTGGAAGATTTCGATCTCGACAGGTACCTGCGCGGGTCCAGGAAGGTCGACCTGGGCGGCGTGGAGTGGGACCGGGTGCGGGAACATCCGCTGACGCCGTCGGAGGCCCGCTGCCTGGCCTACATGATGGACATCGAGTCCCACACGGTGATCTTCCTGCGGGACCTGCTGGCCACGCGGGCCGCCAACGAACCCGACGTGACCGCGTTCCTGTCGTGCTGGGCCTACGAGGAGCTGTGGCACGGCGAGGCGTTCAGCCGGTTCCTCGGCGAGGCGGGGTACGAGCTGGGACCGGACGGCGAGCGCGTGTTCGGCGACTCGCCGTTCCCGTCGCGCTACGCGCGGAACTCCCGCATCCGCGAGCTACTGGGGGGCAAGGGGACCTGGTCTCACGTCGGCAGCATGGTCGGGTCCATGCTGGTGAAGGACTTCGTGGCCGTGCACATGGCGTGGGGGGCGGCCAACGAGCTCTCGACGCTGCAGTCCTACCACCGGATCATCGCGAGGACCGAGCACCCGGTGCTGGCGCAGCTACTCCAGGCGATCATCAAGGACGAGCGCCGTCACTTCGCGTTCTACCGGTCCCAGGCCAGGCTGCGCCTGTCGCGCTCGCCGAACGCGCGGAAGGTCGTGCGGTGGGCGCTTCAGCACGTGTGGGCCATCGTGGGCACGGGTGTCCGCCCCCAGGCCGAGACCGACCACGTGGTGCTGACCCTGTTCGGCGACGCCGACGGCCTCGCCGCCGCGAAGGAGATGGACCGCACGATGTCCGAGCTCCCCGGCCTGCACGGCCTGACCATCTTCCAGGACGCCAGGAGGGAAGCGTTCCGGCGCAAGTCCGCCGCCCAGCAGCGGGCGAGGGTGACGTCGCTCCGTGAGCAGCGCCGCGACCACCCCAGCGCGATGCCCTTCGCCGCCCTCCGCCAGTAGCGCGATCGCGCTGGAACATCGGGCCGATCGGCGGGCCTGGAGACCATGGAGGAGGGTCGCCGCCTCGATCGCGGCGGCTACTCCTCGTCGAATCCGACCAGCCACTCGGTTCCGGGGCGAGGAGGTGCATCGGCCGTCCGCTGGGCCCCGCCGAGGAGGCGTCTCGTGAGTGAGGTCTCCTCCGCCAAGAGCTCGTCGAGGGCCGCGTTGATGTCCGCGTCGGTGACCGAGATGCGGCCGTCGCCGTCTGCGCGGAGGGCGGAGACCAGCGCGGCCTTGCGCATGAGTTCCTTGACGAAGGACGCCGTGACGCCGGCGGTTCGCTCGACCACCCGGTCGACGTCGTCGAGCCGGAGGTCCACGTCGCGGCCGTAGAGCTCGATCAGCCGGCGGCGGGAGTCGTCCGCGGGGAGTGGGATCTCGATCGCCAGGTCCACCCGGCCGGGGCGCGCCGCGAGGGCGGGCTCCAGCCGGTCGGCGCGGTTCGTGGTGAGCAGGAACACGACGTCGGCGTCCTCCTCGATGCCGTCCATCTCGTTCAGCACCTCGAAGAGCACGGGGTTGCCGTGGTATACCCCCCGCTCCTCGGCCACGAGGTCGACGTCCTCGAGCACGACGACCGACGGCTGCAGCAGGCGGGCCAGCCCGCATGCCGCCGAGATTCGGTGCAGGCCCCGGCCGGTCAGCAGGACCACGGTGTGCTCTCGGAGGTTGCTGATGAGGTACCGCACCGTCAGCGTCTTCCCGGTCCCGGGCGGGCCGTGCAGGAGCAACCCGCGCTTGAGGTGCTGGCCGCTCGCCAGCAGCCGTTCCTTCTGCCGGGCGATGCCGAACACCTGCGCCTCGATCGCCCCCGTGGCCGTCTCCGGCAGGATCAGCTGGTCGCCGCGGAGGTTCGGCCGTTCGAAGAAGACCACCGGCCCCAGGCCGTGATGGTCGAACTCTCCGGCGGTGCCGAACGAGATCACCTGCCCCCGGAACACGTTGAGCTCGACCACGAGCGTCCGGATCTCGGCGAGGAACTCGGGCGGCACGTCCTCGTCGCCGGAGATGACCTCGAGCGTCACGCCGGACTGCATGCCGTGCTCGTCGGGGCCGCGCATCATGACGGCGAGCCGGCGGTCGCCCTCCGAGATCAGGAACACGCCGAACTGGACGCACGCCAGCGTCTCCGTCGGGCCGACGGGGAGGTTCCGGTACTCGACCGAGGAGTTGCGGCCCATGCCGTACCCGGGCACCTGCAGGATGTCGGAGAACGAGCCCTGGTGGCGGAAGCCGCCCGCCAGGCCGAGGAGCTCGTGGGCGCGCTCCCCGCGTTCGAGATAGGCGGTCATGGCCACCTGGACGTTGACCTGGTCGTAGGGCGCGAACCCCTCCGAGACGACCGGCAGCTCGGCGCTGTCGCGACCGAGGTGGGCGTCGATCCGTTCCCGCAGGAGGGAGTGGCGACCGTCCCCCTCGCCGGCCAGCTCGCTCATCCGCCGGACGAAGCGCTGGAACTCGACCGCGAACTCCCGGACCTCGTCTGCCATGGTCCGCAGCGTACCGGCCTGGATCGCCGGCCGGAACGGTGGAGGTCGCCGGGCACGCCGGTTGCCGGGGCACCGATGGCCGGAGGGACGGCCGGTCGATCGTCGCCGTGTGCCAGACTGCGGCCGTGCCTCGACGCTCGGCGAAGAACGACCCTGCCTCCTCGGTCGGCGATGTCCTCGACAACCTGTACTCGCTCGATCCCGATGAATTCACTGGAGCGCGCAACGAGGCGGCGAAGCGGCTCCGGACGGAAGGGGACAAGGCCGGGTCGGAGCTGATCAAGGGGCTGCGGAAGCCGACGGCGGCGGCCTGGGCCGTCAACCAGCTGTCCCGGCGAGTCCCGAAGCAGGTCGATGAGCTGCTCGAGGCGGGCGGGGCGCTGCGGAGCGCCCAGCGGGCGGCGCTGTCGGGCTCGGGGAAGGCGCTGCGCGAGGCCACCCAGCGGCGGCGCGCTGCCGTCGCCAAGCTCCTCGACGAGGCGTCGGCCGTGTTCCGCGACGCCGGCCGCAACCCGGCTCCCCACGTCGATGCCGTCCGCTCGTCGCTCGAGGCGGCGTCGACCGACGAGGCCACGGGCGACCTGGTCCGGTCGGGGCGCCTGACGAAGGAGGTCGAGCCCCCCACCGGATTCGGCGACGCCTCGCCCTTCGAGGTGCTGGCCGGAGGCCGGGCGTCCCCGGCCGCGGACGCCGAGGAGGCTCCGGAGGCCTCACCGGCCGAGCGCCGCCTCCGCGAGCGGCTGGAGGCTCGGTTGGCGAAGGCCGAGGATGCGCTGACGGCGGCCCGCGAGTCGGCCGCAGAGGCCCGGCGGGAGGCCAAAGCGGCGACGAGCGAGGCCGACCGCCTCGAGCGCGAACTCCAAACAGCCCGCCGCCGAGCCGACCGAGCCGCCAAGTCCGCGACGGCAGCCGAGACGCGTGCCGAGAAGTCGGAAGAGGCGTTGGCCCAGGCGCAGGCCGACCTGAACGCCGAGTCCTGAGCAGCTTCGCGTCGGACGGCGTCGGCGACGAACGAGGATCTATCGCGTCTCCGGGGCCTGAGGCCACCTCGGGGGCTCGGACCGTGGGCCCCGATCCACCTCGCTCCCCCGTGGAAGGACCGAGTCCGCAGCCCGCTCAGCCTTCCGTCGCTGGCGCACGCCCAACCAGCCGAGGCCGAGATACCCGAGCAGGCGGTCCCAGGTCATCGCCTGAATCGTAGCCGCCTCCGTGGTGAACAGGGCGCGGATCAGCCCGGCCCGGCGCACTTCGGAGCGGCAGCCTCGATCTTGATCCGCGCGCCACAACGTAGAGGTGATCGAGAGCCGGAGGAGGCGTGGACAAGGGATTGCGAAGCAAGCTCTGGCTGATCGCTCTTACGAGTCCTCGTGGCCGGGGTCTCCATCGCGCTGCTCTTCCCGACACCGACGGTCGTCCGTCGACACCTGGAGTGTTCCCCTGATCCGTGCTACGAGGTCGTCGGACCTGTGGCAGTCCGCCACCGGGCCCTGCGGATGCTGATCGGCCTCGTGAGCACCGCGCCTGCGGCCACCCTCCTGCTTCTCTTCGTTGCGCGACAGCGGGGTTACCGTCGCCTCCACCTGGCCGCGGGCCTGATCCTTGTCACGAGCATCCTCCTCGCGGTCGTCCTGCCATCTCTCCTCGGCAGTGAGGGCTGCTTCGGCCAGGGGATCTGCGGGACGAGCACCGCCACAAACCCGGTTCGACTTGGACTGGCGGCCGCGGGATTCCTCGTGTCGCTCGTGTTGTACCTGCTCGGAGCGGCTCAGGAGAGCAGAGCCCGCGCGAGCTCAGCCGCGTCATCGTGGCGACCGGCAGCGTGAACGACGTGACGACCGCTCCGCTGCAGGCTTGATCGCACAACCAGTTCGCGACAACCGTAGGCCCGTGATCACAGACCCGTTCTGATAGGGCGTCCCCATACAATCGACGACGCGGTGACCTGGAACTCGAGCTCGACGCGCACCGAAGGCTCCCTGTCCGTCTCCATCGGCGGTGACCTCCGTGGTGCGGTGGCCGAGTTGATGGTCGAGAACATGGCCCGGTTCATGAATGGTGGTGACATCCAGACGGTCACGCTCGACCTCTCCGGTATCCATGCGATCAACCGGCAAGGGGTCGGGGCGGTGATTTCCGTGATCGCGTACGTGACGAGGCGTGGCGCCTCGATCACCGTCCAGGGCCTGAAGCTCGAGCCACTCCAAAGGTTCGAGGAGGTCGCGGCATGGCTGTCCTTGTTTCCGGAGGCTCCCGACACGCCTTGACCGAGAATGCGGGGCCGCTAAGTGGTCTGGCTCGTAAGTTCGCCTACGTATTCCGAGCCGGGGCCGGCCTGGTTCATGCCGCCGGGGAAAGGACGTGTCGCTCCTCGAGCCGCCGCATCAGGTCGCGGAGGTCGCTTCGGGTGAACTTCCACTC
>WNGA01001603.1_pt1 | contig 44448 bp, 45 predicted proteins | sample 5400061 | NCBI WGS metagenome assembly WNGA01 (sample SAMN13153366, study PRJNA577476) | soil metagenome | isolation source: 100 cm soil or saprolite under grassland replicate 2 | place: USA:California | collected 2016-06-15 | reverse complement strand
CGCCGGGACAGATGGGGAACAGCGAAGTCGGGCATCAGAACCTCGGCGCGGGTCGCGTGACCTACCAGGATTTCATGCGCATTTCGCTGGCGATTCGGGACGGCTCGTTCTTCCGCAACCCCGTCCTGTTGAAGCTGATGGGCGAGGTGCGGCGCACGAAGCACAAGCTGCACTTGATGGGGCTGCTGTCGGACGGCGGCGTGCACAGTCACATCAGTCATCTCGTGGCGCTGGTCGATATGGCCAAGCAGCAGGGGCTTGCGCGCGACCAGGTCATCGTCCACGCCATCATGGATGGTCGCGACACACCGCCACGCAGTGGCGCGGGCTACCTCGAGCAGCTCGAGGGCGAGCTCCAGCGAATCGGCGTGGGCGGTGTCGGCACGGTCATTGGCCGCTACTACAGCATGGATCGCGACAACCGCTGGGAGCGGACCGAGCGCGCCTACGCGGCCTACGTCAGCGGCAAAGGCCACCGCGCGGCAACGGCTTCAGAGGCCATCGCCGCCAGTTACGCCGCCGACCGTACCGACGAATTCGTCGAGCCCACCGTGATCGGGGACGCGGACGCGAACCTCGTTCAGAACGGCCACGCGGTCATCTTCTACAACTTCAGACCAGACCGCGCGCGGCAGATTACGCGGGCGTTCATCCATATGGCGCCCGAGGGGCAGGCGCAGCCGCCAGTCGACGTGCATTACGTGTGTATGACCGCGTACGACTCGACATTCCGCTGTCCGGTGGTGTTTCCCCCCGAAACGGTCGAGCGCCCGCTCGGCGAAGTGGTGGCCGATGCGGGTCTGAAGCAATTGCGCATCGCCGAAACCGAGAAGTATGCCCACGTCACGTACTTCTTCAACGGCGGTCGCGAAAAGGCGTTCGCCAACGAGGACCGCGCCTTGATCCCGTCGCCGAAAGTCGCCACCTACGATCTGAAGCCGGAGATGAGCGCCGTCGAGGTCACTGACGAGCTGTTACGACGCGTCGCCGACTACGACCTGGTCGTGCTCAACTTCGCCAACGCGGACATGGTCGGGCACACGGGCGTGCTGGACGCAACCATCCACGCACTGGAAGTCGTCGACGAGTGTGTCGGACGAATCGTGGACCGGGTGGCCGGGCTTGGCGGGATCACGCTCATCACAGCAGATCATGGCAACGCCGAGCGCATGATCGACGATGACGGCGGACCGTTCACGGCGCACACGACCAATCCGGTGCACTTGATCCTGGTCGACGAGGCGCGCCGAAAGGCTCGACTACGTGACGGGATCTTCGCCGACGTTGCGCCGACGGTGCTGCAGCTCCTGGGCTTGCAGTGGCCGCCAGAGATGACGGGCCGGTCGCTGTTGTCATGCTGAGCGAAGCGAAGGATCTCCGGAGAGCAGGTCATCCTCGAGCGAAGCGAAGGATCTCGGCTGCCAACCTGAGATCCTTCGGCTCGCAGGCTCGCCTCAGGATGACAGCGTCTCTAGAAGTGCGCGCGCGCGTGAGCCTGTGGCCGCATCGGCGGTTCCGGCTCACTCTGCTCGAGGTCCAGGCCGCGGAGAAAACTGCACGCGCTGTTGGCCATATCCAGCGACATGACGTGTCGCTCGCCGCGGAACGCGACCAGCACGGAACGGGCGCCCAGGTCGTGCAGCGCCTCCTGAAACGCTCGCGCGCGCTGCACGCGGGTCGTGCCAAGGTACGGATCCCAGGCACGCGGCAGATCGTTGGGGTTGTTGTCCTCCGTCCCGACGCCCAGCCAGAAGTGCGTGTCCTCGATGAAACGGCTGCGGCTGAACGGGTGACCTGAGATCGTGCCCATGTCGGAGACACCGAACGGGAAGCGGATGACGTTGCCCTCGGCGCTGCGCTCCAACGGCAACGTGTAGGTGCCCGCGCCGAGCGCCGCGACGGCGAGGATCCGCTCGGGCTGGAAGAGCGCGAAGCGATGTGCCAGCTGTGCGCCGCGCGAGTACCCGAGCAGCAGGATGCGCGGTCTGACTGGCACGCCCACCATGTCGGGCAGCTGATCGAGATAGTCGGCCAGCCACTGGATGAGCTGTGGCTCTTCGCGCGCGATCTGGCTCGGGTCAGTCCAATCGCCGTACTCGATCGTGGGCGCGACCAGCAGCCAGTGGTTGCGGTCCGCTTGCGCGACCAGCTGCGCGGCGATCAGTTCGCCGTTGCCGCCCATGCCGTGCAGCGCCACGAGCACCTGCAGTGGTCGCCCCGTCGGCAGATCGCGCGGCGGATGGACCATGACTGCTGGCACCCTGGCGGAGAGCTCGGCAGCCCGCGCGACCGGCGCAAACGCAGGGCGCACGGGCGCTGCTAGAAGCAGCAACACCGCCGCGGCCGAAACGGCAAGTGCGCAGCGCGAAAGCATGTGCGGGGTCGCCCCCAACGATAGTTGGCTCGATACCTATGTGTCTACGCTTCGGGCGCAAACCCGTGCCGGACCGCATAAAGCGCGGCCTGGGTGCGATCCTGCAAACCCAGCTTTCCGAGAATGTTGGACACGTGGCCCTTGACGGTGCGTTCGCTCACGACCAGCGCTCGGGCGATCTCCTTGTTGCTGCGACCGTCGGCAAGCAGGCGCAGGACTTCGCGTTCGCGTTCGGTGAGCTGGGCACCGGCGTCGGGCTTGCGCGGGGCTGTCACCTGCTGCATGAGCCGCCGTGCGACCTCCGGATGCAGCTGCGCCTGGCCGGCGCGGGCCGCTCGGATCGCGCGCGCAAGATCGGACGCGGCGACATCCTTCAGCAAGTAGCTGGTCGCGCCCGCCTTGATCGCCGGCACCACCTGGTCGTCCTCGAGAAACGAGGTCAGCACGATGACGTGCACATGCGGCTGCTGCTCCTTGATCCGGGTAGTGGCGTCGACCCCGCCCATGTTGGGCATTACCAGGTCCATCAACACTACGTCCGGCTGCAGCTCCGAGGCTCGCCGCACGGCTTCCTGTCCATCGCGCGCTTCGCCGATCACCTGAATATCGGGCTCGAGCTCCAGGTACGCGCGCAGCCCTTCGCGCACGACGCCATGATCGTCCACGATCAGCACCCTGATCGGCGCCGCGTCCGAAGCAGATCTAGTCGCCATCGCCCAGCGGGAGCTCAGCCGCGACGCGCGTGCCGCCGCCGGGGGTGCTGTCTATGGTGAGGTGCCCACCGACCGACTCGGCGCGCTCGCGCATGCTGGCCAGGCCCATGGTGTGCGCGCGGCGACGGGCGTGCGGGTCGAAGCCAATGCCATTGTCAGACGTTGAGATTCGAAGCACGTCCAGCTCGAATCCGAGTTCGACCTGCGCCCGCGGCGCGTTGGCGTGCTTCACCACGTTGTTCAGACTCTCCTGGACAATACGGAACGCAGCATCCTCGATTTGCGCGGGCAGGCGCCTCACGCTGCCGGTCACTTTGAGCTCAACGACGCGGCCGTGTCGGCTGAGGAGCGCCGCGAGGTGCTTCTTGATGGCCGACAGCAGCCCCTCTTCTTGCAGCGTCATCGGTCGGAGCTGGAAGATCAGCGCGCGCATTTCGGCCAGCGCGCCCACCGCGAGCTCGTTCGCGCGCTCGAGCCGTTCACGGGCCTTGCTCGGATCGCGCTCCAGCAAGCTCAGGGCGGCTTCGGACAGGAGGCTGACGCTGAACAGGCTCTGCGTCACGCTATCGTGCAGCTCCCGAGCCAGCCGATTGCGCTCTTCGACGACCGCGTACTCACGACTTTGCTCGTACAGCCGCGCGTTCTCGATGGCCGCCGCGGCCTGGTTGGCAAAGAAGGTGGCCAGATCGGCATCGCGATCGGTAAAGCCGCCTTCGCCAAGCTTGTTGTAAATGCTCAGCACCCCAACACTGCGCTGGCGGGTTTTCATCGGCACCGACAGGATGGTGCGCGTGTTGCCCAGCACCAGGCTCTGCTTGTAGCCGCGTGGATCGTTCTGCGCGTCGTCGCTGCGCTGCGAGCGGTTGGTGCGCAGCGCCTCGGCCGCGAATGAGCCCTCGGTCGGGATCCGCGCACCGCGCAGCGCATCAGCCGACGGACCGACGACCGTGCGCATCTCCAGGTAGCGCGGATCGTCTTCGAGCAAGGCCAGGCCGACCCCGCCAGCGTCGGTCAGTCGCTGCAGCTGCTCGCAGATGGCTTGCAGCACGCGGTCGAAGTCGTGCTCTTCGAGCAGCAGCGTCCCCAACCGCTGCAGACCGACCATCTCCTCGAGGCGACTCTGCAGCTCGCCGTACAGGCGGGCGTTGTCGAGACTCATGGCCGCCTGGTTGGCGAAGGTTGCCAGGAGCTCGACCTGACCGGAGTGGAAGGCGTTCGGATGGCGTGTGTACGCCGACAATGTGCCGAGCGTGTGGCCGCGAGCGCGCAGGGGCAGGACCAGCAGGCTGCGCGCGTCGGCCAGCTCGGCGGCGATGCGTCCTTGATCCGGGGCGCCGCGGAATGGCGAGCGCATGATCTGTGGTCGGCCGCTGGCCACGGCGGCGCCAGGCAGCGAGCCCTCGACGGGTACCCGCATCGCGCCCAGCTCGAGCGCGTGCTCGCCCACTGCTACCTGCACCTCCAGCTCGCGGCCACCATGTCGCAGAAGCTCGATCGACACGGTGGCAGCTCCAGACAGGGCGAGCGCCTGCTCGGCGACGACCCGTAACGCACGCTCGGGCTGCAGCTCTTCGACCAGCGCTGCGCTCGCGGCCTGCAGCCCGGTTACTTCAGCAAGTCGATCGCGCAGCTCGCGGTAGAGGCGCGCATTCTCGATCGCCAGAACCGCCTGCTCCGCCAGCGAGGTCAGGTACTCGACGTCTTCTTCGGCGACGTCACCGGGCTCAGGGTCGTAGGTGACCACCACGCCCAGCAGGTCATCGCCCAGCACGAGGGGCACGCTCACCGCGCGCCGCAGACCAGCTTCGAGGAGCACATCGCGTACAGCACTGAGCGAATGGTCTTTCGCCAGGTCGGCGATAACGGCTGGCTGTCGGGCGCGTAGCGCCAGGCTCAGCTCGGTACCCGAACCAGCCCGCGCGGCAGCGCGCCAGGCCTGCTCGAACTCGCGCGGCAGACCGACCGTCTCGACCGCCTCGGCATCGCCGCGGCGGTGATCGCGCAAGAGGACGGCGACCGCCTTGCAGCCGGTCGCTCGCTGGGCTTCTTGTGCCAGAAGGCGCAGCTGCGCGCTCAGGTCACGTTCGGCGGTGACCTGACGACCGAAGCTCACCAGCGCCCGCAGGCGGCGGTTTTCTTCTCGGAGCGCGGAGTGCGACAGAACGGCTACCACGACGGCAGGATGATAGTCGGGGGACGGGGGACGGGGGTTGGGGGTCGGCCTGACCCCCGACCCCTGCTTTTTACCTACAGCTGCCCCGTCCCAACGTACGGGTCCGGCCGCGCCCGCACGAACGGTCTGTAACGGCGAGGTCACGCACAGAATGAGCGGGTGCTGACCGAGCGGGCCGCGCAGACTACCGTGCTAGTGGCGGTGCAGTCGCCCGAGGTGCGCGAAGGCCTGGTCGCCATGCTCGGCGCCCTGGATGGCTTCCGCGTCGTCGGCGAGGCCTGCAGCGAGGAGCAAACCCTCGACTATGCCCGCCGATTGCGCCCTCGGCTCGTGCTGGTGGACGAAGAAATGTCCGGGCACGGCGGCTGGTGGACCATCCACTCATTGCAGCGCGAACAGCTAGCCGACGTGATCGTCGCGCTCGGCCGACGCGGCGATGGGTTGTTTGCTCAGCTGGCGGGCGCGCAAGCCTATGTACAGATGGGCTGCGCCCCGCGTGAGCTGCTCTGCGCGGTACACCAGGCGCTGCGCGTCGCATAGCCGAAGCCTCGACCACACACCAGGCCAGGACAGCCAGCCCGATCAGCGCGGGCAGCACCACGAGTGGCGTGCGCTGGGACACCACCGCGAGGTTGGCTGTGGCAACGAGTGCGAGCACGAACCACAGCACGATGCCGCGCGCTGCTGGCCGTTCGCGCGTATAGGCGAGGAGCAGCCAGATGCTGGCGAGCCACACCACCAGCTCGTAGACACCCGCGTGGGGCGACAAGATCACGCTTGCCAGTGGCAGGGCCGCGAGCTGCAGGTACCGTTCGGGGCCGGTGCGCAGTCCGCGCCACCACAACGCCGCGACCAGCGTGTACACCACGCCGACCGCGGCCAGGCTGCCCAGGAGCGCGGGCATCCCGAAGCCAAGGAGATCCTGCATGCTAACGAACAGCGTGGCGCCCTCGGGGAAGCCGTCAGGGCGTGTGCTGGCAACGCTCCAGCGGGTGGCGGCGGCCTGAACGTAATCGGCCACGGCTGTCGGCCCGATTGGCAGCGCGGCGGCGCCCTGCAGCTGCGCTCGTGCGGTAGCGGCGAGCTCCTGAGCGCCTGCCGCCGCGAGCGGCGCGGTTGGCAGCACTAGGGCAAGCGCCAGCCATAGCCACACACTGCTCGCGCGGCGGCGCTGTGGGAGCGGTGCTAGCCCAAGCAGAACTGAATCTGCTGCCCGACGCCAACGCCGTGGTTGAAGTACCAGCCGAGATTCGCCTCCAGCGAATACCAGTACGGCGCCGCGGGATAGTGCACGTCGTCTGTCAGCGGCTGCATGTCCTGGATGTCGACGATGGTCCCGTCGCGGTCGATCCAGGCGATCGACAGCGGCGTGAGCGTGTTGTGCATCCAGTAGCCTTCGTTGGCCGGTCGGTCGTACACGAAGAGCATTCCGCCATCTTCGGGCAGCGGGCTCCAGCTGACATTGATGCCCTGGTTCTGCAGGACGTTGAAGTCCATGCGCACGCTCTGCAGCTGATCGTCTGAGAATTGGGTAACGGCGGTGTCGTACCCGCGGAACATCAGGCCGACCTGGTGCTCCTGTGGAGTGCGCGCGAGCTCCAGGTTAATGCGCGGCAGCGTATCGATCTGGACCTCGGCGTACGGGGTGCTCATGTCGCCACACGCGCCAACGGCATCGTCAGCGCGTGTAGCGGCAGGTACGAGTAACAGCGCGATCGAAAGCAGTGCTGAGCGCAATCGCACGAGTTGGAAAATGCTAGCGCAGGCGTCGCGAGCTGGGCGAAGTAACTGTGCCCGGTGCAGCGGGCGTGCGGCTAGCGGCGATGCATCCCGCGGATGGCCGGCACCACCAGGGTGAGCGCCACCGCGCCGAAGAGTGAAAAGATGAGGGTGAGTTCCATATGTTGGGTGGTTGGCTCCGGTCTCCGACGGAGGCTAAATGCACGAGTCGTGCCGTGGGCTTAATGGAGGCTCACAGTACGGTCCCAATGGGAGTTGGGATCTGGGGAGCGACTCGTCCAACTCCCCTAGTAGTGGACGTACACCGGAGTGCCGAGGGAGGCCCAGCTCCAGAGAAAGGCGCTGTCGGCGTACGTGAGGCCCAGACAGCCGTGCGAGGCGGCGTAGCCCCAGTTGCCGCTCCAGTAGTTGTAGTGCAGGCTGGCGCCATCGCCGGTGAAGTACTGCGTGAAAAGCACGTGGGTCAGGTAGTACCCGCCTGGCCCAAACCGCGGGATGCCAATCGTGTCACTGTTCATCGTCTCGTCCGCTACCCGGCGGATGATCCTGAACACGCCGAGCGGCGTCGGCCGCGGGCCCGCGCCATGAATCGACAGCGTCGTCAGCACGGGCCGATCGTCCTCGTACGCGGTGAGCATGGCCGGCTCCACGAGATCAGCATCGATCCAGCGGCCAGGGAACGTGCGCGGCGGCGTCCTCGGCACGCGCACCGCGGCTGACGGCAAGTAGTCACCCTCAGGGGTGCGGTACCAGATATCGCCGTCATCGCCCTCGACCGCGTCCGCGATGGTCACGGGCGTGTTGTGCGCGACGGGATCGAGATGCGCCGCCTCGTCGGGTGTGGGGTAGAACGACAGCATGGCGCCACGCACAGCGCGGCCCGTGATGTTCAGCTCCTCCAGAGCAGCCGGCGGCGGAGCCGAAATGTACGCCGGTGGCGCATCGACTGGACCGATAGCCGCGCTGGGCAAGAACGCGGTCTCCTGCGGCGACCTTGGGTTGAAGACCTGGGCCCATTCGCCTGCGTAGCCGCGGACCTCGAGGTAGGTCCAGGCTCGGAGTGTCCCCAGGTCGTCCGAGTCAGCATCCGGGGCAACGTGGAGCGCGATCGGCTCCATGTTCACCACCCACTGCGGCTCTGGCGTGGTACTTGCAGCACTCGGAGCTTGCTGCGCCGACACCGGCGCGGCAATCAGGGCGGCTCCGATCGCCGCCATGCTGCTCCAGTGAAGACACCTATGCCAGACAGACATGTGCGGCGTTGCGCGCCCGAAGCAATAGCCAGCGTACCATGGCGGCCACGTTCCGGTCATGACACGTAGCGGTCCACGGATTCTGGTCGTCGACGACACGCCAGCCGTGCTCGACATCGTGCGCAAGTGCCTCGAAGGCGAGGGCTACTACGTCGCGACCTGTCTCGAGTCCCGCCACGCCGTCCGCCTGGCGCAAGAGGAGCATCCGGACGTGATCATGCTCGACGTGGTCATGCCCGAGGTCAGCGGCTGGGAAGTGCTGGCACGGCTGCGCGTCAGACCAGAGTTCAAGCTCACCCCGGTCATCGTGTGCACCGCGTACGTGGAAGAGGCGCTGGGCCGCCTGGCGGAGCTCAAAGGCCCGGATCAGCATCTTGGCCTCTTGCCGAAGCCGTTCGATCTCGAAGAGCTCATCGAGGTGGTCGGCTCGGTAACGGCGGCTACGCTGCCGTCCTGACTCGCGCGAGCACCGCTCGCAGATCGTCGCCGCGACACGGCTTGGGCAGGACTGCGTCGATACCCCGCGTCATCAGCGTCGGGTCGTCGATGTCGGTCGCATAGCCTGTGATCAGCACGACGAAGCTGCCGTAATCGCGGTCAGCCAGACGGTTGGCCAGCTGTGCGCCGGTGATATCGCCGAGGCTGTAGTCGGTCAGGACGACGTCGAAGCGGGTGGACTGCATTGCGTCAAGTGCGGCGTCAGCCGAGCTGACAACCGTTACGCGATGCCCTTGCAGAGTGAGTAGTCCGCGCAGGCTGCCCGCGAACGCCGCTTCATCGTCCACCACCAGCACATCGAGCCCCGAGACGGGCTTCGGCGCCAGCAGGTCAGTGATCGCAGACTCGAGATCGGCGCGGCTGCACGGCTTGGCCAGCACGACGTCCACGCCGCGCTTGGCGAAGTCCTCTGGCGCGATTTCGCCCGCCCAGCCCGTGAGCATGACGACCGGCGTGTTCGGATTGCGGGCCTTGACCTCCGCGGTGACGGCCCAGCCGTCGACTTCGGGCATGTCGAGGTCGGTGATCACGACGTCGAACTTCGCGCCCTCCTCGCGTAGCTTCTCCAGCGCGGCCCCCCCTCCCTGTGCCACGCTGACCTCCGCGCCCGAACGCTGCATCAATTGCCGCACGACCGCCACGAGACCCGGCTCATCGTCGGCGACCAGGATGCGCGCACCCTTCAGGTCGGCGGCTGGCGTCCGCGCAGCGGCCGGCAGGACGGGTGCTGCGGGGGCCTGGCTGGGCTGCTGGGTGGTAGGCTCCGCAGCCGTGGGCGCAAACGGCAGGCGAAGCACGAACGTGGTGCCCTGGCCCATCTCGGACTCGACGGTGATTGCGCCGCCGTGGCGGGTAATGATGCTGTACGCGACGGCCAACCCGAGGCCGCTGCCCTTGGCGCCCTTGGTCGAATAAAACGGCTCGAAGATCCGCGCGCGGACTGCCTCGGGCATCCCGTGCCCGCTGTCGCGAACCTCGAGCTCGGCCGAGCCGGGAGTGCGGCTTTGCCGCGTGGTGATCTCGATCCGACCACCCTCGGGCATCGCGTCCGCGGCATTAAACAGCAGGTTGATCAACACTTCTCGCAGCTCGGCTGCGTCGATGCCGACTCGCGCCACGCTGCCCGCGGGCGCCAGGTTCAGGCGGACCTCGATACCCGCGTGGCCGTGCAGCGCCGCACCGGCCCAGCGCGGCCGCGCGAGGTCGACGGTGCTCTCGACCGTCTCGTTCAGCTCAGCCGCCGCCGAAGGTGTTTGGGGTCGTGGCCTGGCCACCCCCTGCAGATTGCGGACGATCCGCGCGCCATCCAGAGCAGCCTGTCGAATGGTGCCGATCGCATGCTGGGCGGCTGGCGGCAGCTCGTCGATGTGCAGCAGCTCGGTCTGGCCGAGGATCGATGCCAGCAGATTGTTGAAGTCGTGTGCGACACCCGAGGCCATCTCGCCAATCGCGCGCAGTTTCTCCGAGCTCAGCAGCTGGGTATAGAGCCGCCGTGATTCGGTGATGTCGGTGTACACCTCGACGCGGCCGACGACCTCTCCGAGCACATTGCGCATCGGCGCGCAGTGCCGCTGGATCATGCGCGGCGGATCGGTATCCAGCTCCCACTCGCTCTCGTCGACCATGTCCGGGTCTGCCTGCAGCTCGTACAAGCGGGCGACGAACGCATCGAAGTCTTTGAAGCGGATACTGGCGGAGCCGAAGACATCCTCCTGCCCCAGGCCCATGGTTCGACCCGTCAAGCCGAACAGGTCATGCAGTGGCTTGTTGACCAGCCGCAGCGTGCCTTCGAGATCGACCACGCACACGCCACTGTCGATCGACTCCAGCACGGTGCCGAGCGTCACCGCGGATTCCGCCGCCATGCGCCGCTCGCGTTGCTGAGCGGCCGCCAGCCGCGCGTTGTCGACGCCAACACTAATGAGCTGGGCGACCGAACGCGCGGCGGAGATTGCCTGCTCGTTGAAGGCCCGCTGACGATAGGCGCCTACGAGCAGCGCGCCCACGGCGCGCCCATCGCGACGTCGAATTGGGAACCCGATGAAGCTGCGCGCGGGTAGATGCGGCGGCAGCGGCTCGTTGCCTGGCGCGCCGTCGAGGAGATCGGGCTCGTGGACCTCACGCGCGGTCTGGAAGAGCGGCGCCAGGATCGCTGTCCCGGCGCCAAGCGTGAGCGGCACAGAGCTGAGCACCTGCGAATCGTTCGCGCCTGCGCTCCCGCTCAGCCGCCAGGGCCGCTTGCCAGGGCCAGTCGCCTGCTCCGGCGCCAGGTACACCGCGGCGAGATCGCCAGCCGCGACGTCGCACGCCGAGCGCGCGAGCAGGGCCACAAGCCGCTCCTCGGGCAGTGCTTCGGCGACCAGACCCGCGGCGCGGGTCAGTGAAGAGACGACGTCGACGATCGCGGGCACTGTCTCAGCAGCCACGCCGCCGGATCAGTTGCAGGTTGAGTGCCGCGGTGTGTCGAGATCGAGGATCTGCGCAATCCCGGCATATTCGCGGGTGTGGCAGGCGCAAGCGTCCTGCAGTCGATTGATCACCTGGTCCATGAGTCGCAGTGAGTCGTCGATCTCGCGCAGGTAGGCCACGGTCTTCGGATCGAGGTCAGCGGCGCGATCTTCGAGGAGCAGCTCCATATAGCCCCAGGCGACGGCAAGGGGCTGCTTGAGTTTGTGCGCGACGGCACCCGCGAGCTCGACCAGGACGCGCTCACGGTCGGTTGACCACGCCTCATCCTGAGACGCAGCCGAAGGATCTAATCGCACAACAGATCCTTCGCTCCTCTCAGGATGAAGCCTTACTGGGCTTCGAGGGCGCGGCGCTCGTCGCGTCCGAGGATGCGGTCGAGGTCCAGCAGGATGACGAGGCGATCGGTCAGCTTGGCAATGCCGTGCAGGTACTCCGAATCGATGCCGGCAACGACCGGGCTCGGCGGTTCGACCGTGGACGTGTTCACGCGCAGCACTTCGCTGACGCCGTCGACCACGATGCCGACGACCTGATCGCCCAGCTCGACGACGACGATGCGGCTGGCGCGGGTGTGCTCGGCAGTCGGCAGACCAAAGCGGCGGCGCAGATCGACCACGGGGATGACCTTGCCGCGCAGATTGATCACGCCCTCGACGAAGGACGGCGCGCGCGGCACCCAAGTCACCGTTTGCAGGCGGATGATCTCGTGCACGCGCGAGATCTCGACCCCGTACAGCTCTGCTCCAAGGTGGAATACCACCAGCTGTCGCTCCTCGCCGCCATTTGCCGTTTCCGTAGCCTGCTGTGGTTCAACCGCTGCGCTCATGCGTTCCTCGCCTGTCATCCTCGATGCCTCAATAATCGGCCGTGCCGGGTCACTCTTGAGCGGCTAGCTGGCGCCGTTGCGGAGCTCGGCCATGATGGAGCGCAGCTCCACGACGGCTTGCTCGAGCGAGCCGCGCAGCTCGGCCAGGGTGGCCGGCACCTCATCCGCGCGCCCCAGCTGGATCAGCTGTTCACACATCTCCGACTGGAGCAGTGCCGAGCCCAGGAGCTGCAGCGTGCGGTTGTGAATGCGCTCCGCCAAAGGGTGCGGCATTACCCGACCCTAACGCGACGACTGGACAGCGGTGGGCGCGATACCGTGCGTGATCGCGTAGATCGCTGCCTGCGTGCGGTCCAGCACGCCGATCTTCTCGAACAGGACCGACAGGCGATTCTTCACGGTGCTTTCGGCCAGCGACAGCTTGCTGGCAATCTCCTTGTTGGACATGCCAGCCGAAACGTGCTGCAGGATCTTGATCTCGGTCTCGCTCAGCTGGCCAAGACCATCCTCGGGCGTTTGCTTGGTGCTCATGCGGCGGAACTCGGACACGACCGAGCTGGTGACCGAGGGATCGAGCAGCGACAGACCACTGGCAACGGCACGCACCGCGCCGGCGACCTCGGACACCCGGCTGGTCTTCAAGAGATAGCCTCGGGCGCCTGCGCGCAGGGCCTGGAAGACGTGGCCTTCCTCGTGGTGCATGCTCAGGATGATCACGCCGATGGTCGAGTTGGCACGCAGCAGCTCGCGGGTCGCGGACAGGCCGTCGACGATGGGCATGTTGATGTCCATGAGGACGACGTCAGCCTTCTGCTCGAGGCTGATGCGCTGGACCTCGAGACCGTCGCTAGCCTCGCCAACGATGGTGATGCCGCGCTCCAGCTCCAGCAGCGCCTTCAAGCCCTGGCGGAACAACTGGTGATCGTCGGCCAAGACAACGCGGATCTCATTGGGGTTGCTGCTGCTGCGCTGAGTCTCTCGGTCGTGGTTGTACACGTTGCTCATCCTCTGATCGGTCGAAGGCTGCCCGTGAAGGCGCTTTTAGGAACGCTGGCGTACTATGGCCGTTCGCGGTTGACTTGCGAAGGACGGCATAAGGCTGCGGACGTAACGAACGTATTACAGGTGTCGCGTCGCAAGATCTCGGCCTGGCCACGCGCCGTAAATCCTCAAACAGGTGACGAACCTTCGCATTGCCGAAACACTCGCGCTGGACCTGGTCGGCGTGACTGCCGCTTAAATGCAAACGCGGGGCGCTTCTTACGAAGAACCCCGCGTCAGCTAGTGGACTAGTGCTTGATGTTGACCAGGTCCTGGAGGATCTCGTCGCTCGTGGTGATCACCCGCGAGTTGGCCTGGAAGCCACGCTCGGCCATGATCATGTTCGTGAACTGCTGCGCCAGATCGACGTTCGAGCCCTCGAGGAAGCCGGTGGCGATCTGGCCACGGCCGGCCGTGTCGGGAGTGCCAATGTTGGCGGTGCCCGAGTTGGCGGAAGCGGTGAACAGGTTGCCGCCAGCCTTCATCAGACCGCTCGGGTTGGCGAAGCTGGCCAGAGCGATCTGACCCAGCGGCGACTTGTAGCCGTTGGAGTAGATGCCCGTGATGTCGCCCGCGGCGCCAACCGTGAACGTGGTCAGCGAGCCCGCCGAAGCGCCGTCGGTGTTCGAGTTCAGATCCGACGTGGCGGCCAGCTGGGTCATCGTCGACAGGTCGACGTTCACGACCAGCGGCGCCGTGGCGCCGTTGATGAGGTTCACCGTCAGCGTGCCCGCGCCGTTGCCGGCGATGGTGGTGTCTACCTTGCCCGACCCGTTGAACGTGACGCCGCCCGCGGGGGCGTAGGTCACGCTCGCCACGACCGTCGGATCGGCGGTGGTTGCGGCGGTGATGCCCCACTGGTTGTTCGCGCTCTTGGTGAACGTCAGCGTGACTGGGATCGCGTTGCCCTGGGCGTCGTACACCGTTGAGCTCAGGTCGACCGTGTCGGTGACGGCGCTGTTCGCGTTGAGGTTGCCCGCGAGGCTCAGCGTAGTCGAGGCCTTGCCAGTCATGCCCGCGCCGATCGGGACGGTGATGTTGCTGGCGGGGACGGTCGTGTCGATGGTGCCAGTCAGCGGGTCAGCCTGCCAACCGAGGACGTGGAGACCGCTGGACGGGTTGGTCAGCGTGCCGTCGATGCCCAGATCAAAAGCGCCGTCGCGGCTGAAGAACTGCTGCTTGCCATCGCTCATGGCGAAGTAGCCGTCACCCTGGATGGCCATGTCGGTCAGCTTGCCGGTCGACTGCAGCGTGCCCTGGGTCTGGACGGTGTCCACACCACTGATCAGCACACCCAGGCCAACCTGCTCGGGGTTGACGCCACCGCGACCACCCTGCGGGCCACTCGCGCCGCGCAGCGTCTGGCTCAGGATGTCCTGAAACGTCACGCGCGACTGCTTGAAGCCCGTGGTATTCACGTTGGCAATATTGTTGCCAACAACATCCATAAAGGTCTGGTGATTCTTCAGGCCCGAAATGGCCGAGAACATCGAACGCATCATGTGCGGGGTACTCCTTGGGCTTCTCTAAACCGTTACTTGAGTGGTGAGCTGCTGATCTGATTGATGGTGCTGTAGTCGACGTCGTGGCCATCGACCTGAACGATGGGCGTAACCGCGCCATCCGAGCTTTCGAAACGAACGCCCGTGACGGCGCCGCTTACGGTGGTGCTATCGGCCTGCATGGCCGTGATGTACTTGCCGATCAGGCTGGCGGACTGTGCCACCACGCCCGCGTTCGCGCTGTGCTGGATCGTCTGGCGCAGCGCCTGCGTCTCTTCGAGCGCGCTGAACTGAGCCATCTGGGCGATCATCTGCGTGTCGTCCATCGGCTTCATCGGATCCTGGTTCTGCATCTGGGCCATCAGCAGCTTGAGAAAGTCCTGCTTGCCGAGCTGATTGCCCTGGCCCCTTGGTACCGACTTGATGCCGGGCAGAAGTTGCGACGCCGGAGTGGTGCCGATCTGAGTTGTCGATGACGTTGGCATGTCTGGTGGAAACTCCTCTGGACTCAGGCGCGGTAATCGATGCGTGAGCTGGACGCGGTCGCTGCTGGGCGGGCCTCGTCAGGCGTGGTGTTGTCGACGAAGCCGCTGAAGCCGCGGCTGGCGCGGGCGCCCTCGCGCTCTTGCTGCTGCCGGTTGGCTTGTCCGAAGCTGGCCTGGCCCGCATCGGAGCGGAACCCGCTATTGCCATTGCCCGCGTCGGAGAAGCTGGCATCGCCGGGTCCGCTGACGCTCATGATCAGTCGCTCCGGCGCAATGCCCTGCAGCGAGAGCGCGTCCCGAAGGTCGTTCCAGCCAGCCTGCACGAGCTCCGCGGTCGCGGCATGCTCGGCCGTCACGTGAAGCTCCAGGCCGCCAGTGGCGCCGTACTTGATGGTCACGCCGACCCCACCGAGATCGTCTGGATTCAGCTGGATGCGCACTCCTCGACCGCCAGGCAGTCGATACAGCTCCGACTGATGGGCGATCTGGCCAACCACATGCGCTGGGCGAACCTGGTCGGGCGTAGCGGAAACGCGCTCTGTCGACGCAACCGAGAAAGCTGGCACTGGCGCATCCGTGCGCCCCTGCGTGGCATCCGTGCCGTTCACCGGTGCGGTGTCGGCGGAGGGATCGTCGCTGTCGCTGCTGGTCGAGCCCTGCTGGGCAGGCTGGCCCGCCAGCGGCTGGGTGATGAGGGTCTGTGCCACGGGCGCGTCGACGATTGGCGACGCAGCCCGATGCGCGGCGCGCGGCTGCTGGTCGCTCGGTTGCTCGGCCCGCGGTTGGAGCGTCTGCGTCTGCGCCTGCGCGGCGGCGACGGTATCGGCGTTCGGCAGCTGCACTTCCTTTGGCAGCTCGATTTGTGGCGCAGGCGTGTGCGCGGCCTGGTGCGGCTGGGCTGGCACGTTCGCAACGTCGGCGGTTGCTGGCTGCGCGGTTTCGGTCAGTTGCCCAGCGGCGGGCGCGACTTCGGCAGACGTGCCATCAGCGGCGGGCTGCGCCTGCTGGGGCAGCTGCTGCGCCACTGGCCCGGTGGGAACGGAGGACGTGGAGGCCGCCGCCGCTGGAGCGGTTTCCGTCGTCGGCGTAGCCGCGGTCAGCACCATCGGCACGGGCACGAACCCTAGCGCCGCGAGCATCTCGGGCATCACGTCGTCGGTCTTGGCGCTGTCGTCAGCCTCGTCAACGGGCAGGCCGAGCACGTCTGGCTGCTGCGCGGGCGTGCTCGCCGCGGTCGGAGTGGCCTGCGGCAGCAGACCGAGGCTACCCAGCGCCGACTGCAGCTGGCTCAGAAACGATGCGATGCCCGGCTCTCCCGAAGTCGCGGCAGCGTCGCGGGCACCAGCCTGCGCGGGTGCAGCTGCGCCAGCGACGACGGGCGTGGCGGGCACAGCGGGCAATACGGAAATCTCAGGCATCTCTCAGGTCCTCTGACGGTAGGTACTAGCGGCCGCCGCTGATCACGTTGCGCAGGATGCTGATGCGGGTCGACATCGCCTGCGTGAGGGCGCTGTACGTGAGGTTCGCTTCGCTGAGTGCTTCCATCTCACGGTCGATGTCGACGTTGTTGCCGTCGCCGCGGGAGCTGGTCGCGTCGACCAGCTTGGACTGGCTGGCGGCCGCATTGAGCGCCGTCTGCGAGGTCGGCGTGAAGCCGCGCGCGGCGCGGGTCATGGCCGACTTGAGCGTGTCTTCGAAACGTACTTCGGAGGCCTTGAAGTTCGGGGTATCGACGTTCGCCACGTTGTTGGCGATCGTGCGCTGGCGTGCCGCCAGGCCGCTCATCGCCGCCCGCAGGTATGCGTCGGTGCCGCTGAACTGGATCTTGTTGATATCAGGCATTTGGGGCTCCGTTTGAGTCCGCCCATATTCGGCTGTATTGGGCCGCAAACCCCAGTACCTTTGGTACGTATCGCTGTGTCTCTTGGTATGGCGGAATACCGCCAAACTTCTGCACAGCACCGGGACCCGCGTTGTACGCGGCCAGCGCGAGGCGCTCATCGCCCTTGAATTGCTTCAGCAAACCGCCCAGGAACTTGGCCCCACCGTCGAGCGCTTGCGCGGGATCGAACGAGTTCTGCACGCCCAGCCCGCGGGCCGTGGCATCCATCAGCTGAGTGAGTCCCTTGGCGCCGACGCCCGACTGGGCATTGGGATTGAAGTTGGACTCGGCCTTGACCAGGCCAGCCAGCAGCGCGGGGTCAACTCCGTAGCGCTTCGCTGCGCTGGCGATCAGGTCGGCGTAGGGCACCGGGCCGCTGCCGATGCTGGCGGTGGCGACTGGCGTGGCTGCCGTGACTGGCTTCCCGGCTGAGGTCGTACCGCTTGACTTGCCTTGTGCTTTGGCGAGCGTAGCCGCGAAGTTGGACGGTGAAGCCGCGGGCGGTGCGGTGCGGCCACTGGCCGCGGCCAGCGCACGCTCCAGCATGGCGCTACGGATGATCGGCGCGTTTGTCACGCGGCGACGCCCCGACGATGCACACGCGCGGCGGTCTCGTCGGCATCGCGCAATTCCTGCCGCCTGCGCAGCTCGGCCCGCTCAGCCGCTCGCTTCGACAGCACCACCTCGAGCGCCTTGACCCCCTGGTGGGCAGTTGCCACCCATCCACGAGCTTCCTCGGTTTCGGCGTGCGCTTCTTGCAGGCGTTGTTCCTGTACGAGCACTTGCACCTCGCACCAGTCGAGGAGACGTTCGAGATCGCCGAGCACGGCAACTGGCAGCGCCACTCCGGGGGCTGGGCGCTGTGTGGCATCCATCTGCATCAGCACCATACGCACGCGTGCTTGCGCTTCAACCAGCGCCTGCGCCTGCGCCTGCATGGCGCGCTCGCGTTCGGCGAGCGCCAGCTGCGTCTGATCGAGGACCTGGCGGCGCTGCTCGAGCGCCACCTCGAGTGCGGCGTCAGGCCGCCGCGCCATCGGTCAGCTCTTCATTAGCAATGGCTCGTAGTCGAGCGATCGACTCGGCCATCTCAGTCGGACTGTCGGGTGCCTGGCGCAGGAAACGCTGGATGTGCGGCTGCAGCCGGATGGCGCGATCGATCTGCGGGTTCGAACCGGGCACGTACGCGCCGATGTTGATCAGGTCGCGCGCCTGCTGGTAGGCGAACAGGGCGTCGCGCACGACGCTCGAGGCGCCGCGATGGTCCTCCGACGCGAGCGTCTGGTACAGACGACTCACGCTCTGCAGCACGTCGATCGCCGGGTAGTGGTTCTCCTGCGCCAGTGTTCGCGACAGCACGATGTGGCCATCGAGGATGCCCCGCACGGTGTCGGCGATCGGGTCCTGCATGTCGTCGCCATCGACGAGGACCGTGTACAGACCGGTGATCGAGCCGCGCTCGGCGGTCCCCGCCCGTTCGAGCAGGCGCGGGAGCATCGCAAACACCGACGGCGGATACCCGCGCGCGACCGGCGGCTCGCCAACGGTCAGACCGATCTCGCGCTGGGCCATCGCGAAGCGCGTGACCGAGTCCATCATCAGCGTGACCTGCTGGCCTCGCCCGCGGAACCACTCGGCGATCGCTGTCGCCACCCAGGCGCCCTTCAGGCGCTGCAGGGCGGGCTGGTCCGAGGTCGAGACGACGACGACCGAACGCGCCATGCCCTCGGGGCCCAGGTCGTGCTCGATGAACTCCTGTACTTCGCGACCGCGCTCGCCGATCAGGGCGATGACGTTGACGTCGGCTTCGCAGTTGCGGGCGATCATGCCCAACAACGTGCTCTTGCCCACACCCGAGCCGGCGAAGATGCCCATGCGCTGGCCGCGACCGGTGGTCAGCATGCCGTCGAGTGCGCGGACACCCGTGGCCAGCGGCTGGCGGATCGGCAGCCGGCCGAGCGGGCTCGGCGGCGCATCGGTGATGCGGGTCAGGCGGGAGGTGTTCAGCGGGCCCTTACCGTCGATCGGACGGGCCAGGCCGTCGATGACGCGGCCGAGCAATTCCTCGCCGACAGGCACCGAGAAGCCACGGCCGCTGGGGAAGACAGCCGTCCCGGGCCGCACACCGTGGGTATCGGCGAACGGCATCAGGATCAGCCGGTTATCGCGAAACCCGACGACTTCGGCAGTGATGCGCGAGGCGCCAGCGCTGGCGCGATCGGGATACAGGTGGCAGATGTCGCCCATTGGCAAGCGCAGGCCTTCGACCTCGATGCTCAGGCCAACCACCTGCACCACCCGCCCCTGAAAGCGGAGCGCGGAGGATTGCGCCACCAGCGAGCGGTGGCGCGACAGATCAAGAACCAAGGCTCACTTCGTCCGACTCTTCGCTGCTCACGTCCATGACGAACGTCCACAGCGCGTTCCCTAGCTGGGCGAGCTTCGTCTCGAGCTGTGCATCCACCTCGCCCTGTGTTGTCTCGATGACCGCGCCGCCCGTCTGGATGCGCTCGTCGGCCTGCAGCTCGATGCGATCGGCGGCGATGCCCGGCGGCACACACTGCGCCCAGCGGCGGCGCAGCAATTCCTCGTCATCTGGCGAGACGCGGACGCGGACCGCCGTGCGAGCGTCCATCTCTTCGAGAGCGCTGCGAATGATGTTGATGGCCAGGTCGGGCATGTTCTCGACCTCTTTCTCGACCACCTTCTGCGCGATCTGCAGCGCCAGGTCGACGACCTGCCGTTCCGCGGCGCGGAAGAACCCGACCTGGTTTTCGACCACAGAGCCCGCGAGGAGCTGCAGCTGGCGGATAGCGTGGCTCATCTCAGCCTCCACCGCTGCACGGCCCTCGGCGATGCCCTGCTCGTAACCGACACCGTAGCCCTGCAGTCGAGCGGCTTCTTCGATCGCCGCGAAGTCGGGCGGCGGCGGCGCTGGCGCTACTTCGACGGCAGCGGCTTCGGCCTCGAGCAGGATGCGCGCATTGACGGGCACCGAGAGCGAGATCGGTCGCTCGACCCCGACCTGCTCGCCGCGCAGCACGCGCTGCGCGCCGAAGATACGTGGGGGAGTGGGGATTGGGGAGTGAGGAGTGAGGGGGTGAGAGCCCACGCGCATCACTGACGATGACCGCACGAATCCCCCACTCCCCACTCCTCGCTCCTCACTCCTAAACAAGGACGTCCTCGCCGCCGCGCTGCACCACGATCTCCTCGGAGTCCTCGAGCCGTCGGACGATGGTCACGATGCGCTGCTGGGCCTCTTCGACCTGGCGCAGGCGCACCGGACCACCGATCTCCATCTCTTCGCGCAGGGCCTGTGCCGCGCGCGTCGACTGATTGCGGAAGATCCGCTCCTGCAGCTCCTCGCTCGTTCCGCGCATCGCCAGCGACAGGTCCTTGCTGTCGACCTCGCGCAGCACACGCTGCAGCGAGCGATCGTCCAGTCGAACCAGATCGTCGAAGACGAACATCAGCTTGCGAACTTCGGCAGCCAGCTCGGAGTTCGCGCCGTCGAGATATTCGAGGATCTGCTTCTCCGTGCCGCGGTCGACCGAGGTGAGCATGTTGACCAGGAACTGGGTGCCACCTGTCGAGGTGAAGTCGCGGCTGATCATGGAGCTGAGCTTGCGCTTGAGCACCTCCTCGACCTGCTCGACCACCTCAGGCGGCGTGCGGTCCATGGTGGCGATGCGCAGCGCGACCTCGGTGCGCACCTCGGGCGGCAGGTGGGTCATGGTCTGAGCCGCCTGGGTGGCCTGCAGGTGCGACAGGATCAGCGCGATGGTCTGCGGGTGCTCGCTGCTAACGAACTGGGCCAGCTGCGACGGGTCTGAATCACGGGCGAAGCTGAACCGCTGCGGGCGCCGCGACGACGCCAGCCGCTCGATCACTTCCTGCGCCTTGTCCTTGCCGAGAGCGCGCACGAGCATGTCGCGGGCGTAGTCGGCACCACCCGAGGTGATGAAATCGCGCGCCAGAGCCATGTGGTAGCACTCTTCGAGCACCTGGCCCTTCATCTCTTCGGTGACCTTCTCGAGCTGGAACACCTCGAAGGTGAGCGTTTCGATCTCGCTCTCCTTGAAGTGCTTGAGCACTTCGGAGGAGACCTCCGGACCGAGAGCGATGAGCAGGGCTGCCGCCTTCTGGCGACCCTTTAGACCTTGATGACCGATGAGCTGGGCCACTGACTGTCCTTCTGGGGGTGTAAGGGGGAAAGGCTGGGGCTGAGTTAGTTCCTGCGGTCCTCGTCCATCCAGGTCTGGATGAGCTGGGCCACAGTGGCGGGATTGGTCTTGCCGAGGGTCTGGATCTGCTCGCGGATGTACACCTTCTGCGGATCCTCGACGATCGGTTGTGCCGTCGGCATGCTTGGCTTGCCTGGCCGGCCTGGGACTGTCGTGGCTGGCGCCGCGGGCGTCGCGTCGGTTGGCTGCGGGGTCGCCGCGGCGGGCTGTTCGACCGCGATAACGCGGGTTTCCTTCTTGCGGCCGCGAGTGAGGATGAAGAACAGCAGGCCGAGCATCAGCACTGGACCGAGGGCGAGTGCCCCCAGGCGGCCGTACGACATGATCTGTTCCTTCTGCGCCGCTTCCTCCATCGCCGCCTGCGTCGTCTGCAGCTCCTGGCGGTTGAATGGCAGCGAGGTGACCGTGAGCACGTCGCCACGCGTGGCGTCGATGCCGGCCGCGGCGTTGACCGCGCTCTGCACACTCTGTTGGAGCGCCGGACTCGGGTTGGCCGGATCGTCGTCCAGCATGACCGAGATGCTGAGGCGCTTCACGGCACCAGGCGCGCGGACCACCTTCTGGACCGACTTGTTCAGCTCGTAGGTGACGTCGCGTTCGGTCTTGCTAGTCGCGCCGCTGCTGCCCGTGCCCGCACCCTGGTAGGTCGGGACGGTGCCGTTGTTCGCGGCAGTGCCAGGCACGCCACCAGCACCAGCCTGACCGTTGGTCGTGCTTTCGGTGATCTCGTGGTTCGTTCGCACGGGCGTCTGCGTCGGATCGGTCGGCGTGTAGGACTCGCTGGTCTGCTCGATCTGGTCCCAGTCCATCGTGGCACTGACGCGGACGGCGGCCTTGCCGCTGCCCAGGACGCGGTCGAGCATGCCCTGGAGGTCGTGCTCGACGGTGGTTTCGTAGCCGCGCTGGGTGTCGAGCTGCTTGTTGGTCAGGCCGCTGGTGCCGCCCGCGGAATCGTCGCCACTCAGCATGTTGCCGTTGACGTCGACGATCGTCACGCTGCCCGCCTTCAGACCCTCGACGCTGTTGGCGACGAGGTTGGTGATCGAGCGCGCTTGCGCCGTGTCGAAGCGCTTGCCGGGCTTCAGCTTGAGAATGACCGAGGCGGTGGCGTCCTTCTGCTGCGTGGTGAACAGCGAGGGCTGTGGCAGAACCAGATGGACGCGTGAGGAATCGACCGCCTCCAGGCGATCGATCGAGCGGGCCAGCTCGTTCTCGAGCGCGCGCTGATAGTTGACACGCTGGGTGTACTCGGTCTGGCCGAAGGAGTTCTGATCGAACAGCTCGAAGCCGGAGCCGCTGGTGGGCTTGCCACCCAGACCGGCGCCAGCGAGCGCGATGCGCGCTTCCTGCACCTGGCCACTCGGCACGCGGATGACACCGCGCTCGGCCAGCTCGTAGGGGATCTTGGCAGCCTTGAGCTTTTCGACGACGGTCGCCGCGTCGTCATCGCTGAGGCCGGAGAAGGCAACGCCCATGTCGGCGGTGCGGCCGGCGGTGGTGACGATAAACAACAGTGCCAGGCCCGCGGCCAGGACGGCGCCGAGGCCGATCTGCTGGCCGCGGCTGAGGCCGCGCCAGACGCGCGTGAGTGGCTGGAGGACCGGGTTCAGAGCTTCCATTAGGGTGCCAGGTGTCGGGTGTCGGGTGTCGGGTGTGTCATCTGGTCAGTTCGGCGTTAGTTGGCGGCGCTTTCCGAGACCCGAGACCCGAAACCGCGAGCGGAGCGAGCATTAGACCGACATCCGCATGATTTCTTGATACGCATCCACCAGCTTGTTGCGGACCTGGAGCGCCATCGAGAAACCGAGGCTGGCTTGTTCGGTGTTGAGCATGACCTCGTGGATGTCGATGGGCTGGCCCGCGGCCAGCTTCATAGACGAAGCGTCGGCTTGCTGGCCAAGCTGGCCAAGCGAGCTGACTGCCTGCTTGAGCGCGTCCCCGAAGTCGGAGCCCGCTGGTTTCGCTGCACCGCTCTGGCTCGGCAGCGTTGGCTTCAGCGCGCTGAGGGCGCTACCCACGTTCATCGGCATGATGTGCTCCTGCTAGCTACGCGCGACCCAGGTCGATCGACCGCTGGGCCATCTGCTTGATCGAGTTCAGCACCGTGACGTTCGCCTCGTAGGCGCGGCTGGCCGACAGCATGTCGGTCATCTCGGTGGTGGTGTCAACGTTCGGGTAGGCGACCAGACCGGTGTTCGGGTCGGCGTCTGGGTGCGAGGGGTCGTACACCTCACGGGCGGGCGCCTCGTCTTTGATGATCGAGGCCACCTGCAGGCCCGCGGACTCGGAGCCCTTGGTGGCGAGGGGCTCGAACACGACCTGCTGGCGCTGGTAGGGCTGGCGCTGGCCGTTGACACGGGTGGTGTCGGCGTTGGCGATGTTGCCAGCGATGACGTCCATCCGCAGTCGCTGCGCGGTGAGCGCCGAGCCCGAGATTCGCATGCTGCTGAAGAGACCCACCTGTTTACCGTCCTCGCTCCGAAGAAGTTCTTGCGGAGTGTGCGACACGTGGGCCCTATTCCATTAGGGCGCCGAGTCCCGGTTCGCCTGGCGGCTAGTACCTTCCTGCGCGGGCCTCGGTTTTGACTCTAGAAAATTTTGCCCGCGCCACCAACTCGCCGGGGCGCATCGGTCACATTCTCCAGTCGCGTACCGTCAATGAATTGACGCGGCACACACCGCGAACCTGACCAACCGAGGGAATACCCATGAAGATCAAATTGACGAACGTGTACGTCGACGACCAGGAAAAGGCTCTGCGCTTCTACACCGAGGTGCTGGGCTTCGCCAAGAAGAACGATTTCAGCCAGGGCCCGTATCGCTGGCTGACCGTAGCCTCACCCGACGAGCCAGAGGGCACCGAGCTGCAGCTGGCGCTCAACGACAACCCTGCTGCCAAGGCCTACCAGCAGGCGATCTTTCAGCAGGGCCAGCCCGCCGCCATGTTCTTTACCGACGACATCAAAGCCGAGTGCGAGCGCATCAAAGCCCGTGGCGGCGAGCTCAAGATGCCGCCGACCGAGGTGACGGGCTCGACCATCGCCCAGTTGGACGACACCTGCGGCAACATGATCCAGATCACGCAGCTGGCGCGCTGGTAGGCCTGGCGTTTAGCAGGATGGCTGTCCGGACGGGGTCACCGTCTGGTCAGCCGTCCTCGCCTCGGCGCTCAGCGACGATGCCGCGCACCTGAGCGGCGACTTAGACCAGGTGCGCGGTGATGACGAGGCGGTGTGAGTAGATGCCGTCGGGCACGCAGGTGATCAGCGTGGCCGTGGCGTCCGAAGTCTGGTCGAGCACAGAGATCTGGTCGGGCGTGACGACCTTCATGTCGGTGACCTGATACAGGAACTGTCGCTCCTCGGTCGCCACGATCACCCCTTCGCCAACCTTCAGGTCGGGGAGGTGATGGAACACGGCGCCTTCGTTCGGCGAAGAGATGTGTCCCGAGAGCACCATGTTGCCGTTCTGGCCAGGCCCCGCCAGGCCCTTGTGCTGGCCAACCGCGAACGGCGCGGTCTCCCACGCAATCAGCCCGCGACGATCCAGCTTTGTGCCCAGCTGGATCACTTTGCTGTCGACGCCGATGGTCGGAATGACGATGCGTCGCGCCGGCAGCGGCTGCACGATAGGCGCCTTGCTCGGCACAGGAATCACGTGCGCCTCAGCATCCGGGCCAGCCACAACGGGCGACGGCACCGCGTCGGAGGCGACGATTGGCTCCGGCACCGCGGTTGGCAAAACGGGTCCCAACGTGGGCAGCGCTCGCATCGGCGTCGCGGTTGGTTCTGGGACGACCGGCGAGAGCTCGCGCGGGTGATAGACCGAACCGCTGCCGCGCAGGCCCTCCTTCTCAGGCTCCGACGGCCCGCACGCCGCGGCCAGCAGGGCGACCGTGGAGAGCAGCACGAAACGGCGACGAGTGAGTGTGGCCACGCTCTAAGCCCCTACCGCGCCCTGTGCCACGGCCCGACGGCGCGCCAGCAGCTCGGCGTAGTCGTTCAGTGAGCGCATCACGGCCTGCACCTCAGGTCCGGGGAGCTCTTGCAGGACACGGTCGGTTGCGGTATCGCGGATACGCACGACGACGTTGTGGGTCTCTGCGTCGACGACGAACTGGGCGTACGCATTGCGCAGTTGGCCGCCAGTTGACGCGGCGACCGGCTGGTCGTCACCTGACTGCGGCTGGGGCGCATCGGGCATCTGGCGGGCAGGCACGGCAGGGCGCGACGGCGCGACAGCGCCTGATGGCGCCGCGGGCTCGATGCGCAGCGGCTGTGTGTCCGACATGGTTGATGATTCCTTACGCCCATCATCGACACCAAACAGGACTAACTTGAGCGCCGGCCCTAAACGGCCATCGCTACAGCGGGTCGGCTGGCGGACTTTGCCTGGCGGGCCGCCTCTTCCCACGCGGGCAGCAGCTCGCGGAGAAAGCGCTCGACCTCGCGCGCGGGCGCGGCGTCCTTGCGCACGTTGGCGTCGATCAGCTGTCGATTCAAGTACTCGTAGACGGTCAACAGGTGCTTGGCGATGTCGCCGCCACGCTCCAGGTCCAGGGTCTCCACCAGCTCGCTCACGATGGCCTGGGCGCGGATCAGGTTGGTGTGCGCGCCCTGAATGTCGCGCTTCTCAATGGCGTTGATCGCGGTGGCCACGAAGCGCACGGCGCCCTGATAGAGCATCACGACCTGCTCGCCTGGGGCGGCGGTCTGGGCTTGCGTCTGGCGATATACCTGGTAAGCGTTCATTGGTCCTCGGCGGGGGGTGGGGAGTGAGGGCTGAGGGCTGAGGGACGGTGCCTACCCTGAGTATCGACTGGGCTGCCGGGTACGCTTAGTAGGCCAAAAGTCCCGTTTGCGTATCGACTCCCCCAAGCCCTCACCCCTCACCCCTCATCCCTCACCCCTGGAGCGAAGCGACACATGACTACAGGACGCGCGGCGGCGTTCTACGGCGCCGGCAAGCCGATGCAGATCAAGGAATACACGGTTGGCGACCCCGATCCGGGTGGACTCGTCGTCAAGATGACTCTCGCCAACGTGTGCGGTTCGGATCTGCACCAGTGGCGGGGCGAGTTCGACGTCGAGAAGTTCGGGCGGCCCTACCCGCAGATCCTCGGCCACGAGATGACCGGCACCATCTTCAAGCTGGGCGAGGGCATGAGCCGCGACACCGCCGGGCTCCCGCTCAAGGAAGGTGACCGCGTGGTGTGGCGGTACTTTTATCCCTGCGGCAGCTGTCGCGCCTGCCTCAAGCGTGTCAGTCGGGCGTGTCCCAATGCCCGCGGATATCTCACCAGGTCGTGCGACGAGCCGCCGCACTTCTACGGCGCCTTCGGCGAGTACTACTACGTGCGGCCTGGCGCGGCGATCTTCAAGGTGCCGGACGAGCTGAGCGACCCGATGGTGGCGGGCGTCAATTGCGCCTTGTCTCAGGTGGTCGGCGGCATGCAGCTGGCCAACCTCAAGCTCGGCGAGTTCGTGGTCATCCAGGGCGCTGGGGGACTCGGCGTGTACGCGACCGCGATTGCCAAAGAGATGGGCGCCGGGCGCGTCATCGTGATCGACAGCATCCCGGAACGGCTCGAGCTAGCTCGTGGCTTCGGCGCGGACGAGGTCATCGATATCGAAGAGTTCCCAGACCCGGATATGCGGGTCAAGCGTGTGCTGGAGCTCACTGACAACTGGGGCGCCGACGTGGTCGCCGAGCTGGTCGGCCACCCGCGCGTGTGCAACGAGGGGCTGCGGATGCTGGGGCGGACCGGGCGCTACCTCGAGATCGGCAACATCAATCCGGGCCTCACGTACGAGCTCGATCCGTCGTTCCTGATCTTCGGCAACCGCTCGATCCTGGGCATGGTCTATTACGAGGCCGAGCATCTGCAGCAGGCACTGGAGCTCATGGCGCGTACGCGGACGAAATACCCGTGGCAGAAGGTGGTCAGCCATACGTTCCCGCTGGAGCACATCAACGAGGCGTTCGTGGAGGCTGACCAGGGCCGCGTCACGCGCGCGGCCATCGTGCCTTAGGTTCCCTCTCCGTCTGGGAGAGGGCTAGGGTGAGGGCTGCCCTGGCTGCAGAAGTTCGCCCTCACCCCCGACCCCTCTCCCAGAGGGCGAGGGGAGGTGTGAGAGCTACTTCTTGCCTGCTTTCGAGGCGGCCTTGCCGCCACCCTTGGGCTTCTTGGCGCCGCCCTTACTCCCAGGACCCTTATCTGGCATATGCAAATCCTCCTGCGGTGCGAGATAGGCGGACATGGTGCCTGCGAGCGCCGGCGCCGTCAATACTGCTACAGTGACCTCGGCGTCCGAGCGGCGCCTCAGCATGTCTTCAGAACCTCCAAGTACGCGCCATAACAGCCGTCCATACCCGGTTCTCGTCGCCCGGGGAGGGTTCGCCTAGTCGATTCACCGTCTCGCTGACCGCGGCGGTTTGGCTGGTGATGCCTCCCAGGTGTCGACTCAGCCCCCAGGGAGGCCGCCCATGCAGTACGTCAGCGAGCTCATCGGCGCGCCGGTCCGCGATCCCGCGGGCCGCGTAGTGGCTAGAGTTGCCGATCTGCTGGTCCCCGCGGATGCGGATTACCCAGCCGTCGATGCGGTCGCCCTCAAGCCTACGGGAGGTACGGGCGAGTTGCGGATCATTCCCTGGTCGGCGTTGCGCGTCGGGGAAGGCGAACGGTTGGCGCTCGTTTCGCCGTTGTCGGAAGCGCCGAGCTTCGAGCCACCGCCGCACGAGCTGTCCCTGGCACGCCAGGTGATGGACCACCAGATCATCGACGTCAACGGCGTAAGAGTCGTCCGCGTCAATGACCTGCAGCTGGCGCCCACGGATGGCACCTACCGACTGGTGGGCGTCGACATCTCGACCGCGGGCCTGCTGCGGCGGATGGGGGCAACGCGCGTGCTCGGCGCGCTGGGTGTTCGATTGACCCCCAAGGCGATCGCATGGGAGGCGATCGAGCCAGTGGAGTCCGGCACGGCCGGGGTCAAGCTCAAGGTCTCACACGAGGACCTGGCCAAGCTGCACCCGTCCGATATCGCGCAGATCATCTCGCAGCTCGACCAGCACCACGTGCACGAAGTGCTCGAAGGTCTGGATGATGAGGCCGCTGCGGACGCGATCCAGGAGGTCAGCCCGGACCTGCAGCTCGCGTTGATCCGCGGCATGGAGCCAGAGCGCGCCGCCGACATCCTCGAAGAGATGGAGCCTGACGATGCGGCCGACATCCTGGGCGATCTCGAGCCGGACCGCGCCCAGGACCTCCTCAGCCGCATGGACGTCGACGAAGCCGAGGACGTGCGCGAGCTGCTGAGCTACCCCGACGATTGCGCGGGCGGTCTGATGACCAACGACATCGTCCTGGTGCCGCCGACGGTGACAGCCAACGAAGCCATCGGCCTGGTGCGCCAGCAAGCCGCCGAGATGGACAACGTCTACTACGTCTACGTGGTGGACGAGGGCGAGCGGCTGCTGGGTGTGCTGTCGCTGCGCGAGCTGATCGTGGCCGAGCCGAACACACCGATTGGCCGAGTAATGCACCGCGAGCTGATCCGCGGTCGCCTGGACGACTCGCAGGACGAAGTCGCCAAACTCATCGCCAAGTACAACCTGCTGTCCCTGCCGATCGTCGATGACCTCGGCCGACTGAAAGGCATCGTCACCGTGGATGACGCCATGGACGTCATCCTGCCGGATGATTGGAAGGCGCGCCTTCCGCGGGTCTACGCCCGCAGCTAGGGACGCCCCCTGGATGCGGGGCCTCAGGCAGCGGGTCAGGCGGCTGAGCGCGGCGCTGGCCTTTCTCGGACCAGGGCTGATTGCCGGCGCAGCCGGTGACGATGCTGGCGGCATCGCGACCTATGCATCAGTCGGGGCGCAGTACGGCTACGACCTGCTGTGGGTGATCGGGCCGATCACCGTGTCGCTGGTCGTGATTCAGCTGATGATCGCGCGCATGGGCGTGGTCACCGGCAAGGGGTTCGCGGAACTGATCCGCGAGGAGTTCGGCGTACGGTGGACCGCATTCGCCATGCTGGTGCTGCTGATTGCCAACGGCACGGTGACCATCGCCGAATTCGCTGGCGTGGCCGCCGCGAGCGAGCTGTTCAACATCCCGCGCTACATCGTCGTGCCGCTGATGGCCGTAGCCGTGTGGCTCATCGTGGTCCGCGCCTCGTACACCGTCGCCGAGAAGATTTTCATCCTGCTGTCGGTGGCGCTGCTCACGTACGTCGGTGCGGCGTTCCTGGCACGACCGGACTGGGGCCATGTCGCACGCAGTCTGGTCACGCCGGTGTTCAGCACCGAGCCAGGCTTTCTCTCGACGTTCGTGGCGGTCGTCGGCACCACGATCACGCCGTACATGCTGTTCTACTTGCAGTCATCGCTGTCCGATAAAGGCGTGCGCATCGAGGACTACCCGGCCGAGCGAACCGATGTCGTGATCGGCTCGCTGCTCACGACGATCGTCGCGCTGTTCATCATCGTGTGCACCGCCGCGACCCTGCACAGCGCGGGAATTACGATCGAAACACCTGAGGACGCCGCGCGCGCCCTGGAGCCGCTGGCGGGCCCGTATGCGCGCGTCCTGTTCGGGCTCGGCTTGTTCGGCGCGAGCATGCTGGCGGCGAGCGTGCTGCCTTTGAGCACCGCCTACGCAGTGTGCGGCGCATTCGGCTGGGAACGCGGGGTTTCGACGTCATGGTCGCAAGCGCCCATCTTCAATGGCATCTACACCGCGCTGATCGCGATTGGCGCCGCGGTCGTGCTGCTGCCGGGTTTGCCGCTGATCCAGCTCATCGTGGCGACGCAATTGCTCAACGGCGTGCTGCTGCCGATCGTGCTGATCTTCGTACTGCGGCTAGTTAATGACCGCGACCTGATGGGCCGCTACACCAACAGCCGCATGTTCAACGTGTTGTCGTACGGCACGACGGCGATCCTGATCGGGTTGACGCTGGCGCTGCTGGTGTTCTCAGTGCTCGGTCTCGGCTAAGGCTGCCCGGGCAAAACGCTCGACCCGTCGCCGGGCCTCAGGCGCGGTCAGGTCGTCCCGCCCGAGCGCGCGATAACCGACCGACCAATCGTCGATGTAGCGCAGCGCACCGGTCGATACCAGCAGATCCCAGAAGGCGAGGTCCGACACGCTGGCGCCTGCCGCGCGCTCGTACCTGCGAGCGAACGCGTCGGCAGTGTCCGGATCGAACAGGTTGGCCAGATCGCAGCGGCAGGTGGCCACGTCGCGGGCTGGGGTACCCAGCGCGGCCATCTCCCAGTCGACGACGCCGCTGAGGCGAGTGCGGTACCACACCGTGTTGCCGGGCCAGAAATCGCCGTGGATCACGCGCGTGTCTCGCGCCACCGTCGGCCACAGCGCATGCACGCGTTGCCAAACCGTGCTCTCGAGTGGATCCTCGCGTTGAGCGCGCCGCTCGATCGCCGACTCGACCCGATCGGTATGCCGCGGCAGGAAGTCCGATCCGCTGGTCGGAAGGCGATGCAGGTTCGCCAGCGCCTGCGCCAATTGCTCCAGAAACCCGTCGATGTTGCGCGGCTGGAGGTCGGCGCGGCCCGACAGGCGAGTCATGACCAGCGTCGGCGTCGCGAAGATGGCGCCATCGCGATCTAGGAGCAGCGGCCGGGGCGCGGGGTAGTCCAACCGCGCGAGCGCCTGGAGGAGTTTGAATTCGCGCTCGCAGACGTCCGGATCGTTATTCCAGTCCTCGCCATAGCGCCGCACCACCACGTTCTGCCGGGTATCCGCGGCGCTCTCGAGCAGGAGCGCGTGGACGCTGCACGAGACGCCGCCGCGCAGCGCTCGCACCCTCACGACACGACCGCCCGGCGCAAGCTCATGGCACAGCCAGTCGCGCTCACCACGCGAGATGGGCCTCACAGCGCGTTCGTCAGCGCCAGCACCTGGCCGTGCTCGTCGATGAGCTGCGCGCGCACGTAAGCTGCGCCATCAACGCGCACGGTCGCGAACCAATCATTGTTCGAGACCGCCGCGGCGTGCTCCGTGCCTCGTTCGGAGATCACCAGCACGGCTGTGTGTTTCGCATCGACGGCGTGCACCTCGACGGCGGAGCCAGCGCGCGACAAGTACAACTGCGGCCCGTCCGCGTCGCGCGAGATGAAGGCGTGGCCCGACCGCAGGGCAGCCAGGACGCCAGAGGCCGAGCGGTCCGAGCCGACGCGAGCCCACGTCGTGGGCAAGCCAAGGCGGTCGTGCGACCGCGGGTCCTTGAGCACGTGCGTATCACTCCCGCCGAGCGCGACGATCCGCCGTCCCGCTCGAAGCTGTTGCTCCCACCACCGCAACGACTGGTAATTCAGCTCCGCCCACGAGCCGTTCCACACCTCGATTGCGTGGTAGCCGACCGCGTTCGGGTACTCCCAGGCCGGTCCGCCGAACTTGGGGTGATTGACCGACACCAGCGCGCCACTGGCCGCGGCGGCTTGCATCGTGCGACTGGTGGCTTCCTCGTTCGGCTCGCGGAACTCCCACCACGTGTCGGTGCCCCAGGCATTCCAGTGTCCACCGTAGGTGGTGACCTCGATGCCCGGCAGCAGGATAGGGAGATGGGCACCGCGCACTCTCGCATAGTCGGCCTGGTGCCCGACCTGGTTGTGATCGGTCACGCCCAGAAAGTCGAGGCCCCGCTCGACTGCCTGCGCCAGCATGTCGCGCGGCCACGAGTCGCCGTCCGAATGCAGCGTGTGGCAGTGCAGGTCGCCACGCAGCCAGCCCGGCTCAGCCGCCGCTGACAGGTTCGGCGGCGTTGCGTCGACCTCGATCGGCCGTAGCGGTGGGTCGCCCGGCGCATCGCCGAAGCTGATCTCCACGCTGTACTCGCACCCGAGCGGACCGACTTTGTATGGGCCGAGCAGGACGTGCCATGTCCCCGCCGTGATGGGGCCTGCCAGGTAGGGCGGCGTCGCCCACGTCTCGGTCAGCGTGAAGCTGAGCTTGTGGCTGCCGCTCCAGCCGCGAAACCCCGGACTGTTTGTGGCGATGCCACGCGGATCGAACAGCCCGATGTCGAGGGTGTTGCCGCCTCTCAGCAGCGGGTCCGACGCGATCCGATGCGAATAGTCATAGCTGACCTGCAGCGCTCCGACCCCGGGCGGCACTTCGAACGGCACGTGCGCGTACCGACGCTGGTGCGAAACATCGAAGGACCCGCGCAGGACCAGATCAGCCACTACCGAACGAGTACCTGCTCGAGTGCCTCACGGCCCGCTCGGGCGCACCAGCGGCCAGGCAAAGTCAATGATCTGCCGTCCGACTGGCGCCGCAACCGTGCCACCATGTTGGCCGCCCTCGACCATCACCAGCACCAGCAGTCGAGGCTTGTCAGGCGGCGTGAAGCCAACGAACCAGGCGTGTGCATCCGGGTTCTCGTTCTCGGCCGAGCCCGTCTTGGCAGCAATCGCCAATTTCTCGTCCTTGAACGCGTAGTAGGCCGTGCCGATGGCAGTGCTGGTCACACCCTTCATCCCGTCCAGAATCGCCGCGCGGGTTGTGGGCTGCAGGCTGAGCTCGCTCAGCGAATCGCCGCCCGAGACGAGCTTCGGCGTCAACACCTCGCTGCCGCGCGCGAGCGCTGAGTAGGCATTCGCCATCTGCAGCGGTGTCGCCAGCAGATACCCCTGGCCAATTGCCAGGTTGACGCTGTCACCCGTGGACCACGGCTGGCCGATCTCGCGCTGCTTCCATGCTGGGTCGGGCACTGTTCCAGCCGACTCGTGCAGGCCGAGGCGCGTGGCACTGCCAAGCCCGAAGCGGCGGGCGAAGCCCGGCAGTATCGTCGGATCGATCCCATCGAGCTTGCGACCGATCTCATAGAAAGCTGGATTGCACGAGGCGGTCAACGCGCGCGTCAGCGACAGCGTTCCTTGCGCCTCCCAGTTGTGCAGTGTCACACCCGGCAGCCCGTTCCAATCCAGACCGCAGTCGAACGTGTTCACAGCGCGGAAACCGCCCTGCTCCATTCCAGCCGCCATCGTGATGACCTTGAAGATCGAGCCGGTGGGATAGGCCGACTCGGCGGCGCGGAACACCAGCGGATGCTCGGGACCATTCAAATGCTGCCAGGTCGCATCGTCCAGGCCGACGATGAACTGATTCGGGTCGAAGCTGGGCTGACTGAGCAGGGCGCGAACGCTATTGTCGGCGGGGTCCATCACGATGACACTGCCCGTCTTGTCGCCCAGCGCCGTGGCGGCCTGGTTCTGGATCGCCGCGTCCAGGGTGGTGTGCAGGTCCTCACCTGGTACGGAAGCCTTCTGGGCAATCGTGCGCAGCACGCGATTCGTCTGGTCGACAATCTGGATTGCGCCACCTTTCTGTCCCGCTAACTGCGATTCGAAGGTCGACTCCAGACCGGACCGCCCGACCCAGTCCGACTCGTCGTAGCCGCTGGCCGCGAGCTGCCGCAGCTCATCCGCCGTCGGATGGCTCACGTAGCCGATCACGTGTGCAGCCGCGGGTCCCAGCGGGTACACCCGCGCGGGTCGATCCTGCAGCGATACACCGGGGAGCGAGCCGATGCTCGTCTGCAGGTCGGGCCGCTCATCGTGCGAGCGGGTGGTGATCGGCATGAACCAGCCTGGCTGGCCGCCCTGATAGCGCTGTTTGATCGTCTCCGCCGGGATGCCGAGCGCCTCCGAAAGGCCGCTGAGCAACGCCGCCTCGTCCTTGATCTCGCCTGGCACCACGCCGACCGCGAGTACCGCCCCGTTGTCGGCAAGCGGCTTGCCCGCTCGATCGAGGATGCGCCCTCGTTTGGGGTTGTCCGGCACCACTCGCACGGATGAGCTCGCGGTGAGCCCGCTGAAGATCAGACTTGGCTGCCATGCCACGCGCCAGTTGCGCTGCTCCTGCACCAGGGGCAGGCTGTTGCTCTCGCTGATGTCGCCGAACAAGCTGAGCGTCCGACTGACCTGGAATGGCACCTGTACACCGTCGGCGGTGGTCTGTGCTGCGCCTGTCGCCTGTGTGCTCAGATGCGTTTGGCCGATGCCGTCACGAATGTTCGTGTAACGCCGCACGAACAGGTCGCGTGGCGTGGCTGCCTGCGCCGTTGACGACAGCAGCTCGTACATGCGGGCGTAGTCGCCCTGCTGCCACACGCCGAAGAACTGCCCGGCCACCTCCTCGGGCGTAGCGGGCGTCGGCGTGGCCGTGGGCGCGGGCACAACGGGGGTCGGGGGTCGGGGGACGGGGGTCGGCACCACCTCGCAGCCACCCACTATCGCGAGCACCGTGCACAGCCCGACCCCCGACCGCATGTAGCGCAGCCGTGAGATCAATGACCCGTCCGGGCTGGTAAGGTCGCACGAGCGTGCGGTACACAGTCGTGCTGCTGGCGCTGGCCATGTTCGGCGCAGCCGTTCCAGCCAGAGCCGCATCACCGCCCACGGTGCGCTTGTGGGCAACACGCGAGGGACTCGTCGGCCGTACGACCGCGTCTGGGCACGTGATCATGCCCGATGACCATTTCGTGGCGCTGCCGTCGCGCAAGGCCGTCGGCAAGTCGGTCGTGGTGACGTACCGCGGCAAGTCGATTAGCGCGCCCGTGCTGGATGTCGGGCCGTGGAACCGCGACGATGCCTGGTGGGAGAGCGGCTCTGCGCGCGGACAATTCCCGGACCTGCCGCGCTGGGTGCCCGAAGTCTGGGCAGCCTACGAGAACGGTTTTAACAATGGCCGCGACGGTACCGGGCGGTTTGTCACCTTCCCGGCCATGATCGACATCGCCGATGGCCTGTACGCCGACCTGGGGATGCAGCAGGCGGACTGGGTCGACGTCACCCTGAGTTGGCTCGATGCGCCGTCCCCGCCACCGCTCGCGCCATCCGATCGCAAGATCGCCAAAAAGGCCGACCCGAATCCACCGCCCGCGGTGCCTGTCGTGGCGCCGCCGGTGCCCGCGCCGCAGATCGCGCACGACAATCGCTTCTTCAACGAGACCGGTTACCGCATCGACAACGATGCCATCTGGGGCTATTTCACCGCGCGAGGGCGCGTCCCGCTGTTCGGCTTCCCCGTGTCGCGCAGCTTCGTGCTGCTCGGCTGCGATGTGCAGGTGTTCCAGCGCCAGATTGCCCAGGCGTGCGCCGGGCGCGGGGTCACGCTGATGAACCTCATGGACCCGGAGATCTTTCCGTACGAGCGCGTGAACGGCAGCGTGTTGCCGCCACCCGACCTGGGCATGAAGGCGGAGACGCCTGCTGTCGGCTCGCCTGGCTACGGCAACGCGATCGTCGATTTCGTGGGCGACAACGCGCCTGACTCGTTCGAAGGACTGGCGGTTGGCTTCGGCAAGACGTTCTTCAGCGCCATCGCTGGCGCCGAGAACCCGCTCATCGACCTCGAGGTCTGGGGCGCGCCCATCTCGCGCCCGAAGCGCGATCCGGCCAACGACAACTTCGTCTACCAACGGTTCCAGCGCGGCATCATGCACTTCGACACCGCGACCGGCCGCACGCAGGGGCTGTTGCTGGCTGACTACCTGAAAGCGATCCTGCGCGGCCGCGACTTGCCGGGTGACCTGAACCAGGCAGCCCGAGGCAGCAAGTACTTCGGCCAGTATTGTCCAGACGCCACCCGCTGGGTGTGCCGCCCTGGTGACCTCGTGGCCACGGATCTCACCTTCGCCTTCGAACAAGGCTAGCCCGGCCGGTAGTAGATCCTCGGCGCATGCGCCGCTCTCAGTTTGTAGGTGCTTTGGAACGGCGCTGCGCGCCGAGGGGCTCTGCCCCTTCACCCCGCTCTACGCACGCTCGCTGTCGGGCGCCGTGCGTTCACCGCTGGTCTTTGGGCAGGGTCTGCCTTTTGTACGGGACATCCCGAAACACCACGTGCCCAATCTCATTGAGCACTGCCGCCCGACACTGCCGCCCGATAGAACATTCCCGCCCGCAGGATCGGGGCCGCTCCGAACGAAAGGCAGACCCTGGATGAAACCAGCGATGTTCGCCGGGTGCCGCGCAGCGAGCGTGCGTAGAGCGGGGTGAAGGGGCAGAGCCCCTCGGCGCGGAGCGCCGTTCCAAAGCTGCTAAACACTGAGAGCGGCGCATGCGCCGAAGGACTTTGCGAGAGTTAGCGGCACGACCTGTGCTACCACCTTTCTGGAGAGGAGGTAGCGCCACCATGCGAGACGCAGATTCGGCAAGCTCCGATCAGGGCCCGGCTCGTACTGCGTACCTGGCCGAGCTGCAATGTTTCCTGTGTGGCAGCTCCGCCGGCTCCATCGAGACCGACCGCAAGCCGCTGCCTCCCTACGGCATCTGGCATCCGCCAACTGGCGCTCGAGCACAGCGCGTGGCCGATTGGCGCCAGTTGCGCTGCCCCCGCTGCGGTGGCGCCCTGTTCGCCGAGTCGATCGACGCCATCGTGCGCCACGACGAGAACGAAGAGCTCCGTCGCGAGGTCCCCCGCCGTGGCCGCCCGCCCAAGTGGCTGGTCGAGCAGCGCCGCCGCGAACGCGAAGCCGCCGAGTCCCGCCTCAGCTAGCCGCCCTCACGCTCGAGAAAACCCTCGCCCAGAGGGAGCGACAACTAGCGGCGGTACTGCCCGACGATCACGTCGCCCGACGGAAACGGGTCCGACAGCGCTCCATCCAGCCGCTCGAATGAGCGGTCATCCGTGAGGTGCGTGATGGTGCGCCGCGCCGTCGGCGCCCACCGCCCATAGGTGCGCTCGAAGGCCACCCGCTCGACAAGCTCCTCGCCCCGCCGAATGCTCACGCTCACGTACGCGCCGTACTCCACGTCCTCTTCGTCCACGGTCTCCGCGGTCAGGTCCAGCCCACCCGCCTTCTGCACCAGTGACCCATCACTGGGTACCTCGAACGCGAGGCTGGAGCCGGCCTTCGCGGTACCGGACGCATGGCTGAAGAGCAATCCCGCTGAGGCGTTGACGTTCACCTGGACATCCGAGCCACCGGCGACCCGCACCGTGACCTGCAACGGATCGGGCGTCGCCTCGGCTTCCGCCTGCCATGCCGCGCGAGCCTGCGCATCGGCCTCCTCCACGCTGCGACCGTAGATCGTCTGGAACGCCGACTCGAAGTCCTGGCCCTTGCCCACCTCGCGCAGCACTGCCCACGCCGACGAGCGGCCGCGATCGCCGATGGTGTAGCGCACGAACTGATATGCCTGGCCGTACTGCAGATCCATCTCGTCGAAGTCCGCGAAGTGGTCCTGCCAGTCACCGTTGTTCGTGATCTCGTCCAGCTCGAACAGCGGCCGCGGGAACTCATCCGTCAGCGCATCGAGCACGAACGTGCGGTACTCCGCGGCCTGCGCTTCGGCGGCGACCGGATGCAACTCGGCGGGCAGCGCCACCTCACTGTTGGTCGCGAGGCCCTCGTTGAACCACGTCGGGACCTTGTTGCCGTGGGTGACGACCGCGGTGAACAGGTGCGAAAACTCGTGCGCAACCGCCTCCGCGCGGTCCGCCGCGGCCGGGTGCTGATCGTTGTCGATCCAGATCGTGTTGGCCCAGGCGTAGCCCGCGCGCGGATCGCGCACGTCGGTGTTGCGCCCGCCGACCACGTGCTCGGCTTGCGCCATTCCATCCTGGTTGACGAAGACGAACAGCACCGCGCGCGGCGACAGCCTCGCGCCAGTCTCCTGCGCGAGTACCTGGTATGCGCGCTCAGCCTGGCGGCCATAGTCATCAGCGGCCGCGCCGTCGATGGCTGCCTGCACTACGACTGAGAAGCCAGCGCACTGGCGCACAACCCGCAGCTCCAGACCGCCCGCCAGCGCCGCCGCGACTCCGGCGTCGTCAAGGCGTGCCTGCGCCGGGTCGACTGGCCCCGAGCACGGTGTGGACTGAGCGCTCGCGGGCGCAGCGCCGGCGAGCGTGGCGAACACGAGAAGGGCGGCGACAAGGCGGCAAAGCATTAGCATCTACTGTGGCACTCAGAGCACTAATCGTTCTTTGTTTCGTTTTTGCACTCATCGTGCCGGCGAGCACCGTCTCGGCCGAACCCATCAAGGTTCAATTGCGGCTGGTTCCCGGCGATTCGCTGCACTACACGACCGTTGCGCACATGGCGATGGGGACGACCTCGACGAACAGTAACCCGTCACAGACCAAGGTCGACTACACCATGGGCATGCTCGTTACGGTCGAGGAAGTGTTCCCTGACGGCTCCGCGCGGGTGCGCGAGGAGATCGACCAGGTCGAGCTAGCCGGGCTGGACGCGGCGGAAGCGGAAAAGACCCTGGGAATGCAGTTCACCTTTACGGCGCATCCAGATGGCTCGTGGACTGACTTCAGCAGCGGCGACACGTCCGCCGCGAGCTTCGTCGGCGGCGGCATGCTGGTCGGCGGAAACGGCACCTTCCCCCTGGAAGGGATGGATGTCGGCCAGACGCGTGAGCGGACGATCCCCTTCCCGCTCCTCGCCTCCGGCCAGACACTCGACGTACCAGTAAGAACGTCGCTCGAGAGCCTCGCGGTGGAGGATGGCCGTCCCGCGGCGAAGATGAAGCAGGCGTTCAATATGCCCGACACCGATGCGCCAGTCGGCCCATTTGGGGCGACGGGCTCAGCCAGGGTCCACGTCGCCGGTGATGCAAGCTACTCGCTGGACCTGACAACAGGCTGGCCGCTGCGTATGGGCGGCGTGGTCGGCTACGGCATCGCCCTCCAGGGCGAGGGTGAGCAGAAAGCGAATGTCGACATCAATCTGGAGTACGCGCTGACGCTCGACCAGTTGACGCTGTCCGAGGACTGACCCTCAGCAGACACCCTGCTTCGCCAGCGCCCGTACTTCATCGGGTCTGATGCCGAGCTCGGCGAGCACTTCGGCGGTGTGTTCGCCGAGCCGTGGCGGTGGGCGAGTGAGGCGCCACGGTGTCTCCGAGAGGTCGATCGGCAGACCCACCTGCGGCGCGCCGTCGACCGTCGGAAACAGCCCGAGAGCGGCAGCCTGCGGATCGCCCAGCGCCTCGTCGAGCGTGTTCACCGGCGCGAAGCACGTGTCCACGTCTGAGAGCTCCGCGACCCACTGCGCCAGAGTGCGTTGCAGAAAGATCGCCGCCAACTCGGAGCGTAGCCGCGTGCGTTGGCCAGGGTCCTCAGCGAGAGCGGCAAGATCCAGCCGCCCGACGCGCTCCAGAAACGCGAGGAAGAACTTGCCTTCGAGCGCGCCGAGCGTCGCGTAGCGCCCGTCGGCGGTGCGGAACACGCCGTACTGGGCGATGCCGCCAGCCAGCGGCGGGTCGCCAGGCGCAAACGGACGTCCAGAAGCGACCAGGCCCGCGAGCAGCGTCGGCAGCCACGCCACGGCCGACCCGTACAGACTCACGTCCACGAACTGCCCACGACCAGTCGCCTGACGCGCCACGATCGCTGCCAGAATGGCGACCGCGCCCATCGTTCCGCCACCCAGATCGGCGACCTGCGCCGCGGGCACTACCGGTGCTCCGTCGGCGTCGACGTTGTACCCGAGCAGCCCAGCCAGCGCGATGTAGTTCAGGTCGTGCGCCGGGCGGTCCCGATACGGTCCGACCTGACCAAATCCGCTGAGCGTGGCATGCACGAGCCGAGGGTTACGCGCGGACAGGACGTCGTACCCGAGTCCCAGGCGATCGAGCACCCCCGGCCGGAAGCTGTCCACCAGCACGTCTGCGGAATCGACCAGTCGGAGCAGCAGGTCGCGCCCGCGCGCGGTCTTTAGATTCAGCCCCACACTGCGCTTGTTGCGGTTGACCAGCATGAACAAGGCGCCGGTGTCGCCGTACAGCGGTCGGGCCGCGCGGGCGGGGTCCCCGGTACCGGGCTCCTCGATTTTGATGACTTCGGCGCCCAGGTCAGCCAGGAGCTGTGTGCAGAACGGGCCCGGCAGCAGGCGCGTGAGGTCCAGGATCCGTAGCCCGGCGAGAGCGGTCACCGCCGAAGGAGGTCGAGCGGGGCGTCCGGGTCGACGGCGCGAATCGGCTCGGCGATGTGCGGCCACCGCGCCCGCAGTGCCTGGTACATGCCCCACGCGATACGCCGATAGGAGAAGTGCCCCTGCGGCTGCGTGCGCTGCTCGATCATGTACGCAGCCTGGGCCCAGTCCATCTTGAACAGGCAGCGCGTGCGGTACGCCATCGGCAACAGGTACTCCGCGCCATGCGAGGGCATCGTGCGCGCGACTATCTCGGCTTTGAGCAGCGCCTCCGCATACGTGTCACCGAGTCCAGCTTCGAGCGCCGCTTGCGCAGCCTGGGTACCGAGACCCCATTCGAACACGTCCTCGGGGGCGAGGAAACCAGCCGCGAAGGACAGCGGCTGTCGGATCTGCACGCACCGTCGATGGCGATGCAGGTCGCGGAACGACCCGAGATCGACCAGCACGTCGAAGATCAAGCCATAACCGCCCTGGTGCTCGCGCAGCAGATCGTCGTGCGCGCCCCGGGCACGCACCGACAACTGCAGCACCTCGATTTTTTGCGCGTCGCTCAGCGGGGCAACGACCGCCTGTACCTGCGCATACGAGCGGCCGCCGCGATCGTGCTTGTAGAGCAGCGTGGCAACGATCTCATCCAGCGGGTCGCGGTCCGGCTCCGCCAGCGCCACGGCGTGTGCGTACTCGGCATCCCCGGCCCGCGCGAGCCATGTCTCGGCGGCCTGTGAGAGCTCGAGCGCCACTTGCTGGCGGTAGTGCGATGCGTCCGCGTACTTGACGAGCGTTGGCGCGGCGGGCGGCTGCGGCTCGCTGCTCAGGGGCGACTCGGCCGGCACCTGGCACGCTGACTTGAGCTCGGCGCCAACGGCGCGCATCTCCGCGTACGGTGACTCGAGCAAGCGTCCAATCTGGCGTTCGGCGACGCGCGCCGACACGATCTGCCCGACGCTGGTGTGTGTGGCGAGCGGCAGTAGTGCACGCCCGACGTCGAAGGCCCGCGCTCGAAGCGTTCGCCGATACGTCTCCTCTTCGAGCTCCGGTGGCCGCGGCACCGCGTCCACCAGATGCTCGAGCAACGCCCGGCTCAGCGCCTGGTAGGCGCCGAACAGCGCTTCGGCCGTCGTGCCAAACGTCGCTTCGTGCGACGTGCCCGCCACTTCGGCTGGGAGATGCCAGCCCGTTCGGCGGAACGGCTGGTAGCGCGTGCTCCGCTCCTGACCGTCCCATACCGGCTCGTCGACCACCGCCATCGCGGCGAGGATCGAGATGTTCTCCAGGCCGAACACCAGGTGCGCGAGGTCGGCGATCGAGCGGTGGCCGTACTGGAAGTAGAAGGTGTTGAGGAACTGCTCGGCGCGTTGCTGGCTGAGCTCCTGGATCGTCTCCAACATGCCCTGGTTGGAGCGCGAATACTTGGCCAGCGCGTAGGCCTGAATCTCCGGCGGGACGCCCACGACCGAATAAATGCGGCGGCCCGGATATGTTCGCCTGTCAGCTTCATTTGGAACGCCGCTCCGCGGCGAGGGGGCTCCGCCCCCTTCACCCCCGGCGCTTCGCGCGGCCGTGGCCGCCACGTCTACCACAGCGAATCTGTGGCTACGCCCACGCAGCACAATGTTTGCGCTTGTCTGACGGTCTGCAGCCTGGGCGGGGGATGAAAGGGGGCGGCGCGTTCGTAAAAACCCCCTTCGCCGCGGAGCGGCGTGCCAAATAGACCGCAAACCTTAATGGCGGCCAAGCGCCTCCACCCCGAGAACCTCGATAGGGTCACCTGGCCGCACCGTGCCACCTCTCACCACGCGGGCCATCTTACCGCTGCGGCCGACCATCGCCCGTAGCGCATCGGCGTGGACATCGAGCATTTCCCGGCATGCCGGCCGATCGCCGGTGATCTCGAGCTCCGCGTTGCCGATGCGCAGGCGCGCCCCTTCGGGCAGCTGCATAACCGGCACGCCCTCGACGGTGATGTTCTCGCCCAGCACGCCCGGACTGACCGGCATGCCACGCCCTGCGAGCTCAGCCACCGTCTCGGCATCGAGGATGCTGACCTGTCGCTCGGGCCGGCCGGCGTGGCGATCGCCTTGCACGCCAAAATCGGCTACGAGCTCAGCCTGGGGCCGCGGTAGCTTGCGAAATTCCTTCTCAGAATTGCTATTTATGGAGACGAGCGTCGGCACTTTCGGGAGAATCTTAGTCCGTACGCGGCGTCGCCTCGCCGCATTACCCTTGCGTCGATGCCTCTGCTGGATGGACGGCGGGCCCTGGTCTTCGGCGTGGCCAATCGACGCAGCATTGCTTGGGCGATCGCGCAGGCGCTGGCCCGGGAGGGCGCCGAGCTGGCGTTCACGTTTCAGGGCGAACGCATCGAGCAGGGTGTGCGCGAGCTGGCCGCGACCGTCAACAGCTCGGTCGTGGAGCCGTGTGACGTCACGCGGCCCGAAGACCTCGACGCCGTGTTCGCCGCGGTCGACAAGGCGTGGGACGGGCTCGACATCCTGGTCCACAGCGTGGCGTTTGCGCCGCCGTCGACGTTCGAGCGACCGTTTGCCGATACCGAGCGGGACGACTTCGTCACCGCCCTGGACATCAGCGCCTACTCATTGATCGCGATGACGAAGCGGGCCGTGCCACTCATGGACAAGCGTGGTGGCGGCGCAGTGTTGACGATGACGTTCAACGCCTCGCAGCGCGCCTATCCGCACTACAACATCATGGCTGTGGCCAAGGCCGCGCTCGAAGCCGAGGTGCGCTACCTGGCGATGGAGCTAGGCCCGCGCAACATCCGCGTCAACGCCATCTCGGCGGGCCCGGTGCGGACGCTGGCGGCCCGTTCGATCACCGGGTTCACGGTCATGGAGGACCACACCGAGAAGAACGCGCCGCTGCGCCGCAACATCTCCGCCGAGGACGTCGGCAACGCCGCGCTGTACCTGTGCGGTCCGCTGGCCTCGAACGTCACTGGCCAGATCCTGCTGGTGGACGCCGGCTACAGCATCCTGGGGATGACCGTCTCCTAGTCGAAGACGATACGCGTGGCGCCGCCGTGGCCGTGGATCGCTTCCACCGCCTCGATCGACGGGTAGAAGTTCAGGCTGGGCGTCTCGCCCAGCCACGTCAGCGCCACCCAGCCGTTGCTGAACACCACGCCTTCGGCAACCCACCCCGTACCGCTCACCCCTGATTCATCTTCCAGCCGCAGCAAATGGAAGGTCGCGATACGACGCCGTCCCCCAGGAAGACGACGATGGACGCTGGGCAGCACAGACGTCACCATGCACCGCGCCTACCGCAATTAAGGGGCCAGGACGTCGGGGAACGTCTGGCGCAGCGACTCGGGGAGCTCATCGACGGCGACCTTCTTTCCGAGCTCCATCTGCAATTGCAGCGCGTTCACCACCGCCTTCGCCCCGTAGTGGTTGTTGTAGAAGGCGTAGGTCTCCTGGGTATGCGAGGCGATCTCACGCACGTCTTCGGCGATCTCTTTCTGCTCCGCGGGCGTGTAGAGATAGTTGTATCGATCTTCTGCTTCGCCGTGGCGCCACCAGTTCTGATAGTTGCGGCCGTGGAAGCGGAAGTACCCCAGGTCCGACGTCAGCGGCACGTGCCGTATCGACGTTTTGAACCGCGGCTCGTCGATCATCACCCACGCCACCCGCTGCTCCTCCATCAGCGCGCGGATGGCCTTGGTCTCCTCTGACTCGGTCCACTCGCGGTGGCGCAATTCGACCGCCAGCGGGAAGCCCGCGCCGCGGAGCCTGCGGATCAGGTCTTCGAGGTACTCGCGGGTGCTCTCGTCGGGGCGGAAGCTGGTGGGAAACTGGGCCAGGATGGGGCCAAGCTTGCCCGCCTCGGCAAGCGGTCCAACGCCCTCGGCGAAGATGAGAAAATCCTCTTGCGAGACGAACGACTTCTGGCCGGTGGCCTGTTCGAACATCTTCGGGTGGGTGAACTTCTGCCACAGCTTGACGGTGAAGCGGAAGTCGTCCGGGACCTTGGTCGCCCAGGCTTTGGCCGCGTACTGGTTCGGCGGTCGGTAGAAGCTGCTGTTGATCTCGACTGTATTGAAGAGCTGCGAGTAGAAGGTGAGCTTGTCCTTGTCGGCCAGTTTGGGAGGGTAGAAGGTACCCTCCCACGTGCCCTGGCCTTTGGGATAGCTCCAGCCCGAGGTGCCGATATAGAGATGCATCTCGGGACTCATGCTCGGGATCTTACGGACTGGATGGTCCTCGGCGCATGCGCCGCTCTCAGTGTTTACTACTTTGGAACGGCGCTGCGCGCCGAGGGGCTCTGCCCCTTCACCCCGCTCTACGCACGCTCGCTGTCGG
>WNGA01000950.1_pt1 | contig 44466 bp, 33 predicted proteins | sample 5400061 | NCBI WGS metagenome assembly WNGA01 (sample SAMN13153366, study PRJNA577476) | soil metagenome | isolation source: 100 cm soil or saprolite under grassland replicate 2 | place: USA:California | collected 2016-06-15 | reverse complement strand
GCTGCGCCAGAAGCTCGGCTTCATCGGCACCGCCAAGCGCCGCAACCAGAGCGAGGCGGTGGCCCGCCGCGAGCAGGAGCTCGCCGACGGCCACGCCGACGTGCGCTTCTCCGGCTGGATCACGGTCACCGCCGAGAGCGTCGACGGCCTCCAGGAGGCCTGCGCCGAGATCGAGCACGCCGCCGGCCAGTCCCGCCTCGAGCTGCAACGCTGCGACGGCGAGCAGGACATCTGCTTCTCCTACACCCTGCCGCTCGGGAGAGGGCTGAAGTGAGCTAGCCGTGAGGACCAAACCCCGCCGCGCGGCCCACCGGGTCACCACCGCCCACCTGCAGGCGGCCTACCCGTTCATCTCCGAGGGCGGGCTCGGCTCCCGCGGCGTCTACATCGGCCGCGACGTCTTCGGCGGCAGCTTCTGCTACGACCCCTGGGAGCTGTACGGCAGGGAGATCACCGGCCCCAACATGCTGGTGATCGGGCAGATCGGCTACGCCAAGAGCTCACTGGTGAAGTGCCTCGACGAGGACACCGAGATCACCGACCCGGTGACCGGCGTGCCGATGACCATTGGTCAGGTCTTCAAGGACGAGGGCGTCACCAGGGTGCTGACCCTCGACGACCAGCGGCGCGTGACCGTGATGCCGATCACCGCCAAGGTCGACGCGGGCCTGTCCCGCTGCCTGAAGGTGACCTTCGCCTCCGGGCGCTCGGTGATCACCACACCTGAGCATCCCTTTCTGATGCCGGACGGCTGGCGGCGCGCCGACCAGCTCGCGGTGGAGGAGACCGCGGCGGTGCCGACGAGGATTCCCTTCCCGGAGGAGCCCGCTCGCCTCCCCGACGAGGAGGTCGACTTCCTGGCGATCATGCTCGCCGAGGGCTGCTACGTTCCAGGCCAGACCGGAGCGGCGAGGTTCACCTCGGCGGACCCGGAGATCGTCGCCCGCATGCGAACCTCCGGCGAGCGCCTCGGGTTCGGCATCCGGAACGTCTCCAGGTACGAGTGGCACCTCACCGGCCACGCCCGGTTCATCGAGCCGCCCGACGGCACCTGTGGCTGCGGGTGTGGCCGGCCCACCCCGGTCGCCACCCGGACCCGGAACGGGAACGTCAAGGGCCAGCCGCGGCGGTACGCCGAAGGCCACTCGAGCCGGCGCGGCGCGGCAGCCACCGTTCTTCGCCGTCACGGCGTGCCACGGGCGCTCTCGCGCAGGAAGGTCCTGCCCGACAGCATCTACCGGTTGCCGCCCGACCAGCTCGCCCGCTTCCTCGGCGTCTTCTGGATGTGTGACGGAACCGTCGGTGAGATCGGCGTCTCGATCACCCTCGCGTCCGAGCGGCTCGTCCGTCAGTTGCAGCACCTGCTGCTCCGCTTCAGGATCCAGAGCGGAGTCCGCTTCCACCGCTCCACCCTGAACGGGAAGGCCTTCCCGTCGTGGAGCCTCCGCGTCTACTCCCAGTGCGATCAGCGGTTCCTCGACGTCATCCCGCTCTGGGGAACGAAGCGAGAGCGGCTCGCGGCACTCTGTGCCGCCCGTTCCCGCCCGGTGCAGGCCAACGTGGGCGCGCCGTCGCTGTCGGCCGGGCTGCGGGCACGGCTCGACGTGGCCACCCGGCTTCCCGACGGGCGCGCCGACACCGCGCGGTTCGAGCAGGTCGCCCAGCGCCTCGGCGCGGCGTACCACTTCCAGTTCAGCCACATCGTGAACCACCAGACCGGCCGCCTGAACCGTCCGGCGTTCCGGGCGTTCTGCGAGGTGTTCGGGCTCACCCACGAATACGGCTGGTTGCTCGACTCCGACGTCTTCTGGGACCGTATCGTCTCGATCGAGGACGTCGGCGAGCGTCACGTCTACGACCTCACCGTCGAGCCGACCGCCTGCTTCGTCGCCAACGACGTCGTCGTCCACAACACCTACCTGTGGCGGCAGATGATCTTCGGGCGCACCGCCTGGATCATCGACCCGAAGGGGGAGTACGACAAGCTCGCCGAGGTCTGCGGGGTGACCCCGATCCGCTTCGTCTCGGGTGGGCACATCCGGCTGAACCCGCTCGACCCGATGATCGGGGGGGAGGCGCAGCTCGCGCTGCTGCGCTCGATCTCCGAGGTGATGCTCGGGCGCAACCTGCGGCCCGAGGAGGACGCCTGCCTGGAGCGCGCCCACGACGAGGCGGTCATCGAGGCGGCCAGGCGCGGCGCCCAGCCGACCGTGCCGCAGGTGGTCGCGCGGCTGCTGGAGCCGTCCGACGCCGCCGCGCAGGAGCTGCGCACCTCGACCGCGCGCATGGCCGAGGACGGGCGCCAGCTGGCCCTGTCGCTGCGCCGCATGGGCGCCGGCGACCTGCGCGGCATGTTCGACGGGCCCACCTCGCGCGGCCTCAACCTCGCCGGCCGGCTGGTGGTGTTCAACCTGCGCGAGGTCAAGGACGAGGCGCGCCCGATCCTGATGGCGTGCACCGCCGCCTGGCTGCAGGGCTCCTGGGCGCGCGACGACGGCATCCGCCGCATCGTGGTGCTCGACGAGGCCTGGGTGGTGCTGCGACACCTGGCGATCGCCCGCTGGCTGCGGGAGAGCTGGAAGCTGGCGCGGCAGTACGGGGTGCAGAACATCGCCGTGATGCACCGGCTCTCCGACCTGACCGCGGCCGGGGAGGCCGGCTCGGAGCAGGTGCAGCTCGCCAAGGGCCTGCTGGAGGACTCCGAGACCCGGGTGATCTACCGCCAGTCTCCCGGCGAGGTGGAGGCCGCCCGCGAGCTGCTCGGGCTGACCCAGACCGAGGTCGACCAGATCCCCACGCTGGAGCGCGGCGAGGCCCTGTGGCGCGTCGGGCGGCGCTCGTTCATCGTCCAGCACCGCCTGGAGCCAGCCACCGAGCGGGAGATCGTCGACACCGACGCGAACATGGCCACACGCTCGCTCCCCGGCTGGTCCGGCGAGCAGCCCGCCGAGGCGGTCGAGCCGGCGTCATGAGCGCGAAGAAGGTCACCAAGCGCGAAGGCCCCGTCGACCAGGGGCTCCTCACCGCGGTCTCGGTCGTGCTCGGCGCGGGCCTGGTGCTGTGGCTCACCGGCGAGGTCGCCGGCTACCTGCACGCCGGCGCCTGGCCACGGGTCACCGGCTCGGACATGGGCCAGATCATGGTGCGCCTGCCCCGCAACCCGGGCGACCCGGCCGCCGCCTGGCCGGCGCGGGTACGCTCCCAGCTGCCCGGCCCCGGCACCTTCTACCTCGTCTTCGCGATCCTGCTCGCCCTGCTGACCAGCCTGGTGCTGTGGCTGATCAACGGCATGCGCTCGATGCGCCGCCGGGTCGGCAAGCAGATGGTCATCCCCGGCGCGCCCGGCGGCGCGCCTTCGTCGGCGGGCTGGGCGCGGCCGCAGCTCTTCCGCGACCTGTTCGTGCGCGAGCCCATGCCCGGCCGGGTGACGCTCGGCCGCGTCGGCGGGCGCTACGTGGCGGCCCAGCCGCTGGCGGCGGTGATCGCGCTCGGGCCGACCCAGAGCCACAAGACCGCCGGGCTGGCGGTGCCGGCGGTCCTGGAGTGGGACGGGCCGGTGCTCGCCGCCTCGGTCAAGTCCGATCTCGTCCGCGCGACCGTGGACCAGCGCTGGCAGCGCGGCGAGGTGTACCTCTACGACCCGGTCGGGGTGACCGGCCTGGACCGCAACACCTGGTCGCCGCTCGCCCGCTGTGGCACCTGGCACGGCGCCTACCGCATGGCCCAGGCGCTGGTCGGCGCCGGCAGGCGTGGCGGGCACACCACCCCGGACGCCGACTTCCTCGCCAACATGGCCCCGACGCTGCTCGCGCCGCTGCTGCTGGCGGCGGCGGTCTCGGGCCGCTCCATGGGCGACGTGGTGCGCTGGGCGCAGCGGCAGGAGCGGGCCGAGGTCACCGCCGCGCTCAACGTGGCGGGCGAGCCCGCCGCCCAGGACGCGGTGCAGTCGGTCTGGGGTCTCGGCGAGGCCCGCCGCAGCCAGGTCTACGCCAGCGTCCTCGGGGTGGTCTCGGCCTACGCCGACCCGTCGGTCAGGGAGGTGGTGCCGGCCACCCAGCTCACCGCCGAGCGGCTGCTCGACGGCGGGGCCAACACCGCCTACGTGTGCGCGCCAGCCCACGAGCAGCGCCGCCTCGGGCCGCTGTTCGTCGCCCTGGTGCAGGAGGTGATCGACCTCGCCTACGAGCGCGCGATCGCGCGCGGCGCGCCGCTCGACCCGCCGCTGCTGGCGGTGCTCGACGACGCCGCCGTCTCGGCGGCCCTGCCCCACCTCGAGGTGCTCGCCGCCACCGCCGCCGCCCACGGCGTCCAGCTCGTCACCACCTTCCGCCACCTCACCCAGATCCAGTCGCGCTACGGCGAGTCGGCCGAGGCGGTGGTCGCCAACCACCGCGCCAAGGTGCTGCTCAGCGGCATCACCGACCAGCCCACCCTGGCGCTGGTCGCGGAGATGCTCGGGGACGAGTCGCTGCGGCACCCGGCGCTGCCGCCGCCCCGCCCAGGGCAGCAGGAGCGCAACGCCGGCGGGCGCCAGCCGGCGCCGGCCGGCGCCCAGCCGTCGCCGGCCGAGGCCCTGCGGCGCATCTACCCTGGCCACGGAGTGCTCCTCTACGACCACCTGCCGCCCGCCTACCTGACCCTGCGCCCCTGGTTCCGCGAGCGCGGCGGCACCACGCCGCGGGCCAGCTCCGGGCGGGCGTAGCTCCCTAGGTCGTCGCGTCGAGGGACAGCCCTGCCAGGCGCTCGACCATCCCCGGGAGGTCGCGCCAGCGCTGGTCGCCGTGGCCGTAGGCGCCGGCGGCGAAGCGCGCGTAGACGCCCTCGAGGATGACCGCCAGCTTCCAGTAGCCGAGGGCGACGAAGAAGTCGAGCTGGTCGGCCGGCCGGCCGCTGCCGCGCGCGTAGGCCGCCGCCAGCTCGGCGCGGGTGGGGAAGCCGGGCAGGTGGGTCGGGGTGGTGGCGAGCGGCAGGGTCTCGTCGCCCGGCTCGGACCAGTAGACCATCAGCAGGCCGAGGTCGGTCATGGGGTCGCCGAGGGTGCACAGCTCCCAGTCGAGCACGGCGCGCACCTCTCCGGCGGGGGAGAGGATCAGGTTGTCGATGCGGTAGTCGCCGTGGACGATCGCCACCTGGTCCTGCGCGGGGACGCTGGCCGACAGGCGCCGGTGGACCTCCTCGATCACCGGCAGCTCGCGGGTCTTCGACTGCTCCCACTGGCGCCGCCAGCGGGCGAGCTGGCGCTCGACGTGGCCGTGGCCGCGCCCGAGCTTGCCGAGCCCGACCGCCTCCGGGTCGACGCGGTGCAGCGCGACCAGGACGTCGACCAGCGCGTAGCCGGCCCTGGCCCGCGCGGCCTCCTCGAAGCTGGCCGCCACGGTGGCCTCGTCGCGCGGGACCACGCCGTCGACGTGCTCCATCACGTAGAAGGGCGCGCCGGTGACCGACTCGTCGGCGCACAGGTCGAAGGCGCGCGGCACCGGCACCTCGGTGCCGTACAGGGCGCTGATGACGCCGTGCTCGCGGGCCATGTCGTGGGCGGTGGGCAGCACCCCGCCGAGCGGCGGGCGGCGCAGCACCCAGCGCCCTCCCGCCTGGTCGACCACGACGTAGGTGAGGTTGGACTGCCCGCCGACGACCGGCGTGAAGGCCAGCGGCGGGCGCACGCCGGGCACGTGCGCCTCGAACCACTCGGTGACGGCGCCGGCACGGATGCCGGCCATCGGCCCGGCCGGCCGCGCACCCGGCCCGCTGCTCATGCCCTGGCGCGGCGGTCGCGCCCGACCGCCTCGCTCACCGCCTTGGCGACGGCGGGGGCGACGCCGCGGTCGAACACGCTCGGCACGATGTACTCGGGGCGCAGCTCGTCGTCGGCCACCCGCCCGGCGATGGCCTCGGCCGCCGCCACCTCCATCGCCTCGGTGATCAGGGCGGCCTGGGCGTCGAGCGCGCCGCGGAAGACGCCGGGGAAGGCCAGCACGTTGTTGATCTGGTTGGGCTCGTCCGAGCGGCCGGTGGCGACCACGGCGGCGTGGCGCCGCGCCCCTGCCGGGTCCACCTCGGGGTCGGGGTTCGACAGGGCGAACACGATCGCGTCCGGCGCCATCGTGGCCACGTCGGCGGGCTCCAGCAGGTTCGGTGCGCTGACGCCGACGAACACGTCCGCGCCGGCCAGCGCCTCCTTCAGGGTGCCGCGCTGGTGCCGCCTGTTGGTGTGCTCGGCGACCCAGCGCTTGGAGTCGTCCAGCCCCTCCCGGCCGGGGTGGATGGTCCCGGCGCGGTCGCAGGCGACGATCTCGCCGACGCCTTCGGCCTGGAGGATCTTGATGATCGCGACCCCGGCGGCGCCCGCCCCGGACAGCACCACGTGGACGTCGGCGAGCTTCTTGCCGACGCAGCGCAGGGCGTTGATCAGCCCGGCGAGGACGACGATGGCCGTGCCGTGCTGGTCGTCGTGGAACACCGGGATGTCGAGCAGCGCGCGCAGGCGCCGCTCCACCTCGAAGCAGCGCGGGGCGGCGATGTCCTCCAGGTTGATCCCGCCGTAGGTCGGCGCGAGCAGCTCGACCGTGCGCACGATCTCGTCGGTGTCCTGGGTGTCCAGGCAGACGGGCCAGGCGTCGACGCCGGCGAACTGCTTGAACAGCAGCGCCTTGCCTTCCATCACCGGCATGGCCGCGGCGGGGCCGATGTTGCCCAGGCCGAGCACGGCGGAGCCGTCGGTGACCACCGCGACGGTGTTGCGCTTGATGGTGAGCCGGCGTGCATCCGCCGGGTTGGCGGCGATCGCCTGGCAGACGCGGGCGACCCCTGGGGTGTAGGCCATGGAGAGGTCGTCGCGGGTGCGCAGCGGCACCTTGGAGGTCACCTCGAGCTTGCCGCCCAGGTGGAGCAGGAAGGTGCGGTCGCTCACCTTGTGGACGCGGGCGCCCTCGACGGCGGCGACCGCCTCGCTGATCGCCTCGGCGTGGCGCGCGTCCGCGGCGTTGCAAGTGAGGTCGACCACCAGGAGGTCGGGGTGGGACTCGACGATGTCGACCGCCACCACCGTGCCGGCGGCCTCGCCGACCGCGGTGGTGATCCGCCCGATGCCGAGCGGGTCGGCGCCCAGGTGAACCCGCATCGTGATCGACCAGGACGAGCTCGGTATCGGCATCGGGGGCTCCTCGTTAGCTCTGTGAGCAGCGGAAACGGGGCCCAACATACCCGAGTCGGGAAGCTTGCGAAACGTTCCCCTTGCCACCTGATATCAGCTCTGTTGATCGATCTGATCGCAACAAACGATTGGAAGAATGGCTGAGGGTCATCCTAAGGTAGGGACACGGTCACCAGCACGACCACAGCGCTCGCACGGACGCCGAGTAAGGAGGTGGGACCGACCATGCCGAGCCGTTCGACGACCCGCACGCACGACTCCGTCCTGCCCGGGGGTCCCTGGGACTCGAGCCCGCGTTGGCGGGGCATCCGCCGCGACTACCGCCCCGAGGACGTACTGCGCCTGCGCTCGACCCTCCCCGTGGAGCACACCCTCGCCCGGCACGGGGCCGAGCGCCTCTGGGCGCTGCTGTCCGAGGAGGACTACGTCGCCTGCCTCGGCGCGCTCACCGGCGGGCAGGCGGTGCAGATGGTCAAGGCCGGGCTGCAGGCCATCTACCTGTCCGGCTGGCAGGTCGCGGCCGACGCCAACCTGGGGGAGCAGGTCTACCCGGACCAGAGCCTCTACCCGGCCAACAGCGTCCCGGCGGTGGTGCGGCGCATCAACAACGCCCTGCACCGCGCCGACCTGGTCGAGCGCCTGGATGGGAGTCAGCGCGACTGGTTCGTGCCGATCGTGGCCGACGCCGAGGCCGGCTTCGGCGGCGCCCTCAACGCCTACGAGCTGACGCGGGCGATGATCGAGGCCGGCGCGGCCGGGGTCCACTTCGAGGACCAGCTCGCCTCCGAGAAGAAGTGCGGCCACCTCGGCGGCAAGGTGCTCGTGCCGACCTCGCAGTTCATCCGCACGCTGACCGCCGCGAGGCTTGCCGCCGACGTCGCCGGCGTGCCCACCGTGCTGATCGCCCGCACCGACGCCCTGGCCGCGACGCTGCTCACCAGCGACGTCGACGAGCGCGACCGGCGCTTCTGCAGCGGCGAGCGCAGCGTCGAGGGCTACCACGTGGTGCGCGGCGGCTTCGACGCGGCCATCGCCCGCGCGCTGGCCTACGCGCCCTACGCCGACCTGCTCTGGTGCGAGACCTCCACGCCCGACCTCGACCAGGCGCGCCGCTTCGCCGAGGCGGTCGGAGCCGAGCACCCGGGCAAGCCGCTGGCCTACAACTGCTCGCCGTCGTTCAACTGGCGCCGCCACCTGGACGACGCCACCATCGCCAAGTTCCAGAAGGAGCTGGGCGCGATGGGCTACCGCTTCCAGTTCATCACCCTGGCCGGCTTCCACGCGCTCAACGCCGCCATGTTCGAGCTGGCCCGCGGCTACGCGGACGAGGGCATGCCCGCCTACGTGCGGCTGCAGCAACGCGAGTTCGACCTGGAGGCGGACGGCTACACCGCCACCAGGCACCAGCGTGAGGTCGGCACCGGCTACTTCGACGCGGTCGCCGAGGTGATCTCCGCCGGCACCGCGTCCACCCTGGCGCTGGCCGGCTCCACCGAGCACGAGCAGTTTCAGGGATAGGCCTGGCGCCCCAGCCGCCCCGCGGGCCCGCCCGCGGGGCGCCGTCATGCGGTCGTCACACGGTTGTCATCTGGACTCGGGAACCGGTCCGGTCTGGCCGGCGTCCAATGCTGGGACCAGTGCATCCTCGCGCGCTGCGTACCGGTGCGTAGGGCAAGCTCCGACGATGTAACGAGTCGTCTTCGGCATAACCGGGTAGGATGCCCGTTGTCCGGGCGGCTGGGGCAAAGGGGTCGTACATGCTGGGTGGCGCACGGACCAGCGGCCCAGGTCCGCGGCGTTGGCTGGTCGTCGCGCTGCTCATGGTGCTTCTCGTGCAGGCGGCAGCCGCCGCGATGGCCGCTCCCGGCGGCCCCGACCAGCCGAAGCTCGAGGCGCGCGCCCGCACCCTCATCGCGAGGCTGCAGGCGCAGTACGACGCGATGGAGCGCCTCACCGAGCACATCAACGAGATCACCGCGCGCGAGGCCGGCCTGAAGAAGCAGCTTCGCGAGCTGGAGAAGCGCCGCGACGGCGTCGAGGAGCACCTGGCCACGGCCCAGCGGCTGCTCGACGAGCAGGTCCGCACCACCTACATGCTCGGCCCCGGCGACCTGATGGCCGACCTGCTCACCGCCCCCGACCTGGCCGAGGCGCTCAACCGCCTGCCGCTGCAGCGCTCGCTCCTCGAGGCGCGGGTCGCCGCGCTCGAGGACGTCCGCCGCGACAAGGCCGAGCTGGACTCGGTCAGGGGGCAGATCGAGGGCGCCCTGCGCGCCCAGCACGACGACAAGAAGGTGGTCGCCGACCAGCGGGCGCACCTCAAGACGCTGGCCGACCAGCTCAAGACCACCCTCGGCGGGGTCGACCCGGAGCTCGCCGCCGCCCTGGCCGCCGCCGAGCTGCTCGACGAGCACGCCCGCCGGGCGGCGTGGGACTCCTTCTGGGCCGGCTCGGGCGGCCGCGGGTCGCTCGGCGGTGCCTGGTACACGCCGGCGCCGGCCGCCAAGCGGGCGGTCAGCTACGCCCTCGGGCACCTCGGCGCCCCGTACGTGTGGGGCGCCGCCGGGCCGCGGGCGTTCGACTGCTCCGGCCTCACCAGCGCGGCCTACGCGGCCGCCGGGGTCGCCATCCCGCGCGTCTCGCGCGCCCAGTGGGGGGCGGGCCGCCACCTCGACCTCGGCAGCCTGATCCCTGGCGACCTGGTGTTCTTCGCCGACAACACCGCCGACCCGTCGACCATCCACCACGTCGGCATGTACGTCGGCCGCGGCCTGATGGTCCACGCACCGTACACCGGCTCCGTGGTCAAGGTGACCTCGATCTGGCGCTCGGGCTACATCGGCGCGGTGAGGGTGGTCCCGGCCATCCCCAAGCCCGGGGTGACCCCGCCGCCGCCGGGCCCGCCGATCCTGCCAGCGCCGCCGACCATGACCACCAGGCGGCCGACCACCACCACCTCCGCGCCCACCACCACCACCACCCGGCCGGCGACCACCACCACGGTCCCGCCGACCACGGGCGCGACCACCACCACGACGTCGCCGCCGACCACGACGACGACGACCACGGCGCCCTAGCGCCCACCGGCGCCGGATCGAGGTTGCGCCGTGGCGCTGGTCCGTGGCGCCGTCGGCATGCGTAAATGCGGTCCGGCTCGTCTGGTTGGCAGGGGTATCATCCGGGCCGTCGGCATCCCGACCAGCCAGGAGGCACTCGTGCGGCAGATCCAGATCAAGCTCCCCGACGGCTCCGTGCGGCAGGTCGCTGCCGGCACGACCCCGGCCGAGCTGCTGGACACCACGGGCGCCGTGGCCGCGCTGGTCGACGACGAGCCCTGGGACCTGCACCGCGGCCTGGACCGGGACGCGGCCATCGCGCCGCTGCCCGCCGCCAGCCCGCGGGGACGGGAGGTGCTGCGCCACTCCGCCGCCCACGTGCTCGCCCAGGCCGTGACCGACCTGTACCCGGAGGCCAAGTACGCCATCGGCCCGTCGGTGGAGGACGGCTTCTACTACGACTTCGACGTGCCCGAGCCGTTCACCCCCGAGGACGTCGAGCGCATCGAGGCGCGCATGCGCGAGATCGTGGCCGGGGGCCAGCCCTTCGAGCGCGACGAGCTCAGCCGCGAAGAAGGCCTGCGGCTGTTCGCCGACCAGCCCTACAAGCGCGAGATCATCGAGGCCGTCGACGAGTCCGAGGGGGCGGGTCCCTCGGTCTCGGTGTACCGCAACGACGGCTGGGTCGACCTGTGCCGCGGCCCGCACGTGCCCACCACCGCCGACGTGGCGGCGTTCAAGCTGATGCGCGTCGCCGGGGCGTACTGGCGCGGCGACGAGTCGCGCCCGCAGCTCCAGCGCATCTACGGCACCGCCTGGGAGTCCGAGGAGGCCCTGGCCGCCCACCTGCACCGGCTGGAGGAGGCGGAGCGGCGCGACCACCGCCGCCTCGGCGCGGAGCTGGACCTGTTCCACTTCCCCTCGGAGATCGGCGGCGGCCTGCCGGTGTTCCACCCCAAGGGCGGGCTGGTGCGCAAGCTGATGGAGGACTACTCCAAGGCCGAGCACGAGCGCGGCGGCTACGACTTCGTCTGGAGCCCCCACCTGGCCAAGTCGACCCTGTTCGAGACCTCGGGCCACCTGGAGTGGTACGAGGACAGCATGTACCCGCCGATGGAGCTGGAGGGCGCGCGCTACTACCCCAAGCCGATGAACTGCCCCTTCCACATCCTGATCTACCGATCGCGGGGGCGCTCCTACCGCGAGCTGCCGATGCGCCTGTTCGAGTTCGGCACCGTCTACCGCTTCGAGCGCTCCGGCGTGATCCACGGGCTCACCAGGGTGCGCGGCATCACCCAGGACGACTCCCACATCTTCTGCACCCGCGAGCAGCTCGGCCCCGAGCTGGCCAGCCTGCTGGAGTTCGTGCTGCGGCTGCTGCGCACCTTCGGCCTCACCGAGTTCGAGGCCGAGCTGGCGACCCGGCCGGAGAAGTTCGTGGGCGCCCCGGAGGAGTGGGAGCAGGCCGAGGCCGCCCTGCGCGACGCCATCGAGTCGGCCGGCATCCCCTACGTCGTCGCCGAGGGCGAGGGGAGCTTCTACGCGCCCAAGATCGACGTGCACGTGCGCGACGCGATCGGGCGGCGCTGGCAGCTCTCCACCCTGCAAGTCGACTTCCAGGAGCCGCAGCGCTTCGGCCTGGAGTACACCGGCGCGGACAACGCCAGGCACCGCCCGTTCATGATCCACCGGGCGTTGTTCGGATCGATCGAGCGCTTCTTCGGCATCCTGCTCGAGCACTACGCGGGCGCGCTGCCCACCTGGCTCGCGCCGGTGCAGGTGCGGCTGGTGCCGATCGCCGACCGCCACCTGGCCTACGCCGGCGAGGTGGCCGAGCGGCTCAGGGAGGCGGGCCTGCGGGTCGAGGTGGACGACTCCTCCGGGCGCATGCAGGCGAAGGTGCGCGACGCCCAACTCGCCAAGGTGCCCTACGTCCTGGTGCTCGGCGACCGCGACCAGGCCGCCGGGGCGGTCAGCGTGCGGCTGCTGGACGGCAGCGAGCGGCGCGGCATGCCGCTCGACGTCTTCGTCGAGCACGTCGGCGCCGAGGTGGCCGCGAAGGCGACCGCCGCGAGCCTGCCCGCCGAGGCCGGGGTGCCGTGAACAGCGACCGCCTCTGGACGCCGTGGCGCATGACCTACATCCGCCAGGGCGGCCGGGACGAGGGCTGCGTGCTGTGCGAGCTGCCCGCGCAGGGTGACGACCAGGCCAACCACATCCTCGGCAGGGGAGAGCACGTCTTCGCGATGCTCAACGCCTTCCCCTACAACCCGGGGCACCTGATGGTCATGCCGTTCCGGCACGTCGGCGAGTACGGCGAGCTGACCCCGGACGAGCTGGGCGAGATGATGGCGATGACCGGGACGGCGATCGCGGCGCTGCAGGCGGAGTCGGGCCCGCACGGCTTCAACCTCGGCATGAACCTCGGCCGCGTCGGTGGCGCCGGCATCGCCGACCACATCCACCTGCACCTGGTCCCGCGCTGGGGCGGCGACACCAACTTCATGCCGATCATCGCCCAGACGAAGGTCCTGCCGGAGCTGCTCGACGAGACCTACGAGAAGCTCCGGCCCCACTTCGCCAAGTCGGGCTAGGTCGCTCGGGTGCCCCAGCCCCAGCCGTCGAACGGCTGCTCGATGCTGTCGGCCTGGTTCCAGTAGTCGTGCTCCTGGACCACCAGCCCGTCGGCGTCGAAGCGGACCATCGAGGCACCCGCAAGCGTCACCGGACTGCCTTCGTCGGTGGCGCTGCACCACCATTCCACCGCGGCGCGGTCGCCCTCGACGGCGACGACGGTGAAGTGGGGATCGGGGCCCTCCTCGGTGGCGAAGGCCTTGCTGAGGTAGGCGACGGCGCCGGCGCGGCCCTGGTTGGGAGGCCGGAACGGGTGCGACCGGTAGACGCAGTCCGGCGCGTACAGCGCGACGACGGCGTCGAGGTCGTGGGTCCGCCAGCCCGCCTCCCAGGTCTCGGCCCAGCGCCGGGCCGCGTCGTGGACGTCCACCGCGTTCCTCCTCGTCGTGCTCGACGTGGATGGCAGCCTAGGTGAGCGCCGTGACAGCGTCGAGTCGCTCCGATCCATGCGCTTCCTGGCTATTCGGGTCGCCTGACAGGCTTTACCGAAAATGGCGTCCGGCGGCGGGTGCAGGCAAGATAGGCGGGTTCAGGCCGGTCCCGGCTTTCCCTCACGTGGCGGTGGACGGGGCCGCGACGCCCGTGCGGGCCTCCCCCAGCGAGCCAGCACCGGCGGCGAGCCACCGAACGACGGAGGGGGACGCGGTGCCAGCTCGACGGCATTCCGCCGCTGCGTCCGCCCAGCCACCGTGGAGCTGGTGACGGCGCGGACCCCGCCATCCCGGGCCGTGCCGGTGGGCGCACCGACCGGTGGGCGCGAGGTGGTCGGTCACACGGAGCCCTTCAGGGCGCTGCTGGACGGGTTGCCGGATGCCTAGGCGGATCGTGCTCTTCACCCGGGACGCGGGCCTCACCGTCGCGCTGCGCGGCCTGCTGCCCACCGAGGACCGGGTGCTGCAGTTCGAGTCCCCGGACGGCCGGCCCGGCGAGCTGGACCCCGCCGCCGACACGCTCGTGCTCGACCTCCCCGCCGACCTGCGCAGGGGCGCGTACCGGTCGATCCGCGAGTGGTTCACCGGCCGGGTGGTGGTGCTGCTCGTCCCGGGCGAGCGGGACCGGTCCTTCGACGGCGACAAGGCCTGCCGGGTGCTGTACCGGCCCTTCCAGCTCGACGACCTGCTCCGCGAGCTGGTCGTCCCACCCCGCGCGGACGGCCGCCGCGGCGGCGTCTTTTCCGGCCGCCACCAGGCCGGCGCCACGGCACCGCCGCCAGCGGGCGACCTGCCCGTCCGCCCACGCCCGGCCGCGCCCACCCCGCCGCCGGCCGTGAGCGGCCCTCCGGCCGGCCCACGCGCGGGCACCGCACCCCAGCCGCCGGCCGCGGGCGACCTGCCGGCCCGGCCCCGCCCGGGGGCCCCGTCCCCGCCGGCCGCGGCGGGTGACCTGCCGGCCCGGCCCCGCCCGGGGACGCCGTCCCCGCCGGCCGCGGCGGGCGACCTGCCGGCCCGGCCCCGCCCGGGCACCGCGCCCCCGCCGGCCGCGGGTGCTCCCGGTGCCAGGTTCCCGGGCCGGGTCGATCTGCCCTCGCGCACCGCATCGCCGGGCACGCCCGAGAAGGTGCCGCAGGACGAGCTCGACCCCGCCGCGGCGCCGGGAGAGCGGCCGCCGCTGCTGTTCGACTGGTTCGCGGCACACGGGCGCCGCACGGAGGAGCCTGCCGCCGACCCGCCCGACAACGAGCCTTCCCGCCCCACCCGCCGCTCGCCCCTGCCGGGCGAGCTTGCGCCGGCTGCGGGCCGCGAGCCGCCCCCCGGCCCCGCCGGGGAGCAGCCGCCGGCGCCCGACCTCGGCCGCCTGACCGACCGCTGGCGGCCGCTGGCCGCCCTCGGCAAGCAACCGGCGGATCCGCGGCAGCCAGCCGAGCCGACCAGGACGCCACCCGCGGACGATCCCGGGCGGCGAGCTGATCCGCGGCGAGCGGACGAGCCCACCGGACAGGCGCCCACAGCGCCGGATCCTGGCTGGCGGACCGATCCGCGGCGGCCCCCGGAATCCACGCAGGAGCATCCCGTGCCGCCGAGTCTCGGGCCGCCGGTCGACCGCCAGCGACCCGTGGACGCCGCCGAGGCGCCACCTCCGCCGCCGGGTCTCGGGCGGAGGGTGGATCCCCGGCGGTTCGTCGAGCCCACCGGGGAAGGGCCGGCGGCGGATCCCGAGCGTGCGGTCGATCCCCGTCGGCCCGAGGGGTCCACCAAGGAAGGGCTGGCGGCCGCGGATCCAGGGCGGCCCGGCGAGTCCACCGGGCCGGCGCCCGCCGTGCCGGGTCCCGGTCGGCCGGGGGATCCGGCGGCCGCGTCTGGCGTGCCGGAGGGGCCGTCCGGGACTGAGGAGGAGGACGGCCAGGATCTCGCGGCCGGCGTGGTCGCGCGCGGGAAGGGGCTGCCGAAGCGGGTGGTCGACCTCCGCAGAGGGGTGCCACGGCCCCGGGCCGGTAGGCGGCCCGCCGAGGACACCCGGGTGGCGGCGGAGCGCGCGGCGACGCCGCCGACCCGACCCGAGGGGGTCACCGGCGATGGGGGAGCGGTGGCGCCCAGCACCGGCTGGGCGGTGGCCGGTCAGCCGGGCGAGCGGGTCAGGGCACCGTTCGCGGAAGGCTGGGCGGGGCCTGCGCCCGCGTACGCGCGGGTGCTCGTGGCCGTCCTGCTCGGCAGCGTCGCCGTGCTCGTCTCAGGGCTGTTCAGCAGCCGCAGCCCGGAGATCGGCGCCGGCGAGGCCGCCATCGCCCAGGTCGCCCGCAGCGCGGCCGGCGGCACCGGGATCGCCTGGCACGGCCAGCCCGTCCTCGACCAGCCACCGCTCGCCCTCGTGGCCCATGCCGGCTGGCTCCTGGCCAGCGGGCGGGCCGACGCCGAGCTGGTGCAGACCGTGCAGCACGCCCGGCTGTCCTCGAGCGGCTTCAGGGGGCTGGCCGTCGCGCTGCTGGTGCTGCTCGTCCTCGCGCTCACCGAGCGCCGGCGCGACACCCTGCTGCGCTTCGCCGTCGCGACCGCCGCCGGGCTGGTCGCCGCCCTCGACCCGGTGCTCGCGGGCGCCGGCCGGGTGCTGACGGTCGAGTCCGTCGGCCTCGCGGCCGGCCTGGCCGTCCTGCTGCTCGCGTGGCTGCTGCAAGAGCGCCGCGCCGCCGTGTTCGTCCCCGTGGTGGGCCTGGCCTCGGGCGCCGCGCTGCTGGCCGACGGCCGCAGCCTGGTCCTGCTGCTGGTGCCGCTCGGGTTCGCGCTGCTCGCCCGCGGGGAGCACCGGGTCGCCGGCCTGGCCGGCAGGGCGCTGGCCGCGCTGCTCGTCGGGGTCGGCTTCTGGGCCGCCTTCGCCGCCTGGGTGGCGCGCGCGCCGGGCGGCGGCGGGCTCGGGCAGCGGCTCGAGCGCGTGGCCGCTCTGGCCCACCTGACTCCGGCGGACCGTCCGCTGCCGCTGAGCCGGCCGCTCGACCTGGTGCTGCCGCGTGACCTCGCCACCCTCGCCGTGCTGCTGCTGGCCGTGCCCGCCCTGCTCGCGGTCTGGCGGCGCGGCGAGCGCGCCGGCCGCTTCCTCGCCGCCTGGAACCTGGCCGGCCTGGGCGCCGGGGTCCTGCTGGACGCGGCCGGCGCGCTCGACGAGTCCTGGCTCGCCTACCTGGTGCCCGGCGCGGTCGCGGCCGTCGCCCTGGGGCTGGGCGCGTTCCGCGACCTGCTCGCCGGCCAGGGCGCCTGGCCCCGCCGCGTCGCCACCGTGACCATCTCGCTCGCCGTGCTCGCCCTGCTGGTGGGGGGCGGCCTCGGCTGGGAGGGGCGCTACGGCCGCAGCGACGACGCCACGGCGCACATGGCGACGCTGGTCGCCACGAAGACGCCTGCCTGCTCCGCGCTGAGCGCGGGCAACCCGGCCGACGCCGACCTGTTCGCCGTCGGGGAGCGCCGCGTGGCCAGCTTCCCCGACGGGCCGACCGCGCTCGCCAGCGGCGTCCGCTGGTTCCTGCTGCGTGGCGACCAGGCCGCCGCGGGCGACCTGGCCGGCTGGCTCAGCGCCAACGGCCGCCAGGTCGCCAGCGTCCCCAGCCCCAGCAACGGCACCATGCGGCTCTGGGCGGTGCAGCAGCCGTCGACCAGCCGCGTGGCCGACCTGCGGCGGGTCGACGGCGGCGCGTTCGAGAACGTGGTCGGCTCGGCCTGTGGTGGCTTTTCCGTGCTCGACGGCGCCGGCGCCCGGTTCTGGTCGAGCTACCAGGCGATCGGCGGCAAGGGGGTGGTGGGCCGCCCGCTCAGCCGGCCGTGGCGGGACGGCGCCCGGAGCCTGCAGGCGTTCGACACCATGATCCTCGGCAGCGTGCCCGCGCCGGGGGGAGGCCAGCCGCTCGCCCGTCCGGTCGACCTGCTCACCAGGCTCACCAGGCAGGCGCCGGCCCTGCTGGCGGCCGCGGGCCTGCCGAAGGCCGAGACCGCCCCGCCGCCCACCATCCCGCAGCGCCGGCGGCTGCTCGCAGAGCCGACCATCGCCCGCTTCTACCTGGGCGTGGAGCCGGCGGCGGCGAACCCGGCCATCTGGCAGCTCGCGGCGGCGCGCTTCGGCGCGCCCGTCTCGCCGCCCCGGCGCCTGCCGGGCGGCGTCGTCCGCCAGGCGTTCGAGGACGTGGTGCTGGAGGCGGACGCCCAGGGCGCGGTGCGCCTGGCGCCGCTGGGCACGCTGGCGGCCAGGGCCGGGCTGATACCGGCGGCGGCGCTCCGTCCCGAGCCGGTCCCGGGCCTGCCGCCGCCCGGGAGCCGCTACCCGGCGGTCCACGACCTCGACCTCGGCCTGCACATGGCCGCCGCGCTCGGCCTCTGGGCGCTGCTCGCCCTGGGCCTCGCCGTGCGCGCCGGCCTCCGCCACGACCGCGCTCCCGCCCCGGCCACGCCCGGTCCACCGCCACCGCCACCGTCCGCCGACCCCGGGCCCGTCGGCGCCAGCAGCGGCCGCCGCGCCGGCTCCCAGCCGGCCCCCGCCGGCGAGGAGCGCGCCACTTGAGGTCGCCGGCCGAGCTGCGCCGCGATGTCAGGCTCCACGTCTACCGGCACTTCGCCGAGACCGGCAGGGCGCCGACGCCCGTCGAGCTCGCGGGGGCGTTCGGGCTCACCCCAGGTCAGGCCGAGGACGTCCTGCGGGAGCTCGCCGACGAGGCCGACGCGCTGGTGCTGCTGCCGGGCAGCGCCTACATCTGGATGGCCGAGCCGTTCTCGGCCGTGCCAACCTCGTTCCTGGTCTCCTCCGCCGCGCGGCGCTGGTGGGGCAACTGCATCTGGGACGCGCTCGCCATCCTGGCGCTGCTCCAGGTCGACGGGTGGGTGGCGACCGCCTGCCCCGACTGCGGTGACGAGCTGCGCGTCGAGGTCGGCGGCGGTCGCCCGCTGCTCCCCGGCGGGGTCGCCCACTTCGCCGTGCCCGCCAGGGACTGGTGGCGCAGCATCGGCTTCACCTGAGCGACCATCCTGCTCTTCCGGTCGGAGGAGCACGTGCGGCGCTGGTGCGCGGAGCGGGACCTGCCGCAGGGCGCCACGGTCCCCCTCGAGCAGCTCTGGGAGCTGGCACGGCGCTGGTACGACGACCGCCTCGAGCCGGACTGGCGCCGCCGGACCCCGGCCGAGCGCCAGGCCATCCTCGACGCCGTCGGCCTGACCGGGCCGTTCTGGTCCCTGGAGCCCTGACCCTCCTACAGGGAGCTCGACGCGGCGGGGACGCCGCCCGGCGGGACCACGCCGTGGCGCACGGCGAACGCCGCCGCCTCCAGCTTGGAGTGGACGCCGAGCTTCACCAGCACGTTCTGCACGTGCGTGCGGACGGTGTTGACCGACAGGAAGCAGCTCTCGGCGATGCGGCGGTTGTTCCAGCCGGCCGCCAGCAGGGCCAGGATCTGCTGCTCGCGCGGGCTCAGGCTGCTGACGAGCAGGTCGATCTCGCGGTCCCTCGGCTCCTGGCGGACGGTGGGCAGGGTGTAGCTGGTGAAGGGGTCGAGGTGGCCCTGCACGAGCTTGCGGATGGCCGTCGCCACCTGCCGGGACGAGGCGTCCTTGGGGACGAACCCGTGTGCCCCGGCGCGCAGCAGCGCGGTGATCGTGTCCGGGCGGGTGTCGGCCGACAGCAGCAGCAGCCGCGTCCGCGGGGCGCGCTGGCGCGCGGCCGCGATCACCTGCTGGATGTCGGTCCCCGGCATGTGCACGTCGAGCACCAGCACGTCCGGCCGGTACTCGTCCAGCGCCTGCAGCGCGGTCACGCCGTCCATGGCCGTGGCCACGATCTCCAGGTCGTCCTCGGTCGCGAGGACCATGCACAGGCCCTCGACGAACACCTCGTGGTCGTCGGCAAGCACGACCTTGATCTCGCCATTCATCTGCTTCCCCCCCGATGTGCTGCCGCGGCTCGGCGTCAGCCGCCCATGCCCAGGCCGGCGGCCGGCAGGCGCAGGCCGAGCATGGTCCCGCCTCCCGGGCGACCGCGGCTCCACAGGTGCCCGCCGGCCGACTCGGTCACGTGCCTGACCAGCGCCAGGCCGAGTCCGTTGCCGGCGTGAGCGTGCCGCGCCGAGCGTCCCCAGCCCGCCCCGCGGTCCGCGACCACGACCTCGGCCCATTCGCCAACCTGGCGGACGGTGACCTCGACCGGCTCCTCGCTGTGGCGGGCGGCGTTCTCGATCAGGTTCTCGAGCGCCTGGCGCGCCATGCCCGGCTGCGCGACCGCCCCGACCGGCTCGGACGGGTGGGCGAGCACCACGCTGGCGTGGTTGGCGGCGCGGACCGTGGCCGCGGCGGCCTGGGCCGCCCCGACCAGGTCGGTGACCTCGCACGAGCCGGCACGGTCCCGGTCGAGCAGGGTCCGGGTCAGCTCCTCCAGCTCGTGGATCTCGCCGAGCAGCCGGTCCATCATCGGCTGCGGGTCGCGACCGCGCTGCTGCAGCACCCCGGCGGCCTCGGCGGCCACCCTGAGCGCCGAGACACGGCGCTTGACCTCGTGGGCCAGCATCGCCGGCGAGCTGGTTGCGTCCTCCGCCCCCTGACGCTCGCGCGGGGAGCCGTGCGCGGACCGGGCGCGCGGTTCCCAGGACGAGTCGGGCTTGGAGACGCGCTTGGACGCTCGCCCGCCTCTGGCCACACGGCCACGAGGCGGGGTACGCGCAGATGCTTGTTCGAGCAGGCCATTTGCCTGGGCCGGCATGGTGTCTACCCCCCCGGTAGCGACGGTGCCCCTATTCGGCACCGCGCTCACACCCTATGTCCGCCATCTGCTCCAAACCTACGGTATTCGCAGCACCGAGCCAATCATCAGTACTGCGTACCAAACCTGTACGGCTGATGGACGATGGCGGTCGTGACGGCCGCCTCCTCCCAACCGCGAGGCAAGCTAACAACATTCGCATGTCACAGAAGGTATACGTAAGGTTGCGATCTCGGCGCAGCTCGTGATCTCGCCGTAGCGGGCCTGGTCACAGCCCTGCGCGCGCCGCCGTAGCGGCGTAGTTCATCGGGGTGATCGTCCGGATAGGCGCCGATCGGGCGTGACCGCGAGGCACGCGAGCGCCCGGCGCCGCCTCGAGGGCGGCGCCGGGTCGCGCGGGCTCAGGGGTGCGTGTCGGCCTGGCAGCCGTGCGCCTGGGTGGGCTTGGGAGCCGGGCGCGGGGCGGCGGGCCGCGGGGCCACGGAGCTGGCGGCGGCGTAGCCGTGGTCGACCAGCCAGCGGGTGCGGGCGCTCTCCCACACCGAGCGGTTCCGCGTCACCGTGACGCCGGCTGGCAGCGGGCCGGGGTAGGAGCCCGCGCCCAGCCACACCAGGGTCACGTTCTGGGCGGTGGTGCCGGCGGGGAACGCCAGCGGCGTGTAGCCGCGGATGGGCACCTCCTCGACCAGCAGCACCGAGTCGCGCAGCACCAGCCGGTTGGCGGCCGGCGACCACTTGAACAGCTGGCCGTTGCCGGCCCCGTCGGCGGCGCGCTCGTTGGCCTGGGGCGCGACGCGGAGCAGCACCCGGTCCAGCGTGAAGGTCTCGCCCGCCGGCGCCCGCGAGGGGCTGGCGTCGGCGTCGGGCCGCTCGCTGATGCCCATGAAGCAGCCGTCGAACAGGCTGTCGACCACCCGCCCGCCGAGGATCTTGTCGTTCTCGATGCAGTCGTCGCGGACGTAGGACAGGTAGGCCCCGCTGACCACGGCGAAGTCGCCGTCGCCGCCCTGCAGGGAGATGCCGTCCTCGACGTTCTCGGCCCGGAAGCCGTGCACCAGGTAGCTGCCGCGGCCCTGGACCCACAGGCCGTCGCCGTTGTAGCGGGTGTAGACGGTCTGGTAGCTGAGCCCGCGCGACTGCTGGCCGACCACGTGGCCGCCCAGCACGCACAGGTTGGTGCCCGCGCGGGCCTTGCCGAACAGCAGCGGGTAGGTGGTGGTGCGCCCGTAGGCGATCGAGGTGGCGCGGCGCAGGTCGTAGGTGTGGTCGTCGGGGGTGCGGTCGGCCCGGTAGGGCTGGCGCAGGATCCCGCCCACCTGGGTGCGGCCACCGCGGGCGAGGCAGTCGGCCGCCGACCCCGGCGCCGCGAGCGCCGGTGCCGGCGGGTTGGAGGCGGAGACCAGCGCGGCGACGAGCAGCAGCAGCCCGGACAGCGGCAGGGCGCGGCGGCGGCGGGCCGGCGCGGCCGCGTGGCGCGGCCGGTGGCGCCGTGCGCGCCGTGGCCCGGGCGAGGGCGGCGCGGGGACGGCGATGGGGACTGCCAGGTGCCGTGGGCGGCGGGGCATGGAGACTCCTGTCACGGTGAGCCTGCCGGGACCGGTTGTTCGGGGGGAGCAGATACTGACAGGGGCCGGGAATTCGCTGCAACAGTTTGGTCAAGAATTAATTGCCGCAATATCACGCAAATCAACCGGTCACGCCGGCGAGCACGTCTCCAGGCGCAGGTCACGGCGCCCGCGGGCGATCAGGGCGTACGGCAGCTACGCCGATCTGCGGATTCCGGCTCGGTCCGGTTGGCGGAGACTTGCGCCGCCGTGGCCGATTCCGAGGAGGTTCGTTGCGATGCGCGAGGCGGCGGGCGAGCGCGCCCCCAGGGTCAGCATCGGCATGCCCGTCTACAACGGCGCCGAGTTCCTCGCCGAGACGCTCGACCACCTGCTCGCGCAGCGCTTCGCCGATTTCGAGCTGATCATCTCCGACAACGGCTCCGGCGACGACACCGAGCGCATCTGCCGGGACTACGCCGAGCGCGACCCGCGCGTGCGCTACTTCCGGGAGGAGGTCAACCGCGGCGCCACCTGGAACCACAACCGGGTGATCGAGCTGGCCAGAGGCGAGTTCTTCAAGCTGGCCGCGCACGACGACCTCTGCCTGCCCGACTTCCTCGGCCGCTGCGTCGAGGTGCTCGACCGCGAGCCCGACGTGGTCCTGTGCCACCCGCGGGTGGCGATCGTCGACGCCGCCGGCGAGCGCCTCGCCCCCTACCGCTACGACTGGACGGCCTACTCGCCGCGGGTGCGGGAGCGCCTCTACGCCCTCAGCGGGCTGCGCTACCGCTGCTTCCCGGTGTTCGGCGTGATCCGCACCGAGGTGCTGCGCCGCACCCGCCTGATGGGCCCCTACATCGCCTCCGACCGCGTGCTGCTGGCCGAGCTCGGCCTCAACGGGCGCTTCGCGGAGGTGGCCGAGGAGCTGTTCTGGTCCCGCGAGCACCCCGGCCGCTCGACCAGGGCGCACAAGGTGCGCAGCGGGCGCACCGCCTGGTTCGACCCCAACCGCCGGGTCCGGGTGGTGCTCCCGGTCTGGAAGCAGGGCTTCGAGTTCGTCCGCGCCATCCGGCGCACCCCCTTGCCGCGGGGCGAGCGCGCTGCCTGCTACGCCGAGATGCTGCGCTGGGCCGGGCGCCACGCCAAGAGCCTGGGCAAGGACGCCGTGATGGTCGTCCCGCAGCTCGCCCGGCTGGCCCGCGGCGCGGTCGTCCCGGACCGGCGCGGCCGCCCCGCCAGCCGCCAGGCCGCCTGAAGGCGCGGTCCGGCCTGGCGGCCCGGCTCGTCCCGAATCGTTCGATCGCCGTAGGCCGGCTCGCCACCCATGGGGACCAGGGCGGCCCGCGCGGCTCCCACAATGGGGCTGCGCAGGCAGGCGGACGCGGCTGGCCACGCCGCGAGGAAGGACGCGAGATTGAAGGTCGTCATCCTTGCCGGAGGACTCGGAACGCGGCTGGCGGAGGAGACCGAGGTCCGTCCCAAGCCGATGGTCGAGATCGGCGGACGGCCGATCCTGTGGCACATCCTCAAGATCTACCACCACTACGGCTACCGCGACTTCGTCATCGCCCTCGGCTACAAGGGCGAGCACATCAAGCGCTGGCTGGTGGAGTACTGCTCCTACAACGGCAACCTCACGGTCAACGCGCGCGACGGCGAGATCACCAGGCACGGCGGCAACCATCACGAGGACTGGACCATCGAGCTGGTCGACACCGGCCTGGAGACCGCCACCGGCGGCCGCATCAAGCGGCTCGCCCCCTACATCGGCGACCAGCCCTTCATGCTGACCTGGGGCGACGGCGTCGCCGACATCGACCTCGACAAGCTGGTCGCCTTCCACCGCGCGCACGGCCGCCTCGCGACCGTCACTGCCGTGCGCCCGCCGGCCCGCTTCGGCCGGCTCGACCTGGAAGGCGACGTGGTCCGCCGCTTCTCGGAGAAGCCGCAGCTCGGGGAGGGCTGGATCAACGGCGCCTTCTTCCTGCTCGAGCCGGCCGTGCTCGACTACATCGACGGTGACGACACCACCTGGGAGCGGGAGCCGCTCGAGGGCCTGGCCAGCGACGGCCAGCTCATGGCCTACCGGCACTACTCGTTCTGGCAGTGCATGGACACGCTGCGGGACAAGAAGCTGCTGGAGTCGCTGTGGGAGCAGCAGCGGGCGCCGTGGAAGGTGTGGGACTAGGCGCGCGACCGCGCGCAAGGAGCGAGCCCTCGCATGCACGAGCTGATCCAGGCGTGCCGTTCCTGCGGCACGGGGGGCCTGGAGCCGATCCTCTCGCTGGGCGAGACGCCGCTGGCGGACGCCCTGGTCGACGCCGCCCGGCTCGAGGAGCCGGAGCCGTCCTACCCGCTGACGGTCGCCTTCTGCGCCGCCTGCTCGCTGGTCCAGCTCCTGCAGACGGTCTCCGCGGAGACGCTGTTCACCCAGGACTACCCGTACTACTCGTCGTTCTCCGACGCGCTGGTCGAGCACGCGCGGCGCAACGCCGAGCGGCTGATCGACGCCGAGCGCCTCGGCGGGCACAGCCTGGTGGTCGAGCTCGCCTCCAACGACGGCTACCTGCTGCGCCACTTCGCCGAGCAGGGCGTGCCGGTGCTCGGCATCGACCCGGCCGAGGGACCGGCGCAGGCCGCGCAGGAGGCCGGCATCCCCACCTTGCGCGCCTTCTTCGACCGGGAGCTCGCCGCCTGCCTGGTCGCCGAGGGCAAGCGGGCCGACGTGGTGCTGGCCAACAACGTCCTGGCGCACGTGCCCGACCTGAACGGCTTCGTGGCCGGCATGGCCCTCCTGCTCGCCCCCGACGGCGTGGCGGTGATCGAGGCCCCGTACGTGCGCGACCTGATCGACCGCTGCGAGTTCGACACCATCTACCACGAGCACCACTGCTACTTCTCGGTGACCGCGCTGCAGCGGCTGTTCGCCAGGCACGGGCTGGTGCTCGCGCGCGTCGAGCACTACCCGGTGCACGGCGGCTCGCTGCGGCTGTTCGTGCGCCGCCACGGCGAGCCCGACGAGACCGTGCGCCGCTACCTCGCCGACGAGGCGGAGCACGGCCTGGTCGAGGCGGGCTACTACCGCGACTTCGCCGCCCGCGTCGAGGGCGTCAAGGAGGGCCTGCTGGCGCTGCTCGCCGAGCTCAAGGCCTCCGGCGCCCGCATCGCCGCCTACGGCGCCGCGGCCAAGGGCGCGACCCTGCTCAACTACGTCGGGGTCGGCACGGACACGATCGACTACGTGGTCGACCGCAACGTGCACAAGCAGGGCCGCTACATGCCCGGCGTGCGCCTGCCGATCGCCGACCCCGCGCGCCTGCTCAGCGACCGGCCCGACTACGTCCTGCTGCTCGCCTGGAACTTCGCCGACGAGATCCTCGCCCAGCAGGAGACCTACCGCGGCACCGGCGGCCGCTTCGTCGTCCCGGTGCCAACGCCCAAGGTGCTCTAGGTAGCGCCGCCGTCACAGGATCCCGCCGGTCCCACCCCCGGGCCCAAGCAGGGATCCCGCCGCAGTACCCGATGGGGGGTTCGGGGGAGCTGTATCGGGCTCCCCCCCGATCAACCAAATTCCCGGCGCCACAGGGCGAAGGTGGCCAGGGCGCAGACCTTGCCGTGCTGGTTGGCGCGGCCCTCCATGTGGTCGGCCACCAGCGCCCGCACCGCGTCCACGTCGAGCAGGTCCTCCAGGTACTCGGGGCGCAGGGCGTCCTCGATGAAGCGGCGCGACCCGGCGCGCACCCACTCGTCGTAGTGGACGTAGGCCCGGGTGTCGTGGAGCGGGCCGGCGAGCTCGGGCATGCGCGCGGCCACCTCCGCCCGGGCGCGGCCGGCGAGCCGCCGCGACCAGTAGCGCACCCGCGAGCCGTCGACCGGCGCGCCGGTCTTGGCGTACGGGACGCGGGCCAGCTCGGGCAGGTGGCGCAGCACCATGCGGCGGTACAGGCGCTGGCCGACCATGGCCTCCTTGGGCAGGCGCAGCACGAAGTCGACCAGGTCGTTGTCGGCGAACGGCTCCACCGGCCGGCAGGAGAGCCCGAACAGCTCCCGGTAGGCGCTGGTGAAGCGGCGCCGCTTCTCGCGCAGGTCCACGTACATGCAGCGGTTGAGCGAGTCGTCGGTGGCGGCGGCGATGAAGGCGCGCTGCACGGTGGCGAACGCCTCGCCGCGGACGGCGGCGTACACGCCCGGCTTGAGCAGGCGGGCCAGCTCCGCCTCGTTGCAGTAGCGGGCGAACTTGGAGCGCCACAGCGTCATCAGCGCCAGGCTGGGCTCGCTGCGGGCGTTGACGCCGCGAGGCAGGTCGCCGCCCGCGAGCGCGCCGCCGAGGAAGCCGCACCAGGCGGCGGCGGCGTCGCCGGACTCGAACACCTCGTTCGCGGCCAGGATCCAGAAGGTCGAGCAGATGCCGGCGCCGTCGAGCGCGGCCACGCCCTCCTCGGCGTGGTCGGCGATGTAGCCCGGCCCCACCGGCGCGAAGACGTGCGGGTAGCCGAGCACGCCGGCGAGCTGCCGTCCGAAGCGGACGTCGTTGGCGTGGTCGTGGCCGACGGTGGTGGTGACGACCTCGAGGTCGGGCGCCTCCTGGCGCAGGAACCCGGCGAGCAGGCGCGAGTCGAGCCCGCCGGTGAGCGGCAGGGCGATGCCGGGCTCCGCCCGGCGCGCGACCGCCTCCCGCAGCAGCCGCGCGTACTCGTCCACGGCGCCGTCGCCGGCCTCGGACGCGGCGCCGGCGAGCGGCAGCTCGTAGTCCCAGTACGGCTGCGCGACCAGCTTCTCGCCCTCCCACACCGCGACGCTGGCGGGCGGGAGCAGCTTGACCCGGTCGTAGAAGACGCGGTCGTCGAGGAAGTGCCCGACGGTGAGGAAGTCGGCAAGGGCCAGTTCGCTCACCGAGCGGTCGAAGCGCGGGTGGGAGGCGAGCGCCTTGGGCTCGGTGGCCAGCTCCAGCCCGTCGGGCGCCAGCCACCAGTAGAGCTTCTGGAAGCCGTAGCGGTCGTTGACGATCGTCAGCCGGCCGGCGTCCCGCTCCCACACCAGCGCGGCGTAGACGCCGTTCAGCCCGGCGAGGGCCAGCGGCCCGCCGGTGACGAAGCGGTCGAGCAGGGCCGAGGCGAGGGCCGGCCCGCTCGCCGGAGCCGGGCCCGGCAGGACGCCGTGCACCTCGCCGGCGAGGACGAGCATGACCTTGCCACGCCGTGCCAGCGCCGGCGGATCCCGCCAGCCGACCGCGGCGAGGCCGGCGCCGGGGACCAGCGCCGTCCGCGAGGTGTACCAGGAACGGTGGCGCATGGTTGCGGCCATGCGCTCGAGGCGCGCAGCCACCGGCCTGGGGTCATGGGCGATCACGCCCGCGATGCCTGGCAAGCCCCCTCCCCTCCTCTCTGCTGGTCGGGCCGGCGTGGCCGGTCAGACCGCCACCACCTCGGCGTCCACGCCGACGCGGTCCAGCTCGGCCCGGATCTCGTCGAGGTAGATCGGGTTCATGACGATCACCACGTCCGGGCGGTAGTCGGCCAGGAACGCCGGCGGCACGATGCGCTGCCCGGTGCTGGCCATGAACATGCCGTGCTTGTAGGGGTTGATGTCGACCGCCACCTCGATCCGCTCGGCGGCGGGCAGGGCGCACAGGAAGGCGACCCCCTTGGAGCCGGCGCCCCAGACGACCGCGCGCCTGCCGTCGGCGAACAGGCCGGCGAGGCGCTCGTCCCAGGCTCCCAGCTGCGCCCGGTAGCGGCGCTGGAACTCGCCGACGGCGGCGGCCACGTCGGCGACCTCGTCGACCGGGCGCACGCGCCGTTGCGCGGCCGCCTCGTCGGTGCGCGCCTCCAGGAGGATGTACTGGTCGTCGTAGTCGAGGCGGCCGTCGAGGACGGTGAAGCCGCTGCGCTCGAACAGCCGCACCAGCGAGCCGACGGTGAAGTAGGAGCAGTGCTCGTAGTAGACGTCCCAGAAGGCGACCTCCTCGAGCACCCGCAGCGTGTCGGGCAGCTCGAAGAAGACGGTGGTGGCGCTGCGCCCGGCCAGGTTGGCGCGCAGCAGGTCCATGAACCCGGCGACGTCGTAGATGTGCTCCAGGGTGTGGCGGCAGATCACGAAGTCGGCCGGCAGCTCGGCGTGCTCCTTGCGGTACAGGTCGGCGATGAAGCGGACCTCGCCGGTGGCCGGCTGCTGGACCCGCTCGAGGACCACGCTGGGGTCGACGCCGATGCCGCGGTTGGCGCCCAGCTCGCAGACGCGCAGCAGGAACGAGCCCTTGCCGCAGCCGACCTCGAGGACGTCCTTGCCGCGCAGGTCGAAGCGGTCGACCAGGCGGCGGGCGAGGTCGTCCTCGAAGCGCTGGAAGCGCGGCGAGAAGGCCTGGGTCTCCTCGTAGCGGGTGGAGTACTCGGCCAGGGCCGGGTCGAACTCGGTGTTGGAGATGAAGCCGCAGCCGTGGCAGAAGCCGAGCGCGATGGTGCCCCGCGGGAACGCGCGCGCCTCGTCCTCGGTCGCCAGCAGCAGGCAGCTGTTGACCGGGACGCCCGTCTCCCGGTGGAACAGCTCGACGGCGGCGGCACCGCAGCTCGGGCAGGAGTGCTCGTCGGGCAAAGAGGGGCTCCTTTGCGTCGCGTATCGGCGGGGAGCCGGGGGGCTCCTTGCGTCGCTGGGGGATCGGCGGTGACCCTGCTGGCCCTCGGAATGCGCGGCGGGCCGGCACGGCGGCGGTTACCCGGCCAGACGCGCCCCCTCGGCGCCGGTGGCGGGCCCCCGCCAGCGCAGCGAGCTGTCGATGCGCTCGGCGGCGAGCAGCTCGCTGATGCGGGCGATGCGCTGGAAGCGGGAGCCTTCCAGGTCCGCCTCGGTGAGGCGCTCGCGCTGGAACGCCTTGTAGAGCTCCTCGACGCCGCGGGCCACGTTCCAGCGCAGCTCGAACCCGGGGAAGGTGCGGGCCAGCTTGCCGCAGTCCACCCGGTAGCAGCGCGTGTCCGGCCCGGCGCCCTCGGCGAAGGCGATGCTGCTGCCGGGCACGGTGGCCTGCACCAGCGCGGCGACGTCGCGGATCTGGTAGTTCTCGCCGGTGCCGCCGACGTTGAAGGCCTCCCCGTGGACCAGCTCGCGGGGGGCTTCGAGCACCGTCAGGAACGCCCGCGAGATGTCCTCGATGTGGACCAGCGGCCGCCACGGGGTGCCGTCGCTCTTGAGCAGCACCTCGCCGATGGTGAGCGCGTACCCGGTCAGGTTGTTGACCACCAGGTCGCCGCGCAGCCGCGGGGAGACGCCGTAGGCGGTGGCGTTGCGCAGGAAGGTGGGGCTGAAGTCGTCGTCGGCCAGCTCGGCGATGTCCCGCTCGGCCAGCACCTTGGAGCGGCCGTACGGCGTCACCGGGTTGAACGCGGCTGACTCGTCGAGCAGGTCGTCCGGCGAGGCTGCGCCGTACAGGCTGCACGAGGACGAGAACAGGAAGCGCGGCACGCCCGCCAGCTTGGCGGTGCGGGCGAGGTGCGCCGAGCCGAGATGGTTGATGTCGTAGGTGCAGTCCGGGTTGAGGTTGCCGAGCGGGTCGTTGGAGATCGCCGCCAGGTGCACCACCGCGTCGAAGCCGCGCAGGTCGTCGGGCCGCACGTCACGCACGTCGACGGTGAGGGACGGGATGCTCGCGGGCTCCGGCCCGAACAGGCAGGACCGGAACAGGTCGGAGTCCAGGCCGACGACCTCGTGGCCCGCCTCGCGCAGGAGCGGCACCATCACGCCGCCGATGTAGCCGTTGTGGCCGGTGACCAGGACGCGCATGGACAGGTGTTCCTTTCACAGGCTGGCCGCGGGCGGCACGGCCAGGTGATTCGCGTGACCAGCATGGGAACCTCGCCGCCAGGCACGCCCGCGGCACGCGGACGGGCGCACGGCGACGCGGAGCCCCTCCCAGCGTACGAAGCAGGGGCGGACGCGGGAGGCGCCGCCCACCGTATCCGGGCCACGCTGCTTGCAGGGTGTCGTGTCCTCAGCCCGGCTCGCCGCCGGACGCGGCGCCGGCGGGTGCGGCGGCGACGGCCTCCTCGCCGGTCGACGCGGAGCGGCGCCGCGCGCGGCCGGCGAGCTCGCGCAGCACCAGCCGGTCCTCGGCGTCGACCCCGAGCAGGGCGAGCAGCCCGAGGTAGGCCACGCCGAGCAGCAGCAGGCCGGCCAGCTCGCCGCCGCCGCCGGCCGGCAGGAAGCCGCGGGCGGCGACGACCACCACCGCCGTCCCCAGGCCGGCGACGAGCGGCTTCAGCCAGCCCCGGTTGTAGGGGTGCATGCCGACCTCCCGGTAGACCCACCAGGTGAGCGCCGCGTTCACCGAGCCCATCGCGACCCCGTTGGCCACCGCCGCGCCGACCAGGCCGAACGGCGGGATCAGCAGGAGGTTGAGGGCCACCGTCACGACCAGGTGGACGACGGTGAAGACCAGGTTCGCCCGCGCGCGCCCGGTCATCGTCAGCACGTTGGTGGCCGCGCCGCTGGCGTAGTTGGCGAGCTGGCCGACGGCCAGCAGGGTCAGGGCGAGCCGCCCCTCGTCGAAGCCCCGCCCGAAGGTCGACAGCAGGGCCTCGCCGAACAGGACCTGCGCCAGGAACACGGGCACGCCGATGGTGAAGATCCAGCGGCTCACCGCCTTGTAGAGGCGGGCGAGGTGATCGTGCTGCTCGGCCGCGTCCAGGTCGGAGACCATCGGCGAGAAGATCGTGCCGAAGGCGATGAAGATGGCGTTGGCGACGATGGTGAAGCGGCGCGCCGCCGCGAACAGCGCCACCCGGCTGACCCCGGCGATCGCGCCGAGCAGGAACACCTCGGCGTTGTTGGTGGAGCCCATCAGCACCCGGTTGACCGCCATCGGCCAGGAGAAGCGGGCGATCTCCGCGGTCGGCGGCGCGGTCGTGCCGGCGGCCGGACCAGGCAGGATGCGCCGGGCGGCGGCCGCGGCCAGCAGCATCGCGACGCCCTCGACCAGGGTGTAGGCGACGGCGACGCCGACCAGGTTGGCGTGGAGGAGCAGCGCCGTCAGCGCCGCGGCCGCGCGCAGGCCGGGAGCGGCGAACGAGCGGATCAGGACCGGGAGGACCACCCGGGTGTAGGCGCGCATCGCCGACAGCAGCAGCTCGCTCAGGCCCGTCAGCGGGACCGAGCACGCCAGCACGCGGATCGTGAAGGTGAGGTTGGGGTCGTGGAAGACGCGCGTGGCGAGCAGCGGCGCGGCCAGCAGCATCGCCAGCCCGAGGACGGCGCCGCCGGCCGCGGTGACGCGCAGGCCGAGCGCGACCGTGCCGCGGATGCGCGCCTCGTCGTGCTGCCCGCGGTAGATGGCCACGTAGCGGACCACCGCATGGTTGAGCCCGAGCGGCGCGATGTGGGCCAGCAGGACGGCCAGGCTCATGCCGATGGTGAAGGCGCCGAAGCGGTCGGCGTTGAGCCGCCGCGCGACCAGGATGTTGAAGGCCAGGCTCAGCGCGTAGGAGACCCAGCCGCCGGCGAACACCGCGCCGCCGCCGGTGGCGATGCGGCGCAGGTTGCTCTCCGCCCGGTCGTGCGAGGGCGGCCTCGGGTTGGCCCGCTGGCTCACGGACGGATCACGCGGACACGCCCGCGTTCACCGCGACGTCGACCAGCTCGTCCCAGAACGGGTTGCCGGAGCCGTCCTTGTCGAGGAACGTGCGCATCCCTCCCTTGTAGGGCCGGTGCCAGGCCCACAGGTCGACGCCGTCGGCGCCGGCGGCCAGCGGCGCCCGGGCGACCGTGTCGGCGAGCCGCTTGGCGGTGGCCGCGCTGCCGGGGTAGGTCGGCTCGTCGAACGAGGGCGCGGTCCGGGCCAGCAGCTGGAACGGCCGCGGCCACAGCGAGCGCGCCTTGCGGAAGGCGGCCGCCACCACCGCCGGGTCGTCGCGCTGCAGGTCGGGGGCGAGCATGAAGCCGTCCAGGTGGCCGCTGTCGTAGAAGCGCGTGAGGACCTTGTTGACCTCGAAGCGGTAGCGGCTGAAGCGCAGCACGATGCAGTTGCGCTGCCCGCGCTTGCCGCAGACCAGCTCCCAGTTGACCACGTCGGCGAAGACCGGCACGCCGGGGATCTCGCGGTGGAACACGCCGCCGGTGGCCTCGAGGTACCCGAGCGCCTCGTCCGGGTCGAGGCTGCCGTTGAGCCGGTCGGCGACCCGGATGCCGGCGATCGTGCCCGGGTTGTCCTTGACCTGGCGCACGATCCGCCGCACGTCCTCCGAGACGTCCTTGCCCCTGGCGAAGTCGGACTTGCGGTCCATCTCCACGTACACGGCGAGTCCTGCGGCGCGCGCGTCCTCGACGAGCTGCTGGTCGCCGGCCTTGACGATGACCGCGTTGAAGGCCTTGCGCATCTTGGCCAGGTCGGAGCAGCGATTCTTGAAGACGTAGGGCGGCTGGCCGGTGTTGAAGTGGGTCACCAGGATGGGCGTGTGGTCCGGGGCCTTGTCCGGGGCCTTGCAGGAGCTGAGGCTCTTGGCGGGCGGGGCGGCGGTGACGGTGGGCACCGGGCTGGGCGGCCCCGGGCCGCCGCCACCGCTGCAGCCCGCCGCCAGCGCGAGGAGCAGCGCCGCGGCGGCGCCGGCGCGTGCGCGTCCTGGCCGTGGCGGGGTCACGGACCGCTCCCCTCGGGCGCCGGTCGTACGGCGGGCGTCACGACTGCTGCTCGTTCGCCTCGCCAACCCGAACCTCGACGGCCGACAGCTCGCCACCGCGCCCGAGGCGCCGCGGCTGGGACGACCGTCCGGGCACGCGAGCCTGCTGGGCGCGCGAGCGCGCCACGGGGCTGCCGCGGAGCACGTACACCGCGGTGCGCCAGAGCATGCCGATGGTCCGCGGCAGCGACGGGTCGTTGAGATAGGAGAAGTCGAGGCCGACCCGGGTCGGCACCAGCTCGCGCAGGTAGTAGCCCTCCAGGTCGGCCACGCCCGCCGGCGGCAGCACGTCCTTGTCGCGCAGGCGCACCTGGGTCGGGCCGGTCAGCCCGGGACGGTAGCGGAACACCACTCGGCAGTCGGCCGGGTAGCGCTCGGCCAGCGCCGGGGTCTCCGGCCGCGGGCCGACCAGGGTCATGTCGCCGCGCAGCACGTTGAGGAACTGCGGCAGCTCGTCGATGCCGGTGGTGCGCAGCAGCTTGCCGACCCGGGTGATGCGCGGGTCGCTGCTCCTGGTCACCTCCGGGCCGCGCTCGCCCGGCCGCATGGTGCGGAACTTGAGCACCGTGAAGGGCCTGCCGCCCTGGCCGACGCGCACCTGGCGGAAGATCACCGGGCCGGGGCTGGTCAGCATCACCGCCAGCGCCACCAGCAGGATCATCGGCGACAGCAGCAGCAGTGCCGCCGCGCCGACCAGCAGGTCGAGCGCACGCCGGGCGGTGGCGGGCGCCACACCCCGCGACACCACCTCCGCGCTGCTCCAGACCTCTTCCTTGACGCCCCCCCGCATCACGCCCCCCTCTTCTCGCCGAGGAGGCCGGCGCGGCCGTCCGGCGCGGCCGCCACCGCGGCCGGCGGACGGGCGGCGGCCCGTTCGGTCAGGTCGATCTCCCTGGCGCCCGGGGCGGGCAGGCCGAGGAGTTGCCGGTAGGTCCGGTCGATCAGCTCGCACATCAGCGCCGGCTCGAACAGGCTGTGCACCAGCGCGCGCCCCTGCGTGCCCATGCGCCGCCCCTCCTCGGGGTGGTCGAGCAGCCAGGTGACGTTCTCCGCCAGCGCCTCGGGGTCGCCGGCGGGAGCCAGCAGCCCGGTCGCGCCGGGTACGACCAGGTCGGGCACGCCGTTGACGGCGGTGGCGACCACGGGGCGGCCCGAGCCGAGCGCCTCGGTGAGGGCGCGCCCGAGCCCCTCGTAGTGGGAGGAGATGACGAACACGTCGAAGGCGGTGGCGAGCACGGGGGCGTCGGGACGGAAGCCGACGAGCGCGACGTCGACGCCGAGGCGCGCGGCCTCGGCGCGCACCTCGTCGGCCAGCGGCCCGTCGCCCACCATCACGAAGCGGACCGCCGGCCGCACGGCCGCCACCCGCGCGGCCATGCGCACGAAGTCGAGCGGGGCCTTCTGGGCGTCGAGGCGGCCGACGGTGCCGACCAGGCGGGCGCCCGCCGTCAGGCCGAGCTCCTGCCGCAGCCGCGGGTCGGGCCGCTCCGGCAGGTGGTCGAGCTCGACCGCGGACGGCACCACCGTGACCGACCCCGGCGGCGCCAGCCGCATCGCCACCGCCTCGCCCGCCACCCGCGGCGAGACCGCCAGGTAGGCGTCGGCCAGCCCGCGCCCGAGGCGCTCGAGGGCGAGGTAGACGCGCCGCCGCCGCGCCGGCATGAAGTCGTGGTAGCTGAAGCCGTGGTAGGTGTGGACGATCAGCGGCACGCGCGTCAGGCAGGCGGCCAGGCGGCCGAGGAAGCCACCCTTGGCCGAGTGGGTGTGCACCACCGTGAAGCGCTCCCGGCGCATGAGCCGCACCAGCTGCCAGAGCACGTACAGGTCGTCGACGGGGGAGAGGACCTCGCGGAAGCGCCGCAGCTTGACGGTGGCGAGCCCGGCCTGCTCGGCGCGGGCCCACAGCGGCCCGCCCTCGGCCCCGGCGACCCAGACGTCGTAGCGCTCCGGGTCGGTGCCGAGCGCCGACAGCAGCGTGTTGCCGCCCGCGCCCGCCCAGAAGCGGGTGATCACGTGCAGCACCTTGATGCGCGGCAGCCGCGGCTGGGGCGGCAGGGACTCCGGCGGGATGACGGCCGGCATGGTCGCCGGCCACTCGAGGCCGGAGGCGCCCGAGAGGGGCGCCACCTGGGTGGCGCCGAGGTTGCCGCGGCGGCGGGGACGCATGCTAGAAGCCGTCCGGGTAGGGGGCGGCGGTCACGGGGCTGGCGGGCGCCTGCACGGCGCCGTACCCGGGCACGAGCTTGGCCAGCAGCCGGCGGGTCTCGTCGGTGTCGTTGGCCTCCGCCGCCTGCTCCAGGTCGGCGAGCAGGGCGAAGAACTCCTCGCCGGGCGGCTCCTCGGTGACCGTCGCCCAGATCTTCGGGTGCGCGGTCGCCACGCGCTGCTCGCCCTCGGCGAACAGCGTCTCCTCGAGCTTCTCGCCCGGGCGCAGCCCGGTGTAGCGGATGGTGAGGTCGCGCGGGTCGACGTGGATCTCGGTGGCGTAGCTGTGGACCAGGTCGATGATGCGCACCGGCTCGCCCATCTCGAGCACGAACACCTCGCCGGCGCTGGCCATCCCCGCCGCCTCGACCACCAGGCCGACCGCCTCCTCGACCGTCATGAAGAAGCGGGTCACGTCGGGGTGGGTGACGGTGACGTCCTCGCCGCTCTCGATCTGCTCGCTCAGGACCGACAGCAGTGAGCCGCGGCTGCCGAGCACGTTGCCGAAGCGGACCGAGGCTAGGCGCATGCCGCCCCGGTCCCGGTGGGCGTGGACGATCATCTCGGCCACGCGCTTGGTCGCGCCGAGCACCGAGGTCGGGTCGGCGGCCTTGTCGGTGGAGACCAGGATGAAGCGCTCCACGCCGTGCTCGACGGCCGCCTGGACCAGGTTGACGGTGCCGAGCACGTTGGACTTGACGCCCTCGCACGGGTGGCGCTCCAGCAGCGGCAGGTGCTTGTGGGCGGCGGCGTGGAAGACGACCTGCGGCGCGAGGTCGCGGAAGACCTGCCGGATGCGGCCACGGTCGCGGATGTCGGCGATCAGCAGCTCGTCGGAGTCGAGCAGCGCCTCGCCCTGGATCTTGAGCTGCAGCCGGTGCAGGTTGGACTCGTCGTGGTCGAGCAGGTACAGGGCCTCGGGCGCGAAGGCGGCGATCTGGCGGCACAGCTCGCTGCCGATCGAGCCGCCGGCGCCGGTGACCAGCACGCGCTTGCCGGCGACGGTCGCCCGCGAGCCGCCGCGCACGACCCGCACCTCCTCGCGGCCCAGCAGGCGGTCGACGCGCAGGCGGCGCAGGTCCGAGATGCGGGCGTCGCGTTCCAGGGCGGCGCCGAACGAGGGCAGGTAGCGCACCCCGAGGCCGGCGGCGGCGGCCGCGACCGCGAGGTGGCGGATCTCGCGCGGCGGCAGCGACGGGATCGCGACCACGACCACGTCGACCAGCTCCCGCTCGGCGACCGCCTGCAGCTCGCGGGTGCCGCCGAAGACCGGCAGCCCGGCCACGCGCCGCCCCACCTTGGACGGGTTGTCGTCGAGGAAGCCGATCGGCTGCAGGCCGAACCCGTGCGTGCGCAGCAGGTCCCTCGCCAGGGACCTGCCCGCCTCGCCGGCGCCGACGAGCAGGCAGCGAAGCTGTCCACGGCCCTGCCGCGGCCGGGTCGGTCGCCGCTCGGTCGATTGGGTCACTACCTCATCCTCATGTCGCCGTTCGGACCGGAAAGACGCGGTGCTCTGTTGACCGGGGGGCTACCGCTCGGCTCTGCGTGGCCGCCCGCCGCCTGGGTTGCGGCCTCGCTCTTGAGCCCCCCGGACCCCCCCAAGTCGGCGATGGCCTCGCAGACGCGGTCGACGTCGCCGTCGGCGAGGCTCGGGTACAGCGGCAGCGAGACGATCTCGCCGAAGACGGCGTCGGCGCCGGGGAAGCCGTGCGCCAGCGCCTCGCCCCAGCGCCGCTGGAACCAGGGTTGGTGGTGCAGCGGGATGAAGTGCACCGAGCAGTCGATCCCGCGCCTGGCGAGCTCGGTGATCAGCGCGTCGCGCCCGAGCCCGTGCTCGGGGCCGACGCGGACCACGTACAGGTGCCAGGCGTGCCGGCCCTGCCGCGGCCGCCACGGGGCGGTGATACCGGGGAGCTGCGCGAGGTGCTTGTCGTAGCGCTCGGCCAGCTCGCGGCGGCGCTCCTGCCAGCCGCCGAGGTGGCCGAGCTGCGCCCGGCCGATGGCCGCCTGCACGTCGGTCATGTTGGCCTTGAGCCCGTCGGCCTCGACGCGGTAGCGCCAGTTCGCCCCTGGCAGGTAGCGCCTCCAGGCGTCGCGGCTCATGCCGTGCAGCCGGGCGCCGCGCAGCCACTCCGCCAGGCCGTCGTCGGCGGTGGTGATCATGCCGCCCTCGCCGATCGGCAGGTTCTTGGTGGCGTAGAAGCTGAAGCAGGTGGCCGCCCCGATGGTGCCGACCGCGTCGTCGCCAACGGTGGTCCCGAGCGCGTGGGCGGCGTCCTCGACCACCCGGTCCAGTGGCAGGCCGGCCGCGGCGGCCAGCTCGGCGACGGGCGCCGGCGCCCCGGCGTAGTGCAGCACCAGCATGGCGTCGACGCCGCCGGCCCTCGAGGCCGCCGCGGCGGTCTCGGCCGCGCCGGGCATCAGCGTCTCGCGGTCGACGTCGGCGAACACCGGCTGGTGGCCGGCGTGGGTGATGGCGTGGACCGCGCCGCAGAACGTCAGCACCGAGGTGAGCACCTTGGCGCCGGGCGGCAGGTCGAGGCCGCGCAGGGCCAGCTCGATGGCGGCCGTGCAGGAGGAGACGGCGAGCGCGTGACCGGCCCCGACCCAGGCGGCGAACTCGCGCTCGAACGCCTGCACCTCCGGGCCGGTGGTCACCCAGCCGGAGGCGAGCACGCGGGCGGCGGCCTCGCGCGCGTCCGGCGCGATCTCCGCGGCGGCGAAGGGGATGCGCGCAGCACCATCAGGCACGACCCCCTGGGCCGTGCCGCTGTCGCTATGGGTCTCGGCCGTGGCGTCGGCCTCACCGCGGTGCGCCATCTCACCCCCTTTGCGTTCCGGTGCCCCCATTGCCGCGCTTACGCTGTCAGTGCGGCTTCGGAAACTGATCCGCCAGGGAGAGGAACCGGCGTACGCCATTCGTGGGACTCACCACTCCACGGCATGGAGCAGCCGCGGCAGCGTCCCAGCTCAGCGGGGGTGTCGCGATGGTGGAAATTTGCCTCCGGGTCGTACTGGGCAAGATTGACTACGACGAGTGCTGGTGCGGGGCATCGAGTTGGAGTGGTGCAGCATGAGCCGAGCAACGAGCGGCCCGCCGTGGCCGCGGTCGTCACCGTCGTGGCCGTGGCGGTGGCCGTCGCCGCCGCCGGGGTCGCCGCTACCGCGGCGCCTCCTAGGAAGCCGGGGCCGCGAGGTCCGAACAGGATCCCGACAGGATCCCGCCGAGGCTGCCCGAGGCCCGAACAGGGATCACGGCGCAGGACGCGATGGGGGAGTTCGGGGGGGAGCTGTCTCGGGCTCCCCCCTGGATCTGACCCAGATCCGCGCGCTGGCGGCGGCGGCGAGCAGGTAGGCGAGCGGGCGCAGCGGCGGCGGCAAGGGCAGCTCCCGTGCCGCCCGCCAGCGCAGGGCGATCACGCCGGCGCCGCGGCGGCGCGGGTCGGCGCGGGCGGCGAAGAACTGCCCGGGGTGGAGGCGCTTGGCGGCCAGGGGGACGTCCAGGTTGGCCAGGCGCCAGCGCGCCGCCAGGCGCAGCAGCGCGTCGTTGTCGATGCCGCTGGCGACGGCGGGGTCGAAGCCGCCGATCTCGGCGAGGGCGGCCGTCCGGTAGGTCACCGAGCTGTGGAACATCGGGTTGCGCAGCAGGAAGCCGAGCCGGATGGCGGCGTCGCCGCGCGGCAGCCGCCGGGTGGCGCGGCGCCCGGCGCCCAGCAGCGGCTGCCGCGCCGAGCCGACGGCGCCCACCCGGGGGTTGGCATCGAGGAAGCGCACCGGCAGCTCGAGCCGGCCAGGCAGCGCCAGGTCGTCGGCGTCCAGGATCGCCAGGTAACGGCCCCTGGCCAGGCCGAGGGCGTGGTTGAGGGCCGAGACCCGGCCCAGGTGCGGCCGGCGCACCAGGCGCAGCCTGGGGTCGCGGCGGGTGGCCACCGCCTCGGCACTGCCGTCGCGCGAGCCGTCGTCGACCACCAGCAGCTCGAAGTCGCCGTAGTCCTGCCCGAGCACGCTGTCGACCGCCTCCTCGACGAACGGGCGGCCGTCGTAGACGGTCATGACCACGCTCACCGCGGGCGGGGAGGCAGGCGCCGAGGGGTCTGCCAATGAGCCGGCCGCGGCGACGGCGGGCCGCTCAGGTCGCCGCACCGCTCGTCTCCGACCGGCCCGGCCGCGCCGGCTCGGCCGCCTCGCCGGCGGGCTGCCCGGTCGTCCCGACCTGGCGGGCCGCCACCCACACCAGCGCGTAGAGCACCCAGACGTGGCGGAAGTGGTAGGTCTCGTGGGCGAGGCCGAACGCCAGGTTGGCCCAGACCGCGCCGGCGAGGGCGCGGTGCGTGGAGCGGCCGTCGCGCTCGGCCACCAGCAGGCGCCCGCCCCAGCGCACCAGCATCCAGCAGAGGGCCAGGTAGCCGACCAGGCCGAGCAGGCCGCGCTCGACCATCTCGCTGAGGTAGTCGTTGTGGGTGCTGGCGCGCGCCACGCCCTTGGGGTTGAGCAGGTTCAGCCTGACGAACTGGCCAGGGCCGATGCCGAGCACCACGTGCTGGGAGGCCGCGTCCCAGGTCTCGCGCCAGATGTCGAGGCGGTCCTCGAGGCCCTTGTCGGCCCGGCCGACGCTGGTGCCCAACGGGCTGCCGGCGGTCTCCTGGCTGATCACCTGGATGGGGTTGCGGCCCGCCTGCCACTGGATCAGCGCCACGCCGCCGACCAGCAGCGCCACGCCGAGCAGCAGCAGCGCGCCGACCAGGCCGAAGATCTGCTCGCGGGTGCGGCTGCGGCGCAGCAGCGCGCCGATGCCGAGCGCGGCCAGGCCGAGCAGCAGGCCGGACAGGCCGCCGTTGGAGCCGGTCAGCCAGACCCCCCACAGCACCCAGCCGGCGACCAGCAGGCGCAGCAGCCGGGCACGGGGCCAGGGGGCGGCGAGCACCACGAAGAACGAGGTGACCAGGTAGCTGCCGAGCAGGTTGGGGTTGCCGGCGGTGCCGGCCGGCCGCGCGCCCTGGACCCCGACCACCGGCAGCTCCTGCGGCAGGACGTGCAGGACCACCAGGACCGGCAGGGCGGTCCACGCGACCGCGGCCAGCACCCAGACCACCAGGATGGCGCGCAGCCCCCGCCGGTCGTCGGCCAGGTCGTTGGCCACCGCGTAGAACAGCAGGAACAGGTACGCCTCGATCGCCAGGGTGAGGATGGAGAGGCCGACGTCCTCGGAGGCCAGCGTGGCGATCACCGCCGCGGCCAGCATCACCAGCACGGCCAGCCCCGCGGGCCATTGCAGCCGGCGGCCCAGACGCGGCACGGCGACGAGCGCGACCAGCACGTAGACGAACGCGAACGCGTCGACCGGGGCGGTGTTCCCCGGCCCCTTGGGCAGCAGCAGCGGCAGCGCCACGACGGCGAGCCCGAGCAGGAACAGGTGCACGTGACCGGCGCGGAAGCGCGACAGCGCGCCCAGCCGCCCACCGTCCGGCAGGCTCACACCGAGCCGGGGCGCCCCACTGCTTGCGCTCACCGGACCCCCGTCCTGGTGGCCGACCGCCGGCGGGCGATCCATGCCGCCTGGCTGGCGAGCCCCTCGGCAAGGTCGACCTCGGGGCGGTAGCCGAGCAGGGCCTCGGCGCGGGTGCCGTCGGCGCCGGTGTGGCGCGCGTCGCCCGGCTGGGCCGGCTGGTTGACCACCCGCAGCCGCCTTCCGGTGGTCCGCCCGACCAGGTCGAGGACCTCGTTGAGGGTGACCCGGCGGCCGCCGCCGACGTTGATCGCCTCGCCGGACAGTGGCGCGGTCATGGCCAGCAGGTTGGCCCTGACCACGTCGCTGACGTGGGTGAAGTCGCGGGTCTGCTCGCCGTCGCCGTAGACGGTGATCGGCTCGCCCCGGTAGGCGGCCTCCAGGAAGCGGCGGAAGCCCATGTCCGGGCGCTGCCTGGGGCCGTACACGGTGAAGTAGCGCAGCGTCGTCACGGTCATGTCGCTGACCGCCGGCTGCGCGTAGGCCAGGCAGAGGTGCTCGCCGGCCAGCTTGGTCACGCCGTACGGGGAGACCGGCCGGGTGGCCGAGCTCTCGGTCGTGGGGTAGGTGGGCGCGTCGCCGTACACGCTGGAGGAGGAGGCGGCCACCAGGCGCGGCACGCCGGCGCGGGCGCACGCCTCGAGCAGCCGCTGCGTGGCGGTGATGTTGTGCCTCACGTAGAGGGTGAAGTCCGTTCCCCAGGAGCGGCGCACGCCCGGCTGCGCCGCCTGGTGGAACACCACGGCGGCGCCGGCGAGATACTGGTCGAGGGCCAGCTCGCCGAGGTCGCCCTCGACCAGCTCGAAGGACGGGTGACCGAGCAGCTCGGCCAGGTTGGCGCGCTTCTCCCGCGGCGAGTAGTAGGGCGTGAACGCGTCGATCCCGATCACCTCGTGCCCGGCCGCGACCAGGCCCTCGGCCAGGTACGAGCCGACGAACCCGGCCGCGCCGGTCACCACCAGGTGCCCGTTCACCCCGAGGTCACCGTCCGCCGCGGGCTCGCCGCCGGCGCCGGGGGGGCGGAGAGCCGTGCGCGCAGCTCGGCCACGGCGTCGACGGGGACGGCCAGGTCGCCGGCCCCGGTCCCGAGCGCGATGCCGGGCTTGTGGCTGCCGTGGTAGTCGGACCCGCCGGTGACCAGCAGGCCGTTGCGCTCCGCCTGGCCGGCCCAGCGGCGCCGCTCGTCGCGGTCGTGCTGCGGGTGCCAGGCCTCCAGGCCGTCGGCGCCGGCCTCGACGCAGGCGGCCAGCACCCGGTCGCGGGTGATCGCCGGCAGGCGCCCCGGATGGGCCACCACGGCCACCCCGCCGGCCGCGTGGACCATGGCGACCGCCTCGGCCAGCGGCAGCCCGGGGGCGGCCACGTAGGCCGGCCGCCCGGGGCCGAGCCAGCGCTCGAAGGCGTCGGCCACGTCGCGGGCCACGCCGCGGGCGATCAGGACGCGGGCGAAGTGGGCGCGGGACAGGGCGGCCCCGCCGGCGAGCGCGGCCGCGTCCTCGTAGCCGACGCCGGTGAGCACCCGCAGGCGCCGGCCGATCGCCCGGTTGCGCGCCTCGCGGCCGTCGCGGACGGCCGCGTAGCGGGCGCCGACGCCGGCGGCGGCCAGCCCGTCGCCGTAGGCCAGCAGGTGCACCACCTCGCCCTCGGCCTCGGTGGTCAGCTCGCAGCCGGTCAGCACCTCGACACCGAGGCGCCGTCCGAGCGCCCTGGCCGCCTCGGCCGCGGCGAGCGTGTCGTGGTCGGTGACGGCGAGCACGCCGATCCCGGCCCGGGCGGCCGCGGCGACCAGCTCGTCCGGCGTGTCGCTGCCGTCGGAGGCGCGGGTGTGGCTGTGCAGGTCGACCAGCGGGGCGCGGGCGCGCCGCCGGCGCCCGGCCGCCGCCGCGGCGGCGCGCCGGCGCGGCGGGTCAGCCCAGGTCGCCTTCGGCGCGGCGTCGCGCACTCTCCTCCTCCTTTACAGAAACGCTCGGTGGGCCGCCGCCGCCTGGTGCGCCGGCTTCCCTCGTCGCTCCTTCGTCGCCTGCGGCTCCTTCGTCGCTCCTCAGTCCAGCCGGCGCGCGGCGGCGGCCCACCTCGCTAAACCCGGCTCGCGTCCCGTGTCGCTCCTCGAGTCCAGCCGGCGCGCGGCGGTGGGCCGCCTCGCTGCTCCAGTAGCCGTCGTCCAGCGGCTTGGTCAGGCCGCTCGACTCCAGGCAGGCGACGATCCGCCCGGCGGAGCCGGCCACCGGCTCGTCGGCGGTGTGCACCACCAGCTCCGGGTCGAGCGGCGGCTCGTAGGGGTCGGAGACGCCGGTGAAGTTGCTGATCTCGCCGGCGATCGCCTTGGCGTACAGGCCCTTGGGGTCGCGCTGCACGCAGGTCTCGAGCGGCGCGTCGACGAACACCTCGACGAAGTTGTCGACGCTCGCGCGGACCTTGTCGCGCGCCTCGCGATAGGGCGAGATCGCGGCCACGACCACCGCCACGCCGTGCTTGGCGAGCTTGCCGGCGACGTAGCCGATGCGGGCGATGTTGGTGTCGCGGTCGGCGCGGCTGAATCCCAGGCCCTGGGTCAGGTTGGTACGGACCTCGTCGCCGTCGAGCAGCTCGACCCGGTGGCCGCGGGCCGCCAGGTCGGCCGTGACCGTGCGGGCGAGGGTCGACTTGCCCGCGCCGGACAGCCCGGTGAGCCACAGCACGAAGCCGGGGGAGTCGGACCAGTGCCTCGTCGTCATCTGCCGACCTTTCCGGCGGTCGGAGGCGGGGCCATCTGGCGCGCCCATCAGGCGGCGCCCGCCTGGTAGGCATCGCGCAGCACCGCGGCCACCTCGGGCCGGGAGAACTCCGGCGGCGGCAGCTCGCCCGCCGCCAGCATCGCCCGCACCTGCGTGCCCGAGAGGCTCACGTGGGCGTCGCGGGCGTGCGGGCAGGTCTTGGCGGTGGCCATGGCGCCGCAGGCACGGCACCAGAAGGCGTTGTCGAACAGCAGCGGGGTGATGCCGAGCTCCTCCGGCGGCAGCGAGGCGATCAGCTCCTGCGCCTCGTAGGTGCCGTAGTAGGCGCCGACCCCGGCGTGGTCCCGGCCGACGATGAAGTGGGTGCAGCCGTGGTTCTTGCGCACCAGCGCGTGCAGCACCGCCTCCCTCGGCCCGGCGTAGCGCATCGGCGCGACCAGCGCCGCCAGCACCACCCGCTCTGCGGGGAAGTAGCCGAGCACCGCCTCGTAGGCGCGCAGCCGCACCTCGACCGGCACGTCGCCGTCCTTGGTCGGGCCGACCAGCGGGTGCAGCAGCAGCCCGTCGCACACCTCGAGGGCGCACTTGAGCAGGTACTCGTGCGCCCGGTGGACAGGATTGCGGGTCTGGAAGGCGGCGATCCGGCCCCAGCCCCGCTCGGCGAAGGCGGCGCGGGTCTCGGCCGGGGTGAGCGCGTAGTCGCCGGCGGGTCCCTTCGCCCGCCCGGGGGTGGCGCGCACCGGCCCGGCGACCGCCCGCGCCGGGCTGTCGAGCACCCGGGCGACGCCCGGGTGGGCCGGGTCGCCGGTGCCGTAGACGAGCTTGGCCTCGCGCTCGCGGTCGCGCTCGAAGACCTCACTGACCTCGAGCACGCCGAGCAGCTCGCCGTCCTGGCCGCGCAGGGCGGCCCGCTCGCCCAGCTCGGCGCCGTCGGGCAGGCCGAGGCAGACCGGGATCGGCCACAGGGTGCCGTCGTCGCTGTGCAGGCCCTCGACCACGGCCTCGTGGGCCGAGCGGCCCATGAACCCTTCCAGCGGGCTGTAGACGCCGGTCGCGATCGCCCGCAGGTCCGCCGCCTCGGCCGGGGTGAGCCGCAGCGCCGGCAGCCGCTCCGCCGCCCGCGACTGGTCAGGATCCAACCAGCGCTCCACCAGCCGGCCGCCGTGCGGTCGTGCCGGCCCGCCGTTCGTCGCCGTCTCCAGAGTGGTCGTCACGTGGCTTCCGTTCCTTCCCATCCGACCTGGTCAGTTTTGGGTGGACGTGCCCGAGCTTAAGAAGCGCACTACTGCAAGCCGAGGGGCGTTCGGCGTAGTTGCCGCTACGGCGCGGGCTGTACACCACGAACGAGGCTAGCGGGCGCGCGTGACGTGCCGGCCGCCTGGTCCGGCCGGCGTCGTCGCCGGGCCGCCCAGGTTACCTGCGTTCGGCGGTGCGCTCCCTCGGCTTGGAGCCGTTGGTTCCGCCCGGCAGGTCGGGCAGGTGCGCCTTCGAGCCGGCCTGGGCGCCCTCGATGATCGCCTTGTCGCCGTAGCCGTAGCCATAGCGCAGCGAGCCGAGCGGGCGCAGGCTGCGCGTCCCGACCAGCACCGCGCCGACCTCGCGGACGTCGTCGCGGCGGAAGCCCTCGGCCGCCTGCTGGATGCCCGTCCAGCGGCTGATGCCCGAGCGCACCACCAGCACGGTGGCGTCGGCGACGCCGGCGAGGGTGAGCGCGTCGGCCGAGAAGTGGGCCGGCGGCGTGTCGAGCAGCACGGTGATGTCGGTGGTGCGCAGGGTGATCAGCATCTGCCGCAGCTTGTCGGTGACCAGCAGCTCGCCGGGGTTGCGGTTGG